>Ga0126377_10001234_pt1 | contig 16514 bp, 12 predicted proteins | sample PanSoiMetPlot_22_FD_92647 | JGI IMG/M metagenome (GOLD analysis project Ga0126377, IMG submission 92647) | Tropical forest soil microbial communities from Panama - MetaG Plot_22 | ecosystem: Environmental > Terrestrial > Soil > Tropical forest > Bulk soil | place: Panama | collected 2016-02-17 | reverse complement strand
CCGACCTCGGCCTGCACCTGGCGGCGCTTGCCCTCGAAGGAGAACGGCCGGGTGACCACGCCGATGGTGAGCGCGCCGATCTTGCGGGAAATGTTGGCGACGACGGGCGCGCCGCCGGTGCCGGTGCCGCCGCCCTCACCGCAGGTGACGAAGACCATGTCGGCGCCCTTGAGCACCTCCTCGATCTCCTCCTTGTGGTCCTCGGCGGCGTTCTTGCCGACGTCCGGGTTGGCGCCGGCCCCGAGGCCGCGGGTCAGCTCGCGGCCGACGTCGAGCTTGACGTCGGCGTCGCTCATCAGCAGCGCCTGCGCGTCGGTGTTGATCGCGATGAACTCGACGCCCTTCAGGCCGACCTCGATCATGCGGTTGACGGCGTTGACCCCGCCGCCGCCGATGCCGACGACCTTGATGACCGCTAGGTAGTTGTGCGGAGGTGTCATCGCCACCCTTCCCTTCGAGAGCGTCCAGCGGTCATCGGTCTATTCGAAAGTGCCGGCAAGGGTGAGGGAAACCCTCACCCTGTACTAGAGCCTTAGACATATGTCAACAACCGTCTTACCGGCAAAGTATCAATCCGTTGGCGCCAGCCAAAGGTCCTCGTAACGGCGTGTCGCGGGGGTTGGCGCACCGGATGTGCCACGAACGTGGATTCAGTTCACGGTCACCAGGTTCGGCGCGCTCACGTCGATCACCGTGCCGGGACCCTTGAGCAGCGTCAGTGCGGCACGGGCTTTTGCCTGGTTATCGGTCGCGTCACCCCAGATTATTTGGCGACCGCCTTTGAGCATCAATTGAATTCGCGAAGGCGTTTCGGCACTGAGCCGGACCAGTTGCGCGCGCAGCGCGTCCGGAAGCGTTGCGAGGACCGCCAGGGCGCCGGTCGTGCTCGGGTCGGCCGGGCCCGGGGTGGCGAGGATGATCAGTGTCAGCCCCGGCGGCCGCTCGGTCACCTGCCGGTACGCGACACCGGACGGGTCCAGCAGCACGTACCCGGAGGAGACCGGGACCACCGCGACGGCCTCGCGCAGGCGGACCGTGATGGTCAATGTGGACGGCCAGTCGCGGGATACGTCGGCGTGCGCGACGCCGAGGATCGTCTCCACCCGCTCCGCGACCGCCCTGGTGTCCACGGTCGCCATCGGCGTGCCGAGCGGTACGGCGGCCGCGTCACGGATGTCGTCGGCGCCGACGAAGCCGGCACCGCGCACCGAGATCCGGGCGACGCCCAGCACCGATGTGCCGAAGATCACCCAGGCGAGGATCCCGGCGAGCGCCGTGACGGCCGCCGCGATCAGCCACGGACGCGCCGAGCGGATGCGCCGGGCCCGCGCCCTCTGGTTGAAGCGGCGCACCGAGGCCGGGATGGCGGTGGAGGTCGCCCGTACCAGCCGCCAGCGGCGCGGGCCGCCCGGCCCGCTCACGACCCGGCGTCTGCGCCGGCCGCCTCGGGGCGGGCGAAGGCCCACGGCCGCTCGCCACCGGCGGCGCCGGCGAGCGCGGACAGCAACTGGTCGCCGAGGAGCGATATGGGCGGGGCGCCCATCGTCACCACGACGTCGCCGGGGCGGGCACGGCGGATGACCTCGCCCGGTACGTCGTCCCAGGACGGCACGAACGCCTTGTGCCGGGAGCCGAGCTCGATCGCGCCGGTCAGCGCGACGCCGCCCTCGCCGGGTCCGCGCGCCTCACCGGGCCCGAAGACCTCCATGACCACGGCCTGGTCGGCGACGGTCAGCGCGGAGGCGATCTCGGCCTGCATGTCACGCGTGCGGTACATCCGGTACGGCATGAAGACCACGATCAGCTGCCCGTCGCCGGCGACCTCGCGGAGCGTCTCGAGGGCTGCCCTGATCGAGGTCGGGTGGTAGGCGTACTCGTCGTAGACACGTACGCCGGCCGCGGTGCCCTTGAGCTCGAAGCGGCGCCGTACGCCCGGGAACGCGGCCAGCGCCTCGACGATCGAGGCGATGTCCACGCCCAGCTTGGCGCCGGTGAGCATGGCGGCGGCGGAGTTCAGCGCCAGGTACCGCCCGGGGACCGGCAGCGTGACCTCGCCGAGCTGGGCGCGGTCGAGGGTGGCCAGGTACCGGGTGCCGGTGGCGGAGCTGACCAGCTCGGTCAGGCGCAGGTTGGCGCCCTCGGACTCGCCGTACGTGTAGACGGTGATGCCGGCGGCGCGGACCTTGGTCGCGAGGTCCCGGGCACCCGGGTCGTCGGCGCAGGTCACGACGAACCCGCCGGGCTCGGTGAGCTGGCAGAACTCGAGGAACGCGGCGGCCAGGCCGGCGAGGTCGCCGTACGTGTTGAGGTGGTCCTCCTCGATGTTGGTCACCACCGACGCGTACGGCCGGTAGCGCAGGAACGACCGGTCGCTCTCGTCGGCCTCCACCACGAAGTACGCCCCGCTGCCGTGGTGTCCGTTGGAACCGACCTCGGAGATCTCCCCGCCGATGACGAACGACGGGTCGAGGCCGGCGTGCTGCAGCATCCAGGTCATCATCGAGGTGGTGGTGGTCTTGCCGTGGGTGCCCGCGATGGCGATCGACTGCCGGCCGACCATCGCGGCGGCCAGCGCCTCCGAGCGGTGCAGCACGCGCAGCCCGCGCCGGCGCGCCTCGACGATCTCCAGGTGATCCTGCGGGATCGCGGTCGAGTAGACGACGGTGTCCACCCCGTCGAGGTTGGACGCCTGGTGGGTCATGTGGATGGTGCCGCCGAGCGCCCGCAGGCCGGCCAGCGTCGGCCACTCGCGCAGCTCGCTGCCGGTGACCGGGACGCCCCGGGTGAGCAGCAGCCGGCCGAGGCCGCACATGCCCACCCCGCCGATGCCGATCAGGTGGACGGTGCCCAGATCCTCCGCGCTCAGCTCCGACACGCGATCACCCCTCCCGCCGCCGTGTTGCCACCCCGCGTCACGCCGCACCGACAACCTCGTACACGTACGACCGCAGCGCCTCGTCGCCGTCGCGGCGCCCGTACGACGCGGCCGCCGAACTCATCTTCGCCAACGCGACCCGGTCCTGGACGAGCGGGACCACGGTCCGCTCGACCCACTCGGGCGTGACGTCGCCGTCCTCGACGAGCAGCCCGCCGCCGGCCTCGACCACCGGCAGCGCGTTGCGGCGCTGCTCGCCGTTGCCCCACGGCAGCGGCACGTAGATCGCCGGCATGCCGACCGCCGCGGTCTCGGCACAGGTCATCGCGCCGCCCCGGCACAGCGCCAGGTCGGCCGCGGCGTAGCCGAGCTCCATCTCGTCGATGAACCTGACCGTGACGTACGGCGCGGGCAGGTCCTTCGGGATCTCCACCGGCTCGTTGCGGGCGCCCATCACGTGCAGCACCTGCACACCCGCGGCGCTGACCGCCTTGGCGGCGCCGGCCATCGCCAGGTTGATCGACCGGGCGCCGGCCGACGCGCCGAAGACGAACAGCGTCGGCAGGTGCGGGTCGAGACCGAACCTGGCACGCGCCTCCTCCTGCCGGGCCTGCCGGTGCAGGGTGGCGATGCCGCTGCGCAGCGGCACCCCGGTCACCCGGGCCTCGCGCAGCGACTCGACCTGCTCCACCTGGTACGGGAAGCCGACCGCGATGTTCTTGTGGAAGCGCATGCCCATCTTGTTGGCCACGCCGGGCGGCACGTTGACCTCGTGGATCACGGTCGGTGTCTTCCGCCGCCAGGCGGCGAGGTAGGCCGGCACCGAGACGTACCCGCCGAACCCGACGACCGCGTCGGCCTTGACCTCTTCGAGGATCGCCCGGGTCGCCCGGGTGGAGCGCCACATCCGGTCCGGGGTACGCACCAGGTTCATGTTGATCGAGCGGGGCAGCTGGAAGGCGGGGACGTTGCGCAGGTCGTACCCGCGCGGCGGGATGATCTCGTTCTCCATCCCGCGCGGGGTGCCCAGGCACGTGATGCGCAGGTCGGGATCGTGCCGGCGCAGGCAGTCGGCGAAGGCGAGCAGCGGGTAGATGTGCCCGCCCGTACCGCCCCCGGCCAGGACGATCGACCGTAGCTCCGCCATCACCGTCTCCTCTCGGGTGCCTTCCGCGCACCCCCGGGCCGCCGGGGCGGCTCCCGGTCCGGGCCGGGGCGCTGGCGCGGCAACCGGACCGGCTCCGGGTCCTCGCCGGGGAGCGGGGGTAACGGCGCCCAGAGTAGCCGTACCCAACGATCAGGTGGACGGGCGTGCAGGGCCCGCGCCGCGTCGGGCTCCGCGCGGGCGAACGAGGCGAGCACCCCGACCGCGCCGAGCACCACCACGAGCGCCGACCCGCCGTCGGAGATGAACGGCAGGGGCAGGCCGGTGATCGGCAGGATGCCGATCACGCCGCCGATGTTGATCGTGGCCTGGCCGACCAGCCAGGCGGTGATCCCGGTGGCCACGATCCGGCGGAACGGGTCGGGCACCCGGCGCGCGATCCGCAACCCGGTGTACGCGAGCACGGCGAGCAGCGCGAGCACCACGAAGCAGCCGACGACGCCGAGTTCCTCGGCGATCAGGGCGAAGATGAAGTCGTTGTGCCCGTTGGGCAGGCGGCCCCACTTGAGGTGGCCCTGGCCGAGGCCGACGCCGAACCAGCCGCCGTCGGCCATCGCGTACCGGCCCTCGAGGGCCTGGTAGCAGGGGTCGCCGATGGCCCGGACGTTGCAGTTGGCCAGCGGGTGGAGGAAGCCGGTGAGCCGCTCGACGCGGTACCCGTGCGCCAGCACCAGCAGCGCGACGCCGAGCATGCCGACGGCGAACATCGCGGCGAAGACGCGGCCCTGGACCCCGGCGGCGTACATCAGGCCGAGGTACAGGATGACCATGCACATCATGGTGCCCAGGTCGTTGTACCCGACCAGCAGCAGCATCACCCCGCCCAGCGGGAACAGGGTGCGCGACAGGTCACGGAAGGTCAGCTCGTTGCCGCCGAGCCGGGAGAGCACCGCGCCGCCCCAGACGGCCAGGGCGAGCTTGGCCAGCTCCGAGGGCTGCACCTGCACCGGGCCGAGGTAGAGCCAGAGGCTGTCGACGTGCAGCGGACCCAGGTGCGGGTCGTTGACCACTTTCGCCTTGGTCAGGCCGACCACCGCGTCCTGTACCGCGAGCAGGAACACCACGGCCACCATGGCCGGGACCCCGACCGCCCGGTAGGTGCGCACCGGCAGCCGCTGCGCGGCCCAGAACGCGAACAGGCCGATCAGGGCGTAGAGCGCCTGCCGGCTGACCGATGCGTACGCGTTGCCGCTGCTGGCGTACGCCTGGACGCTGGTCGCCGAGAAGACCATCACCAGGCCGATCACCAGCAGCAGCCCGGAACTGGCCATCAGCAGGTAGTACGAGGTGAGCGGGCGGGCCATGAGCCCCCGCAGGGCGGCCAGTGGGCCGCCGGTCACGGTCCGGGCGGTCGCCCGGGTCGCGGCGCCGTCGGTGGTCCGGGCGGGACGGTCGGCGGAGGTGCCGGTGGGGATGTCCGTGGTCACCAGGGCCTCCTCCGCTCGCCCGCTACCGGCCGGCGGCCGGCTCCAATGCCCGTACGGCGGCGGCGAACGCGTCCCCGCGGGCGTCGTAGCCCTTGTACATGTCCTTGGAAGCGGCCGCGGGGGCGAGCAGCACGGTGTCACCGGCACGGGCGAGGCGGGCCGCGGCGCGGACCACCTCCGCCATGGCACCATCATCCGTGCTGGCGATGTCGATCACGGGGACATCGGGCGCGTGTCGTGCCAGCGCGGCGGCGATCTCGGCACGGTCGACGCCGAGCAGCACCACGCCGCGCAGCCGGGACGCGATCTCCGCGACCAGGCCGTCGACGTCGACGCCCTTGAGCTGACCACCGGCCACCCACACGATCGACGGGTACGCGCGCAGCGACGCCGCCGCCGCGTGCGGGTTGGTCGCCTTGCTGTCGTTCACGTAGACCACGCCGTCGACGGTGGCGACCGGCGCGTTGCGGTGCGGCTCCGGGGCGTACCCGGCCAGGCCCTGGCGGACCGCGGCGGCCGGCACCCCGTACGCGCGTGCGGCGGCGGCCGCGGCCAGGGCGTTGCTGACGTTGTGGGCGCCGGCGGGGCGCACCGATCCCGCCTCGAACAGCGGCACCGGCACGCCGTCCTCCTCGCCCTCCGGTATGACGCCCCGGCAGACCCATTCGACCCGGCCGCCGTCGCGCGCCCACCCGGCGCGGCCGGGGAAGCGCCGCCAGTCGACGAAGTCGACCAGCATCCCGTCGACGACGCCGAGCTGGCCCGGCTTCGGCTCGGCGAGCGTGAACCCGACGGTGGCGCCCGGCACCCCGGCCAGGGCCGCCGCGACCAGCGGGTCGTCGAGGTTGCCGATGGCGATGCCGGTCCCGCCGGGCGCGGCCGACCGCCAGATCGCGAGCTTCGCCGTGGTGTACGCGTCGAAGTCCCCGTGCCACTCGAGGTGGTCGTCGGCGAAGTTGAGGATGGCGCCGACCTGCGGCGCCATCGTCGCAGACCAGTAGAGCTGGAAGCTCGACAGCTCGACGGCGAGCACCTCGGCGCCACCGTCGGACCTGGTGATCGGGCCGGCCAGCGGCTCGCCGACGTTCCCGACCGCCGCGGTGACGTGTCCGGCCGCCTCCAGGATGGCGGCGAGCATCGTGGTCGTGGTGGTCTTGCCGTTCGTACCGGTGATCGCGAGCCACGGCGGGGCGCCGGCGTCGCGCAGCCGCCAGGCCAGCTCCGGCTCGCAGTACACGTCGTGTCCGGCGGCGACGGCCGCGGCGGCCAGGCGGTCGTGCGGCGGCACGCCGGGCGAGACGATCACGTCGTCCGCCTCGTCGAGCAGCGACAGGGGTGCCGGGTCGCCGACGACGACACGCGCGCCGGCGGCGGCCAGTGCCTCGGTGGCGGGTCCTGCCCGGCGGTCGGTGACGGTGACCTCGGCGCCGGTCGCGAGCAGTGCCCGCGCGGACGCCGCTGCCGCGACGCCGGACCCGACGACCAGGTAGCGCACCTTCTCAGCTCACCGCTCTCAGGAAGTCGCCGTAGAACAGGCCCAACGCGATGGCGACACCGATGCCGGCGACGACCCAGAACCGGATGACGATGTTCACCTCGCTCCACCCTGCCAGCTCGAAATGATGGTGCAACGGCGACATGCGGAACACCCGGCGGCGGGTGGTCTTGAACGAGATGATCTGGATGATCACCGAGAGGGTCTCGATCACGTACAGCAGGCCGATGACCGGCAGCAGCAGCTCGGTACGGGTGGCCAGCGCCATCGCCGCGGTCAGCCCGCCGATCGCCATGGAGCCGGTGTCGCCCATGAACACCCGGGCCGGTGAGGCGTTCCACCACAGGAACCCGAGCAGCGCCCCGGCGGCGGCGCCGGCGACCAGCGCGATCTCCAGCGGGTCGCGCACCTCGTAGCAGTAGTTCCTGGTGAAGCTCGCCGCCGTCGGGTCGCCGCACCAGTGCCGGAACTGCCAGAACGCGATGATCATGTAACCGGCGAAGACCATCGTCGCGGCGCCGGTCGCCAGGCCGTCGAGCCCGTCGGTGAGGTTGACCGCGTTGGTGGTGGCCATGACGATCGCGATGAACAGCCCTACCGCGGCGACCTTGCCGATGTCCGCCCAGGACATGTCGCGGACGAACGAGACGAACGTGCTGGCCACCGTCTGGTTGTCGGTCGACGGGAAGTACAACGCGACGGTGCCGAAGGCACCGCCGACGATGAGTTGCAGGACCAGTTTCAGCCTGGCGCTGATGCCCAGGCTGTTGCGCTTGCGTACCTTCAGGAAGTCGTCGGCGAAGCCGATCGCGCCGCAGAACACGAAGAGCCCCAGCAGCACCAGGCCGGTGATGGTCGGCCCGGGCGGCACGATGTAGTTCTTCGACAGGGTCTTGAGGATCAGGTGCCCCGCGACGTACGCGATCAGCGTGCCGCCGATGAAGACCAGCCCGCCCATGGTCGGGGTGCCGCGCTTGACGGCGTGCGCCTGCGGGTTGATGTCGCGGATCGGCTGTCCGGCCTTGAGCCTGGTGAGCGCTTTGACCGCCAGCGGCGTACCGAGCAGGGACAAGACGAAGGCGACACAGACGGCGACGATCACCGAGCCGATCGCGGTCATGCAGGCGCTCCCTCTTCCCGCAGCGCGTCGGCCACCGCCCACGTCCGGTAGCGCGAACCCTTCACCAGCACCACGTCGCCGGGGCGCAGTTCGGCCCCGAGCACCGCGATGGCACCGTCCTGATCTGGCACCGCCACCGAGGTCCCTTTCCATCCGGACACCGACTCGGCCCCGTGGTGGATCGGTAGGGCATTCTCGCCGACCACGACAAGCCGGTCAACGCCGAGCCTCGCGGCCAGCGCACCCACCTCCTCGTGCCCGGCCCGTTCGTGATCACCGAGCTCGGCCATGTAGCCGAGCACGGCGACGCGCCGCCGCCCGCCGCCGAGCGCGGCGAGCGCGTGCAGCGCCGCCGTCATCGAAGCCGGATTGGCGTTGTACGAGTCGTCGATGACCGTGACACCGTCGGCGCGGTCGAAGACATCCATCCTTCGTGTGGAAACCAGCCGCAGTTCGGACAGGGCCGACGCGACCCGTGCCAGCGGCATGCCGACCGCCAGCGCCACCGCCGCCGCCGACAGCGAGTTGCCGACCTGGTGGCGCCCGGTCACCTCGAGCCGTACGGGCACCTTGTCGTCCCCGGTCACCAGCGTGTACGTAGCCCGCCCGCGCTCGTCGACCACCACGCCCTCGGCGCGCACCTCCGCGTCGCCGGCCTCGCCGACGAGCACCACCCGGGCCTTCGTCCGGCCGCTCATCCCGCGTACCCGGGGGTCGTCGGCGTTGAGGACGGCGACCCCGTCCGCCGGCAGCGCCTCCACCAGCTCACCCTTGGCCTGCGCGATGGCGTCCTGCGAGCCGAACTCGCCGATGTGCGAGGTGCCGACGTTGAGCACCACCCCGATGCGCGGCGGCGCGATCCCGGCCAGGTGGCGGATGTGCCCCTGGCCCCGGGCGCCGAGCTCGAGCACCAGGTAGCGGGTGGACGGGTCGGCGCGCAGCACCGTGTACGGGTGCCCGAGCTCGTTGTTCAGCGAACCGGGCGGCGCGACGGTGGGGCCGAGCCCGGCCAGCAGCTGGGCGATGAAGTCCTTGGTCGTGGTCTTGCCGGACGAGCCGGTCAGCCCGACGACGGTGACCTCCGGCAGCCGGTCGATCACGTGCCGGGCGAGCAGCGCCATGCCGTCGCGCGGGTCGGCGGCGACGACGCACGGCACCCCCGGCACCGGCCGGGAGCCGAACACGGCGACGGCGCCCGCTTCGACGGCGACGGCGGCGAAGTCGTGGCCGTCGACCTTCTCCCCGGTGAACGCGACGAACAGGCCACCCGGACCGATCCTGCGGGAGTCGTACTCGACAGTGCCGGTCACCACCGTGTCGGGGTCACCGGAGACCAGCTCGCCACCCACGACGGAGGCGATCTCCGCCAATGTCATCGCGATCATGCGGCTCCCCCGGACGGCATCGTGCGCCGGTCGCTTCCCCGTGGCGTCATCCGGCGCTCCCCGCCCGGTGGGTGCCGCCGGCGACGGTGGCCGCGCCGTCGCCGAACCGCTCGGCGAGCGCCGCGGCGAGCTCCACCCGGTCGTCGAACGGGTGCAGCTCGCCGGAGATCTCCTGCCCGCGCTCGTGACCCTTGCCCAGTACGGCGACGGTGTCGCCGGGTGCTGCGCGGCGTACCGCCTCGGCGATGGCCGCGCGCCTACCGTCCACCTCGATGACCTCGGCCGCCGCGCCCGACTCGACGGCACCCCGCAGCACCTCGGCGCGGATGACCGCGGGGTCCTCGCCGCGCGGGTTGTCGTCGGTGACGATGAGCAGGTCGGACCCGCGTGCCGCGGCCGCTCCCATCACCGGCCGCTTGCCCCGGTCCCGGTCACCGCCGGCGCCGAGCACGCAGATCAACCGGCCGCCACGGGCCCGCAGCGCGACGAGCGCCGCGACGATGGCGTCGGGCTTGTGCGCGTAGTCCACCACGCCGGTGACCGGCCCCGGCGCGCGCACCTTCTCCAGCCGCCCGGGCACGCCGGGGCACTCCGCCACCCCGGCCGCCGCGGTCGCCGCGTCCACGCCGACCGCCACCAGGCTCGCGATGGCCAGCAGCGCGTTGGCCACGTTGTGCCGGCCGGGCATGCCGACCGCGGCGTCGATGGCGCCGCCCGGCCCGGTCGCGGTGAACCGCTGTGCGAACCCGTCGTCGCGGATGCCGGTGGCGCGCCAGGTGGCCGACGGCTCCCCCGCGGCCGAGTACGTGACCGTGCCGGGCCCGCGCAGCGGACCGAGCGCCGGGTCGTCGGCGTTGAGGATCTCCACGGCGCTGCGCCCGTCGAAGAGCTTGGCCTTTGCCGCGAAGTAGTCGGCGACGTCCTTGTGGAAGTCGAGGTGGTCGGTGCCGAAGTTGGTGTACCCGGCGACGGCGAAGCGCACCCCGCCGACCCGGTCCAGCGCGAGCGCGTGGCTGGACACCTCCATGACCATCGCGGTGACGCCGTGCTCGACCGCCACGGCGAACAGCGCGTGCAGGTCGCTGGCCTCGGGTGTGGTCCGGACGCTGTCCACGACGAGGTCGCCGAGCCGGGTCTCGACGGTGCCGATCAGGCCGGTGACGTGGCCGGCCCGGCGGAGCCCGGACTCGACGAGGTAGGCGGTGGTGGTCTTGCCGGCCGTACCGGTGAGGCCGATCAGCAGCAGTCGGTCGGCGGGGTGGCCGTAGACCTCGGCGGCGGCGGTGCCGAGCACCGCGCGGGGGTCGCCGGACACGATCGCGGGCAGGCCGGCGGCGAGCGCGGCGGGTGCGCCCTCGGCGTCGGTGAGCACGGCGGTGGCCCCGGCGCCGGCCGCGGCCGGGACGAAGCGGGCACCGTGTGCGCGGGCGCCCGGCAGGGCGGCGAACAGGTCGCCCGGGCGGACCTCGGAGCTGGCGAGCGTGACGCCCGTCACGGTGACCGCTCCGGCGGGGCCGGCCTGGCCGGTGGCGCGGGCCCCGGCCAGTTGACCGCCGGTCACCCTGGCGATGTCGGCCAGCGCGCGGGGGTTCGTCGCCTGGGGACGCGGATAGCCGGGCACGGCGTCAGACCCTACCCGTGCCCGACCGCGTGACGGAACACAACACCGGTACCCGCCCGCCCGGTCACTTCTCGACGAGGGTGAACCGCGGCGCGACCGCGCCGGTCGGCGGAACCCCGAAGTGCTGCAACGTGAAGGTCATCATGTCGTGGAAGGTCGGGGCGCAGATGCCGCCGCCGGTGCCCTTCGGCACGTGCGCGAAGACCCCGATGACGTACCTCGGGTTGTCGGCGGGCGCCATGCCGACGAAGGAGACCGCCGCGCCCGCCTCGTACCTGCCGTTCTTGACCTGCAGGCCGGTGCCGGTCTTGCCGGCGACAAGGTAGCCGGTCACCGCGGCGGCGCGGCCGGTGGCACCCTCCGCGGTGGTCACCGCCTCGAAGAGGGTACGCATCTGTGCCGCGACCTGCGGCGTGACGACCTCGTGGGTGGCCGGGGCGGGCGCGGGCACCGTCGTACCGTCGGGCTGGATGATCGCCTTGACCAGGTGCGGCTGGATCCAGACCCCGTTGTTGGCCAGTGCCGCGTACGCGGCGGTCATCTGCAGCGGCGTCACCGAGATGCCCATGCCGATCGGGATCGAGCCGTAGCTCGACCCGCTCCAGTTCGACACCGGCTGTACCAGCCCGCCGGACTCGCCGGGAAGCCCCTCGCCGGTCGGCTGCCCGAAGCCGAACCTGCGCTGGTACTCGTACAGCTTGTCGGCGCCGAGCCGGCTGGCCACGGTGATCGTCCCGACGTTCGACGAGTACGCGAGGATCCCCGGGATCGTGATGTTCGTACCCTTCGGGAACGGGTGCGTGTCGTGGTAGGTGACGTCGCCCTTGCGGATGGTCGGGCCGATGGTCACCGTGGACTGCGGCGTGATCACGCCCTCCTGGAGCGCGCCGCCGATGGCGATCAGCTTGGCGACCGACCCCGGGTCGACAGTGATCTGGGTGGCGGCGTCGAGCTGGTGGCGCACCGGGTACTGCTGCCACGAGGCCGCGTCGTACGTCGGGTAGCTGGCCTGCGCCACCACCTCGCCGGTGTGCGTGTCGATCACGATCGCCGCGCCGAAGTCCGCCGCCGCCTTGGTCATGTGCTGGTAGAGCAGCTGCTGGATCTCGTACTGGAGGTCCCGGTCGATGGTCAGCTCCAGCGAGGCGCCCGGGTGCGCGGGCACCTGCTCGTCGTAGCCGCCGGGCAGCTGGGTGTTGAGGTTGCCGTCGCCGACCTCGTACGTGTGTGAGCCGTTGACGCCCTGCAGCTGCGAGTTGTACGCCTCCTCCAGCCCGGCGAGCCCTGTCACGTCGGTGCCGGTGAACCCGATCAGGTTGGCCGCGAGGTCGTGCCCGGGCACCTCCCGGCGCTGGTCGTACGCGGTGCCGATGCCGGGCAGGTCGAGCGCGGTGACGGCCTCGGCGACCGACGGGTCGAGGCCCCGGGCGAGGTAGACGAACTGCGACGGCGGCTGGCCCGGGGTGGGCGTGAGCTCGGCCTGCAGCGTCGACACCGGGATGCCCAGCAGCTCGCGCAGCTTCGCGGCGGTGCCGGCGGGGTCCTTGACCCGGGTGAGGTCGGCGAAGACGTACCGGGCGTCGACGCTCTGGGCCAACACGTTGCCGTAGCGGTCGAGGATCGAGCCGCGCTTGGCCTCCAGCACGGTCGTGGTGAGCCGGGCCTTGAGGCCCGCGGCCGCGTACGCGCGCCCGTCGGTGAGCTGGAGCAGCACCAGCCGGCCGCCGAGCACGGTGAAGACCAGCAGGAGGACGGCGGTGCCCATCCGCAGGCGCCGGGTCGGCCGGAACAGGCGCAGCGGCCGGGGTCGCCGTCGCGGCGCCGCGACCCCGGTGGCCGGCCCGGTTCGCGGGCGCCGCTCCGCGGCGCGCGCGCCACCGGCGCCGCGCCCACCCGTGCGACCGTCGGTCGCCGTTGCGCGGCCGGTGGCACCCTTGCGGCTGGTGGCGGCGCGGCGATCGCTACCGGCACGCGTGCCGCGGGTGCCGGTCGCGGCCGAGCCACCGCGCGTGCCGGACGCGGCCGGGTCGCCACGGGTGCCGGACGCGGCCGGCTTGCGGCGGTCGCCCGGCCGGGGCCGGGAGACGTCCCGGGTCGGGATGCGGCCCGGCTCGGCGTCCCGCTCCGGTGCCGGCACCCGTGCCGAACGCGAGCGCCCCGTCGAGCGGTACCCCTCCCGGGAGCCGTTCAGGTCCTCGGCGAAACGGCGGTCCTCGTCCTGGTACGGGCGCCGCACGCCGCTCGGGGACCGGAGCGCCGGCCGGCGGCGGTCGATCTCGCGGGAGACGCGGGCGTACTCGTCGAGCTGGCCGGGCAGGGGGCCGTACCGGTCGAGGCGGGTGCGCGGGTCGCCGGCCGCGTCGTCGGGCTGCCCGCCGTCGAGCAGGCGCAGGCGTGGCCGGTCGGTCCCGGCCGGCCGGTCGCCGCCGCCGTCCCGTACCGTCCGCCCGCGCGGGGTGAACGCCCGTGCCTCGGAGATGCCGCCCCGGCCGGTCCCGCCGGCACCGGTACGCCGGGCGCCCAGCGGCCCGATCTCGGGCACGCCGGGGGCGCGGCGGCGTCGCGCCCGCTCCGCGTCCGGGTTACCCGGCTCGAACTGCCGCTCCGACACGGTGGCTCACCCGCCCGAGGATGCGCCGACGCCGCGGGGCCGCACCGGCGCCATCCCGGCCGGCGTCACGTTCCCGCTGGGGATCGCCTCCGGCGTCCCGGAGACGCCGGACCACGGCGAGGTGCCGGGGCTCGGCGGCACGCCCGGGCCGGACGTGGCGCCGGGGCTCGCCGGCGGGGCGGACGGAGCCGGCGCGTTGGTCGGGCCGGTCTGGTGGGTGACGCTCGACGTCGAGGTCGCGGGCTGGGGAACCCCGACCACCGTGCCGTCGGGCAGCTTGATGTACGCGAGCGTGCCCGCGGGCACCAGCCCGAGCTTCTTCGCGGCCGCCACCAGGCTGCCCGGCGACTCCTGCTGGGCCAGGTCCTGCCGCAGCTGCTGCTCCTGCTGGTCGAGGGCGGGCTGCTGGCTCTGCAGGTGGTTCAGCCGGAACTGGTTCGCGGTGATCATGGTGTTCAGCACCAGGATGCCGACCACCCCGGCGAGCACGATCGAGATCAGCATCACCACGAACGGGGCGCGCGCGACGGCGACGGGCGAGGGTGGGGCCACGCCGAGCCGCCGGCGGGCCGCGACCGCGGCCCGCTCGGCGGCCCGGTGCGCCGCGCGCTCGTCGGCCGCGGCCCGGGCGGCGGCGCTGCGCCGTGCCGGCTCCTCGACCGCCCAGTCCTCGACCTCGACGGGCGCGTAGGCCGCGCTGCCGTCGGTGCCGTGCACCCACCGCGAACCGCGGTGTGCCGCGCCCGCCGGCCGCGGCACACGGCCCGTCGCGGCGCCGCCCGAACGGGCGCGCCGGTTGTCCGTCACGCTCATCGCCGCTCCTTCGTGCCGTGGTGGGTGCGCGCCTCGCGGCGCGCGCGGGTCCTTGCGGTGCCGGCGCCGTTGCGACCGGTCGCGGCACCGGCTCCGCTGCGGCCGGCGGCCGCCGTGCCGGCGTCCGACCGGCCCGCCGGGCGCAGGCGCTGCGCCGCGCGCAGGCGGACCGACGCGGCACGCGGGTTGGCCGCGACCTCGGCCTCGGCCGGCGGCTCGGCGCCCCGGGTGAGCATGCGGAACTCCGGCCCGGTGCCGGGCAGCTCGACCGGCAGGTCGACCGGCCCGGTCGAGCGGGTCCGCGGCGAGATCGCCGCCTTGACGATCCGGTCCTCGAGGGAGTGGTAGCTCATGACCACGATCCGTCCCCCCGGCACCAGGGCGTCCAGGGCCGCGGGCAGCGCCGCTTCGAGCGCCGCGAGCTCGCCGTTGACCTCGATCCGCAGCGCCTGGAAGCTGCGCTTGGCGGGGTTGCCCCCGGTACGGCGGGCCGGCGCGGGTATCGCCTCCCGCACCAGCTCAGCGAGGCGCGCGGTGGAGGTGAACGGCGCCCGGGCCCGCTCCCGCACGATCGCCGCCGCGATCCGGGAGGCGAACCTCTCCTCGCCGTATACGCGCAGCACCCGGGCCAGGTCCGCGGCCGGGTACTCGTTGACGACCTGGGCCGCCGTGACTCCCCGGCTCTGGTCCATCCGCATGTCCAGCGGTGCGTCCTGGGCGTACGCGAAGCCGCGGTCGGCACGGTCCAGCTGCAGCGAGGAGACGCCGAGGTCGAACAGCACCCCGTCGATCTCCGGGTAGCCCAGCCGGGCGAGCACCTCGGGCAGCTCGTCGTAGACCGCGTGCACCAGGTGCGTCCGGCCGGCGTACTCCGCCAGCCGCTCACCGGCGAGCCCGAGGGCCTCGGTGTCCCGGTCGAGGCCGATCAGGACCAGCCGGGGGTGCGACGCGAGCACGGCGCCGGCGTGCCCGCCGAGGCCGAGGGTGGCGTCGACGTAGACCGCGTCCCGCCCGACCGGTGCCGACAGCGCCGGGCCGAGCAGCTCGAGGCAGCGCTCGAGCAGCACCGGTACGTGTCCGGTCGGCATGGCGCACACCCCCTCGTGCGGTGCGGACGTTCGTCTGTACGTGCTGGTGCGGTGGCGACGGGAGATGGAGGTCCCGTGCGGCCGGATCCCCATCCGCTCCTGCGACCCTGGCGCCGGGGAAGAGGCGTCAGGAGCGCAAGGCGGGTGGAGATCCGGCCGCGCGGCCGGTGCTCGGCGGTCAGAGGCCGCCGGGGAGCACACCCTCCTCGATGCTGGCGAACGCTTCCTCGCTTTCGCTGAGGTAGCCCTCCCAGGACTGCCGGTCCCAGATCTCGACCCGGCTGCTCGCCCCGATCACGACGAGGTCGCGATCGAGCCCCGCGTAGTCCCGCAGGTGCGCGGGGATGGTCACCCGACCCTGGCGGTCCGGGATCTCGTCGTGGGCGCTGGCGAAGAAGACGCGGCTGTAGGCCCGTGCCACCTTGTTCGTCACCGGCGTCGCGTGCAGCTGTTCGGAGATCCGGGCGAACTCGCCGGTGGTGAAGACGTAGAGGCAGCGCTCCTGACCCTTGGTGATCACCACACCTCCCGCGAGCTCGTCGCGAAACTTCGCCGGCAGGATCAGGCGTCCCTTGTCGTCCAGATGCGGCGTGTGGGTGCCGAGGAACAACTCACCCACCCCCACCCTGGACCACCCGGGCGGCCTCCCGGTGATGGTCCGGTCCGCCAACGGGCACCACTCTACTCCACTTCCCTCCACCGTCAATCGAAAAATGGGTGTCGGGAACCCGATTCCAGAGTTAAAAGAGCAGGTGAATAGCGGTACGCAGGGGGTGGAGGGAAATTGCGTTACCGGCGCGTCGTGACACGCTCGCGGCCCCGAAAGATGGGCGAGAATTCGGATTTATCCGCCGCTACTTCCCCGCTCCGAGGGCGCGCGGGGACCACTCGTGGTTCAAAGTGGAGGGAAAATG
>Ga0126377_10001233_pt1 | contig 16514 bp, 12 predicted proteins | sample PanSoiMetPlot_22_FD_92647 | JGI IMG/M metagenome (GOLD analysis project Ga0126377, IMG submission 92647) | Tropical forest soil microbial communities from Panama - MetaG Plot_22 | ecosystem: Environmental > Terrestrial > Soil > Tropical forest > Bulk soil | place: Panama | collected 2016-02-17 | reverse complement strand
TGGCAAAAATTTGAAACGAAATTTCATTCAGCCCGTTTGCTGTGATCAAATCGTCAGCGCTGATGCCATAGCGCGCGGAAAGGAATGAAGGTTCAACCTTGATGATTCTGGCGGCTACATCCAGGGAAGAGAAATAGGCCGTATCAAGCGGGTTGGGGACGTTTAGAACAAGGATTTCTGCTCCGCTTCGCTTCACTCTCGAAAGAAGCTCAGAATAACGGGAAATAAATTGGTCCGATCCGGGCAACCGGTCCGGATCTCCATTGACGGCTGCTTCCAGGGCCTCGTAATAACCGAGCTCGACAATGACAAAACTCGGCGACTGATTGAGCGCATACTCCACTTGCGTAGGCAATGACTGTTGCCCTTGTGCAATGGGCAAAATTCCCCACACCAGATTGACCCCAGTTTGCTTTGCGTTATTGCGATGGATCAGCGGCTGCACAGGTCGGAGCGCAAGAGCGTCCTCAAGCCTGAATTCCGGTACGGACAAATTTGAAACAGGCTGTGGTGGAAGCTGTTCGATCACGGTGGACTGCATTGGCGCCGGAACGCGCACGGCCAGGGAAACGTAGCCCACGAAATTGCCGATACCTGGAGCCTGAATAAGTCTTTGGGAAAAATCTGCGCTCATCTGCCGCGCCATCTGTGCGGGGAAACTCCAGACCTGGCTTTCTGTGTTCAGAGAGAAATCGTCAACTCCCGCAGCTAGACCCTCGCCGAGCACCACGAACCGTGAGGTGTTCAGCCGGCCACTGCTCACCGGGATCCTGCTTGACGCCGCGCCCGGACCAGAAGGAGCGTTGCTATCCGGGATTCTGTTCGGTGCGGAGCCACTGGACGACGGTAGCGGTGTGGCAGGGCCTGAGCTGGCAGAAGTTGGCTGTGGAGGCACGAACCCAGGCGCAAACAGATTCGCGAACTGTTTCAAAGCCAGCAGTGGCATTTCCCAACTCATGCGAAAAATAAAATCAAAAAATTCACGCATAATAAAAACCTTTGCCCCAGATTCTCAATCTGGAACTGATCGAAATCACAGCGAACCACGCGAGAAAACTTTGCCTGCTCACAATACGCAGCCATTGTGTTTACAGTCATGCAGCAATGCAACCCGCTCGCCTTCAGCAATCATGTTGGCAATAGCGTCAATGCTGAAATCCAGCATTCCGAGATTGCCTCCCAGAGCTGTTTCCGGAAAATAGCGATGAATCACCAGCCGTTTATAAATTCTTTTTTTCCCTTCCTTCAGCAGAGTTCCAGCCACCCTGGTGAAGTTTCGCAGTGCAGCGTCTGGGACTTCCTGGTCTTCGCGAAAGTTCCTTAGAGCGTCCAGGCCAGCGTTAATCCACCGCGCGCTTTCAATGTCCTCAGAGATTTTTGTCGCCAGCATGATGTAGTAAACGCGGAGCATGGTATCGATTGTGTTGGGCTCACCGCGCAGACGCGTTACCCCGGGTCTGGGATCGAGATAGATGACGTGCAGATTCTCTCCTCCTGCTTCAATCGCCGCGCTGAGCGGAGTGTTTTCGACTACGCCGCCGTCCACGTATATTTCGTGATCGATTCTTACCGGCGGGAAGACCCCGGGGATTGCGGTGGAGGCGACCACGGCGCGGATTCCGCGTCCGTCATGGAAATCGGAATTGGAAAAGTGTTGTGCCTTTCCCCTGACCCAGTTCGTGGCAATCACTCGCAAGACACGGGAGCTTTGTCGAATCTGTGCTTCGTCGATCAGCGCGCGCAACAAAGACTCATACGGTGTGCTGTCCACAAAGTTGCCGATGTTGACGAGCGCCATTATGCGATCCTCGAGAGGCTCGTTAGAAGAGGCGAGAAAATTTGCCGTTCGCGCCAGAGCATAACCACCGAGCGCAATGCTGTCATCGGCGAACCTTGTGGCTAAGGTCAGTGGATGGCGAAGGCAGCCGGTATCAAACAAGTCAGAAACGTTGCCGCGTATGCGAAAAATGGCATTGCCGCATTCCCCAAGCCGTTCCGCGACCCGGTTCAGCCAGATGTCCTCCAACTGCATGGCAGCATCGAGACAACTACAGGGTTGCGCAGTCATCAGACTGGCGTTAAATGCGCCAACTGAGGTGCCGGTGAAGATTTCAGGCGCGATTGGCGAATAATCCGTAGCGGGACTGCGACCGGCGAACAATGTTTTCAACACTCCGACGCCGAAGGCCCCGTAGGCTCCCCCTCCGGACAAAACCATTGCTGTCCGAGTGGCGGGGAGGCTCATGATCCGACTCCGGAAATGACCCAGGGGGGCAGGCGCTTTGCATCCAGCCAGTCCGGAAATCTGCGCCAGTTAACAAGGGAGCCCAACACAGTCTGATAGTGCTGTTGGTAGTGCTGCACCAGGAAAGTCTTTTCCAGTTCGTCCATGGAAATGCAGAGAGTATCCGCAGCGTAATTTCCGGTGACTGCATTGCTGGCGTTGATGTAGGCAACCACGGGATCCACGCTGAAGCGGAGAGGAAGCTGGTCAATAAATTCTCGCGCTGGAGTGAGCAACGGAGAGGCCAGGCCGAATGAGAACGTATCCGCCAGGCGCAGACTCCAGTCGATGGGATCAACCACGATGTTGGCCACGGTTGTAGGCCTGTTCGCAATGAAGATCATCCTGACGCTGACGTAACCACTCTTGTAGACACGGAAGTTGATAAGCTCGATGGCTGCATCGAATTCGCCAGGTCCGTAGCCTAAGAGACTTGGCCGAGGGCTCTTGATAAAGGAATAGCCAAAGCCGTAGTCGCCCAATGCAGTGGGATAGGGGTTTTCTCGATCGTTGATAAATTCCCGGTGAGCGACGAGATAACTCTCTTCGTTCAAGCCAAAAACAAGTTCCGGTCCGTTCGCACCAAAAGGCCGGGCGCGAAAATTGAAATCAAAGATTCTGACTTTGAGGAGAAGCCACTCTATTGTTTTGCCGAGTTCGCGCTGGTCCACTATGGCGTGTCGCTCATACCCGGGGAATGCGCGCACCTCGCCGGAGCCAACAGGTTTGTAGAAGAGTTGACTAAATCCAAAACCTATCTGGCTGGCCCTGGGGGCAGGGCACCAGCTCAGCCGGGCCAGGGCCGGTGGCGGAAGCGGTTGCGAAGACTCTACATAGGCTTCTGGTTGGCGAAATGAACTGGTGCGCATGAAATACCGCAGAACATATTCGCGGACCTGCGCAGCCATCCATTCCGCTGAGTCTTTCCCCAGGCTGGCAGGCGCGCGGGTCTGGTCGTAGAACATTTCCTGAACATTGCCCATGACGGGCATCGTCATGCCACCAACGGGCGCTTCTCCGTAAAACCCAAAACTGCGAGTGGCGCGATTGAAGCTGCGATCCAGGCGAAATTGATTTGCCGGGCCACCCTTGCTTTCTACTTCTCTCCACCAGTGCAACAGGTCCAGTCCCTTGGAGAGATACTCCGGCACTCGAGGCAACACTTGTGCGTCGGCTTCCATATCAGGAGTGCGGGGAGCGACGACTGACGGATTACTGACTATCGGCTCGGTTGCCATTTGGCTTTTCCTCTCAAGAAGATTGGCAGCCGCAGACACACCTCGAATGTATGTAAATCACTGATGTAGACAGGTTTACAGATCGAATTTGCAATTGGCGTGCAACGGCGAGGTATGTGGAATTCGTCAGGCAATGCTCAAAACATCCCGGATTGGGCCAGCGGGCGATAGCGAAATAGCCCAGTTACCCGTGACATATCGTTCTGTGGAAAATGCAAAGCCGCTTCCGCGATTCTGCGCACCTGAGTTTCCCAAAGATGATGTGGGTTGGAGCCATCAGGTTGATATTGAAGGAAGTCAGAGATAGAAGTTTCTGTGGGAGCGCAGGCACGCCAGATTACCAGTGCGGAGAAAATGCCGTTAGAAAAAGCATCATCCTTGGCCAGGCGTTCTCCATGCTGTTCCAAAAAGGCAGCGAGAATAACTGGGTGACGAAGATTCACGAGGGTCATCGCCCAGGCAAATCCGGCCACGGCGTTTTGTCGAGCGACATCATTGGGAGTCTCCCGCACGCACATTTCGTATCCCTGCCAGGGCCTGCTCAGGTAAGGCAGGAAGTTGATGGGAGCGAAGTAAATGCCGCGTCCAGCCCCGTGCCAGAAATACTCGAATAATTCTGAGTTGCTGTGCCACAGGTATTGGCTTACCGACCCCATCAAATCGGGATAGAGATTGCGGACTACGAGTCCAAGAGCTTCAAGAGTTGCGCCCAGGAACTCCGGGCATGCATTGTCCTGGCAGAGTTGTACGAACAGTTCTGCCGTAGCAGCGCTTCCCAATCGACGGCTCGCCGCTGCCTGGGCCAAAGCAAGTCCCATTCCGGTATGGAGTGGAACCATGCTTTCTGGCGGCAGGCGTTGTGTTCTGTCGCAGCCGATAAGATCGCGAGGCATTCCGGCAGAAGTCTGTAAGTGAGTGTAGTAATGTCCTATACCTTCTGTTGCCCAGGGAGCAAGAAAAGGTTCCAATTTGAAAGTCCGGCCGATCATCTCAGCCAGGCTGACGGGTGCGCCAGGAGAAAGACCCAGCACCGAATCGACATATTCAAACAGATAGAATGCTTGTAATTTGTTTTGAAATTCCTGCCACGCCAGCTTGCCGCTTGATTCCGGGAGAATGCGCTTAAAAGTATCAGTGGACTGGAGCATCAGCTCGAAGGCCGTCTTTACCATATACCGCGGGGTGAAAGCGTTCAGGCTAATGACGTCGCGAAGAAAATCAGACATGTTTGGCGGAAATGAACGATTCCGGTCCACATCAGCGCTCGCGGTTTTGGGTCCGCGTCTCTGCCAACAATCGTTAACCTTGGCGATACTTGCCACCGGGATCATTGACCCGAGCGATAAATGAGGTCGACAGTGCGTGTGGTGCAATGCCGACTACAGAGTTGTGAGCGGTGAGGCCACGAATCCCTTGGAAACTTCCTGTTCCGTTAACAACTGGGCCAAAACCGCCAAATCGCAAGGCCTGTTGTCGTGGTGCGGCAGGGAGCGACAACGTAAAGGCCTGTCCATCTCCGCCATCTTCGTTGGTGAATCCAAGTCGGCGGCCGGCACCGCCATCAAAGCCAAAAGTGCCCACTGTGGCACCGTCATTTGTGGTGAAGATGTATTTGTCGTAATCCTTGAAACGAATAGGCGCAGTTGCAGTACCTGGCGCACCCGGATTCAGGACGTTGAAGAAGATCCAGGCAGGCATATTGCCGACAACCGGACCGATGCTTGCCGTGCTACGCAAATCGCCACGACCGTCAATAGCGCAATCGAGATAGAAGAGCCTGATTTGAGGATGCAGCTCCAGCCCATCTACGCTTCCTCCACTCCCGAAAATGTATTGCGTCTTGTCCGTGTGATTGCGCTTCTGTCCACGAAACAGTAAGTAGGCGACGTCCCGCTCCGGGCTCTTTGTTCCCTGGATGTCGGGCAGGCTTTTCTGAGTACGCAGGACTCCTTCCGGATCCATTACACGGCATAGAAGACTTCCGGTAAAAGCACCGTCAGAAATGGTGCCGCAATACACGTAGGTGCCCACCAGGCCCCGGAACTTACCCCAACCTTCCATGATGTTGCCAACTGCACCAGCTAAAAGCTGCGACTGGCCATTGTGGGAAGTGGGAAAAGTGCGGCCGGTTCCAAACCCTCGGAATCCATCTTTCCCATTTTCGAATCTGCAGACGGACTCGAGCATGACAAAACGTTGCGAGCGGGACGGGTCGAACGGAGTGGGTGGAGGCTCGCGGTCAGGAAGGGCCGGGAAACCGTCTGGCGCAAACAACCAGCGGTGCTCCAAACGGGCCAGTTTTTCTCCTATAACATTGGTGGCACTCAGCCCGTCTCTATCCGGCGGCTGAACAATAACGCTGAATCGGTGCAGATTCTCACCAATATCCATACCGATTGTTTGAATGGACGAGTTGGGCTGACCGCGCTCCGGGATGGAGAACATGGGGAAATAAGCAGCCTGGTCGAGAAGATGCATCACCATATCAAACGGATAGGTTTCTGCATTGATGTCCGGTAGTGCTGCCGGCGGAGGCGCACCGGCGCCGGCAGAGCCACTCGACGGTTGTTGCGGATTCGGATCGCTCATCTCACACCACTCCTTATCTCACGGTTTTGTGATCAGCTCGCTTTTCAATTTCAGAACTCTGTCCGCGAATTCGGCCGAACATTTCTGGAAATTGAAGTTGATATGCAGGGCGTAGACACAAAAGTAAGTCTTGCCTCCCTCGTTCAATATGAAGTCGATGGAGACGATAAGCTGGTCTTTGGTCACGATCAAAGGCGGCTGAATAGGCAGCGGCCCGATGGTCTGAGTGAAGTCGGGGTTGAACATCATGTTGAACCACAAGATCTTGCCCTTCATCTCGTAGCCCCAGGACAGCAATTGGTTATCGTGATTCTCACGATAGGAACTCCAGGTTACAAAGCCCAAATCTTTCGTCCACGCGTTGTACGTCAAGTCAACCTGAGTTTGAGAAAGCGCGTTCCAGACTGCCATGTTGTCATAGGGATCAATGTGGTGATAATTCGAACCGGTAATTTTTTGCCGATACGAGACATAGGGGCCAGGACCTGATGCCTCTACCTGCTTTCCCCAGATGCTGTAAGACGGCGGCGCCTGAATGGAACCAAAGGGGCCGGTGTCTCCGGGAGTGATCACACGCAAATCACCGATGGTCGTTCCGGTGAAGCGGTCCAGGGTGGCACGATCAAACGGTGGTGGATTGGTGAGTGCATCGGCGATTTCCTGGGCGCTTACTTCGGGCGCGACGAAGTGTCCAATGTTGCGATACTTGTTAAGAATGTCGGCCAGGTCTTCGCTCATCTTGTCGGCGCACTTCGCCAGGTTCTGTCTGGAAGTGATGATGAGATTGGAGCTGAGTTGAAGCCGGTTCATCATTTCGGCAAAAGGATCAGGCAACAGTCCTGATACGTCACCCTGGGCCGCCACTCTGTCGCGGATTTCTTCCAGCACGCGAATTTGTTGTTCTTCGTACTTGAATTTCTCCCTGGGATATCGCTCCAGCACCTCGTAGTAGACACGCAGATATTTTTTGTCTTCATGGGGAATACCTGTCAGGTATTTGCCATTTTGTGACGTAAAGCCCTGCGGATAGTTCTTGTCTGCCCACTTCGTCGGTACGGGAGTATCTCCACGCGCCAGGTCCTGAATGAACTCCGCTACCTTCCAGGCAGTAAATGCATCGCCGTCCATGTTATCGGGGACAATGTCTTCCTGCTCAGGAAAAGTGACTTCATATTCCCGCCGTACGTAGAGAATCTTGTAGCGTACGAGTTTCAACATGTCATCGCGCAGATCTTTATCCATTACGGCTTCCATTGATTCCTCCTGCTGAAGCAGCGCCTAGGTCCAGACCAGAAACGCTGCATTCACGATTTAGCTAGTTCATCTCGAATTTGTTTCAATACCCGTACCTGAGACTGCTCAAAGGCAAGGCCGTGTCGCGGCCAGCGCTTGGAAACCACGTAATACACCGTCAAATACTTCAACTCTCCCGGGGATATCAGTTCCGCCCTGGTTTGTTTAGGCTTCGAGGGCACAGTCACTTCCTGTTGCAGATACTTGGCAATAATCCAGGAAGTGAACGTTTCCCCAGTCATACTGTCAGTCACGATCACCGAGCCTTCACCGCCCTCCATAATTCGCTCATGGCCGCGCCGGAGAGAGACAATCGTGTAGCCGACTAATTTCACCTTGTCGTCTTCAAGACTGTAGATATCCGGTTCCTTTTCCCCGCTTGTCGCCATTCAATCTCTGGATGTCCTCCGGCCACTTCCGTCAACGTTTACCCCTTTATTTCCATTGCGCTGCCCGTCTAACGAAGCCGTCTCTCGGTATCAACGAGATGCAAACAGTGCATGAGTGAAAGCGTGTGCGGTGATATTCCTATGAGCGAGTTCACGGTCAGGACTCCCTGCGCGCCGGCGAACACTCCAGTTCCACCCGTGATGGGACCAAAACCGGCAAAGCGCACGCCCGGTTGATTGGGCGCCTGAGGGAACTTCAAGCCAAACGAAATACCTTCCACTACTCCGCATGAAACTGTGCCTACGGTTTCTCCTCGCGAGTTATTGAACGTATAGAGTTCGTCGGTTGTGAACGGAACCGGATTCTCTGCGGTTCCCGGAGGCGCTCCCAGATCAAAAAACACGGTGGCCGACATGGGGCCCAGAAGCTGACCTACTCCCATAGAGGTCTTGGGTCCGCGCGGCGCTCCAATGTAGCTATAACGGCAAGCGCGCATCTCCGAAGGAGTGATCAGGCTCACCTGGCTGCCTCCCGGAGGAGGGCCGAATTTCGTTTGTACGTGTTTGTCATGCTTGAGGAGCCGCAATTCGATAAAAGTATTTTCCCGGTCAGGATCCTGAATTGTTTCAATCGACGGGAGATCGTGTTTGCTCACGATGGTCTCTTCCGCGTCGCGCACTCGCAGATTGATGTTGCCCAGAAATCCAAGTTGCCGAGTCAGCGTTCCGGTGAAAATCAGCGTGCCTTCGCGGCCCTCGAATTTGCCTGTTCCTTTCATCAGGTTGGCAACACCGGCGGCCAGCACCACGTGGCGGCCATTTACCAAAATGGGGAAAGTGCGTCCGATTCCGTAGCATTGGCAAGTTTGCCGATCGCCAAAGGTGACCTCGCACTCTTGCATTACAAAACGCTGCGATCGCCACGGATCGAAAATGTGTGGCGGAGGAACCTGTTTGGTGTTCCACTTGAAGTCGTCGGGAGAGAAGAGACAGAGACAATGAAATCTGCCTGTTTCCTGTCCAACTTCTTGAGGAGCTTTGACCTTTCCGGAACGAACTTGAGCGATTGTTTCAAAGCGATGCAAATTGCTGAGCAGGTCAATCCCATATCCGCCGTTCAATCCAAACCAATCATTGGGATTATTGGGAGTGAGCGTTGCCTCGTCTGAGTAGCCTCCCACCGGCACCGCAAACATGCTGAAGTTTGCAGTCTGGTCGAGCATGATCTGTACAGTTTCATAGGGAGTGATCTGCGCATTCACATCGGGCAGCGATGGAGGAGCGGACGGTGGAGCAGGTTGTGTGCTCATGTTTTGTGACCTCCAGCTTCAATCACCTCATGCCGGCGAAAACCGGCGTAAATGCTGCCTTATAGCCACCCTAAGTCATTGCCGAAGGTGGCGCGGAACTTACCTTTTGGATCATTGATCCGTGCCATATAAAAATGAGTGATGACGTGATCACCCGGCGGCGGATTGAAAACCGAGCCAGTTGAGCCGTAAAACATCCCCTCAAAACCTTCAAAGCATCCCTGGCCGTAAAGGATGGGCCCGAAGAAGCCGAACCGGAGCGCAGGCAACTGAGGAGCAGCAGGCAGTCGCATATCGAACCTTCGGCCTTCCAGGACGTTCGTGGTAATTGCTCCGACAGTTTTTCCGCTTGAATCAAAAAAACTGTAGCGCGCAACACCTTCGAAAAGAAAAGGATTCAAGTCGCTGCCGGAGGGACTTGCGCCTGGGACCGATCCGCGGCCGAATCCGATCTCACGACCGACCACTTTGCCAACATTCATGTTTGCTGCCTGGAATCCGTTCGCAACGGCGAAATCCAATTCCACCAACTTCAGCTGGGTGGGGATATTCAGGCCACGAATCTGTCCATCCGGCCCGAAGCTAGCCGAATTCTCCTGGTCAGAACCCTTGCCTTTTTGCGCTGCCCAAAGCAGGTAAGTAGTTTGCGGATCAGGATCATTTTGGGGCTGGATAGGAGGCAGTTGTCCTTGAGTGCGAAGGTTGCCATTGTCGTCCTGAATGCGAACCAGGATGTTTCCTTTGAAACCGCCTGCGGTCAGATCGCCACAGACGGTGTAGTTTCCCACGTGTCCACGGAACTTGCCGAAACCTTCTGTGAGATTTCCAATTGCTCCCACAACGATGCGTGACTCGTTGCCTACCTTCATGGGGAAGGTGCGGCCGGTGCCGAAACTTCGAAAACCATCGCGCCCATCTCCAAAACTGAAGGTGGTCTCCTGCATGGCAAAGCGTTGAGACAGTGAAGGATCAAGACGCATGGTCGGAGGCTGGCGGTCGGGTCTGGCAACAAATGATTCCGGGATCATGAACCACTTAAGATCCACTTTCCCCACGCTCTCGCCAAAAGCATTGCTGGCGCGAACTCCCTCTGCAGTTGGCGATTGCAAAATCACATCAAAGCGGTGAAGGGTCTCACTCAGCACAAATTCAGTGGCCCCGTCCAGGCTGGATACATTGTGGCCATCTGGCACCACAAACAGGTTGAAGCCTGCGGCCTGATCGATTAATCGCTGGATTACCTCAGGCGTAACGGGGGACGGCGCTGGCGAAGGCGCGCTCGCGCTGGAGGAAGGAGGAGTCAAGACTGATGAAGAACTCATTTGCGCCCTCTCAACTTAGTGACAAAGGTCTCCCTCCCGCCCTTGCAGATCCCTGCAAGGGCGGGTCATGGTTTCAAAACAACTGGCTTAGCCCTTGCCCTTCTTGCTACCAGTCGTTTCCGCTTGCGGCGCAGTCGCGGCAGCCGCGCCTGCAGCCGGAGGCGGTGAAGACGGTCCGGACGAGGGTTTCTGAAGTGAGTCGCGGATATCCTCGAGGACCTTGATCTGCTGTTCTTCGTACTTGAATTTTTCCCTCGGATACCGTTCCAGAACTTCGTAATACACGCGAAGATATTTCTTATCTTCGTGCGGTATTCCATCCAGGTAATCACCGGGTTTGAGAGGCCCGGGATATTTCTTGTCAATCCATTTCTGTGGCGCCCGGACATGGTTGTTTTCGACATCCTGAATGAACTCTGCGATCTTCCATGCGGTGAAAGCGGAGCCATCCATGTTGTCAGGTACCAGGTCTTCCTTTTCCGGAAAGGCGACCTCATATTCGCGGCGGACAAAGAGTATTTTGTAGCGGACGAGCTTCAACATATCGTCATGCAGATCTTTGTCCAATCCGTTTGTGCTGGTTCCGTCGGTGCTCAAGAGCTTTTCCTCCTTCTTGTATATCGTTTCGGTGTTGCCACTGATTGCATCATTGCTGTGAATATGACTAACTGCTTCTGGTTCCTGTGAAGCCGTGGGCGCTGCCCTGACTTCCGGCAGCCCCTTGAATTGGGACTGGGGACCCGCCATGACTTCCATACTTTGGTTCGATACCTGTTGTATGCCCTGCATCGTCTTGATGAGCACTTCCATGCCGTAAATAAAAGCCGCAAACGGCAGCATCAACAATTGGCCGAACACGCGCACGATGCTCGCCGAACCTTGGTCGTCATTCATCCCACGAATCTCGTTAATTAGAGCACCTCGTTGAGTCATTCCTTTCAGGCCATCAGTTTTGATAAGCGAGATGTGCCGAGCCTTGGCCCGGCTGGCCACGTTGAAAATTTGAGACCAGCGACCCGAGATCCTGGTACCGAAATACTTGATCTAGCTCGTCCTGTTGTCTGAGTACCGGGTAATACTTCTCCAACCCGAGCCGCGCCGGCGTGGCTATGAACCGCAGCCACATGTCTGCCGACTTGGGATCGGGGCGATGTTGATAAAAAGCTGAGATGATTGGCTCGTTCGGCGTCGTATCCTGACGCATGATGATGGACGAGGCCACGCCGTTGGCAAAGCCTTGTTCTAACGACGAATCTTGAGTAAACGATGACAGCGCGTGTTCCATAATGGCCGGCTGCCGCATGTTGACCAGGGTAAGCGCCCATGCCAGCCCTGCCATCGCGCTAAGCCGGTCAGGACAGTTACGCGCCTCCTCATCTATGCCGCTCCACGCCGTGGTGAGGACTGGCAGGAAATACTCTCGCGAAAAGTACAATGCGCGTCCCGCTCCGTGCCAGAAAAAGCCTATGAGATCCGGAGCTACTTGCCTGAACTGTTCGTGCACAACATCAAGCAGGTCAGGATAGAAATCTCGAGTGACCAGACCCAGGGACTCAATTGCGCAACCCAGGTAGCCTTTTCGAGAGTTGTTTCTGCAGAGATTAACGAACTGCTCTAGAGCAGCCCGGGTTGCATTTGGCGAGGGATCATCCGGGTTCAAATTTCCGATGAGTCGGTCGGCGAAGGACAGACCCATGCCTGCATGCAACATGGTCAAGCTCTTTTCTTCCACCGGCGCCTTTTCTTCGGTAAGCAGGCCTTGGGGATCGCCATAGTGCGCGTGGTAAGAATCTGTGTAGTAATGGCCTAACCCCTCAACCGCCCATAATGCCTGGAAAGCATTAACGCTATAAGCACGCGGGACGAGCTGCATCAGCGGAATGAATTCGCCATCCGTTGGAGGAAGCTTCAATATGGAAGGCAAGTTCTTCACCAGGATGAAGACTTCCAGCTTGTTCTTCAGCTCTTCCCAAGCCAAATTCAAGTTGGTTGAATCGGCGAGCCTTGAGATCTGGACTGATTGCCTCACCGCTTCTGAGCCGAGCCGCCAGAGGTTCGTCGGGGTCCAGGTTTGTAGCCTGAGTAAGTTGAAAGCTCCATCGATGACTGCTCGTTGCAAGCCATCGCCCATGAAAAACGCGGTTTGGGTGATGGTGCCCAGTTCGCTCTGCGCCTGGTGGGCAAGCATGTCGAAGACGTCAATGAGATTGCGCGCCTCGAAAGGAGGGTTCGGCGGCTGATAGGAACCTGCGGCTTGTGCAGCGTCTGGCATTTCTTCCCTAGAAACTAATGGTTGGCCATTGAACTCAATCTGAACTGGTCAAGAATCGGCCGACCGCCAGGATTCAAGGCCGCTTGGTTACCAATTACGATTTCACGGCATCGGGCCCCAACCGGCGGCAGCAGTTTGATTACTCACGGGAGCGCCGCCGGGAGACTGTCCTGGAGGTGCTGAAGGCGGCTGACCTGGACCTGCTGGTCCAGCCCCCGACCCGCAGCCTCCCATGGATCGCATGACATTCCAGGTGCTGGGATTTAGCCAGTTGAGTGGATTCATCATGGAGAAGGGCATATCCACCATTCGCGATTGCAGGCTGTCGCCGGTACGATAAAAACCTTTCATTGAATCATTGAGCTGGCCCACGGCAACCTGCGTCATAGGGCCAAAGAGGTCCCGTTCACCCTGTTTTCCTGGTGTGACCAGATTGACCGCTTGTTTCAAAGTAAGCAGCGAGAGCGCCCATGAAAAACTGACAGCCGACTTGGTAAGGTCACGTATCATTAGCTGACTCCTTTGTGAGCTACTTCCGCCTGTGCTGTAAGCGCACACTGTCCCTGTCCGCGACCCGGAGAACATCCCTGAGACGGAAGTCGACCTACCAGATAGACAGAAAGTGGTTTTCTATTTGCGAGAGGCCCCCGAAATGGGAAACGCTCAACTTACAGGAGCGTCGGGTTTAAATGCTGCGTGAAAAGCAAGATAGAAGACCTTGTCGAGCAAAAGGCGGGCAACGGGCCCCTTACTCACCTGGTGTGCATCGAACAGCAAAAAGTAGCTTTTAAGCATCCGCGCATCGAACTCCTGGCAGATGACCACACCTTTGTCGGAGCTTGAATCGCCGACAAAAACCGGCTCTCCTCCTAGATAGCAGCCGGCCGGGGCCTGGTAAATATCAGATACAGTGTTCTGGCTCCAGTTTGCATGGGCCAGTTGATCGAAAAATTTGCGGCCATTCTTTCCTGCTGCCGAGAGTCCCAGCATCCAGAAGTCGTCATAAGCGTGCATTGTGTGACGCGGATCGATCGCTGGAAAATCCGGCGCCTGTGGGTAATCGACCGTAGCGCGCTCTAGCAATTCTTGTGAGTGCAGATCAATCACAAGCCGGACGGGTCCCCCCTGCGAAACGCTCTGAAACAAGCTCGGAACCGGTTCATACTGCCGATAAATCGGTTCATCGAATTCCAAGAGGTCAACGTAAAGGCGATCATTCCGCTCGAAAGAATTTATCAAGTGGAGGCAGTAACGATTGCCTATGGATACGGAAGCAACTTCCTCCCCGGTACTGCGGTCCAGGACCAGCAGCCTGCTTCCCAGTTCTGGCTTCCAATGAAGGGAGTCCATGACGGATTTGCCATCCTGGAGGAAGCTTTTGATGTCCAGCAGGTAAGGGCTCAGATAAAAGACCGCATAGCGCTCGCTGATGCTGAAGTCATGCACCGAACACGCATATTGCAGTGGCGCCGATTTTCTGTAGCGCATTCCTTCCTGGCCAAAACAGTAGAAATACAACCGCGGGCTCTGATTAGAGAAGAAGATGCCAAAATTGAACATGGTTCCTGTAGCCGGATCGATCTTCGCATGCGCCGCAAATGGACTGGCATCGTTCAGCCGGCCGTTGAACGTGAACTGACCGATTGTCTCCAATGTCTGGGCATCGAGTTCCCACGGCAGTCCCTGCTCTCCAAATGCCAGCAGCCGATTGCCGAATGGATAGACACTTACATTGACCGGAGACTCCAATCCATTATTGACGCGATTCAGGCGACTGTCCGCGAATGCCGTGCCAAAAGTGCGAAACAGGGGCTTGCCTGCGCTTTGCTCCTCCGCCAGCTTTCGGCTCCGCACATACCGATTCCTGAAATGGACGCCCTCGGCATCGAACCGGAGTCGGGAAACCATTCCATCACCATCAAGCCAATGCCTGTAAGAAAGATCGCTGATCTTAAAGCGCCCCGGCCCATTCAGGTAATAAGAGCCACGAACAAATTCGGGAACTTTGCCTTCCACGCATTCCAAAGGACAATCAAATTCCTCAAACTCAGCCGGAAAGGCAGATTCAATTCCCGGAGCAAAATCGGAGACCGGCGCGATCTCGAGGTTTGCGGGAGCTGCATGAAAAGCCGGCGACGCACTTTGAGGTTGTTGCAATCCTTCTGAGGTCACGACTGAGTCAGTGATCATATACATTCCCCGCAATTCGTAGTGCAATTTCCTTCTTTAGTCTCCAAAATCCTTTAGTGCCAGCAGCCCAGCCAAAAAGAGCAGCAGCAATGCGAATTTTTCATTGAATGGACTCGTGGCTTGTGAACGCGAAGCAAAAATAACGGCAGCGAGAACAACTAAGACCGCCACTGAAGAGAGCGCGCCGACCCTCCGCCGTGGATAAGTCTCCGGCTTTTCCGAAACAGGGCTGGATTGAGGAGGCACTGATGCGCGTGTGAGCGCATCATCCAGAATTTTTGGCAGGTTCATGAAAGCGGTAGCAAATTTGTCGGAATTTTGATACCAGTAGCGCCAATCAGCAATCTCACGCACCTGCTCGACGGTCTTACAGGCGCGGACCTCCTCAAGCCCTTCGCGCATTGGATCACCCAGAGCCGATAGTCCGTGAGCGATCCGGGCAACTGCAAACAGGCCGCGATAGAAGCACAAAAGGTCCGGCTTGGGAATTTGCCCATACTCCAACGCTTTCTTCCAGTGCTGAAAAATGAGCTGGGGCAGGGCATTGCTATTGGTGCCAAGTACCGGAGCAAGAGCGCCAAAATAAGCCGCCTGCCTGAATTTGCTGCGAAAATCCTGTCCATCCACGCGCACTTTTGGCAGCGGATACATTTCCCGCAGCAGATATAGCGTTGCGCGGTCAGGATCATCCACGATTGTGGCCATCATGTAGTTCCAGAGATTGTCTCGCGAATTAGAAGACAACGTGGTTAATTCACAACCGACAAAAAACATCCTGTTGTCTTCCGTGACCAAAATATTATGCGGCTGAGGATCGACAGGGAATCCTTGCCCGCAAAGGGCCTGCTGCAGCCACACCTGGCAAAGCCGCCTTGCCAGCACATCCGTATTGCTGTGACCATTCTGCACCATGGTCGCCAAAGGCATTCCTTCCGAGGGCTCCAGGGTCATCAATCTTGTTGCAGACAATTCACGATAGATCCGGGGGATAGACAGCAGCTCAGTCAACGAATTGTCCCCAGCCAGGTTTTCCAGAATTTCAGCTTGCCGGATAAAGTTAGCCTTTCTCCGTAAAGCGCTGAAGAAATCGAGAAACACATCTTCGCTAAATTCCTGTCCACAGATTTGTTGAACCAGAGCCATGTTGAAGGAAGGTGGCACGTCGACACTGGTCTGTAAAGCGAAGTACTCCGGACGAAGAATGACTACAAGCACCGGAATCCCGCTTGCCAGTCTGGCCGAGTGATACTGAGCCAGGAGCGTACTGAGCAATGGATCATAGTTGAATTCCAGGAGAGCACCGGGAGATTTAGTACCAAGTTCCTGTTCAACGATGCTTTGCGTCTCTGGCGTGGAGAGCGGCGGGGCACAGTCAGGAGTGAGCGCAAATTCCCGGCAATATTCGGCATTCAGCAGATCAATGCGCGATGAGAGATAGAGTGAGAGACACGAGTAACCCACTCCCATCTGCTCTAATGCAATCCGCGCCTGCTGAGCGCGTTTTTCCTGAGGCGCAGTTTTATCTGATCTTGAAGCCGGTTCTTCCCACGACGCGACGTGCGATGCCCTGCGATGCCTTCCCGCCCGATAATCTGCCCATCTCGACATCAGTTTGCGTAACCTCTGC
>Ga0126377_10001232_pt1 | contig 16516 bp, 14 predicted proteins | sample PanSoiMetPlot_22_FD_92647 | JGI IMG/M metagenome (GOLD analysis project Ga0126377, IMG submission 92647) | Tropical forest soil microbial communities from Panama - MetaG Plot_22 | ecosystem: Environmental > Terrestrial > Soil > Tropical forest > Bulk soil | place: Panama | collected 2016-02-17 | reverse complement strand
TCGGCTGCGCAGGGCATGGCCGCCTGGATCGAGGGTGCAGCCCACGAGCTCGAGCCGTGCGACCGCCGCGCGGGTGACGAGCGCGGAACCTGCGGGAAACGTCGTCGTGTTCGCAGCGACGTACAGACCTTCGAGGCGAACCGCAGGCGTCTCCGTCGTGGCCGCGGCCGCAGACACGGGACGAAACGAGAGCGGTTGTGCGAGCACGACAACCGGCCGGTGTCCGTCAGCGGCGCGAATGGTCAGCGACTGTGCGAGTCGCAACGACGTGCCGCCATCGATTCCGGTGCCCGGCACCGCGGTGAGGTCGAGGGGATGGACAAGGCTGTCGCGGATTTCGACCACAACCGGAGCCGTTGCGGTGTCGAGCGCGCCCAATGCCGCCTGCAGTGATGTGCCACCGGGCAGCGCGCTGACCGCGCGGAAATCGACTGGAGCCACTGGCGGCAACACGCTGTGCACCACGGGATGCGCGCCAACCTGACCCACCGATCCGTAGGTGAAACTCGCAAAGATTCGCGACGTGAAGCCGGTTCCGACCGGCGTGATCAGCGCATCGCGCTGGGCGATGTTCGACACACCGAAGACGATGCGCCCGATGTCGGGATCGATGACGATCTCGTCGGCGCGCAGCGGCCGGCGCAGGCCGGTTTCCCATGCGCACAAGTTGTCGCCCCTGAACCCCCACGTGGTCGTCGAGAACACGGGCTGCTCCGACTGCGCCAGGAACAGCGTCAGACCGACGTCGCCCAGGTCGAATCCGGTTGGCGGCGTCGGCGCATCGTTGAAAAAATCAACGGCGACGTACGCCTCCGGGTGACCGGCTTCCGTTCCCGTGGTCAGGCGGGCGTCGAACATTTGGCCCGGAACCGCATCGGCTTCCGTCAACGGGGCAATGACACCGCCGGACGTATCGGCCCGGAGGAATCCCGGCCGGTGCGTGTTGAACAGGCGAACGGGATAGTCGAGTGGATGCAGATCGAATCGCACGGCAAACCGGGCGCGACCTGGCTGCGGCGGACCGAGGTCAGTGGATCCCTTGGCCAGCGGACGCACGAGACGCAGACGATAGGCCGCAAGTCGCCACAGGAACACAGCCAGGTTCGGCAGGTTGATGTGCACGGCGTCGTTCCACGCCGGCTTCACATCGGCGGTGTAGGCGAAGTTGTCGAACGGTGTGCCAAGCAGCGCCAGCGTAGCCGGATCACGAATGGGGACGGTGCCTCCGCGGGGCACGGCAAAGCGGGTCAGTGTGGCGGCGCCGTACGGAGGACGGCCGCCGGCATCGGGCCGCTGATGATTGAGATGCTGTGACCAGCCGAGATTTTCGCGAAGCTCGACTCCCCGGCACGCCCAGCCAGTGATGTCGACGGCCAGCCGCTCGATCGCGCCTAGGGTTCCCTTGCGCCGTCGTAGCGCGATCGTGTCGGCGACGTCGGCTCTGAGCGTGCGTGGGTCGCCCTTGAGATGCGTTGTCCCCAGCAGATCGGCGAGATACGGAACGACCCAGTCCTCGCAAGTGTCGATGAACAGGTCGTGATAGAGCTGCTCGATGTTCACGTGCAGTGCGTCGAAGGCCTGCTCCACGGCTGCGAGATAGGCCTGCAGCTGGCCGGGCGGCGTCTGTTCCGCATCGCGGACCCGATAGATCTCGGGAAGCCGGTCGAAGAGCGGCACGCGTGGTGCCGTCATTCGCACGCTCCGGCAACGGGATCCGCCGCCGCGGTCAGCGTGAGATGCGCGGACGTCAACTGCAGCAACTCGAGAGGATTGCAGGCCAGCACCGCGACATTTGGACGCGGTGCTGCCGGCAGGATGAGGGTGGCCGGATCGACAACACCCGGGCCGAACCGTCCGAGCGCGGACACGCGGCACCAGATCACCCCGTCCACGTTCTGCACTCGCCCTTCGATGCGCGTCGCGTACTCGATCTCGCCGAGCCGCCTCGCGCGAAGTCCGAACACGCCCGTCCGCTCCGCGTCGCCGCCAACGAGACCAAGCGCGCGGCGGATTCCCGCTTCGACGTCTTCAGCCTTCAGGCGCGGGTCGCGGACGTACACCACATCGAGGAACACATAGCGCAGGTGGGCCTGCTGAACGATCACGGGGAATCGATCGGGACCGTGGCAGCGTTGCGCATGCGCGATCGCCGCACGTACAGCCACGAACTCGGCTTCGCGTCCGGCTTCGAGCAGGACGCGCAGGATCATTGACGGACAGCCTGCCCACAGATCCCACGCCGCCGATGCGGTGGTCACGCCTGGAATGGCGAGCGTCTCGGTCTCGTAGTCACGAATGCTCACGAGGCGGCCGAGACTCTGGACCTTGCCGGGTGCCGTTTCCCGGGCTTTGTCGCTCGACTCCGGATCGGCGCCGCCCGACACGATTCCGGCGATCGTCACCTTGTCGAATCCTTCCGGCCGTTCGCTGGCCGACGGTGTTGCCCCTGGCTTGATCGGGCCATGGGCGCCGATGCCGGTGCGATAGCGCACGCTCACGTTCTTTACGCCCGAGGGCAGACGGGCGCCCGTTTCACCGTCGCCAAACTGCACAAAGGTTAGGTGGTTCGCGTCTTCGCGAACGATATAAACCTCGTCCTTCGGCCCGTGAGCGAAGAACGCATCGACGCGCGTCCACAGACGGCCGTTCACGAAGATGTCGAGCTCGGGCGCCTGCGGCGGGAACTGGTCGCTCGACACGAAGTAGGTCAGGTTCGGCTTCGGCAGCGGGAACGTCTGGAACGTCTCGCGGTTGTCGCCGTTGCCGAGGACCGCCTCCCTTTCCTGTTTTCCCTGCGACGCATCGACCAGGTTGCCAAACACGGTCACCGTCGGAGACTTCTCATCGAAGTCGTCGCGATGAAACGGCGCCGGTGCGCGATCGAACGAGATCGGCCACATCTTCGGTACGTCGATGCCTGCGACCGCAAAGTCCGCGGCCGCATTCGTGTTCACGAGCTCGACGTCGCGACCATCCGCGTGGGTGAAGAACAGTCGCCGGCCGGCCAGTTTCTGTGCCTGTGCCGCCGTGCCGTAGAAATTGAGGGCGTTGGTCCCGTTGCTGAAGGTGCCGCCACTGAACGTGGCCACCGGCCGCAACGTGAGCGCCGGCCCCTTCGTTTCGTGGAGGCGAAGCTCACGGACATCAGCCCATGCCCCGACGCCGGCGGACCATGCGGGGGCCAGCGGCTCATCGACGCGAACGATGGTCGACGCTACCGACAGGTTGCCCCACCGCGGCACGCTGCCGCGTACGGCCGCGATACGGCGCAACACGGCGAACGGCAGCATGTAGGAGAAGAGGGCGAAGGCGATCCCCGTGGCAATCACTGTGCTGCCGGAGGCGAGATCGGGCGCCTCTTGATCGAGCGGAAAGAGACGCCCCTCGAACGGCGTGTACCGCGAGCCGAGATTCAACGTGTGCAGCAGATCTCTCCAAAAGATCGTGTTGCTGGCCGTCGTCTTTGGGGGGGTGACGCTTGTGTCCGTCTCGACAATCTGCAGTGGTGCGTTCGCGCCGAAGTGACGGAAGGTCCTGCCCAGCCGGAACGCGCGGCAGTTGCCCAGCCACGCATGCGTCAAGTTGCCTGCGAGCGTCGCGATCGTGCGGCCGCGTGTCCGCTCAACCTTGTCGACGACGACGATTTCTTCGGCGGGCTGATCGACTGTCCAGCCGAGGAAGAACTGTACGAGGAGAGCGAAGAAGTTCTCCTCGGGGACGAGGCACAACCGGTCGCCTTTCTTGAGCTCGACGCCCTCGATCGATGGTCCATCGGTGGCGCCGCCAACAGACGCAATCTCGAACGTCGCCTGGTGACCAGTGATCACCACGCCGTACTGCCGGGCGCGGAACAGATTGAACTTCCCGAGATGCGGCCACACCACGAGCTCGGCATCGGTCTGAAAATCCGCAGCCGTTGTGACGTCCCGCAGGTCGGCCTTGACCGGGAAGCCCTCGCGAATGGCCACCGGCGACGCGCCGCGCGCCTCGAACGCCAGCGTCGCCCGCGCGCCAATCCCGGGTGACAAGCGATATCCCGTCAGGCGCACGAGCTCCATGACGCTCTCGCGCCACGACGCAGTCCGCAGATACGCTTCGTTCGCGTAGTGCTCCTGATAGAACGTCAGGATGTCACTGAGGATAGCGGCGCCCTCGAGGAGCGCGATGCCGGGATCGTCCGCGGTGCGATGCGTCCACGCCGCAAGCGGCAGGGCACTGTCGATCGACCGCGTCATCGCTTCGACAAAGTCCGGGTACGAGCCGATGCGATAGGCGATGTGCGGCAGCCCGGGCCGGTTGTTCGGTCGGCGCGGAAAGACGAACGGATCGGTGATGAGCGGGTTACACGCCATCGTGGCTCCTCACTGGCGTCCACCCTGCACAGTGAAGCGGACGAACCCGCGCTCGAAGTGGTCCGGGTCGTTCGCCACCTGCACGACCTCGTCGAAGCCGACTTCGATCACTTCGGGCGTGGGCATCCCGGTGATCGGCGCGTGGAAGCGCTTCATCCCGATGGCGATGATGTGCTTGATACCGGTGACGCGATGCACGCGGCCGGCGATGGCGCTCCGGTGCAACGCCTGCCCGAACGTCCACTCGTCCGGATGAAAGAAACCGCGGCGTCCATCCGAGGTGTAGCTGTCGGAGAACTCCCGTTCGAGGACGAAACGGACATCTTCGCGCCAGTACATCTCTTCGGCGCAGACGATGATGCGAAGGGCCAGGGGAACGAAACGCGGCGGACGGAGCTCGAGGTCTTCGCCGATCAGCCGTACTGCCTCGAGATGCGCCGCCACGCTGCTGCGGAGATCCTCTTCGAGTGTCGTCGTGCCAACCGGATCGATGATCACGCGTACCGTGCGCCAGCTGCCCGTCCACGCGTATCGCGCAACCGCCCGCGACACACCTGGCACTTCCTCGGCGCGGCGCACGTAGTCTGCGAGCGTGACCGCCCGCAGCTGTCGCGATCGAAATGCTTCGGGGGCGTTGCGGCGGATCTTCTCGGGTAATTCGGGATTGCGCCCGTCGGTGACGTCGAACGGATTCCAGACCGAGAGGATGGCGCCGGTCAGCGCTCCCGTGAGCGGACGCGCGTGCACGAGCTGATCGGCGCCGATGTTGCCTGCGTGCCCGCCGCCAATCTGATAGTCGGTATGGACGATCGCCCGGTGCGGCAACAGCTGACCGTTGGTGCCGTTGCCGAATCGCAGTGTGCTCCGCCGATGCTCGTCGGTCTCCACCATGAAGTGGTCGCCGTCTTCGGCGGAATCGTCGCTGTGGACCAGGCTCTCGACCTCGTCCCAGACATCAACGCCGCCGCCCTGCTGCTCGACTTCGACATGCAGCGTCGATTGCACCGGCACTTCACCGTTCGGCGTCGTCGGAAGATAGGCGAGCGGGCCTTCCGGAAGCTCGCACAGCACCCAGTCGCGGCCGTCACCGTTGCGATCGAGCCGCGTGTAATAGCGCTGCTTGACCTCAGGTTCATCGGACACGAGGATGGATCCAGGCTCGTGGAAGTGCACGGCCATCGGTCGCCCCTCGTGCGCGAGCACCAGGTTCCCGAAGAAGAGCGACACGTTCTCGACCGGCGAGCCGTTGCAGAACGTCGTGAAGCTGTAATCGAACCGCAGTTGATCCTCGTCGCGCCACCGAAGACGGACGAGAAACGTATTGGTCACCGCATCGTGAATCGTTTCAGCCGCCGCGGGACCACGCTCGAGACGCAGGAGCTGACGCTTGCGCGGGTTGTGCCCGGGGACACGGCCGGTGAGCGGGTTCAGCCGCTCCGCGATCAACAACTGACGCAACTGGCCGTTCCGTACGAGATCACGCAGCGCGTCCGCCTCGGCCTGACCCGCCCCGGGAACATCCGGAACCACGTCCGCACTCGTACTGCCGGCACGCAGAGCCGGCTGCGCACTTCGCCAAGTATGCAGATGAAGCTGGTTGACGAGCGGATCGAACCGCTGCCGCGAGGCGACCGCCAGCCGCCGTTCGCGTGTGCTGAAGACGGTCGACTCTGCGCTGAGCTCGTTGGTGCCGGTCCAGACAACGAGCTCCTGATCAAGCGCGAACGGCGCCTGGCCGGCCAGCACCATGACAGCCATCCACGTGCTCGCCTGATTCCCTTCGTGAATGTGGTAGTCCACGAGCCGCGACTGACGCGCCAGCGAGACGCGCGTGCGTGACGTGGCGAAATACGCCTCGTTCATCACGCGGTCCTGATAATCGGACAGCTCGTCGGCCGCCGCCGCGAACAGATCGATCAGCACCTGATCGTGATCGGCCTCGCTCGTACTCGCCCACCCTGGCACACGCTGCGCCATGGCCGTCATGAGGACGTGACGGAACGAGTCGTAGTCCTTGGCGAGGTAATCGATCACCGGTCCAGGCGCGGGTGGCCGCCCCGGCAGTGCAGGCGCGCAGTCGTTCGTGAAGCAACCGGGCCTGAACTTGAAGCCAATGGCACTGAAGAACGGATCGATGCGGTCCCCATCCCATACGAGATCGAGCGTGTAGGTCGAGTAGTCGCCGACCGGTTCGATCCGCAACGAAAGACGCGTGGCATCGATCGACGACACCGCCGTCACCTTCACTTGCCCGGCGATCGGGCCGGCCGGAATGCGCGTGCCGCCTCGCACCCGGAAGATCTGCCCGGCGCGAGCGGGGTTGAGCGTGATCTCGGTGAGGATCGCCGGCAGATGCAGGCCGTTGTAGAACCGAAGATCGATATCGGCGTGATCGGGCGACGGTCCCGCAGGCAAGGCCACCAGGGCCAGCCGCATGCCGTTCACGTTGTGCGCGGCAAGGACGTCTGCGCGATCGTCGACGAAATCGGGGAATGGAATCGCGGTCACCGGCCGGTCCTCTGGAACTTGACGACGCGGGAATCCGGCGCGCCGGCGGGACGGTACTTGACCGACACTTCGAAGCCACCCGTGAGCCGGTCGAGCAGCAACTCGGGCCGTTCACCAGGCTGCGACGGGTCGTCTCCAAACCGCACTTCGATCATCTCGACGGTCAGGCGGTGACCGAGCCAGCGCGAGAGCGCGTTCGTGATGCGCGCTTTCACGACGCCGCGCAGAACGTCGGACGCCGGCTCGAAGACCAGCTTCCGTACGCCGCCACCGAACTGCGGGAGGAAGAGCCTCTCTCCAGGGCTCGTGAGCAGCAGCTGCAACAACTCGTCCCGTACGTGTTCCGCGTCAGACGCTGGTGCCGCCGTGCGGCCATCGGTCCCGATGCGAAACGGAAACGCGAGGTGCCGGCCGTTCGAACGCATCAGGACGTCCGCACCTAAATCCCGCGCCCGACTTGTTGCGTCTGCGCGACGATGGCCACACCCTGCGGCGCCTGCAGGGCGTTGTAGCAGACGCCGACACTCGTCTGGAGGAGCACCGGCACTCCGTAGACGCGTGTCATCGTGGCGCCCGCCCTCCACCGGATCAGCACACACGGCGTGTAGACGCCACCAGGCGCGAACACGCAGCCGACGATCGGATGGATGTCGGTCTCGAGCAACGCCGGTGCTCCGTCAATCGTCGCGATCGTGTTCGACGTGACGAGCTGCGCTATCCCCGCATGCGGGCACAGGATGGTGCTCGTCGTCGTCAGAATCGGCACCACGTCACACTCCGAGCTTCATGGCGTCGTTGACCAGGCTGACGCCCGCAACGGTGACCTTGACCATGCCTTGATTGAGCGAGATCTCGGTCGCCGTGATCTTCAGTTCGCATGCGCCGAGGCTGAGTACGATGTCGCTCGACGACATCTTCAAGGTGGCGCCGTCCGGGTGCACGATCTGAATCTCGTTGCTGTCTTCGTCGAGCACGATCTTGTGCCCGCTGTCGGTCACGATCACGCGCACGCGCTCGCCCTGCGGATCGGGACGTCCACCACTCGGGAACACGCAGCCCGACCAGATCGGCGTCTGCAGGTTGCCGGCTTCGAACTCGATCCAGACGCCGTCGCCCACCTTCGGCAGCATCACCATGCCGTGGCCGTCCCCGGCGAAAGGCAGCGCAGGCTCCGCCCAGGGCGCCACGGTGTCGTCGAACACCGCTGGCACACGCGCCTTGATGCGGCAGCGGTTGTCGGGATCGCTGATGTCAGTGACGATGCCGCGGTACTTGCCGTAGAAGTGCGTGGCAATGTGCTCGGCAGAGCGCTCGACCGTGCGTTCGAGGATGTCGCTCATCAGAAGATGCTCACGCTCGCGGAGAACGACACCGACAGCCCGCCGCCGGCGGCCTCAGCCACCGGCGATGCCGACACCTCTGTACGCGAGTCGCTCTTCGCCTCGAACTCCTGCGTGTAGACGGAGAGCGAAATCCGGTGAATGACCTTCGTGATCAGGTACTCGCCGCTGTACGGCGTCGTCCCCGCCTCGACGTCGACCTTCTGATACGGCGTCAGGACGGCTGAATAGCAGCCGGGAACGACGCGGCCCGACAGCCGGAACGCGTAGCTCGCGCGGCGGACGCGCGAGGTGACCGCCGGTTCGGGATCCTCGCGGCTGTTGTCGGCCGGCGGCAGCAGGCGCAGCGGCGTGAGGTCCTCCGACACGGCAGGCAGATCGCGCATCAGGCCGAGGTCGGCTGCACTCGTCTGGAACGACGTTTCGCTCATGTCGCCGAAGCGAAGCCGTCGTCCGCGCGTGCGTTCCGGTCCTTCGGAGTCTTCCTCGATCGACGTATGCGTGAGATTGCGGTCGTCGCCGAGGAGCACGAGCTTGGGAAGACCGGCGGGATCCTGCGGATCGGGGAGGAAGCAGCCCACGCTCTTTCCAGGTTCGTCACCCGGCAGCACGTATGCGTGTCGATCGTTCGCGCGTGCCAACTCCCGCAGGAACTGCATCGGTGTGCCGCGGCGCGTCGTCGACGGCGATGCGCCTGATGTGGGCTCGATCTGCGTGTCGGCGATCTGCGTCGCTCGCCGGAACACTTCGTCAGCGATGTCGCTGTCGCTCCGTCCTTCGAACACTTCGACCGCCTCGTCGCGGTTGAGGAATGTGCTGTCGTCGCGAACGACGAGGGTCACCGTGCTTCGGCCGGGCTGCGAGTCCATGGCGTTGTCGAACGCAGCGACCGGACCATCGATCAAGGGCACGAAACTACCCGTACCTGGATCGAGGTCCACGCGAACGCGCGAGAAGGGCCGTGCGAACTCGTCGGCGCCGTGCTGCCAGCGACCCCGATCGTCGAGGCACATGCCGAGGTGCAGGCGCGCTTCCCAGATCGCGTCCATCTCCTGGATCACCTCGATCTCCTCGATCCGTTCGAGCTCCTCTTCGGTCGCTCCACGGGCCCCGAACCAGATGCGAAACCGTTGCTCGCCCATTACGCCTTCGGCACGTCGATGGTGGCGCCCGTCTTCGCCAGCGTGCGGCTGTCGAGCGCGGTGTTGGCGTCGGCGATGTGCCAGAACTGCGTCGCATCGCCGTAGCGCGCGTCAGCCAGCACGTCGAGTCGATCACCGGCCTGCACGACGTAGGGGTCGCCAGTCGCGGGCGTCAGCCGCCGGAGTGTGAGGGCCACGGTGGTCTCGCCCGAAGCGGTCGGCGTCTCGACGGTGGCGACCTTTGCGTAGCGCGAGTTCTGCAAAAACATCGTTTCGAGCTCCGTTTTCAGATCGGAATCAGATCCACAATCTGATCCGCGGTGTTCGCCAGGTTGGCGATCGCCTGCGCTTCCTTCGCGATGGTGGTGTACTCGAGCGCGCCCTTCGCCAAGATGTCGTCCGAGCACTGATCGACGGCGATGACCGTCAACTGCAGATCGACTTCGGCACGAATCGGATTCAACAACGCGTCGTACTCGAGCTCGCTGATCGTCATCGAGTCGATCGTCACGGGCACGATCCTGGTCAGCCCCCAGATGAAGAGTGTGCGTGGAAATTTCTCCCGGGGGATGGGCTGCGCCGGGGGCTCGCTCCCGCCGCCGATCCCGAGCGCGCCGCCGATCGCGTCGATCGCCGCGCCAATCACGCCGGCGATCTTCGAGCTCGGGAGCACCATCTTCTCGAGCGCGCACAGCTGCGGGCCGATCCCGAACATCCGCGCCAGCGCCTTGTCGTCGGCGAGCATGTTCGCAGCGCTGAAGTGCGCCTTGAACGTGATCTTCTCGAATGTCTTCTCCCCGGCTTGCGTCGTCTCGCGCTGCGTGGCACCCGTCGGACGCTGCGGAATCTGCAGCGTCCGGGAGAGTGACTCCGGGTTGAACTGGAAGATGACGACGTTCGGAATCGGACCAATGAGGTCCGTGCCATACTCGATGAGCGCCCCCCTCAGCACCGGCCTCTCACTCCCCGCTCGTGATCGCGCGCGCAATGCGCTGCGCGATGCGAGCCGCCACGGTTCGCGATTCTGGGGCAGCCTCGGTCGTCACACGACCCGCATCCACGGCCCGTCCGCCCGCTGCCGTCAGTCGTCGATGCGCCAGGGTGCTCGCGATCTCCGGACCGAGCGCGTTCGCCGCCTGTCGCGCTGTCTCGGGCGAGACGCCCCTCATGTGCAGGTTGATTCGTTCGATCCGCAGCTTCATGAGCGGCTTCCATCTGTCACGAGCGCCGCGTAGGGACCGAACTGGTCGAGGCTAAACGCGCGATCGAGCTTGTCGTATTCACGTCGCACCGCCCGGATGACGGCGTCCATCGTCAGCGCGCGCGGCGCCCCGTCGCCGCCGCTCTGCAGGCATGCGTGAAAGACGATCGAGCGGATATGACCACCCGCGAGAGCGAACCGCTGCGCGAGGAACGGAAAGTCGAGCGCGCTGGCATCAACGCCAGACGGAATGACGCTCGTCCAGATCCGCAGCCGCTCTGGGACCCCGGGCAGCGGAAAGTCGACGACGAACCTCAGTCGTCGCAGGAACGCATCGTCGAGATCCTTCTTCCGGTTGGTGGCAAGAACTGCCAGTCCTTTGAATCGCTCCATCCGCTCGAGGAGGTAGCTGACCTCGAGATTGGCGTAGCGGTCGTGTGCGTCCTTGACCTCGGTGCGTTTTCCGAAGAGCGCGTCCGCCTCGTCGAAGAAGAGCATCACGTCGGACGCGTCCGCGGCATCGAAGAGCCGCCGGAGATTCTTCTCCGTCTCACCGATGTATTTGTTGACCACCTGTGAGAGATCGATCCGGTACAGCGGCAACCCCAACGTCGCGGCGAGCGCTTCCGCGGCCATCGTCTTTCCTGTCCCCGGTGGGCCTGCAAAGAGCACGGCAAGCCCGCCTTCGCTCCAGGCGCGCGCCGTACCCCACTCGTAGTGCACTCGAGTGAGGTTTCTCATCGCTGCGACCATCTCGTGAATCTGCTGCGTCTGCATCGGCGGCAGCATCAGCTCGCCGAGGTCGAATCTGGGGACGACTTCCTGGGCAAGCGCACCGAGATCGATCTCGTCGCGGCACGCGGCCAGGAGATCGTCGACGGTGGGTACACGACCGAGCGCCTGCAGCTCTGCGCCAACCCGGTCGATCAAGTCGCGCTCGGAACGAAACCGTCGCGCAACGTCAGCAAGCCCCGAATCGAGCGCGGCGGACGCATTGGCACCGGGCACGGCGTGCCGCCACCACGCCAGCCGCTCGGCGTGGCTCAGCGCAGACATGCGGATTGGAGGCATGACATCGGGACCCGAAAGGTGTGCGAGCGCCGCCCGATCGTGCAGGCCAACGAACACCATGATCGGCAGCGACGCCACCGGCACATCGAGCGCTTCATCCGGGTGTCGCCTGAGCACGGCTTCGGGCGCATACACGGCGAGCCCTCGCAGCCATGCGGTGGTGAGAACGGGCGGGACATCCTCTCGGCGCAATCCGGCACGAAGTGCGACGATGTCGCGATCCGCGGCCCGTGCACAGGCACTTGCCGCGCTTTCGAGCGCGCTCGATGCGCCGACGAGCGGGACAATCCGGCGACAATCTCGTCTCGCTCTCAGACGCGCAACCACTGCCGGCGGCGGTGTGCGCTCAGGCGCGGGCTCGAGCAGTCGCAATGACGATGGCAGCGGGTCGGTTAGAGACAGCAGCGTCCGCGCAACCAGGCTCGGGACGGTCAGCGGCGTGTCCCAGGCCAGCGTGTTCGCCGTGATGAGTCCGTATCTGACCAGCGGGTGTGACGGATCGAATCGCGCTACCACTTCCGCCGGGTCATCCCACAGGCGCTGCACCAGGGCCAGCGTGGGTTCGTTTCGCGTCTGATCGTTGAGGCACGTGGCGACCACGCTCCCCGCTGCACTGTCCACGACGGGAAGCAGCGCGGCGGCCAACGCGAACTGCTCGACCGGATCGAGCGACAACTCTCGCGCCACCCACGCAAACGATCCGCGCGGTTCTGTCGGGCCCTGTTGATCGGCTGGCGGTGTCGCTGCGATCAACGCGGTGAGGTGCGCCGCTGTTGCGTCGTGCGCGAAGAAGTCGCGCTTGTCGCGGTCGTATCGCGACAGATCCAGCGACGCCCCCGCGCGATCGGCAAACGGAGGCAGCAGCGCCAGGCCGGGCTCGACGCCCGCCAGCGTTCCGCGCTCGCGCCACAACCAGCAGATCTCCCGACGCAGCCGCAGCGCGACCTGATGCAGCCAGTAGTTCGCTGCGGCATCCTCGGCCTGCACGCCAGGGAAAAAGGTCACAGGCGCGCTCGCCGCACGTCCGGCCGTTGTCATACGACCACCACCTCGGGACTGGCCTTCGCCTGTTGGCCGTTGACGGCGAGAACGACGCGGTACGTGCCAGCGGGAACGGCGGTGGCCACGCCGGGAACAGTGAGCGTCTGCTGATTCGCCACGGGCGTAACGACATCGAAGAGACGGACCGTGTGGCCATCGCGATAAAGCGCCACGACGATGTCGTCGCTGTCGTTGCCAAGCAGATGGCCTGTGAGGGTCAGGTCGGCGGCGCCGAGGGCCGCCGTCGACACTGTGGGAAGCAGTCGCGCGGCGAGCAGGTTGCTCGATCGCGCACGCGTTGGCGACAAACGTCGGCGGAGCACGAGCGGGTGCTCGCCTGCGGATATCGCCGTGCCGGACGCGATCGGTGTTCCCGGACTTCCCTCCACCGTGACCGTCATGCGATCGGGCCGTCGATCAACGATCGTCAGGACCGTATCGCCGAGGACCGCCTCCAGGTCGGCTCCGTTCAGGTCATCGCCGCTGATCACGATCTGCGCGCCGGCCTCGAAGCGGGCTGGCTCCACGCTGTCGAGGGACGGCCCCATCGTCGGCTGCACGTCGATATGAACGCCGTCCTCACCGATGATCGTTTCGGGCGCCGTCGTGTAGTCGACGCCGACGAGCAGCGAGTAGTGGGGCAGTGAGCCCGGCACGATCATCACGGGCCGCATCTGGAACGAGACCGACAGGCGATAGCGCTCGTCGGTGCCCTGCATGATCTTCGAGATGAGATCGGCCGTCGTTTCGTCGAACGTCAGCTTCAGTGGCTCTGGCGAATTTTCGAGAGCGAGACGGACGTCGGCAGCCACGAGCGCGTCGAGCGCGAGGAAGTTCAGTTCGTGCAGTGCCGAGAGGCCGCGGCCAAGGAGCTCGTGAGCGGCAGCGCTGTCGCTGTCCTCGTCGGTGTCGAACGCCGTGAGGAGATACTTCAACGTCAGCCACAGTGGCTCCGGTTCGGACGGGCGCAACCGGACGTTGCGCAGGCTGCCATCGAAGCCGGTCTCGTAGAGGAAGAGATTCAGCTTCGCGTTGGCGTTGGCGGCGGCTGCGTCCTCGGGTTTGCCGATGCTGACCTCGAAGCCGCGGCGAATCAGGTGGTCCTGAAGCAGCTTGGTCACCGCACCGATTGCTCGCCCGGAATCTGCAAGCGCCATGGCTTAGAACGACCGCAGATAGCGGCGCTCGAGCCCGGATCGCTCGGCGGCGCGCGTTGGTGATGCCGGCTGCAGGCGAGGCGCTGGCGCCGGTGTCGAGATCTGCGTGGCCGGCGCCTCGACGTGGACGTCGATGGCGCCGATGGAAATCTCGACGCGCTCTTCGAACGGCGCGGTTCGTCGCGGGCGATCCGGCTGGGCCATCCCCCGACGTGGTGAGGGCGGCGGCGGAAGTGCACGAATCCCTGAGTCCTCCGGACGTTTCCGCACGCGCGGCTCTTCGGACGAAACCGCCATCACCTGTTCGTGCACCTCCACGATCTGCCCGCGCACCGCGTGCGTCGTTGAGGTAGGCGGCAACGGCGCGGCCGTCCTCAGACTCGGCTCCTGCCATGCGGTCGCTTTCGGGACCGGTTGCGCCTCCGGATCGGTTGCGATCCACTGCATCGCCAGACGCACCGGATCGAACCGCTCGGCAGCCGCGCGGCTCTGGTCGTCTGCCCGCTCAGCCAGGTGCGACTCCTTCACTTCGACGGTCAGCGGATCCGACTTGTGTCGAGAAGCGAGATGGGAGGTATTGGTGGATGGCGGATCGGGTGCAGTCGGATGACGCACGGGACGTTCGACCGATCGAAACGGAGGCATGCGGCGCTCGTCGGACGGCGATACGGCCACGGTTGGTGGCTGAGACACTTCGCGAACCTCGTTGATTTCAACGATGTCCTGCGCCGGCGGACCAGCGGGGGCGTCGGTAGCCGCTGTCCGGGAACCAACGGTCAGCCCGCTCGATCGCATCAACGCGCCGAAGTAGCTGCTCATCGCGGCGCTCCATTGATCAGGTCGCGATAGCGCCCGCGGCGTTCCGGCGCAATGCCCAGGATCTCGCGCTCGGACCACCCGTACGCCGAGGCCAGCACGTGGACTTCGTCGAGCAGCGCCGCGCGAATAGCCGTGAGGCGATCGAGCGCCACACGCTCGAGATCGAGCCCGATCTCGCTCGGCACCGCGCAGGTGGGACACACGCACGAGACCGTGAAGTCGACAAGCGGATCGTGTTCTGCGAGCGCCGTCTCGATCACCGACAGCGTCGCGCCATCGTCGTCAGAGACCTGACCTTCGACCACGAGCGCATCAGTCATGCCGACGATCGCCGCATGCGGCGTCGGGTACGAGGCACGACTCCAGCGCCGCAGATCGTCGCCCGTCGGCGGGCGCACGATCAGGACCTGGCCGTCCGGAAGCGACACCGGGATCCGATCGACCCTGGTCGCGTGTGCGATCAACTGATCGATCGGGAGCGACACATCGAAGCCGGCGTGGCAGGCCGCGTGGGGACAGCGCAGGGTCAGTTCGAGGGTTGCCTGCCGGTCGCTCAGCTCGGTGAGGCGCAGGAGCGCCGCAATCCTGGCCCCGACCGGTGCCGCCCACCAGCTGTCTGCGTCCGCGCCTTCGCTGCACTGCGCGAGCAGCGCAGTCACGAGGAAAGGCCGGTCGCCCTCGAATGACACGTCGAGGTCTCGATCGCGACCAAATGGCCGGACAGACGCGACAGCGAATGGCATGTCACGCTATCGCCGGAACGGCGCCCGTCTCGTCCGGTTCGCGCGTGTCGACGTCCCGCTCCCAGCCCTCGAGCTCGAGTTTCAGCGTCTCGATGGCGATGGCGTTCGCGTTGGCGTCGAGATCGGGAACGCCGGTGAACTCGCTCACCCAGCAACGAAACAGCTTGTAGCGCTTGACGGTCTGGCCACGCTCGTTGTTGAAGAGCAGGGCGACGTCCTTGCGGAAGTTCTTCAGGTCCATGCCCGCGTCGCCGCTCAACGGGTGCACGAGATTGGCCCACTTCTCGAACTCGAGATCGTGCGTGATGCCGCGCTCGAGCGTGATCGCCTCGTAGGTGGTCCGGCCGGGCGACTTGTGATCGGTGGAGTTCTCACCGCCCTCACGGTGCTTGACGACCTCGGTCGTGCGCTTGAGCGCGCTCACCTTGCTCACCCCGAGCACGACACGGCCATCCCAGACCAGCTGGAACTTGAAGTTCTTGTACGGGTCGACGCGATGTGCGTTGACAACGAATCCCTTCGGCATGGATGTCTCCTACACTTGCAAGTCGCCAGCGATTTGCTGGATCGTGATGACCACGAACTCGGCGGGCTTGAGCGGCGCAAACCCGACTTCGATGTTGACGATGCCCAGATTGCGATCGGCCTGCGTCGTGGTTTCGGCGTCACATTTGACGAAGTAGGCCTGCTGCGGCGTCGAGCCCTGGAATGCGCCCTGCCTGAAGAGGCCATTCATGAACACACCGACGTTCAAGCGAATTAACGCCCACAGCGGCTCGTCGTTCGGCTCGAACACGACCCACTTGGTGCCGCGATAGAGTGATTCCTCGATGAATAGCGCCAGCCGCCGAATTGGGATGTACTTCCACTCGCTGGCCAGTTGATCCGCGCCATCGAGCGTGCGGGCGCCCCAGCACAAAGGCCCGTAGACGGGGAACACGCGCAGGCAGTTCACGCCGAGCGGGTTCAGCGCGCCGTTCTGCAGATCCGTCAGCAGGTACGGAAGATCCGGAACGTTCTCGAGCGTCGCGTCGGTGCCCGCTGGCGCCTTCCACACGCCGCGATTGGCGTCGGTGCGCGCGTAGATACCGGCTACGGTTCCGCTGCCACCGACGTTGCGCGGCCGATACTGCATGAGCGGA
>Ga0126377_10001231_pt1 | contig 16530 bp, 11 predicted proteins | sample PanSoiMetPlot_22_FD_92647 | JGI IMG/M metagenome (GOLD analysis project Ga0126377, IMG submission 92647) | Tropical forest soil microbial communities from Panama - MetaG Plot_22 | ecosystem: Environmental > Terrestrial > Soil > Tropical forest > Bulk soil | place: Panama | collected 2016-02-17 | reverse complement strand
CTGATTCCTGATTCCTGATTCCTATTAGGATGGCCCTGTGCAGCTTGACGGTCGATCAGTTCTCGTAACGGGTGGAGCGTCCGGACTCGGAGGCGCGACCGTCGACATGATCATTGGCGCCGGCGGACGCGCGGTCATCGTCGATATCAACGAGACGGCTGGAGCCGAGAAGGTTTCCGCGCACGGAGCGCGCACGCGGTTCGTCCGTGCCGATGTCACCAACGAGGCTGACGTGCAGCGCGCGGTGCAGACTGCGCTGAGCGAATTCGGGCGTATCGACGGCGTCGTGAATGCTGCTGGTATCCCAGCGGCGGAACGCGTGCTCGGCCGTGAAGGCGTGCAGCCGCTGGCACACTTCTCGCGCGTCATTCAGGTCAATCTCATTGGCACCTTCAACGTGGTTCGCCTGGCAGCCGCTGCGATGGATGCGAATACGCCGGGCACGAGCGGCGAACGCGGCGTCATCGTCAACACCGCATCCGTCGCCGCTTTCGATGGGCAGATCGGACAGGCGGCGTACTCGGCATCGAAGGGCGGCATCGTCGCGATGACGTTGCCTCTTGCGCGCGAGTTCGCGCGCATCGGCGTGCGCGTGATGACGATTGCGCCGGGGACCTTCGACACGCCGCTGCTTGCGGCATTGCCCGAGGCGGCTCGCCTGTCGCTGGCGCAACAGGTCCCGTTTCCTTCACGTCTGGGCCGCCCGGAGGAGTACGCCGCTCTCGTGCGTCACATCTTCGAGAACGAGATGCTCAATGGCGAAGTGATTCGCCTCGACGGCGCCATCCGAATGGCACCCAAGTAAGCAGGCCCCGGGGCTCAGGCCTCAGGCCTCAGGGCTGGGCCAGGCACCAGGACGGGCTCGCGAGAATCAACTTCCGTCGCTGCTCACGCATATCCGAAAATACGCTGATCAGCCGCGATATAGCATCAAGCCCGGGATGTCGTCGAAGTCTTGGGTGTTCAGCGTCCAGAGGGCGGCATTGTGCTCGATCGCGCACGCGGCGATCGCGATATCGATCTGCCGCGCTCGAGGGCGTTTCAGCGACTGATAAACATCCACCGCGATTCTCGCGGCGTCGACCCCGAAGGGGACGACGTCGTCCAGCGGAAACAGACGCGCGTGAGCGCGATGCTCGTCGTCGGACCTGGGCCCCCGGAGCCATTCGTAGAGCACGATGGTCGACAGCGTCAGTCGATTACCCGCGCTGGCCGCGACCCGCAGCGCCGGGAGCGCTCGGCGCGTTCCACTGAGCGCATCGACGAGCAACGACGTGTCGAGGTGGATGATCAACTGACGGGACGTACGCGGCCGCCACGTCGACGCTCCGCGCGCAGGACCCGCAACTCACGATCGGTGTCGGCCGCGGTGCGAGTAGGGGGCTGGCGCGCGATCTCGTCGAGCGCCTCCATAAAGCGTTTGCGTTCCTCCGGGCTCGTCTGCTCGTCGCGCGCCGCGTAGTAAGCGACCGCTTCACGGACGACGAGACTCTGCGGCTTCCTGCTGCGATCGGCCATCTTGCGAATCGCGCGCACGGTCTCATCGTCGAGTGTGTAGGTCACCTTGGCCATATAGCCATACTACCATATAGCCATCCCTCACAGGGTGAGCCGCACAAACGCGCCACCCGAAGCCGGTCCGACGTGCAAGTACACCCGTACAAAGAAAAGGCCGGTCCGAAAGGACCGGCCTCGCCTGATTCCTGCTTCCTGATTCCTTGGTCTTTCTTAGACCACGTCCTTGTGCGTGACCGGCTGGACGTCCTGCTTTTTCTTTCCGGTGCGCAGGCCCTGGATCTGGATCGTCGGCTGCTCCTTCAGCACTTCCTGTCGATACAGCCGTTCCATGTCCATGTGCTGACGGATTTCGTCGGGCGTGAGCTGCGAGCCCTTCTTGCGCGCAGCCAGCTTTTCCTCGCGCGCGTTCTTGGCGACGCCGAGCTCGTCGAGGTCGGTCTGCGCGCCGGCCGCCACCGCTTCAGCGTTCAGCACGAGCGAGTGATCCTTGCTCGCCATCGGCACGTGCTTGTTGCCCGCGAAGATCTCGTGACGCCCGTGGTCCTCGTACCACTTCGTGAGCGTCGCGGTCATGTGCATCTTCTCGAGGATGTTGCGCCAGCCGATGCCCGTGTTGTACGCGCAGAAGGAGATCTCGCCCTGCTGCGTGCCGTAGGGGATGATGCACATCTCGGTACGGCGGAAGTCGTAGTTGAACAGATCCTGGAACCACATGCCGGCGATGAACAGGAAGTTCCAGCGGTCCGAGCGACGCTGCTGGATGTCAGCCATCGTGCGGTTGCCGCTGACGCTGCCGTAGTTCTTGCCGGTGGCGCCGAACGTCTTGTCGAACTTCTTCATCAAATCCATGATGCGGAAGTGCGTCGGCGCCTTGAACGGGTCGTAGTTGCGCATCAGCGCGAGCGCCATGCCGACGACCGACAGGAACCTGCCGCGTGCGGCGTCGTTGACCGACGCGACGTCCTTGGCGAGCTGCTCGGCCTTGAGGAACGCGGTCACCGGAACCGCTTCCTTCGTTTCCTTGTCGATCATCACCGCCATGCCGACGCCGCAGTTCGGGTGGCAGCCGCAGGTGAGCTGACCCCACTCGCGATCCGGCCCGTGCACCACGTCGGCCCAATCGGTGAACGTCGACATGAACGAGATCGGGAACCAGTCGCGCGTCGGCTCGCCGATGCCGGTCTGATTCTTCACGTCATGCGCGAGGTGCGACAGCGTATAGCGCTGCGCCGCACGGCGCTCGGGTGTCACTTCCTCGTCGCGACCAGTGAATGAGACCGGCTGGAATGACAGGAAGTTGATCCGCTTCGGGTTGTCGAGCGCGAACTCGACAACGCGGCCGACCTGCTCGTTGTTGACGCCGTTGACGATCGTGATCACCGGCACGATGTCGACGCCGGCGCTGTAGAGGTTCTCGATGGCGCGGAGCTTGACGTCGAACAGATTGCCGACGCGGCGATGCGAGTTGGCGGCGTTGCCGATGCCATCGAACTGGAGGTACGCATAGCGGAGTCCGGCTTCGGCCGCGGCCTTGGCGAACTCGGGGTTCTTGGCGAACTCGATGCCGTTGGTGGCCGCCTGCACGCTGTTGTACCCGACCTTGCGCGAGTAGCGAATCGCGTCGAGGAAGAACGGCGACATCGTCGGCTCGCCGCCCGAGAACTGCACCGACATCTGACGACGCGGCTTGATCGTGATCGCGTTGTCGAGAATCTGCTTGATGTCTTCCCAGCTCAGCTCGTGGACGAACCCGACCTGGTTCGCATCCATGAAGCACGGGTCGCACATCATGTTGCAGCGATTCGTGAGATCGACCGTGAGGACCGAGCCGCGGCCGTGAAGCACAGTAGACGAGCCGTGATTGTGAAGCGTCTCGTCGTTGTGCGCGCGTATGTCGCGGCCCGGGAACACCTCTTCGAGGTGCTTGAAGAACGCCGTGTCGATCGCCATCACGTCCTCGAAGTGACCGTGGATGGGGCAGTCCTTCACCATCACGATCTTGCCGTCCTTTTCGACGATGGTGGCGGGGATCTCGCCGACCTTTTCGTTCAGCAGGACCGACACGTCCTGCTTGCCGTCGAGGATCGCCTGACGCGCTTCGCGCACGCAGTTGGGACACAGCGAATCCGTCTTGCGCGGCCAGCCGAGCGGCGGCTTCGTCTTCTGCCAGGATTTCTGAAGCGGCTTGTCGGACCAACGGGGCGTGAACGATGGGTTCTGCTTGATCTTGTTGGCGGTATTGAACACGTGCCACAGACCGTTGGCGGTGATGGCCAGACCCTTCTCCACGTACTTCATTGGTGCATGCATGCAGTCACTCCTGGGCGGTACACGCGTCTACGGCCGACCTGGTTCCGTGCCGGGGGGAGGTCAGACGGAGCGTGGCCCGAACCTCATCATAGGCAGCGAATCGCCGGGAATGCTCGGTTTTTCCAGTGAATTGGCACAAGAAGGGGGCGAGAGGGCAACGAGCAGGGGGCAGGGGGGCGGATACCCTTGTCCGCGTTACATCATCGACTCACATCTGAGACAGACTGTCGGGGCGCGCCTCGCCCCGTTTCATCGCATGAGGTATCAGTCAAAGAGATTGAATCTCTCTGATCATTGTATTTCCCTCATGCTGCAAAGATCTGCAGAATGTGGCGACCATGTCTACGCCGGGATCTCCATTCTCGCCTCCCGCGCAAGGTCTGTACGACCCTCGCACCGAGCACGACGCTTGTGGTGTGGGCTTTGTCGTGCACATCAAGGGTCATCGTTCGCATCACATCATTCGCAAAGCGCTGACAGTCCTCATCAACCTGGAGCACCGGGGTGCGTGCGGCTGCGAGGCCAACACAGGCGATGGGGCGGGCATCCTCATTCAGACGCCCGATACCTTCTTCCGCAAGGCGGTGTCGTTTGCGCTGCCGGTCTCAGGGAGTTACGGCGCCGGACTCGTCTTTCTGCCGCACGATGAATCCGATCGCGATCGCATCAAGGAGCTGATCGCGCGCATGACCGACGAGGAAGGCCAGACGCTGCTTGGCTGGCGCGAGGTGCCGACCGACAATCGCCTGGTCGGCGAGAGTGCGCGCGCGACGCAGCCGGTCTTCGAGCAGCTCTTCATCGGCGCGCGCGTGGACGTGTCCACCGAGCAGGGACGCGCGGCATTCGAGCGGAAGCTGTACGTCATCCGCAAGCGTATCGAGCGTGCGGTCGATACGCTCAAGATCGGCGCGCTGTCACGCCGCTTCTTCTACATCGTCAGCCTGTCGGCCAATACGCTGATCTATAAGGGCATGCTGCAGGCGAAACAGCTCGAGCCCATGTTCCCCGACTTGTCGGACGAGCATCTCGAGTCGGCGCTGGCGCTCGTCCATCAGCGGTTCAGCACCAACACGTTTCCGTCATGGCCGCTCGCGCATCCCTACCGGATGATCGCGCACAACGGCGAGATCAACACGTTGCGCGGAAACATCAACTGGATGCGGGCGCGGGAGGGCCTGCTCCAGAGCGATCTCTTCGGAGACGATCTCGAGAAGGTCCTGCCGGTGATCCGTGAAGGCGGGAGCGATACCGCGACCTTCGACAACGTGCTCGAGATGCTGGTGCTGGCGGGACGATCGCTCCCACACGCGCTGCTGATGATGATCCCCGAGCCGTGGAGCAACCACGAGTCGATGAGCCCCGAGCGCCGCGCGTTCTACCACTATCACGCGTCGCTGATGGAACCGTGGGATGGCCCGGCGTCGATCGCGTTCACCGACGGGAAGGTCATCGGTGCGGTGCTCGATCGCAACGGCCTTCGTCCGTCTCGTTATTACGTCACCAAAGACGACCTCGTGATCATGGCGTCCGAGGTCGGCGTGCTCGACGTGCCGGCTCAGGATGTGCTGGTCAAGGAACGCCTGCATCCAGGCCGCATCTTCCTGGTCGACACGGTCAAGGGGCGGATCGTCGACGACGACGAGATCAAGCGGGAGCTGGCGGCGGAGCGGCCGTACCAGGAGTGGCTCGACCAGCACCTCATCGACATCAACGATCTGCCGGCAGCACGCGCGGAGTCGCCAGAGCACGAGACCGTCTTCAAGAGGCAGCAGGCGTTCGGGTACACGCAGGAGGACGTGCGCTTCCTGATCGCACCGATGGCGACCGGCGGCGAAGAGCCGGTCGGATCGATGGGAACCGACACCGCGCTCGCGGTGCTCTCGAACAAGCCGCGGCTGCTCTACGAGTACTTCAAGCAGTTGTTTGCGCAGGTGACCAATCCGCCGCTCGACGCGATTCGCGAAGAGCTCGTCACCGACATGGGGTCGACGATTGGGCCCGAGCGCAATCTGCTGAAGGCCGAGCCCGAGTCGTGCCGGCAGATCGCGATCAAGTACCCGATCATTCACAACGAGCATGTCGCCAAGCTGCGTCACCTGCCGCCGAACACACCGTTCCGCTCGACGACCCTGTCGATGCTGTTCGACGTGGAGAGCAGCGGGCCGGCGCTCGAAGCGGCGATGGACGATCTGTGCCGGCGCGCCAGCGACGCGGTGGCGGCGGGGTTCAACATCCTGATTCTGTCGGACCGTGGCGTTGGGCCGCGCCTGGCGCCGATCCCGAGCCTGCTCGCAACCGCTGGCGTGCACCATCACCTCGTACGTGAGGGGACGCGGACCCGCTGCGCCCTGGTCGTGGAATCAGGCGACGCGCGCGAGGTGCATCACGTGTCGCTGCTGCTCGGCTACGGCGCCGGCGTGGTGAACCCGTACGTCGCGTTCGAAACGATCGACGACATGATCCGGCACCGGATGCTGTCGGGGATCGATCGCGACAAGGCGATCGCCAACTACATCAAGGCGCTCAACAAGGGCGTGCTGAAGGTGATGTCCAAGATGGGCATCTCGACGCTGCAGAGCTACTGCGGCGCGCAGATCTTCGAGGCGATCGGCCTGAGCCAGGCGTTCATCGACAAGTACTTCACGCACACGACGTCGCGCATCGGCGGCGTCAGCATCGACGTCGTTGCCGAGGAAGTGAAGATCCGCCATGCGCACGCGTTCGGCCGTCAGCCGGTGCGGCCACAGGAGCTCGAGCCGGGCGGCGAATACCAGTGGCGCCGCGACGGGGAATATCACCTGTTCAACCCCGAGACGGTGTTCAAGCTGCAGCACGCGACGCGAAGCGGCCAATACACGATCTTCAAGGAATACTCCCGCGCGGTCGACACGCAGAACGAACAACGCGCGACGCTGCGCGGCTTGTTCCGGCTGAAGCCGGCAGGACCTGCGGTACCGATCGATGAAGTGGAACCGATCGAGTCGATCGTCAAACGGTTCGCGACTGGTGCCATGTCGTACGGGTCGATCAGCCAGGAGGCGCACGAGACGCTCGCGATTGCGATGAACCGCATCGGCGGCAAGTCGAATACCGGCGAGGGCGGCGAAGATCCGGAACGGTATATCCGGTTGGCGAACGGCGACTCCAAGCGCAGCGCGATCAAGCAGGTGGCGTCAGGCAGGTTCGGGGTTACGAGCGAGTATCTGGTCAGCGCAGACGAACTGCAGATCAAGATGGCGCAGGGCGCCAAGCCGGGCGAGGGCGGCCAGCTTCCGGGCCACAAGGTCTATCCCTGGATCGCGAAGACACGCTACTCGACGCCAGGTGTCGGGCTCATTTCGCCGCCGCCGCATCATGACATCTACTCGATCGAAGACCTCGCGCAGTTGATCTTCGATCTGAAGAACTCGAATCCGCGTGCGCGCATCTCGGTGAAGCTGGTGGCCGAAGGCGGCGTGGGCACGGTGGCGGCGGGCGTCGCCAAGGCCCACTCGGACGTGGTGCTGATCTCGGGGCACGATGGTGGAACGGGCGCTTCGCCGCTCACGAGCCTCAAGCACGCGGGGCTGCCGTGGGAGCTCGGGCTCGCCGAGACGCAGCAGGTCCTCGTGCTCAACAAGCTGCGCGATCGCATCATCGTCCAGACCGACGGGCAGATGAAGACCGGTCGCGATGTCGTGATCGCGGCGCTCCTCGGCGCTGAAGAGTACGGGTTTGCGACCGCGCCGCTCGTCGTCATGGGCTGCATCATGATGCGCGTCTGCCATCTCAACACCTGTCCGGTCGGGATCGCGACGCAGGACCCGGAGCTCCGCAAGAAGTTCACAGGTTCCCCGGAGATGGTCGAGAACTTCTTCAGATTCATCGCGCAGGACGTGCGCGAGTCGATGGCGCAGCTCGGCTTCCGCACCATCGACGAGATGATCGGTCGCGCCGACTGCCTCGACGTCGATCGCGCCGTCGATCATTGGAAAGCGAAGGGGCTCGATCTCTCGCCGCTGCTGCAGCAGCCGGCGCTGCCCGCGTCAGTAGCGCGCCGCCGTGTGCGCGCGCAGGACCATGGGCTCGAGGACACGCTCGACAACGATCTCATTCGAGCGTGCCTGCCGGCGCTCGAGCGCGCGGAGCCCGTCGATCTGAAAGCGTTCATCCGCAATGCCGACCGCACTGTCGGGACGATGCTGGGTTACGAGGTGACACGTCGTCACGGGGGATGCGGCCTGCCTGATGACACGATCCGCATTACGTTCACCGGGTCAGCTGGCCAGAGCTTCGGCGCCTTCGTGCCGCGCGGCATGACGATGACGCTGGTCGGTGATGCCAACGACGGATTCGGTAAAGGCCTGTCGGGTGGACGCCTCATCGCGTACCCGCCGCCGCTGTCGACCTTCAGGTCGCAGGAGAACATCATCATCGGCAACGTGGCGTTCTATGGGGCCACCGCCGGTGAAGGCTTCGTGCGCGGCGTGGCCGGCGAGCGGTTCTGCGTACGCAACAGCGGCGCGACGGTGGTCGTCGAAGGCGTCGGCGATCATGGCTGTGAATACATGACCGGTGGACGCGTGGTCGTCCTCGGCCGGACCGGACGGAACTTCGCAGCCGGCATGAGCGGCGGCATCGCGTACGTGCTCGATCGGGACGGAACGTTCGAGGGCCGGTGCAATCGTGAGATGGTGGACCTCGAGTCGCTCATCGACGCAGATGACATCGACTTCGTGCGCGTGGCAATCGTCAAGCACCTCACGTTGACCGGAAGCCGCTACGCCGAATCGCTGCTCAGTGACATGGCAACAATCCGGCGGCGCTTCGTGAAGGTGATGCCGCGCGAGTACAAGCGCGCGCTCGCGGAGCAGGCGGCGAAAGCGAGGAAAGAGGCGGAGACCCAGGTCGCGGCCCTCAGCCTGACAGGCGTTACCGCACGAGTGGCGACTGAACAGGCGGGCACGGCCTTCCATGGGTAAGCCGACCGGCTTCATCGAAATCCATCGGAAGAAGCATCCAACGCGTCCCGTGGCCGAGCGTATCCACGACTGGCGCGAGGTCTATCTGTCGTACCCCGCGGGTGAACTCGAGGCGCAGGGCGCGCGCTGCATGGACTGCGGCATCCCGTTCTGTCATCAGGGATGCCCGCTTGGCAATCTCATTCCCGACTGGAACGACCTCGTCTATCGTGATCGCTGGCAGGCGGCGATCGAGCGTCTGCACGCGACCAACAATTTTCCCGAGTTCACGGGGAAGCTCTGTCCCGCGCCCTGCGAAGGTGCGTGCGTGCTCGGCATCAACGAGGATCCGGTCACCATCAAATCAGTCGAGGCTTCGATCATCGATCGGGCGTGGGACGAAGGGTGGGTCACGCCTCGGCCGCCGACGAGTCGCACCTGGAAGAAGGTGGCGATCGTGGGATCCGGTCCGGCCGGTCTCGCCGCGGCCGATCAACTGAATCGCGCTGGTCACTCGGTGACCGTCTTCGAGAAGTCCGACCGGATCGGTGGGCTGCTGCGCTACGGAATTCCCGAATTCAAGATGGAGAAGCGCTTCCTGGATCGCCGTCTCGCGGTCATGGAAGCGGAGGGCGTCGTGTTCAGGGCGGGCATCAACGTCGGCGTGGATGTCCCGGCCGATCGGCTGCGTGCCGACTACGATGCGGTGCTCCTGGCCGGCGGCGCAGGGCAGCCGCGCGATCTGCCGGTGCCGGGTCGCGAGTTGCGAGGCGTCCACTTCGCGATGGACTACCTCACGCTGCAGAACCGGCGCTGCGAAGGCGACGACATCCCCGACGATCGGTTCATCACGGCCCGCGACAAGCACGTCGTCATCATTGGCGGTGGCGACACCGGGGCCGATTGTCTCGGCACGGTGCATCGTCAGGGTGCGCGTCTGGTGCACCAACTCGAGCTCCTGCCGATGCCGCCGCTCGAGCGGGCAGCCGACAACCCGTGGCCACAGTGGCCGAACATCTTCCGCGTATCGACGGCGCACGAAGAGGGCGGCGAGCGCGTCTATTCGGTCTCGACCGAGCGCTTTTCAGGCAGCAAGGGCAAGGTGCGAGCCCTTCACGCGACCAAGGTCGAGATGGTCAAGCGCAATGGCCGCGTGCAGTTCGTGCCGGTCGCCGACAGCGTGTTCGAAATCAAGGCCGACCTCGTGCTGCTGGCCATGGGATTCGTCGGCGCCGAGAAGAGCGCGCTGCTGCGCGATCTCGGCGTGACGATGACCGATCGGGGCAACGTCGGTCGCGATCAGGCGTGGATGACGAACGTGCCCGGTGTCTTCACCGCAGGAGACATGCAACGCGGCCAGTCGCTCATCGTCTGGGCCATCGCCGAGGGTCGCAGCGCGGCTCGGGCGATCGATGCCTATCTGATGGGCGTGTCCCAACTGCCGGCGCCGCTGGTGTAGGCCTGGGGACGGCGGAGCCGGCTACTTCGGTGCATACTTGAGCGTCGCCGTACACTGACCTTGCAGGGAACCCCTTACCGCCGGTTGGAACCCGCCGCTCCCTCCTCCAGCGCCCGTTGGGCCTTCGGGCAGCAACTGGGTCGGTGGTTTTACGAAGAGCACGCACAGGGTGGTTCCACCCACGCTCACACCGCGGACTGGTGGAAAGTCATGTGCCTGACCGGCGTCGACTACTTCTCGACGCTGGCGTATCAGCCGAGCATCGCGTTTCTGGCCGCGGGTGCGTTGTCACCGCTTGCCACGTTCGTGCTCGTCGTGCTCACGCTGCTCGGGGCGTTTCCGATGTATAGCCGGGTCGCCGATCTCAGCCCGTACGGTCAGGGCAGCATCCTGATCCTCGAGAAGCTCTTTCCCAGATGGAAGGGCAAGGCGGTCGTGCTGTGCCTGCTCGGGTTCGCGGCCACCGGCTTCGTGATCACGATTACGTTGTCGGCCGCCGATGCCGCGGCTCACATCATCCAGAATCCGTTGGCGCCGCTATGGCTGAATCACCCGATCGCGCTGACGATCTCGCTGCTGCTCGTTCTCGGTGCGGTGTTTCTCAAGGGTTTCGGTGAAGCGATTGCGCTGGCGGTCGGCATCGTGGTCGTGTACATGGCGCTCAACGCGGTCGTCATCGTCGCTGGTGTCCTCGCAATCTGGCAGCATCCCGACGTCCTCGCCAACTGGCGTGCGATGCTCGTCGCCGAGCACGGTCATCCGGTGATGATGGTGGCGATGGCCTTCGTGCTGTTTCCCAAACTCGCGCTCGGGTTGTCGGGTTTCGAAACCGGCGTCGCGGTGATGCCGCTCGTGCGGGGCGACGCGGGGGACACTGAAGACTCTCCACGCGGGCGCATCCGCAACACGAAGAAGCTTCTGCTCACGGCCGCGCTGATCATGAGCATCATGCTCATGGCGAGCAGCTTCGTCACGGTCCTGCTGATTCCCGCACAGGCCTTCCGGCTCGGCAACGCGGCTGATGGGCGTGCGCTGGCGTATCTGGCGCACGAACTGCTCGGTGACTCGTTCGGTACGGTGTACGACCTGGCCACGATCGTCATCTTGTGGTTCGCGGGATCGTCGGCGATGGCCGGGTTGTTGACGCTGGTGCCGCGCTACCTGCCACGCTACGGGATGGCGCCGGAATGGGCGCGCGCGAATCGGCCGCTCGTCGCGATCATCACCGGCATTGCGATCGCCATCAGCATCGCGTTTCAAGCGAGTGTCGTCGCTCAGGGCGGAGCGTACGCGACCGGCGTGCTGGTGCTCATGAGCTCCGGGGCGTTGGCGATTGCGATTGTGACGTGGCGTCATCGACGCGGCTGGCTGCCGTATCTGGTGATCACGGGGGTGTTTCTCTACACGCTCGTGACGAACATGGTCGAGCAGCCAGAGGGGCTCAAGATTGCGTCGCTGTTCATCCTGACGATCGTGGTGATGTCGCTGGTGTCACGAACGCTCCGATCGACCGAGCTTCGCGTACACGGCTTCGAGCCGGACGACACGGCGCTCGCCTACATCTGGGACGCCGCACGGAGTGCCAAGGGCATCCGCATCATCGCGAACCGTCCCGGCTCGGGCCTGCCCGAGGAGTACCAGGACAAGCGGCGCGAAGCGACCGAGTCGCATCACGTCCCTGCGTCGGATCCGGTGCTGTTCCTCGAGGTTCAGCCGGGGGACGCGTCGGAGTTCAGCGATGTGTTGAAGCTGCGAGGCGTCGAGGTCGGCGGCCACCGCGTGCTGCGCTCGCGGAGTCCGGCGATTCCAAACGCGATCGCGGCGTTGTTGATCTACATCAGAGATCAGACCGGTCAGATCCCGCATGTCTACTTCGGATGGACCGAAGGCAACCCGATCGCCTATCTGCTGAAGTTCCTCGCGTTCGGCGAAGGCGACACCGCGCCGGTGACACGCGAAGTCCTCAGACAGTTCGAGCCCGATCCCGCACGGCGCCCTCGTGTGCACGTGGGGTAAAGTAAAAGATTCCATGCTCATCGTCATGAAATTCGGTGGGACCTCCGTCGGTTCCGCCGACCGTATCGCGCAAGCCGCACGCCTGGTCACGGATCAACTCTCCAAAGGTCATCGCGTGGCGGTCGTCACGTCCGCGATCAGCGGCGTGACCAACATGCTCATCGACACCGCGCGGGCCGCGTCGAAGGTGCAATGGGATCCCGCCATTCGCCGGAAGCTGTTCGACATCCATCAGGCCGCGGCGGTGACGCTCGTCCCTGACGAGGCCGGCCGAAAAACTGTCCTCGCCGAGATCGAGCGCCGTCTCGATCGGTTCGAGAAGCTGTGCTTCGGGCTTTCGATGGTCCACGAGCTCACGCCGCGGCTGCTCGACGCGATTTCCGGAATCGGCGAGATGCTGGCAGCGCCGCTCGTTGCGGCCGCCATTCGCGCACGTGCGTGCCGGTCCGAGGCGATCGACGCTACCGAGATCCTCGTCACGACGGATCAATTCGGGGGTGCCGAGCCGCTCATGGACGAAACGCGGGCGCGGACCATGGCTCGCCTCGGGCCGATGGTGACGCACGGCGACGCGCCGGTCGTGACCGGGTTCATCGGCGCCACGATCGATGGCGTGCAGACGACGCTTGGGCGCGGGGGATCGGATTATTCGGCATCGATTCTCGGAGTTGCGCTCGATGCCGATGAAGTGTGGATCTGGACCGACGTCGACGGCGTGATGACCGCGAACCCGTCCGAGGTGGCGGCCGCGAGGACGCTCTCTGAAATCTCGTACAGCGAAGCGTCAGAGCTCGCGTACTACGGGGCAAAGGTCCTGCACTACAAGACGATTCTGCCGGCGTTCCGCAAGCGGATTCCGGTGCGCATCCTCAACAGCTTCAACCCCTCGCACCCTGGCACGCGTGTCAGCGTCGAGGGTGACCCATCGGTGCCGGGTGTCAAGGCGGTTACCTCGATTCGCGGCGTGAGCCTCATCGGGATCAGCGGCACCGGCATGCAGGGCATTCCCGGGATCGTGGCGAAGGCGTTCGACGTCGTCGCCGAGCAGCAGTCGAATGTGCTGATGATTTCGCAGGCCTCGTCCGAGAACAACATCTGCTTCGTGATCAGCGCCTCCGAGGCGCCGGGTGTGCTGAAGGCACTCAAAGCGGCGCTCGAATTCGAGCTGGCACGAGGCCACATCGAAGAGATCGCGTCGCAGCCGGTTGCCGTGGTTGCGGCGATCGGCGATCGCATGCGCGGCACGCCCGGCATTGCCGCCACGGTCTTCGGCGCGCTCGGCGCCGAACGGATCAACGTCATCGCGATTTCCCAGGGCTCGTCGGAACGCAACATCTCGCTCGTCGTCGAGGAAGGCGACGCGGCGGCCGCCGTCCGCGCGCTACACCAGGCATTTCGACTCGATCAGACCGGCGTTGTGCCGGCATAGGCGCATACTGCTATGGCCGTTCGAGACATATTGATCGTCGGGGCGGGGCCGTCTGGGCTCGCGACTGCGATTTCCGCGAAGCAACAGGGGCTCGACTTCGCAATCGTCGAGAAGGGGATTCTCGTCAACTCCATCTTCAACTTTCCGATGCACATGGTGTTCTTCACCACGCCGGAGCTGCTGGAGATTGGCGGGCTGCCGTTGATCACGCCGTACGACAAGCCCACGCGACTCGAAGCACTCCGCTACTATCGGCGTGTCGTCGACACCTATGCGCTTCCGATCTCGTTTCACGAATCGGTCGTCGAGATCGAGCGAGAGGATGATGTCTTTACGGTGACGAGTGAGAGCTGCAGCCCCTCGACTCCGCTCGGGACAAGCCCCTCGACGTCGCCCGGGGCACGTCCGCGGCGCGTGCGCCACGCGCGAGCGGTCGTGCTCGCGATCGGGTACTACGACTTCCCGAACATGCTCACGGTGCCTGGCGAAGATCTGCCGCACGTCTCCCACTACTACACCGACGCACATCCCTACTATCGTCAGCGCGTGGTCGTCGTCGGCGGAAAGAACTCGGCGGCGGAGGCGTCACTCGAATTGTTTCGAGGTGGTGCGCACGTCACGCTGGTGCATCGACACGCGGCCCTCGGCGACTCCATCAAGTACTGGGTGAGACCCGACATCGAGAACCGAATCAAGGAGGGTTCGATCGCCGCGCGTTTCGAGTCGTCGGTCGTCGAGATCAGGCCGACCGAGGTCATCATCGAACGTCACGGCGTCCGCGAGTCACTGCCGGCCGAAGGCGTGTTTCTGCTGACGGGGTATCACCCCGATGTCGAGCTCATGAGGCGGGCCGGTGTGCGTATCCATCCCGAGACGCTCGCGCCGTCGATGGATCTGGAGACGCTGGAAACGAACGTCCCCAATCTGTTCGTGGCAGGCGGGGCGGTCGCGGGCCGGCACACGGGCAACATCTTCATCGAGAACGGCCGATTTCACGGGGAAAAGATCATCAAGGTGCTTGCCGAACGTCTTCGGAACGAGGTGTCCTCGAACCGCTAACCTTTTCCCGTACGCCCCGTATTAAGGGGGGTATGACACGCATGACAGCTCGGGCACTGCTGACCGCGGCCTGCCTGGTTCTCGCATCCGGCTGGACTTTCGCTCAAGTTCCCGACAACCTGAAGGCACCGCCGCGCCCCGCCCAGGCTCAAGTGCCGGTCTACCAGGACAACCCGAACGCGCCGGAAACGCGCCAGCGGCTGCAAGAGCTGCTTCGCCAGTATCCGCCTTCGGTGTCCGAGGTGCTGAGAGCCGACCCCACGCTCCTCACTCGAGCGGACTATCTGGCGCCCTATCCCGCGCTCGTCGCGTTCCTGCAGCAGCATCCCGAAATCGTCCGCAACCCGTCCTACTTTCTTGGGCGCTTCGAGTACTACGAGCGGCTTCCGAACGATCGATCGTTCGAGCTCCTGCAGATGATGCTCGCGGGGATTGGCCTGACGATGCTGGGCTCGGCCCTCATTGGAGTCCTCATCTGGCTCGTGAGGACCGCGATCGATCATCGCAGATGGCTCCGTCTCACCAGGACGCAGACCGAGGTGCATACGAAGCTGCTCGATCGGTTGAGCACGAACGAGGAGCTCATGGCGTACATCCAGTCGACTGCGGGACGACGCTTTCTCGAGTCGGCGCCCGTCAACGTCGAGCTGGAGTCGCGCACGCCGAATGCGCCGGTGTCACGGATCCTCTGGTCGCTGCAGGCGGGCCTCGTGCTCGGCTCGCTCGGGCTGGGGTTCTGGCTGGTGCAGACGCGGGTCGAGGCCCAACTTGCAGAAGCTTTCTGGATCATGGGCGCGCTCATCGCCGCGCTCGGCTTCGGGTTCGTAGCCTCGGCGATCGTGGCCTACGTGATCTCGGCGCGTATGGGGCTCGTGCATCGGCCAAAGACGGAGCAGGAAGCGTGAGCGATCTGCGAAGCATTGCGTTGACGGATATGGAACGCGCCGGGGCCTTCGATGACGCCGAGCGAACGTTCCAGATGACCGAGGACGCGTTCCGGCTGTTCTACGAGCAGACCGCGCGTCCGGTCTGGATCTATCTCGCGCGGATGACCGGAGACGATCGGCTTGCCGACGATCTCCTGCAGGAGGCGTACTACCGCTTTCTTCGAACCCGCACGGTGTTCGAGAGCGACGATCATCGGCGCAACTACCTGTATCGCATCGCCACGAATCTCGTGCACGATCACCGCCGTCGCCCACGACGCGAATACACACTGCTTGATGTCACGGCGTCAGGCGACGTCCGTTCAGATCAGCCCGACGCCGACGAGCGGGTGATTCGTCGGCTCGATCTGACGCGGGCGATGGACCAACTGAAACCTCGTGAGCGCTCGATGCTCTGGCTGGCGTATGCGCAGGGGCTCTCTCATGAGGAAATTGCCGGCGTGCTTGGACTGAGGACGTCGAGCCTGAAATCGCTGCTTCATCGCGCACGCCGCCGGCTTCTCGCGGTGCTGGGACAGGGGAGAGAACGCTCATGAACGCCAGATGTTCTCGTGAAGCCGATGTGGTTGCGAGCGTCTTCGCTCAGCAGGGTTGCGGACAGCTGAACGAAGAGCTGTCTGCTCACATCGAATCGTGCGACGTGTGTGCGGAGGTCGCGATGGTGACACGACTGATGTCGGTCGATCACGAGCGTGATCGCCGGGAGATCCGCGTGCCGGCTGCGGGGCAGGTGTGGTGGCGCGCGGCGGTGCGGGCGCGGCTCGAGGCCGTGCATGCCGCAGCTCGACCACTCACCTGGTCGCACGGCGTTGCCGGCGCGTGCGCGGTCGGGCTTGTGGTCGCGTTGATCGG
>Ga0126377_10001230_pt1 | contig 16537 bp, 13 predicted proteins | sample PanSoiMetPlot_22_FD_92647 | JGI IMG/M metagenome (GOLD analysis project Ga0126377, IMG submission 92647) | Tropical forest soil microbial communities from Panama - MetaG Plot_22 | ecosystem: Environmental > Terrestrial > Soil > Tropical forest > Bulk soil | place: Panama | collected 2016-02-17 | reverse complement strand
GCACTTCGCGCCTTCGGGCGCCGTTACCGACGTCTGGGTACTCGTTGAGCAGCCGAACCAGCAGAATGGCGCGAGTGTGAGGAGAAACGCCGCCGATACCCTTCGCATACGAATGCGCGCCGCGATCGGGCGATGCACATGCCTCGCCAGATGCGCGGCGCCGGGTGGCCGGCGTCAGGTGACTGTCGGAAGCCTGTGTCGTTCGATTCGAGTACGCCGCGCGTCAGGTAATGCTGCGCGCTGCCACACATGGATAGCCAGGGTCTCAGGGTGGATGTGGGGAGAATCTCAGTTCCGCGGCCGCGCGACACCGCAGAGCTGCATGCGGGGATTTGCGCGCAACACGTGTGACGTCAGTGCAACTCGGACAGCGGAACGTGCAGCAGAAGATTCGGCGACGTGGCCGGATTGGCAACTGCATCGCGCGTCGCGACCGCGATGATGGCGTTCCTCACGGCCGCCGGCGACGCCGATGGATGCCGCTCGAGGTACATCGCCGCCGTGCCCGCAACGAGCGGCGCGGCGTATGAGTCGCTGCACTCTTCCATCGAGCGCTCGCTTGCTGTCCGGCTGGCCGAGCCACTCGAGTCGAACGCCGCGGCCGAGGTCACACCAATCGCTGGCGCGAAGAGCGTCAGCCGAGGTCCGTATGGAGGCGCGCCGGCATACCCGACACGATCGTGTTCGTCGGTGCCGCCGACGACAAGCGCATCTGCGGTGAGGTCCGGTGCGCCGTCGGCGTGGCCGACCGACCAGAATTGCCCGACGTCGCCGGCGCATCCCGCCGACAGCGTGACGACGAACCCTGCGGCGATGGCGTCGTGCAGCGCGCGGTTCAGCGTGACGCTCGCGTAACGGAAGCTCAGATTGATGACGCCCGGACGCGCGCCCGTTGCGATCACGTGACGAACAGCGCGCGTGGCCGCGTCGACCTGTCCGGCAAGGCCGCCGCCGCAATTGGTCCGCGCGCTGTGAACGTGCGCGCGTTTTGCGACACCGAAGGCCGTCCCCGCCGCGAGACTTGCGGCGTGCGTACCGTGCGAATCGTGGTTGCAGGGGCCCGCGTCGGCGGCGCCTGGGCCGTCGCCGCCGGCTGACGGCAGAGACGTGAAGTCGCCCAGGTAGGAGGCCCGTCCTCCAAAATCCTGGTGGTCGATCGCGACGCCGGTGTCGAGCACGTAGATGTGGACACCCTCGCCGGTCGCGTCGTAATAAAAGGTCGAGTCGAGTGGAAGGCGGGCCTGATCGATTCTATCGAGGCCCCAGTTGGGTGTCGGGTGTTGAATGCCTGCCGACGCCGGGTTCCATGCGAACGCCAGCGTCAGCAGGCTGCAAAAAAGAATGCGCCCGGGGCTCAGGACGCTTGCTGCGGGGCCTTGGCGGCCGCAGCCAGCTGCATTTCGCGCTGACCGCGCAGAATCGTGCACCATTCCTTGTGTTCGGCAACGGGCATTCCGCATTCGACGCAGACCCTGACGCGGGCCTTTGGCGGTTCAGACTTCCCAAACAGCTTGCTGAGCAGTGACATGTCCCCTCCGGGATCGACGCCGTTGAGTGTTGATACGTTAGACGGCCTGGAGGGGTTCCCGGTTGACGGGCCGACAGAGGGCTCAGGGCTGAGGGATTAGGGGTAAGTCGAGGGCTGAGGGCTTAGAGCTAAGGTTCCCGCCCGGCCATTTTTCGTCCGATATCGACCGCGCTGAACCCGGCCTCGCCCCAGCCCATGACGAACACGCTGAATCCCTGTTTCATCCGTGTTTCGATGTCGCTGACGTTGGCCGGATAGCCGCACGGTACCTTGAATTCCTTGCAGGCCGCGAGCACCTGCTGGATGGCGTTCTCCCAACCTGCCTGGTCGAGCACGCGCTCGCCTGCCGCGTTGGTCGACGAAAAAACCTGCCGCAGCGTGCCGGCGCCCGGCCAGAGCACGCCAATGCCCTTCACCGCTGCGATCTCGCGCACGTGCGCCAGGCCTTCCCGGCTCTCCACGATGGTCCAGTTGATGAGTTCGCCGTCGGGATTGAGCGGCCAGAGATCGGCTTTTGTCTTGTACTCCTGTTCGTTCATGCCCCAGTACGCCGGCGCCGCACCGACCGCGTCGGGCCGCGTTCCGCCCTTGCTCCTGAACCGCATGGCGGCAAGCCCCGCGCGCACTTCGTCGGCGCTCTCGGCCTCGACGAACATGATGCCGCTGGTCCCGAGGTTCAGCTGACGGCTGATGTTGTCGATGACCTTCGCCGGCGGGTCGTCGGCGATCTTGGATGTCTTGATGATGAGCGGATGCGGGAGACGCCGGAACGGCGTCTTCGTCAGCTGACCGACGTCAGTCGTGGCCTTGACGAAATCCGCGAACGCCGGCAGCGCCCGCTCGACACTGTCCTCCATGCTGCCGTTGAACAGGAAATCGCCGCGCTCGTACGCGAGCGCTTCACGGGCCAGTTCGATCGGCTGCTTCGGAGGCGTCGTTGGCGGCGGACCGCCGCGACGGCCGGCCGGATACGGACTCGGCGTGTACACGCCGAAGACCGGCTTGCCCTGCTCGATCAGATCGATGACAGGATTCAGGCGCTGCCGGCCGGCTGCGCCGGACAGTACCGACAGGGATGCGACGGTGAGGACGGCGCCCGCAGCGAACGGGACGCCGCGCCTCAGCACGACACGCACTTGTGGTTGTTCTTGGCGCCCAGCGACTCGAGGAGCGCGAGCGCTTCCGGCCACGGCTGGATGCGCTGCACAGGCCCGTTCGCCATGTCCGCGGTCGTCTTGCCCTCGCGGTTCACAGCCTTCACGTCCGCGCCCTTCGACACCAGGTACTTGATCATCTCGACGTCGCCGCGCGCCGCTGCGTTGTGAAGCGCGGTGTTGCCTTCGTGATCCTTGGCGTTCACGTCGGCGCCGACTTCTTCGATCAGATATTTCACCGCGGTAAGCATGCCGGTGGGCGCGAAGCGATGAGAGTTGGCGGCAAAGCCCTCGCCGTAGCCGCTGCCGGCCGCCGCGACGAGCGGAGGCACGCCCGGGCCGCCGATCGGGACGGCCGGCGTCTTGGCCACGTCGGTCACTTCACGTTCGCCGTCGCCGGTGCGCGGCCGCCCGGCGCCCTTCATCGACGGGATGTTCGGGTCCGCCCCGTGAGCGACGAGCACCTTCATGGCCGCCACGTCGCTCGCGTAGGCCGCGCGCCAGAACGCCGTCGCGCCGATCTCGTCCACGCCGGAGAGATCGAAGCTGTAGCCGGAGTACCAGACCTTCTTGTGCAGGCGGGCGTTCGGGTCGGCGCCCTTCTCGAGCAGCGCCGTGACGAGATCAAGATACGACACTTTCTGATTCAGGTACGCGCGAGGCTGCGGGTACAGCGACTTGGGTGCCCACTCGCAGTTGAGCGCCGCGTACAACGGCGCCGCGCCGTTTTCGGACGTGAGGTTCGGATCGGCGCCGCGGTCGAGCAGCATCTTCGCCAGATCGAACTGCCCGTTGATCGTCGCGATCAGAAGCGCCGTCGTCTTGTCGCCGGCGCTCCGCTGGTTGACGTCGACTCCTGCGTCAAGCAGCGCGCTCACCGTGTCGGTGTAGCCCTGGCGTGCGGCCAGCAGCATCGGCGTCAGCCCGCCCTGCGCGTAAATCAGCTCGTTCAGCTGAAACTGTCGATCAATGCCCGCCTTGCCCTGGAATCCACGTCCGCCGGGCACGTTTCTGCCCTGCTGCTGCCCGCCCTGTGAGCCTTCGCTCGCGCCCTTTCCACCGGGTGGGGGCTGGGGGTTGCCGAAGAGCACGTCGCCCATCTTGGCGCGATCGAGACCGTTGAGGTCGACGACCTTGCTCGTGGCGGAGAGGTCCGCCTTGTTCTTCGCCAGATACGAAACGACTGTCGCGCGGTTCGAGGCGGCGGCAAACATCGACGCGTTGAGACCGCGAACGGGCTCCTGGACGTTGACGTCAGCGCCCTTTTCGACGAGTTCCTTGACCGCCTCGACGCTGCCGGACGCCGCCGCCAGCATGAGGACGGTCGTGCCGTTCGCCGTTTTCGAGTTCGCGTCTGCGCCCGCGCCGAGCAACGGGGCGATGACCGCGCCGTTGCCGTTCTTGGCCGCGAGCACGAGCGGCGTGTAGCTGCCGATGCGTGTCATCGCGCGGACGTTGGCGCCGGCGTAGAGCAGCGTCTGCGTCAGCTCGACGTCGTTCTTGATGGCCGCCCAGTGCAGCGCCGTCATGCCGTCGCCCTGGGCGGCGTTGACGTCCGCGGCCTGCTTCAGCAGCGCCCTCACGCCGTCACGGTCGCCCTGCTGCGCCGCGTCGGCGACCGGCGCGCTCGGCGCGGCGCCGAGCGTTGCGGTCAAGTAAACGGCAGCGGCACTAATCAACCACGATAGTTTTCGTGACATAGTCAATTTTCCGACGCTCGGCTAAAGCCTTCGCGCTCCATCCTGCCCATACCTACCCGACCCACCCGAGCTACCTGACCGACCCGACCCTATGCGACCGTCGTCGTCGCGGTGGTCGCGTTCAAATCAAACTCGCTGGTGCTGTCCCCGAACGACGGCAACTCGACGCCGAGCTTGTGCGCCACCGACAGCATGACGTTGGCGAGCGGCGTGCCGTCAGCCGCGCGCAGGTGCTGCCCGCCCTTGATCGCGCCGCCGGCGTGTCCCGCGAGGAACAACGGCACGCGCTTGTGGTTGTGCAGGTTCGAGTCGCCCATGGGCGATCCGTACAGCACCAGCGTGTTCTCGAGAAGGTTGCTCTCGCCGTCGGGCGTGTTCTTCAGCTTCTCGAGGAAGTACGGAATCATGCTGACGTGATACGTGTTGATCTTCGCGAAGTCCACGATGCGATCCTCGCGCTCGCCGTGGTGCGACGAGGAATGGAACGCTCCCTTGAACCCGCTCTCCGGGTACGTGCGGTTCGACGCGTCGCGACCCAGCTTGAACGCAAAGACGCGCGTCAGGTCCGACGCAAAGGCCAGCGCCTGCAGATCGAACATCAGCTTGACGTGCTCCGAGAATGAATCAGGAACGCCGATCGGCGCGCCCGGCAGTTCCCGCGGCTCGCCGCTGCGGTTGTAAGCCTCGACCTTCTGGATGCGGCGCTCGATCTCGCGGACGTTGTCGAGGTAATCGCTCATGCGCGCGCGATCGGCCGCGCCGAGCTCCTTCTGCAGGCGCGCGACGGATCCCGAGAGCCAGTCGAGAATGCTGCGGTCCTCTGCCCTGCGCTCGCGTCGTTCGCCGGGCGTCGCGCCCACGCCGAACAACTGATCGAACACGACGCGCGGATCGCGCACCATCGGCAGCGGTCGGTCGGGCTCGCCCGGCTTGGTCGCGCCGATCCAACTGATGGAGTCGGTGTACGTGCACGAGTAGCCGTAGGAGCAGCCGCCGGACTGGTCGACGTTCTCGATGCACAGCTGCATCGACGGAATCGGCGTGTCCTGTCCGAACTTCTGCGCGTAGAACTGGTCGAGCGATGTCCCGACCTTGACGTCCGATCCCTGCGTCTGCTTCGGATGCATCTGCGTGAGGAACACAGAGCTCGACCGGAAATGGTCGCCGCCGATTTCCGGTGCGGTGAAGGCTTCGGCGTTGCGGACGTCGCAGTTGCTGACGATCGTGATGTGCTCGCGGAACGGCTCGAGCGAGCTCAGGCTCGTCGGCGACAGATCGAAGTCCCGGCCGGTCGCGGCCGGCGCCCACAGGTTCTTCTTGATGCCGATCTGCGAGCTGCCCGCCGATCCGTGGACCATCTCGACCGCGACGAACCGGATGCGCTTGCCGCCGGTCGCGCCGAACGCGCTGCGCGCCGGGACCATCGCCTCCAGAAACGGCAGCGCCATCGTCACACCCATGCCCTTGAGAACCGTGCGGCGTGACAGGTGCTTCTGCGTCAGGAACATCGGACTCTCCTTGTGTGCCGTCATCGTGACACCGCGTCGGCCGCGAGCGCCTTGGCCGGTGCTTCCACTTTTGCCATCCGGAACGCCGAACTGTTGACTACGCCGAGGACGAACGCCGACATCTTGTTGCCGTTCTTGCCTGCGTCGCGAACGATTGCGCGGATCGCCGGCATGTCGCTGTATTCGACGCGGCGGCCGATCGCGTACGTCATCAGGTTCTCGGCAAAACTCCGCAGCACCATGTCCTGGTGCCGGAGCAGCGCCTCGCGGAGGCCCGTCGGCCCGTTGATCTTCGTGCCGTCATAGAGGTCACCGACGACGTCGACCGCGACCTCGTTGTCCTTGATGCGCCAGGCGCCGGTCGCATCGAAGTTCTCGAGCGACAGGCCGAGCGGATCGATGAAGCGGTGGCACGCATTGCAGGTCGGGTTCTTCCGGTGCTCTTCCATCCGCTGCCGCGTCGTGAGCATCGTCCCGTTTTCGTTCGCCTTCACGGAGTCGTCCAGCGCGGGAACGTTCGGCGGCGGCGGAGGCGGCGGCGTTCCGAGCAGCACGTCCATCACCCACTTGCCGCGCAGCACCGGCGACGTGCGATCCGCGACGGACGTCGACACGAGAATGCTGCCCTGCCCGAGGATGCCGCGACGGTAGTCGGGCACCTGCACGCGGCGGAACTGGCTGCCAGTCACGTTCGGAATCCCGTAGTGCTTCGCGAGGCGCTCGTTCACGAACGTGTAGTTGGCCGTCAGCATGTCGAGGACGTTGTGATCCTCGCGCACGAGGCTGTCGAAGAACAGCTCGGTCTCGCGAATCATCGACTGCGCGAGCGTGTCGTCGTACTGCGGGAAGAGAAGATAGTCGGGGATCATCTTCTCGAGGTCCTGCAGCCGGAGCCACTGGCTCGCAAAGCGCGTGGACAGCGCCCGGGAGCGGCTGTCGGCGAGCATCCGGCGCACCTGTTTCTCGACGCCGGCGGACGTGCGGAGCGATCCCGCGTTCGCGGCCTTCACGAGCTCTGCGTCAGGCCCGGAGCCCCAGATGAAATACGACAGCCGGGACGCGAGCTCCTGGTCGCTGATTCGATACGTGCCGGACGCGTTTTTCAGCTGATTCGGCGGCGCCTGCTCGAGGCGGAACAGGAACCGCGGGCTGACGAGAATCGACTGCACGGCGAGGCGGACGCCGTTCTCGAAGTCGCCGGACTTCCGGCCGCGCGCGTAGAACTCCATCGCGTCCTGGATGTCGTCCGGGCCGGCCTGTCCGCGATACGCCTGGGCGGTCAGGTTCTTGACGATCTGCGCGGCGCATGTTTCTTCCTGCGCCTGATTCAGCGGACGGCAGACGAAGATCCGCTTGCGGCTGACCGTTTCCGACACGCCGGTGACCGTCGAAGGCCCGATGACCGCCATGTCCCGCATGTGCGGCAGGGCGGTCACGCCGTAGCTGATGTTGACGTCGGCGAGCGTGTTCTCGAGCGGTGCGATCAGGTCGTCGACCGGTCCGTCGAGCCGCTGCACGAACGCGACCGAGACGCGCTGCGGGCCCGCCTTGATGTGGATCGGCGGCGTCTTCAATTCGAGGCCGTTCGCGCCGCCGTTCTGTCCGAAGTCCGTTTCGCTCATCGACGGGCTCACATCGAGCAGCGCGACGCGCTCGCCGTTGATGGCGACATCGACCTGCTCCTTGATGTCCATCGTCAGCATCGAGTAGCGGCCGTAGATGCCGCCGAGCGGCTCGTTGTGCATCGAGACCTTGATGACGTAGTCGCCGTCGGCCGGGAACACGTGGACGACGGCGGTGCCGCCGCGCGTGCCCATCGGCGTGCCGTCGACGTGGCGCATTTGCGACGCCGTCCGTCCGATCTTGTAGGTGACCGACGTCGCGCTGGCGCTGCGGTCGCCCACGGCCAGCCGGCTGATCTGGCTGGCGGCGCGCAGGTACCCTTCCATCAACGTCGGCGAGAAATTCTGGACGTCGGCGATGTTGTCGAAGCCGCTGCTCACCGTATCCGGCGGCAGGAAAGAATTGACGTCAACGTCGAATCCCAGGAGGTCGTGGACCGCGCGCGCATACTCCGCGCGATTCAGACGCTGAAACGGACGCCAGCCCGGATTCGGGTTGACGGCCGCCGCTCGATCGATTCGGGTTTCGAGCGCGTCAACGAACTCCGAGATCGTCGCGGCATCCGGACGCCGCGCGCCTGGCGGCGGCATCATGCCCGCGCGAAGCTTGCGGATCATCTTCTCCGGAACTTCGGTGTCCTTGTCGATCTTCGCGGCATCGAACCCCGCGAGCGACAACTGCCCCGCCCGGCCCTTCTCGCTGTGGCAGCCCGCGCAATACTGGCTGACGAGCTTGTTCTGAGATTCGGTCGACAGGCCCGCCGCTTCGGCAGGCTTGGCGGCGGTGTGCGCCGTCGCCATCTTCACTGGTGCGGGCTTTACGGCGGAGGTCGGCGCTGATTGAGACGAAGCAGACTGCTGGGCGATGACGTTATTTCCGCCATTCGGCGCGACCACGAGAACTGCCGCGGCCGCAGCCGCATACGCGAACTTCTTCATGCTCCCCCCGGAATACGAACGCACGAAGCGATACATGGAAAGTATAGGGTGGATAGCGTGAAAACGTCGGTACTTTGTCGTCGCTAAATGTCAATAAATGTAACATTTAGCGCCGGTTCAGGCTATTCGCTGCGCAGTGTCTGGAGTGGATCCGTTCGTGAAGCCCGGCGCGCCGGGCCGTAGACCGCGAGAATGGTCGTCAGCCCGAGAATGACGGGAATAGCCAAGAACGTCAGCAGATCGTGCGGCCGTATCCCGAACAGCAGGCCTTCGATGAACCGCGTGAGGGCGACCGCCCCAAGCAGGCCCGCGACCACTCCGCCAAGCGCGACCGTCAAGCCCCGCCGCATCACCAGGCCGAGAATCGCGCCGCGCGAGGCCCCGAGCGCGAGTCGAATGCCGAGCTCACGACGGCCCTGGCCGACGAGATACGCCATGACGCCGTAGACCCCGACCACGGCAAGCCCCAGCGCGAGCGCGGCGAAGACTGTGAGCAGCGACATCGCAAAGCGGCGCCTCGCGAGCGACTCCGCCACGCGCGCGTCCATCGTCAGCAGCCGGTAGACCGGCAGGTCGGGATCGACCTCGCGCAAGGCCCCGCGCACGGCCGTCGCCACACCGACCGGATCACCATCGGTCCGCATCGCGACGTTCATCGACCGCACGGGAAACTGCGCGTGGGCGAAGTACATCGCGATGCGGGAATCCGCATCGAGCGTGTACTGCTTCACGCGGCCGACCACGCCGACGACAGTCAGCCAGGGCGACGTCGATCCGGTTCCGCCGAAACGCAACCGCTTGCCGAGCGCCGATTCGTTCGGCCACAACTGTTCGGCCATGAAGCTGTCCACGACGACAACCGGCTGTCCTGCCTTGACGTCGTGCTCGTCGAACACGCGGCCCGCGACCAGGGGAATCCGAAGCGCGTCGAAATAACGTCCGGCGACCGTGCGAACGTCCGCGTTGATGAACGCTTCCCCGGGCGCGGGAACGCGGCCTTCGATCGTCACCGGCCCCCACGCGAACATCTGGCTGAGTGGCAGTGCGGAAACGGACCCGACCGCGGCGACGCCCGGAATACGGCCGAGTCGTTCCAGCATCCGGCGATGCATTTCGACGGTCGCGGCCGCTTCCGTGTAACGGCGCCCGTTCAACGCCAGCTCGAAGGTCAGCACCTGACGCGACTCGAAGCCCGGCCACACCCGCTGCAACTCGACGAAGCTCCGAATCAGCAGCCCCGCGCCGACCAGCAGGACGACACTGAGCGCCAGTTCGAGCGCGACGAGCAGCCGCCGTCCGCTGTTGCCCTTGCTCCAGACCGATCCGGCAATCGATGCGCCGCGCGAGGTGTCTTTCAGTCCGTCGTTGACGTCGAGGCCGCCGATTCGCAGGGCGGGCGCCAGCCCGAACAGCGCGCCGGACGCGACGGATGCGGCGAGCGTGAACGCGAGGACTTCCCCGTTGATCGCAACCTCCGACAGTCGCGGGACACTCTGCGCGCCGAGCGTCCGGATGAGAGCCAGACCGACGGCCGCGAGGACGACACCCAGCGCGCCGCCCGCGACGGCGAGGAGGACGCTCTCACCGATGACTTGTCCTGCAAGACGAGATCGGCTCGCTCCAAGCGCGGCACGCACCGAGAATTCCTTGTGCCGCCCGAGAACGCGCGCGAGCTGCAGGTTGGCGACGTTTGCGCACGCAATCAGCAGGACGAACGCAACCGATCCCATCAGGATGAGAAGTGCACGCCTCACGTCGCCGACGACCTGTTCCTGCAGGAGCACGATGCCGAACGTCAGGCCGCCGTTCGGGGGATACAAATCCGGGTGTTCGCGCCGGAGGCGGGCTGTAATCGTGTCCATCTCCGCGCGCGCGGATGCGAGCGACACGCCGCGCTTCAGCCTGCCAACGATGTTGTAGTCCTCGCGGTCGCGGCGCGTCGCGGCATCTGCGGCAAGCGGCAACGGAAGCACGACGTCGGCGTCCTCGGCCCCGTTGAGCGTCGGCATCACTTCGCGCGGAAGCGAGAACGATTTTTCGAGGACCCCGACAATCTGATACGGCTGATCGTTCAGCCGGATCGTCCGGCCGATGATGCCCGGATCGGCGCCGTAGCGCCGCACCCACGTCGCGTGGCGGAGAATCGCCGTCCCCGTCTGGCCCGGCGCATCTTCAACCGGCGTGAACAGACGGCCGAGCTGCGTGCTGGCGCCAAGCATCGGGAGCAGGTTCGACGACATGCGAATCGTGCCGATGCGCTCGGGTTCGCCGTCGCCGGTGAGGTTGGACGTTCCTCCAATGGCGATGGCCACTTCATCGAACCCGGAATGGCCGTTCTTGACGTCGAAATACTGCGCGGTCGAGAACCAGTCTTCGGCGATGCCGAGACCCGGCGATCGATTCCACAGTATGACCAGGCGGTCCGAGTCCTTGTACGGCAGCGGATGCAGCAGCAACGCGCTCGCCACGCTGTAGATGGCCGTGTTGGCGCCAACGCCGATCGCGATCGACATGATCGCGGCGACGGTAAAGACCGGCGTTCGCGCGAACGCGCGGATCGCGTGGCGGACGTCCTGCCGCCCGAAGCTCATGACGTCTTCCCGGGCGGCTCCGTCGCGTTCCGAATCGATTCGTCGAGCAGCTGTGCCAGATGTTGTGTGCGCAGCTGTGACCCGCGGCGATGCAGGCCGCCTCCGATGTGCAGCAGGCAGCCGAGATCGCAGCTCACGACGCGATCGGCGCCCGACGCATCGAGATTCCTGAGCTTGCGATCGAGCATTCCCGACGAGATCTCCGCGTTCTTGATCGAGAACAAGCCGCCGAAGCCGCAGCACTCCTCCTGCTCGTGGACAGGCACCTGCTGCACGCCGGCCACGGATGCGATGGCCGCGACCGGCTCGTCGCGGACGCCGAGGCCGCGCAGCAGATGACAGGACGGATGGAACGCCACGCGTGCCGGCAGCTGGCCGGCGATCCCGGCCGGAGCGATCTCGGCGAGAAACTGGCTGAACTCGCGACAACGCGCCGCGACGCGGCGAGCGATCTCGAGCGACGGCGGATCGTTTTCGAAGAGCACCACGTACTGATGGACGAGCATGTCAGCGCAGGAACCCGACGGGATGACGATCGGTCCCGTCGTCGCGTCGAGGACGCGGAGCGTGTGACGGGCGACGGCGCGGGCATCGTCCTGGAAGCCCGCGTTGAACGCCGGCTGTCCGCAGCAGGTTTGATCGAGCGGAACGCTCACCTCCAGACCGAGATGCTCGAGAACGCGCACGGCAGCAAACGCGACCTCGGGATCGAAGTCGTTCACAAGACATGTGTGAAAGAGTTGAACTATCAACGGAAGAGTCTGTCTCCTGTCGGGTTCAGAGTTCCGCGTGCCGGGCACTGGGTGCGTTCCGGGTTCCGAGTGCCGGGTTCAGAGTGCGTTCTGGGTTCGACGTGCAGGGCTCAAGGTGCGACGGAGGCTGTGAACCCCGAACCGCACCTTGAACCCAGCACCTTGAACCCGGAACGCGCCCAGCACTCTGAACCCAGCGCCCTGAACCCGATCTAGTCAGGTTCTTGCCGCCAAGAGTATAGCGTTCGATGACGGATCCTTCGTGAGGATGGCTTCACCGATGGCTTCAACTGGTATGCCTGCGTGCTGAAGCCGCTCGACGACTTGATCGCGCGCAGGCGCGTCCGGCAGCGTCACGGTGAAATGCCGGAGGCCGATGGCGCCGGGCGGCGGAGGCGGCGCACCGACGCCGGCCCAGGTGTTGAGGCCGATGTGATGGTGATAGCCGCCCGCCGACACGAACAGCGCGCTCGGACCATAGCGCTGCATGACGGCGAAGCCGAGGACCTCAGCGTAGAACTGCCTGGCCGCCGTGAGGTCCGAGACGTGGAGATGGACGTGGCCGATCGTGGTTCCGGTCGCAAGCGCTGCGGAAGCGCCGTCGCCTCCTTCGTCGAGGAGTCGCTCGAGGTCCAGCGGATCGACACCCATGTGCAGGCCGCCATCTACGATCGGCCACTGATCGCGCGGACGATCGCGGTAGATCTCGATGCCGTTGCCGTCGGGATCCGCGAGATAAATCGCTTCGCTCACGCCGTGATCCGCAGCGCCCTGCAGCCGCGTGCGCGTGTCCACGAGCCGCCGAAGTGCGGTCGCGAGGTGCGCACGGGATGGCACCAGGATCGCGAAGTGATAGAGCCCGGTCGTGCCGCTGACGTGCGGCGCCGCAGGGGAGCCGGCGAGGACGAGCAGCGCGTCATCCGGCGGAGCGCCCGGCACGCCGAGCCAGGCCTCGGCGTCGTTGCGGCGCAGCACGGCGAAGCCGAGGTGCGACTCGTAGAAACGAATCGAGCGGTCCACATCTGAAATCGTCAGGTGGACCGCCCCGATGGACGTGGCCGGATGTATCAGAACGCCTGGTTGCTCGTCGTGCGCGGCTCCGCGAGAAGCTTCTCGATGAGCGCGGTGATCTCTTCCTTGGCCTCGACGTGGAACCTGCCGCTCGCCTTGCTCGGGAACCCGGCGTGCGCGCTCCGCACGCGCCCGTCGCGTCCGAGGAAGAACGACGTCGGAAACGAATTCAGGTTCACGCCCTGCGGCAGCTTGTCATTCAGCTCTTTCGGCTCGCCGGGGAGCAGCACGGTGTACTCGACGCCGTACCGCTTCATGAACGCACGCAGGCGTACGGGGTTCTTCAGCTGCGCTTCTTCCTCGAACGACAAGCCGACGATTTCGAGGCCGCGCGACTTGTACTTCTTGTACAGCTCGACGAGAAACGGCGTCTCATCATGGCAATTGGGACACCAGCTGCCCGAGATGTTCACGATGACGACCTTGTTCTGAAAGCGCGGATCGGTGTTGCTGACGACATGACCCTCGAGATCGGGGAAGCTGAAACGCAGCGGCTCGCTGGGGTCCTTCACACTCGTGAAGCGGGACGGATCGCTCGGCTGCGGCAGGCCTTTCGCCAGCGCCTGGTCGGCGCGGAACGCCGCCAGCGCGGCCTCGCGATTCTGCACGACGGAGAGCGTGCCGTCGGCATTCGGCTTCAACTCGACGCGCAGCGGGCGCGCGCCGGAGAAATGGCTGACCACGAACGTTCCGTCGCGATAGGCGCCGCTCAAGGTGCCCGTGTCGCCGTCGATGCGGAGAATCGACGCCGACGCTTCGGCGCCCGACTGGCGGACGATCAGCTGCCATGCAGATTCGCCCTTCGAGCTCTTCACCTGGATGTTCCACAGGCCGGCGATCGACGGGATATTGCGATCGCCCACTTCGACGGCGGCGAATCGCTTCGCCTGGAACGGGTACGGCGCCCCGCGCGTGCCGCGCGAGTACTCGCCCGCAAGCCTGCCATCCTTGAATGTTGCCTGGAGTGTGGTGCCGTATTCGTCGAAGCTGAACGTCAGCGCGCCGTTCGCGAACTGGCCGGTCGTGGACGTGACCTTGTCGTCGCCGTTGAAGAACGACCCTTTCGGCGTGGCGCAGGCGGCGCCGCCGCAGACGATTTCAAAGCGGAACGGAATGTCGATCCGCACCGGCTCCGCGCCGGCGGCCGCGGTGTTGACGAGCACCGAAGCGTCCCACAAGCCGGCGGGCGAAGTCTGGGCCGCGGATTCAGACGCGAGACCGAAGACGACGGTCAATCCGATCGCAGCTGCGAGCGCCGACGCCGATGAAGTCCGTCTTGTCATGCACATGCTCCGGAAAAACGAAAGGGCCCGGTTGGCGGTGCGCCTTCCGAGCCCTTGTCGACTGGTGAACTGGTTCGTCTCGTGTGCGTTCAGGGACCGAACCTCGTAGACACAGCGCGGCGCGGGCCGGAGGCGAATCCGGCCGGACAACACGAGCAACAACACGGCGCCTGCGCGAACATCCCGACTATTTAGCGCCCCGCGTCGAAGAATTGTCAAGCACGACGTCCCAGTGCACGGCGCGGTCGTCGAACGACGCCAGCAGGGCGCGGGCCTCCGGCGGGACGACGGCCGCGCCCGCATCAGCCCCCGTGAACGCGCGAATGGCTTCGAGGGATTCCCAGAGTGTGACCACCATGAACTCGACCTGCGAGCCAGACGTGTGGCGCATGACATACGCGCCCCGGTAGCCCGGGATCTGCGACAACACCGGCAGCGTGCGTTCACGGAGATGAGCGATGTAGCGATCGGCATTGGCCGGTTCGGCGGCGCCCCGCCAGGTTCGTGCAATCACGCTGAACTCCTTCTCGCCTGCCGCGCTATCCTACCGTCATGCCCTGCTTCGCGCTCTTCTACGATCTCGTCGACAACTTCATCGAGCGGCGGCAGCCGTATCGCGCCGACCATCTCGCGCTGCTCGACGAGGCGCAGCGCGCGGGTCGGCTGATTCTCGCCGGCCCGCTGCAACCGGCGGACACGGCCCTGCTGGTGTTCCGCACGGATACTGCTTCGGACGTCGAAGCCATCGTGGCGCGCGATCCGTACGTGACGAACGGGCTGGTCACGTCGTGGCGGGTCCGCGAGTGGACGGTCGTGACCGGCAGCGCCGCGGCCAACGTGCGGTAGGATGTCACGGTGCGTGCGCGCCGCTTGACGCTCGCCGCCCTGCTCGCGCTCGTCGCGTCGGCCGGCGCCTGGTCCGTGCCCGCCATCGCGCAGCAGCCGCTTCAGGACTCGCGTCCGTTCAAGTCGGGCGTCGAGCTCATCAGCATCGCGGCGACCGTCACCGACGGCGAAGGTCACCTCGTGACCGGCCTGCCGCGCGAAGCGTTCGAGATCTTCGAGGACGGCGAGAAGCAAACAGTAGCCGAGTTCACGAACGAGCGCGTGCCCGTCGGGCTCGGGCTGCTCCTCGACGTCAGCGACAGCATGTTCGGCAAGCGCATCAAGGACGCGCGCGCGGCCGTCGACCGTTTTCTCTTCGACCTGCTCGATCCGTCCGACGAGTTTTTCGTCTTCGCCTTCAACCACCGTCCCAAGCCGCTGACCGCGTGGACCCATGCGCAGGAGGAGGTCCAGCGCGCGCTGGCCTCCGTGCAGCCGTCGGGCGGCACGGCCATCTACGACACGATCCTGGAATCGCTGCCGCTCATGGCGAAACGGTCGAAGCAGCGCGCCGCGATTCTGGTCATCTCGGACGGCGCCGACACGGCGAGCACGGCGACGAACCGCGACGTGCGCTCGGCGCTGCTGCGCAGCGACGCGTTCGTCTACGCCATCGCGATCGATTCGCCGGAACGGCAGGCCATCAACACACGCGTGAACGTGGACACCCTGCGCGACCTGACGTCCGAGAGCGGCGGGCGCACGGAGGTCGTGCACAACACCGAGGACCTGTCAGACGCGACGGCGCGGATCGCCGAGGAACTGAACAGCCAGTACGTGCTCGGCTACTACTCCAGCCATCCCGTGGACGGGCGCTTCCACAGCATCCGCGTCCGATCGGCCGGGTACCGCGTCAACGCGCGCCACGGCTACGTCCGCTAGACGATTACTTGACTGAGTCAAGTAATCGGCCGACAATGGCACGTCGTGGCCGTGGCTTCCGCTCACGTCGACGCCGTCCGCGGGTTCAACCGCTTCTACACGCGCCGGATCGGCGTGCTCGGCGACCACCTCCTGGACAGCCCGTACTCGCTCACCGAGATGCGGGTGCTCTACGAGCTGGCCAGCCGGCCAGCCACGACGGCGACAGAGCTCGGCCGCGAGCTGGGTCTCGACGCCGGCTACCTCAGCCGCATCGTTCATCGCTTCGAAAGCCTCGGGATGATCGCTCGCTCGCCGGCAACCGACGATGCGCGGCGGAGCGTGCTGCAACTGACGAAGGCCGGCCGCAGGGCCTTCTCTCCGCTCGACGAGCGCGCGCGGCGGGAGATCAGCAACATGCTCGGGCCGCTGCCGGCCCGCGCGCAGCGAAACGTGGTTGCGGCGATGCAGGACGTCGAACGACTGCTCGGCGGACGGGTCGTGCGCGACGTCCCCGTTCGGCTGCGCCGCCACCAGCCGGGCGACATGGGCTGGGTCGTCCATCGCCACGGAGCGCTGTACGCGCGCGAGTGGGGCTACAACGCTGAATTCGAAGCGCTGGTCGCCCGCATCGTCGCCGACT
>Ga0126377_10001228_pt1 | contig 16553 bp, 11 predicted proteins | sample PanSoiMetPlot_22_FD_92647 | JGI IMG/M metagenome (GOLD analysis project Ga0126377, IMG submission 92647) | Tropical forest soil microbial communities from Panama - MetaG Plot_22 | ecosystem: Environmental > Terrestrial > Soil > Tropical forest > Bulk soil | place: Panama | collected 2016-02-17 | reverse complement strand
GATGCGAAGAATGGCAAGGCCTTCGTCGACGAAGCAGAGCGCATCTGCCGCACCAGGATCGAGGTGATCTCTGGCAAGCGCGAGGCGGAGCTCTCCGCACTCGGGGTGGTCTCGGGTTTCCACAGGCCGGACGGGCTCATGGGGGACCTCGGCGGCGGCTCGCTTGAGCTGACCGACGTTCGCGGCCATCGCCTGCAGCCCGGCATCACGTTGCCGCTCGGCGGGCTGGCGCTGCAGGACGTGTCGAAGAAATCGCTCAAGAAGGCCGAGAAGGTGGTGAAGAAGGCCCTGGGCGAGGCGCAGCTGCTCGAGGGCGGCAAAGGACGCTCGTTCTACGCGATCGGCGGCACCTGGCGGGCGCTGGCGCGACTGCACATGTGGCAAAAGGGTTATCCGCTGCATGTGATGCACGGCTATGTGATTCCGGCGCGGGAAGCGTATGAGTTCTCAGGCCTCGTGCATCGGGTCGACACCGAGACGCTGTCTCAGATCGAGGCCGTGGCGGATGCCAGGCGCCCGCTGTTGGCCTATGCGGCGCTGGTGCTGGAACATCTGATCGATATGGCGCGTCCGAAGGAGATCGTGATCTCGGCGCTCGGCGTGCGTGAGGGCCTGCTCTATTCGATGCTGGACGCCGAAGAGCGCAAGCAGGATCCGCTGATTGCGGCCGCCCAGGAGCTCAATGTGCTGCGCTCGCGCTCGCCTGCGCATGGCCAGGAGCTGATCACCTGGACCGATCGCTTCGTGACCTCGACCGGAATCGACGAGACCACCGAGGAGCGGCGGCTGCGCCATGCTGCCTGTCTCCTGGGAGACATCGGCTGGCGTGCGCATCCGGACTATCGCGGCGAGCAGTCGCTTAATATCATCGCCAACGCCGCCTTTGTCGGCATTGATCATCCCGGCCGCGCCTATCTCGCGCTGGCGGTGTTCTATCGCCATGTCGGCCTGATCGACGACGAGCTGTCGCCGCGGCTGCGCGAGCTCGCGTCGACCCGCGTGCTTGATCGCGCGCGTGTTCTGGGCGCGGCGCTGCGCGTTGCCTACCTGGTGTCGGCGTCCACCACCGGCGTGCTGCCGAAGACACCGATGGTGGTCGAGCGGGGCCGTCTGGTGCTGCGCTTCGAGAATGGCCTCAAGACACTCGCGGGCGAGCGCGTCTTCGTGCGCCTGCGGCAGCTCGCGCGCCTCATCGGCCGCGAGCCGATTATGGAGCCGGCTTAGCGGCTGCGGCTGTCGACCGGTAGCATCACACTGCGGGCTGCTGCTCCGGAGCTGCCATGATGCCTGTAGCCATTTTGCCAATAGCAATCTGCTACGCGATCCGCATTGTGAGCGCCGATGTTCGCAACGTCCGCGCTCAAGGAGTTTCTGTATGCCATTGCGATACTCAAAGAAGCCCGGTCTGCTTGCCGCTTGTCGCTGTCATTTCGCACATGACGCGGTGCCACCACCCGCGCTGAGTCGCCGCCAAGTGTTGTCTCGAGTCTTGTCCGGTGGCGCGGCCGCGCTCGCTGCGGCTCCTGGCTTTGGATTTTCAGGCACTGGCGCAGGCCGCGAGACCGCACCGAATTGATGTTCATCATCATGTCGTGCCGCCGCCGGACCAGCAGTGTTTGATAGGGCGCAAGCGATCAGCCGAAACGAAGGAACAGGGAGGTGGCCAAAACCCACCCCACGAACAGCGCAATCGCAAGCGTCTCGAAGCCCATCATCCCTGCTCAACCCCTATTCAAGGGACAAATGTACCGATAAATAACTGTGAATTCAAGGCGATGGAACTTGACAGTAGGTAGTTTGCTACCCTCAAACCGGTATTCATGCACCGACGTGGAACTTTCCTGGGGGTAATTTGAGCCCGCTGCGAACGCAAAAATGATTGGTTGTGGCCGCCCCAACGCCCGATCGAATCGACCACGCGCCCCTGGGCGAACCAGGGAGCCAATCAAGAATGGCTCAAATGTTCGGGGTGCGGGAGATCAAAGAAAACCGCTGCGGGACGCCGTCACCGACGTCCCGCAGCTCCGCTGTACAATCATTCGGTGATGAAATCGGTTGTATCAGAAATGAAACCGAGTAATGCGTGTGCGTCTACCGCTCACGGAACGTCCTCCCAAACCGGCTTTTTTGCCATTAGCCCCGTCGGGGCATCGCTTAGTAGCGATCTTCATTTGCACTACTTTGTATGTGAGACTCCGCCCTGGTTAAATCAGCCAGAGGTATCGTCACTGCGGCCGCCGCGAGCCCCATCAACGATCTCAACCGGTTGAAGGACGAAGACTATTTCGCGCGATCGGCGAGCAGAACGCCGGGGCGCTTGGTACCAGGACGAAAGTATTGAGCACGCCAGGCGCGCTACTTGAATTATAACTTTCGTTCTACGGCAACTACACGGTTGTGCTCGACTGCAAGCGCGAGTCGCCCGTGCTTGAGAGCGATCGCCTTCTCGCCAAACACCTCGCGGCGCCAGCCGGAGAGTGCTGGCACATCGGCATCGTCATCGGCCGCGATGCGGTCGAGATCGTCCATGGTGGCGATGACCTTGGCGGCCACGCCATGTCGCTCTGCGGTCATCCGTAGCAGCACCTTGAGCAGCTCGACGGTCGCCTGACCGTTCGGTGCCCCCTTGGGACGCTCGATCTTCGGCAAGGTCTTTGTGTCGCGCGCCAGACCGCGCTTGACCGCCTCGATGATCGCCTCGCCCCATTTCGAACGCTCGAAGCCCTTGGGCAGCGAGCGCAGGTTGCCGAGCCGCTCGATCGTGGTCGGTGCCTGCACCGCAATGTCGCCCACCACGTCGTCCTTGAGCACCCTCCCGCGCGGCACGTCGCGGGTTTGCGCCTCGCGCTCACGCCAAGCCGCGACCTCGATCAGGACCGCGAGTTCCCTGGGTTTGCGCACACGGGTCTGTAGCCGCTGCCAGGCGTGTTCGGGTTCCATCCGGTAAGTGTCGGGCGAGGTGAGTACCCGCATCTCTTCCCGCATCCACTCGGTGCGGCCGCGCTTCTTGAGGTCGGCTTCCAGTTTGACGTAGACGTCGCGCAGATGCGTGACGTCGGAGATCGCGTAGGCGATCTGCGCCTCGGAGAGCGGGCGCCGCGTCCAGTCGGTGAAGCGCAGAGACTTATCGAGGTTGTCGCCGGTGATGCGCTGCACCAGCTGGTCGTAGGCAATCGAGTCGCCATAGCCCAGGACCATGGCGGCGACCTGGGTATCAACCAGCGGCGCCGGAATGAGCCCGGCGGCGTGCCAGCAAATTTCGATGTCCTGGCGGGCGGCGTGAAAGACCTTGATGACGTTCTCGTCCGCCATCAGGTTGAACAGCGGCTTGAGATCGATGCCGTCGGCGAGCGCATCGACCACGACAGCTTCGTCGGTGCTGGCGATCTGCGCCACGCAAAGCTTCGGGTAATAGGTGCTTTCGCGCAGGAACTCGGTGTCGACCGTCACGAACGGGTGGCGCTGCAGGCGCCCGCAGACTTCAGCCAGGGAATCGGTCGTCGTGATCGGTTGCATACGTTGCGACTGATATAGCGCAGGGCACCACGCTTGTCAGGAGACTCCGGCGGCGGCTCCGAATCGTAGCCCGATGGTAACATCGCCCGGCTTGGTTGAGGGAGGCAAACCCCCGGGTCAACCGCGGACCCCTCAGCCGCGTAGTCTTGGCAGCATGATGAACTCCCACGGCGAGGGCAGCGCGGGAACCGGAACCTCGATCAGGCTGGGGCCGTCGCGCCGGGCGAGTGCACGCTTGAGGGCGGCTCGCAGCTCAAGCGGATTGCGGGCGCGCTCGGCCGCGGCTCCGAAGCTCTCGGCAAAGCGGACAAAATCCGGGTTGCTGAGGTCGCTGGCGATGATGCGGTTGCCGTAGCGCTCCTCCTGGTTGCGCCGCACGTTGCCAAAGGCGCCGTCGTTGAAGACCACGGTCGTGAGCGGGATGCGATGGTGGACCGCGGTCGCCATCTCGGTCGCCGTGAACATGAATCCGCCGTCGCCCGCGATTGCGACCACCGGCCGGTCGCGGCACGCGTCCTGGACGCCAAGCGCTGCCGCATAGCCCCAACCGAGCGAGTCCTGGAAGCCCGGCGAGATGAAAGTGCGCGGCCGGCAGGCCGGGTAGAGCAAGCGGGCCGCGAAGCCCATCTGGGTGACCTCCTCGACGAATATCCCGTCCTCCGGCAGCTCGTTGCGGATCGCTTCGAGGTAGTCGATCTGTGGCGCAAGCTTGGCCAGGCGCGTGCGCAGCTTGCCCTGCCGCCCGAGCATCTCGTCGCGCCGCGAGGGCCGCGCGCGATTGCGCGTGGCGAGCGCGTCGATCAGCTTGCGCAGGATCGGCGCGGCGTCGCCGACGAGTGCGACCGCAGGCTTACGGAAGCGATCGGGTTCTTCGGGGTCAGCATCGACCCGGATGATCTGTAGCGCATCATCGATGCCCCACTGCATCTGCTGGAACAGCCGCGTGCCGACCGCGAGCACCGCATCGGCCTCGCGCCAGAGCTCGTGGCCGAGCGGCAGCACCACGCTGAACGGATCGCGCCCGTCGATCACGCCGCGGCCGCGCCGGAAGCCCATCACCGGCGCCTGCAGGAGGCCTGAGAGCTCGCGCACCTCGGCCGAAGCATCCTGCGCGCCGCCGCCCACCACGATCAGGATGCGCTCGGCGGCCCCGAGCCGCTTGGCGGCATCCGCGACCGCGTCCTCGTCAATGAGTGCAGCGGGCGGCGGCAGCGGAGCCGTGATGTCGGACACCGGCGCGCTGCGGGCCCAGACGTCCATGGCGCATTCGAGTGCGGCCGGACCTGGCCGGCCGCTCGCCATCGCGCGGAACGCGGCATTGACCAGCGCCGGCGCCTCGGCCGGCGTGCGGATGCGAGCGACGGAATCAACGAGTCGCGAGAGGATGCCGCCCTGGTCGCGGATCTCGTGCAGATGGCCATAGCCGCGCCCGATCGCCGACTGTGCGATCTGCCCGATCAGTGCCAGCACGGGAGCGTTGGTGCCGTGCGCGGTGAGGAGGCCGGTCGCCGAGTTGAGCAGGCCTGGACCCGGCACGACGCAATAGGCTTGTGGTTTTCCAGTCGCGAGCGCAGCCCCGAGCGCCATCAGGCTCGCGCCCTGCTCATGCCGGGTGTGGACCGTGCGGATACGATCGGACGCCTTGAACAACGCATCGAAGAACGGATCGTTGTGTACGCCCGGCAGCGTGTAGATGGTATCGAGGCCGTGCGCGATCAGCGCTGCGACGATGGCCTCCGCGGTAGTCATGACCGGCATCGGGCGTGGACCTTGTTGTTGTCGTGTCCGCTGCTGTAGCCCGGATTGAGCGGCAGCGAAATCCGGGGCCGGGGGCATACCTCATTTCTGTATTTTACCGGTGGCAAATGGGGACAGACTCCGCTTCGGAAATGGCGGGAGGCCGTGGCGGGGATTGCAGCCATGTGCGCGCCGCTCTATACTCGACTGTGTCAGTGGCTGTCGTAATGTTTTGAGACGCAGGCAGATAGGGCCACTGTCAACGTTCATCAGGAAGCAAGATCATGGCCCTCGATCCAATCGAGGCGGCAGTGGCTCTGCATCGATTCGGCTTTGGACCACGAGCCGGCTCGATTGCGTTGCTCGCCTCCGATCCCCGCGGTGCTCTCCTGGCTGAGCTGGACCGACCGAACGTCGGACAGGTTGCAAACGCCGGGCTGATGACAAGCGGCCAGATCAATCGTGTCACCTTCGAGTTCAATGCCGAGCGACAAGCAAAGCAGCGCCTTGAGGCCAGGCGCAAGGAAGCTGAGAAGCAGGAGGCCGCGAAGCGCGCCGCCGAAGGTGCCGCGGTGGAAAGCGCGGCGATGGAAAAGTCCATGGAGGCGAAGTCCATGGAGGCGGCCGCTCCCGCTGCCCCGCCAAACCCGCCGCCGGAAACCCCAATGCGGGAGAACTTCATCAGAGAGGCCAAGGCGCATTACGATGCGGCCATCAACGCCGAGATCGGCTTCGTTGAGCGTCTGGTGTGGTTCTGGTCGAACCATTTCTGCGTGAATGCCGATGGAACGGTGATGGCCGGCGCCTATGAGCGCGAGGCGATCCGTCCGCATGTGCTCGGTCGCTTCGTCGACATGCTGCTCGCAGCCGAGAGCCATCCGGCGATGCTGATCTACCTCGACAATGTTCAGTCGACCGGCCCCAACTCGGTCGCCGGCATCAACCAAAACCGCGGTCTCAATGAGAATCTCGCGCGCGAAATCCTCGAGCTGCATACGCTCGGCGTGCGCACGGTCTATACCCAGGAGGACGTCACCAGCTTCGCAAAGGTGATCACCGGTTGGACCCTGCTGACGACGGCAACCAATCCGCACAATGGCGGCGAGTTTCTCTACCACCCACGCATGCACGAGCCGGGTGCGCAGACCGTGCTCGGCAAATCCTATCGCGACACCGGCGTGGAGCAGGGGCGCGCCGTGCTCACCGACCTCGCGCGTCATCCGGCGACTGCGAAGCATATCGCGACCAAGCTCGCGCGCCATTTCATCGCCGATGAACCTCCGCCGGCGCTGGTCGAGCGCTTGACGCAGCGGTTCATCGAGACCGAGGGCGACCTCTGGCAGGTCTCGAAGGCGTTGCTGGCCGCTGCAGAATCGTGGTTGCCTGAACGGGCCAAGATCAAGCGGCCCGCCGAATGGTTTGTCGCGGTGCGCCGCGCAGCTGGGTTTTCGGGTGGCCCCCCCGGCCCGATCCTGCAAGGGGCGAATCGGTTGGGTGAGCCGCTCTGGCGGCCACCGGCCCCGAAGGGCTTTTCCGACGACAACAGTGCGTGGCTTGATGGTCTCGCCCACCGGCTCGATTCGGCCAACGCATTTGCGCAGAACACTGCCGCACGGCTCGATCCGAATGCGGTCATGGAAGCGGGGCTCGGGCCGCTCGCTTCGCCGGAGACGCGCCAGGCCGTCGCTCGCGCCGAGAGCAAGGCGCAGGCGCTGACATTCGTCATCATGGCTCCCGAATTCCAGCGGAGGTGATCGTGTCCACGATGCTTCATGCTCCGACCCGCCGCGCGCTGCTGCTCGGCTCAGGCGCGCTGTTTGCGTGGGCGTTCGTGCCGCGGATCGCGCGGGCGGAGGGCCGCGATCCGCGCTTCCTCACCATCGTGTTGCGCGGCGCGCTCGATGGGCTCGCGGCAGTCGCGCCGGTCGGCGATCCCGATTGGATCAAACTGCGCGGCGACAATGCGCTCAGGCTCGATGGCAAGTCGCCGGCTCTGCCGCTCGATGGATTCTTTGCTCTCAATCCGGCGATGCCCAACCTGCACCGGCTTTATAAAGCCGGCCAGGCCATCGTCGCGCACGCGGTGGCGACGCCCTACCGCGAGCGCTCGCATTTCGACGGGCAGGACGTGCTGGAAAGCGGCTACGCCAGAGTGGGACGCGCCGATACCGGCTGGCTCAATCGCGTGCTCGCGGGTCTCGCGCCCGGCGACCGTGTACAATCGCTGCCGCATGGATCAGCGCATGGGCGTCGCTCATTTGCGGTCGGACCGATTACACCGCTGGTGGTGCGCGGCTCGGCGCCGGTGCTGTCATGGGTCCCCTCGCGGCTGCCGCCAGTGGGTGATGAAACCACAATGCGTCTGCTCGAGATCTATCGCCAAACCGACCCGATGCTGGCGCGTGTGCTCGAAGATCGGATCAATCTCACAAAAATCGCGGGATCGGACCCGAGCCGGCGCAGCGGAGAAAACACGGGCCCGGCGATTCAGATCGGAAACATCGAGCAGGTGCGCGCCTATTTTGCCGAAGCGGCCGGCGGAGCGGCGAAATTCCTGGCGAGCGCCGACGGCCCGCGCGTCGGTGCGCTCGCGCTCGACGGCTGGGACACCCACGTCAATGAAGGTGCGGTCAATGGCCGTTTGTCGGCGTTGCTTGGCGCGCTCGATGCTGCCATCGCAGCCATCGAGACCAACATGGGCGCAGCCTGGAGTGAGACCGTCGTGGCCCTGATCACCGAGTTCGGCCGCACGGCGCGCATCAATGGCAATGACGGAACCGACCACGGTACCGCAACGGTGGCGCTGTTCGCCGGCGGCGCGCTCAAGGGTGGCCGGATTGTCGCCGATTGGCCGGGCGTCAAGGAGGCCGATCTCTACCAGAACCGCGACTTGAAACCGACGACCGATTTGCGCGCCGTGCTCAAGGGCTTGCTCAAGGACCATCTGCGGGTCGAGGAGCAAGTGCTGGCCACCGACATCTTCCCGGATAGTGAGGCCGCAAAGCCGATCGAGGGACTGCTCGCATGATGCGGGCATCCCTGTCGTAAGACGCATTTGAACGAAATCGGGGACAGACCCCCATTGTCGAAATCGGGGTCTGTTCCCGTTTCTCGCCGGTTTCCAGGCATCCTTGACAAGGCCCGCCGCGCATGTGCTTGTCCGCGCGCGATTTTCTTCAGGACGAGCCATGCACCGTTACCGGACCCATAAATGCGACGAGTTGCGCGAAGCGCAGATCGGCCAGATCGTACGGCTGTCGGGCTGGTGCCATCGCATCCGCGATCATGGCGGGCTCCTGTTCATCGATCTGCGCGATCACTACGGCTTGACACAGTGCGTCGCCGATCCGGATTCGCCCGCCTTCAAAGCGGTCGAGGCGCTGCGGTCCGAGTGGGTGGTGCGGATCGAGGGCAAGGTGCGCAAGCGCCCAGCGGGCACCGACAATCCGGAACTGCCGACCGGAGCAGTTGAAGTCTTCATCAACGAGGTCGAGGTGCTCGGTCCCGCCGGCGATCTGCCCATGCCGGTGGCGGGAGAGCAGGAATACCCGGAGGAGATCCGTCTCAAGTACCGCTTCCTCGACCTGCGCCGCGAGCGCCTGCACCACAACATCACGCGGCGCGGCCGGATCATCGATTCGCTGCGGCAGCGGATGAAAGAACAGGGCTTCTTCGAGTTTCAGACGCCGATCCTCACGGCGTCGTCGCCGGAAGGCGCGCGCGACTTCCTGGTGCCCTCGCGCATTCATCCCGGCAAGTTCTACGCGCTGCCGCAGGCGCCGCAGCAGTACAAGCAGCTGCTCATGGTTGCGGGCTTCGACCGTTATTTCCAGATCGCGCCCTGCTTCCGCGACGAGGATCCGCGTGCCGATCGGTTGCCGGGCGAGTTCTATCAGCTCGACGTCGAGATGAGCTTTGTCACGCAAGACGACGTCTTCACCACGATGGAGCCGGTGATCCGCGGCGTGTTCGAGGAGTTCTCCGAAGGCTGGCCGGTGACCGACACGTTTCCGCGCATTCCCTACGCCGAGGCGATGCTCAAATACGGCTCCGACAAGCCGGACTTGCGCAATCCGCTCGAGATCGCCGACGTGAGCGAGGCGTTCAACGACCCGAGCGTGACGTTCAATGCATTCAAGAACGTGATCAAGGCGGGCGGCGTGGTGCGCGCGATCCCGGCGCCCGGCGCAGCGGCACAGCCGCGCTCCTGGTTTGACAAGCTCAACGAATGGGCGCGCAGCGAGATGGGCGCCGGCGGCCTCGGCTATTTCGTGTTTGAACAGGAAGGCGGAGCCCTGGTCGCCAAGGGACCGATCGCCAAGTTCGTCCCCGCCGAAGTGCAGGCACGCATCGCCGCGAGCGCGCGCGTCAAGGCGGGTGACGCCGTGTTCTTTGCTGCCGGCAGGGAGGCGGACGCCGCGAAGCTCGCAGGTGCCGCACGCGCGCGTTTCGGTGAGGAGCTGAACCTGATCAGGCGCGAGCAGTTTGCGCTCGCCTGGATCACCGACTTTCCGATGTACGAGTGGAACGACGAAGAAAAGAAGGTCGACTTCTCCCACAACCCGTTCTCGATGCCGCAGGGCGGCCTGGCGGCGCTCGAAGCGTCTGAGCCGCTCACCATCAAGGCGCACCAATACGACGTCGTGTGCAACGGCTACGAAATGGCCTCGGGCGCGATCCGCAACCACTCGCCGCAGGTCATGAAAAAGGCGTTCGCGATCGCGGGCTATGAGGAGGCGGTGCTGGAGCAGCGCTTCGGCGGCATGTATCGCGCCTTCCAGTACGGCGCGCCGCCGCACGGCGGCATGGCGGCCGGCATCGACCGCATCGTGATGCTGCTCTGTCGCGAGCAGAACCTGCGCGAGGTGGCGCTGTTCCCGATGAACCAGCGCGCCGAGGACCTGATGATGGGCGCGCCGTCAGAGGCGACACCGAAGCAGCTGCGCGAGCTGCACCTCAGGATCAATGTGCCGGAAAAGGGCTGAGCTGCCTCAACGCGAGTGCCCGAGCTTCGGCCTGTCCGACAGGTTCCGGTTGGAACGTTTGCTCTCGTCAGGCAGCCCGAGCGCATAGAACGCGCACATCAAGGCAAGCACGCTCGGCATGAAGGCGATGCTGAGGATGAACAGCATGTCCTCCAGCCCTTTGCTCGTAACAAAATATTGAAGCATTGTTCTCTCCGAATTTGCGGTTCGTATCCGTTGGCGTGCTGCGATCCTGTGCGAGCGAGAGCACGGCGTAAATCAACCGGAGGTATTGCCTGTCTCTGTTGGCAAACGCCTGCGGAACGTGAAAGTTTCGCCAGCAGCAGCCTTGACTCCCGGCAGCAGCCTTGACTCTTTGTCGCGGCGCTCTGGAACAGTGTTGTTTCCGTCTGATGCGTGAGTCTTGGGCCTGAAGTCTTCGTCCTGAAGTCTTCGACGTGCCCTTGCCGCACTCCTCGTTCGTCCCCGCGGAAGCGGGGACCCAGACTTGGAAACGTTCGCGTGCATGGCGCGTTTCTCGCTTATGGCCCTGGGTCCCCGCTTCCGCGGGGACGAACGGAACGAGCTGGGACGACGGGAGTTACATCGCCCGGCCACTACGACGCATAGGCCACGGCCCAATCTCCCTGCTATAATCGCGTCTAACAGATCGAACAGGGGGGATTCTCATGATCGCGTCGATCATCCGTCTAACCGCTGCTGTGACGATGTTCGCTGCAGTGCCAGCACTTGCACAGCAGCCGATCAAAATCTTCGACTCGCATTTGCACTACAATCATTCCGGCCCGGCGCCGTTCTTCGCGCTCGAGCAGGTGGTCGACACCTTCAAGCGCAACAATGTCGCCGGCATTGTCGCCAACAGCCGGCCGAACCGCGGCACGCAGATGCTGGTCGAGGCCAAGACTCCGGGCCTGTGGGTGGTGCCTTTCATTCGCCCCTATCGGGTTGAGAGCGACGTGCAGACCTGGTCGGAGGACCCGGCGATTTTTGCGATGATCGAGGAAGAATACAAGCGCGGCTACTACAAGGGCGTCGGCGAGTTCCACATCTATGGCGAGACCGCGCAGCGCCCGCTGGTGCGCAAGACCGTCGACTTCGCCACCGAGCGTGATCTCTTTGTGCTCGCCCACTGCGACGAGCGCGCGCTCGCGATCATGCTCGCCAACAATCCGAAGGCCAAGATGATCTGGGCGCATACCGGCTTCTCGACGGCGATCGAGCAGGTGCGCGACTTTTTAGACAAGCATCCGGCGCTGATGATGGAATTGTCCTACCGCAGCGGGATCGCCGATGGCGGCGGCGTGTCACCCGAGTGGCGAGCGCTGTTCGCCCGCTATTCCGACCGCTTCCTGCTCGGCTCAGACACCTGGATCAATCAGCGCTGGTCGAGCTATGGTTCGATCATGGCGGGCTATCGCGATTGGCTGGCGCAGCTGCCGTCGGAGCAGGCGACGCGCATTGCTTATGGCAATGCGGAGCGCATCTATGGCGGCAAAATGCCGGATTGATCCGGCAGCGACACGACCGCATGGACCGCGCTCCTCAGTAGGAGTGCCAGTGAACATGCGCATCGTTGATCTGTCGGTTCCGCTCGAGAACGACGTGGCGGCCGACCCGCCCGGATTTGGGCCCGCAATCCAGTATCTTGGACACAAGGACACGATTTCGTCCTTGCAGATGGCTTTTGCTGGCCTCAAGGCGGAGGATCTGCCGGACGGTGAGGGCTGGGCGATCGAAGCGATCAAGCTGTCGACGCACAACGGCACGCATCTCGATGCGCCCTGGCACTATGCCTCGACCATGGACAAGGGCAAGCGCGCGATCACCATCGACGAGGTGCCACTCGACTGGTGCTACCGGCCTGGTGTGAAGCTTGATTTTCGGCAGCTGCCCGACGGCCATGTGGTGAGCGCGCAGGAGGTGAAGGACGAGCTCAAGCGCATCGGTCATGTGCTCAAACCGCTCGACATCGTGCTGGTCAACACCGCTGCCGGCGCCAGCTATGGTCAGCCCGACTATGTCAACCGTGGCTGCGGCATGGGCCGTGAGGCCACGCTCTATCTGACCTCGCGCGGTGTGCGCGTGACCGGCACTGATGGCTGGTCGTGGGACGCGCCGTTCGTTCAGACGGCCAAGCGCTTTGCGGCGACCGGCGATGCCTCGATCATCTGGGAGGGGCACAAGGCGAGCCGCGAGATCGGTTATTGCCATATCGAGAAGCTGCACAATTTGGAATCTTTGCCTGCCAACGGATTTCTCGTGGCGTGTTTCCCTGTCAAGATCCGCGCCGCCTCGGCGGGCTGGACACGCGCGGTTGCCATCCTCGAGGGCGACGCCCCATAGAACTGCTGGCCGACGGCGACGTGCACAATCGTGGTGTGACGGAACACCGCTGTCGGGTCGGACTTCCGATGTACCCGGAAAGCCGTTACAGTCCGCTCAAACATGAGACGCCAACCGGCGGTGCGCAACGACGCGTCGCGCCAAGAAAATTAAAGAAGAAACTAAGAACAAAGCAACAAAGTACATCCGTGTCTCTCAGGGAGGACACTATGACTTGCCAAAGCGGCGTCCTATCGCTGACTGTCGTCGGCCTGCTGAGCGCCATGCTCATTGCGGTGCCGGCGCAGGAGAAGAGCAAATATCCCGAGTGGTCGGGGCAGTGGACCCGGGTCCCCGATGGCGGCCCGCCGCGCTACGACCCAAGCAAGCCCATTCGCAAGCAGGAAGCGCCGCTCAAGCCGGAGTACCAGGCTCGGCTCGAAGCCAGCATGAAGGATCAGGATGAGGGCGGGCAAGGCCTCGACATGGCCTATAGCTGCCGGCCGCCCGGCATGCCGCGCATGATGTCGGGCGTGGCCCGCATGGAGTTCCTGATCGCACCGGACATGACGCGAGTTCTGTTCGACCGTAACGACTATGCGCCGCGGCGCATCTACACCGACGGACGTGACTGGCCCAAGTTCAACCCCGATAACACGACCTTTCCGGGCTACTCCATCGGCAAATGGGTCGATACGGATGGTGACGGCCGCTACGACGAACTGCAGGTTGAAACCCGCCACGTGCGCGGACCGCGCACCTGGGATCAGAGCGGCATGCCAATGGCCGATGACACCGAAGGCGTCATCAAGGAGCGGCTGTTTGTCGACAAGGACAAGGGGAACATCCTTCATAACGAGATTGTCACGACGGATAACTCGCTGACGCGGCCTTGGAAGGTCATGAAAAATTACCGCCGCCTGCCGGACATCGAATGGGGTGAAAACAACTGTATCGAAGGCCAGACCTGGGTCACCATCGGCGCGGAGGTCTATTACTTGAGCGGCGATGGGACGATCATGCCGACCAAGAAGGGTCAGGCGCCGCCGGATCTGAAATATTTCCCGCAGGCGAAGTAGCAGCGGCCCGCCGCTGGACTTCACAATCTCGCGGGTGGGCTTGCCGGCGGCTTTTCTGGTTGGGTGTTTTCCTGGCAGGATGCGCGTGGCATCAGCGGGCGGGAACCGCCGATGTCGGGCGGGTTTGTTGGGGATGGCCGTGAAGGCGGCCAGTGAGTGCGGCCATGACTGAGCCGCGAGAGCGAAGCAGCGGCAAATGGCTGCGGGTTGCGATCGTGATTTTCACGATCCTGCCGTTGCTGTTGCTGTCCGCGCTGATTGCGTTCCAGGTCAGTCCCTGGCCCTCCGTGCTGCTCATCCGCCGCGCCTTCAACCAGGATGCCCAGAGCGCGTCGCAGGCACTCGAGAAGCACGTTCCGCCCGCGCTGTCGGCACAGCTCAATGAGCGCTACGACCCTGCCGACCCTGACGCTCTGCTCGATGTATTCTATCCCTCTGCGATCGCGGACAAGCCGCTTCCCACCATCGTGTGGGTGCATGGCGGTGGCTGGGTTTCGGGCAACAAGGACGACATCGCCAACTACGGCAAGGTGCTCGCCGGCAAGGGCTATACGGTCGTCGGTGTCGACTATTCGCTCGCGCCCGGCAAGACCTTCCCGACCCCGATCCGGCAGGTGAACGCTGCACTCGGCTATCTGGTCCAAAATGCGGAGCGGTTGCGGATCGATCCCGACCATCTCATCCTGGCCGGCGATTCCGGCGGCGCCCACATCGCCGCTGTCACCGCCAACGCGATTGCGGTGCCGTCCTATGCGGCCATGCTTGGCATCGTGCCCGCGGTCGAACGGCGGCAGCTCGCGGCGCTGCTGCTCTATTGCGGCGCCTACACCATTGACGGCGTCGATCTCGACGGGCCGTTCGGCAAGTTCCTGAGCACGGTGCTGTGGTCGTTCAGCGGCAGCAAAAATTTCAAGAGCAACCCGAATTTTGCGGCGGCATGGGTGCTCAATCACGTGACGGCGGAGTTTCCGCCGTCCTTCATCTCGGCCGGTAACGGCGATCCGCTATTGCCGCAGTCGATCGCGCTGGCGGATAGGCTCGATGGCCGCGGCGTGCGGGTCGAACGCCTGTTCTTCGCGAACGACCGCCAGCCGCGGCTGCCGCACGAATATCAGTTCAACCTGGACAACGAAGCCGGCCGGCTCGCGCTCGAGCGCTCGGTCGCGTTTCTGGCGCGCCAGATCAGGCAGTAGAACGCCACTGCGGCTGGCGCTGATTCGGCGCGCTGGCAACAGGTTTTTACGACCAGTAATTCACAACATCCTGTTGTCAGTAAGCTCTCACCATCGCTGCCAATTCTACAATCGCGGATCGATAATTGATTCGCGAGGAAACCATGAAGCGCGCCGCGACCATCCTGGTAGTCGCGTTGTGTGTTCTCTGTGATAGCCGTCTGGCCTGGTCCTGGAGCGGTAACGGGCATCGCACCGTCGGCATGATCGCCGATCTCGTTTTGGAACGATATCCGAAGATCCGTGAGCGAGTCGCCGCCATCCTGGAGGGCAACAGCCTGTCCGAAGCTTCGGTGTGGGCGGATTGTGCCAAGGGCTATCGATACTGCCATCGTTCGCTGACCGACGAGGAGAAAGCGTTCGTCAAGCACAATCCGGGGCATCATGTGTTTCACTATACGGATGTGCCGATCCAGCAGGGTGCCTATCAAGCGGGAACCGCCGGCACCGCCGACAATGACATCGTGCGCGTCCTTGCCCATGCCATCAATGTGCTGCGAGGGAAAACCCCGAACCAGGGCCCGGCGACGCTTAACGAGCGCGAAGCGCTCTGGCTGATTGCGCACCTCGCCGGCGACATCCATCAGCCGCTGCATGTGGGGGCGATCTATTACGACAAGGATTGCGCGTCGGTCGTCGATCCCAACGTGGTTGGAAAGAACTTGCCTGAATTCGGGATCGGCTCGTTGGTGGCGTCGACGCACGGCGGCAACGAGCTGAAGATCGGTAGCAAGAGTCTTCACGCCTACTGGGACGATGGCACCGTGAAGGGCGCCATGCGGCTTGCCGGCGTGCGTGATCTGGCGATCGACGGTTTCGCCAAGGTTGTTGTCGCCGCGCCGCCGCAGGCCTGGCGGCCAACCGGCGATCCGGAAACCTGGCCGACGCAATGGGCGAACGAGTCGCTCCTGCTTGCGCGCGGCGCTCTGACCCAGATCGAGATCGGATCGGGGTCGGCCGAGGCGGGTGGCAAATGCGGCTGGCCGGTCACGCTGCAGCGAAACTACACGGATTGGTCCAACCGCCAGACTTTGGCTCAGCTGGGTAAGGCGGGCTTCCGCCTCGCCGAGCTCTTGCGGGTCATCTTTGTGCCCCAGCTAGGTTCGGGCGAAGATCAGCCGACGGGATCGATCTCAACGCGTCCGCGTCGATGACAGTCGATGGCGTAGGTCGGGCGGGCTGGTGTTCAGTCCGCTAGCCCTATGGCGGCGAAATGCGCTAGTTTCTCCTCCACGACCGACCCGCATTCCAACAACGTCGGCGTGGAGGAGGACGATCCATGCAGATCACTCGCCGCGAATCCATGCAGCTCTCAGCCGGCGCCCTGGCCTCGCTCTCGGGACTCGCCGTCTCGCAAGCCGTTGCGCAGACCGCGCCCGCGGGCTTGGCCGAGACCCCGCTGCGCAACATCTCGTCGCTGCCGCTCAAGCCGGACGGCTCTGCACCCGAATACACGCCGCAGGAGGCCGGCACCATTACGGGCGTGCTCTGGCGCACCAAGAACCAGACCCCCGAGATCGAGTTCGATTATCGCAAGATGCAGATCAAGCTCGATGCGCGCGGCACCGCCAAGCTTTCCGGCACACTGAGCTTTCCGGATCTCGAGAAACTGCCGCGCCATTCCTATGTGACGCTCCTGCAATGCGGCGCCGCTACGCCGCGTGGCATTGTGAAATGGAGCG
>Ga0126377_10001227_pt1 | contig 16557 bp, 12 predicted proteins | sample PanSoiMetPlot_22_FD_92647 | JGI IMG/M metagenome (GOLD analysis project Ga0126377, IMG submission 92647) | Tropical forest soil microbial communities from Panama - MetaG Plot_22 | ecosystem: Environmental > Terrestrial > Soil > Tropical forest > Bulk soil | place: Panama | collected 2016-02-17 | reverse complement strand
TGGCCAGACAGACCGGCGGTAAGGGGCGACACGTCATGACCGGAGTTCCCGTCGTTCGCGACGACTTCGACCACGAGAGCTCGAACCCGCTGCGCGATCCGCGCGATCATCGGCTGCCGCGCATCCCGGAACCATGCGCACTGGTGATCTTCGGTGTCACCGGCGACCTCGCGCGCAAGAAGCTGATCCCGGCGATCTACGACCTCGCGAACCGCGGCATGCTGCCGCCGAGCTTCGTGGTCGCCGGGTTTGCTCGGCGCGACTGGGGCGACGAGGACTTCGAGGCGCTCGCTCGGACCGCGGCGCAGGAGCATGCCCGCACGCCGTGGCGCGACGAGGTGTGGGCCCGGCTGGCCGGCAACATCAAGTTCGTCGGTGGCTCGTTCGACGACGACAACGCCTTCGACCAACTCACGCAGACCCTCGACGACCTCCGCGACACCCATCGGATCCAGGGCAACGCGGCGTTCTACCTGTCCATCCCGCCGGCCGCCTTCCCGGTGGTGCTCAAGCAGTTGGCGCGCACCGGGTTGGCCGACAACAAGAAGTCCGGCGGATGGCGGCGCGTGGTGGTGGAGAAGCCGTTCGGCCACGACCTCGCCTCGGCCAAACAGCTCAACTCATTGGTGGACGAGGTTTTCACCGCCGAGGACGTGTTCCGCATCGACCACTACCTCGGCAAGGAGACGGTGCAGAACATCCTCGCCTTGCGGTTCGCGAACACGTTGTTCGAGCCGCTGTGGAACTCGAACTACGTGGATTCGGTGCAGATCACCATGGCCGAGGACGGTGGCATCGGCTCGCGCGCGGCGTTCTACGACGCCGCCGGTACGGCCCGTGACGTGCTGCAGAACCATTTGCTGCAGCTGCTGGCCATGGTGGCGATGGAGGAGCCGACGAGCTTCGACGCCGCCGAGATCCGTGCCGAGAAGCTCAAGGTGCTGCGCGCCATCACGTTGCCGTCGGACGTCGCCGCGGACACCGTACGAGGGCAATACCTACCCGGGTGGGTGGCCGGCGAACGTGCCGTCGGGTACCTCGAAGAGAAGGACGTACCGCCGGACTCCACCACGGAGACGTACGTCGCCGTGCGGCTCGGTGTGCAGAACCGGCGGTGGGCGGCGGTCCCGTTCTACATCCGGGCTGGTAAACGCATGCCGCGACGGGTGACCGAGATCGCCGTGCTCTTCAAGCGCGCTCCGCATCTGCCGTTCGACCCGGCGGACGTACGAGCCCTCGGGCAGAACCAACTCGTCGTCCGCGTGCAGCCGGACGAAGGTCTCGCGGTGAAGTTCGGTTCGAAGGTGCCGGGCACCGCGATGGAGTTGCGGGACATCGCGATGGACTTCCAATACGGCGAGGCGTTCACGGACTCGTCGCCGGAGGCGTACGAACGATTGATTCTCGACGTGCTGATCGGCGACCGGACGCTGTTCCCGGACGCGGCCGAGGTGGAGGCGAGTTGGCGCGTCGTGGACCCGCTCGAGGCGGCGTGGGCGGGCACCACGCCCGACCCGTACCGGGCCGGCGAATGGGGACCGCGCGCGGCCGACGAGATGCTCGCCCGCGACGGCCACACGTGGCGGCGCGCGTGAGACGCGCGGGTCGCACCGACGCGAAGGGATGGACCCGGTGATCGGCCTTTGGGATACCACCGGCAACGAGGTGGTCAAGGCGTTGGCCGCGGAGCGGCGCAACGCCGGCGGTGTGACCAGCGGGATCGCTCTGACGTTGGTCGCCGTCGTGGACGAACGACGGGTACGCGAGGCGGAAGCGGCCGCCACCATCGCGGCCTCGGCGCACCCGTGTCGATTGGTGATCGTGGTGCGCGTTGAAACCAGCATCTCGGAGCGAAGCCGGCTGGACGCCGAGATCGTCGTCGGCGGCCGGCTCGGACCGTGCGAGGCTGCCGTGCTGCGCACGCAGGGACGGCTCGCGCTGCACGCGGAGAGCGTCGTGCTGCCGCTGCTGGCCCCGGACGTGCCCGTCGTCACGTGGTGGCACGGCGAGCCGCCGCGGAAGATCGCCAACGACCCGCTCGGTGTCTACAGCGATCGTCGAGTGACCGATGCCGCGCAGTCGTCGGACCCGATCGCCGCACTGAAGACGCGCGCTGCCGACTACGCGCCGGGCGACACCGATCTTGCCTGGTGCCGCATCACGCCGTGGCGCACGCTGGTCGCCGGCGCGTTCGACACGATCGAATCTCCGGTGACGAGCGCGACCGTCGTGGCGCCAGCGGCGGATCCGACCGCGGCGCTGATGCGTGGCTGGTTGGGCTCCCGCCTCGGTCACCTGCCGCGGCTGAAGGCGACCAGCGAGTTCCCGCGCATGCGCGAGGTGCGCCTGGTGTGCGAGAACGGCGACGAGGTCTCGCTGACCCGCGACAACGACTCAGCGGTGCTGCGGCGCACCGGGCAGAACGATCGCGATCTGCCGCTGACCCGCCGGCCGCTCGGCGACGAACTGGCCGAGGAGCTTCGCCGGCTCGACGCGGACGAGATCTACGCCGCTGCGCTCGGTGCGTTCGCCGGCGTGCGGGACCTCGACGACCGGCCGCCGATGCGGGTACACGAGTGGCAGGACCCGGCGGTCGCCGAGCCGCCCGAGGTAGACGCCGGACCGGTGCGACAGCGTCCCGGAAAGACCTCGGTCGCCGCGACATCGTCGCGCCGAGGCACGGTATCGGCGCGTACGGGTGCCGACCGGCAGCGAAAGTCGTCCGCGCCGGCGGGACGGGGCGGCCAGGCGAAGGCCGCCACCCGGAAGGCCGACCGATGACCGAGGTGAGCGTCGTCGTGCACGCGAACGCGGACGTGCTGGCGTCCGCCGTGGCCGCCCGGCTCGCGGTACGCATGATCGACGCGCAAGCCGAACGCGGCGTGGCGACCATCGTGTTGACCGGCGGGCGAATCGCGGAGCGTACGTATGCCGCGCTCGCCGCGTCCACGGTGCGCGACGCCGTCGACTGGGGCCGCGTCGACTTGTGGTGGGGCGACGAGCGATTCCTGCCCGGCGGCGATCCGGAGCGCAACGAGACGCAGGTGCGCGCCGCGCTGCTGGAGTCGCTGCCGCTGTCGCCGGATCGGGTGCACCCGATGCCGGCGTCGGACGGGCCGGACGGGGACGATCCGGAGGCCGCCGCGGCGCACTACACCGATGCGCTCGCCGCCTCGGCCGGCGGTGGCCACCAACGACTGCCGCACTTCGACGTGGTCCTGCTCGGCATCGGCGAGGATGGGCACGTCGCGTCGGTGTTTCCGGAGCATCCGGTGGCGTACGACACGCGGCCATGCTCTGCCGTGCGAGGCAGCCCGAAGCCGCCGCCGATCCGCCTGACGCTCACCTTCGCCGCCCTCAACACCGCCGACGACGTGTGGATCATCGCGTCCGGAGATGACAAGGCGAACGCGGTGGGGCTGGCGCTGGCCGGCGCCGGGCCGGTGCAGGTGCCGGCCGCCGGCGTACACGGCACGCAGCGCACGATGTGGCTGCTCGACCGCGCGGCGGCGGCCGACGTGTCACCACGGTTGCGCAGCCTGCGCTGACGCTAGCGGCGCCGGGCCGCGGCCGGTGCCGGATCTGGCTGATGCCGGCGCTACCGGCGCCGGGCCCGGAGTTCGGCGAGCGCCTCGTCGAGGAGCTTCGCGCCCTCCGCGTCCGAGCGGCGCTCGCGCACGTACGCGAAATGCGTCTTGTACGGCTCCGCGTGCGGCGCGGTCGGCGGCGCGTCGCGGTCCGGCCCACACGGCAACCCGCAGTGCGGGCAGTCCCAGGTCTCCGGTGGCGGGACGTCCATCGCGAAGCACGGCCGGACGCTGTGCCCATTTGCACACCAGTACGTGATGTGCCGGCGCGGTGCCGGCTCGCTCCGTTCGGACAGCCGAACCGGGCCCGCGCCCACGCGGCTGCCCTTGATCGCATTGCTGGCCACTGCTGCGTGCTCCTGTCGTTGGGGGGATCGACGAGAAACCGCACACGTCAAACGCCTGCGCGCAACCGGCGTATCCGGTCGCGCGAACTATCGTAAGCCGATTTACCGATTCCGCCGCCCTGCGCACACGCGAAATTTCGGCGGCCTGAGCGGATGGCGCGCTTCCTGAGACGGCCGCGTCGACGCGGCGCGCCGGCGAGCCCGAGTCAGCCGGTCTACGAGCGGGAGTCAGCCGATCTCGCGGGCCCGAGTCAGCCGGTCTTCAGCCGCAGCCAGAGGCCGTAGCCGATGATGCACCCGAACCAGACGATGCCGACCAGCACGGTGAACATGTCGAGGTTGCGCTCGGCAACCGACGATCCGGACAGGCTGGAAGTCACCCCGCCACCGAACATGCTGGACAGACCGCCACCCTTGCCGCGGTGCAGCAAGATCAGGAGAGTCAGGATCACGCTCGTGATGACGAGCAGCGTGATCATCAGGTACGGAAACCACATTTCGGGTGTCGTGTCCTCTCACCGAGCGGGCGGCCGGCGCGTGCAGCCGGCGCGTGCGGCCCCGGCAAGGATAGCCGCCCTACCGCACGGTTCGGTAACACGGTCCGGCACCCGACCGTGGGGCGCACCCGCGACCGGCACAGCCTGCCCTATCGCAGAATGTGATCTTGGTACCGGCAGATCGACACGAACTCGTCCGCCTTGAGGCTCGCGCCGCCGATCAGCGCGCCGTCGATGTCCGGCTCGGCCATGATCGCCGCGATGTTCGCCGCGGTGACCGAGCCGCCGTAGAGGATGCGCACCAGGTCGGCGGTGGCCGCGTCGTAGCGCTCCGCCAGCCGCGCGCGGATCGCGCCGATCACTTGCTGGGCATCACCGCCAGTCGCGGTCTTGCCGGTGCCGATCGCCCAGATGGGCTCGTACGCCACGACCACCGACCGCATCTGCGTCGCGCTCACCGAATCAAGCGCGGCATCGAGCTGACGCGTGCAGTGCGGTACGTGATCATCGGCCTCTCGCACCTCGAGGCCTTCACCGACGCACAGGATTGGAGAGATCTCGTTGCGCAGTGCGGCGCGCACCTTCGCGTTCACGATTGCGTCGGTTTCGCCGTGGACCGTACGCCGCTCCGAGTGGCCGACGATGACGTATTGGCAGCCGAGCTTCGCAAGCATCGGACCCGACACGTCGCCGGTGTAGGCGCCGCCATCGTGCGGCGACAGATCCTGCGCCCCGAACCCGAGCAACAGGTTGTCCGCGTCGATCAGCGTCTGCACGCTGCGCAGGTCGGTAAACGGCGGCAGCAGCACGACCTCGACGTCGCTGAGTTGTTCCTCGGTGAAGCTGAACGCGAGCTTCTGGGTGTGCGCGATGGCCTCGAGGTGCGTGAAGTTCATCTTCCAGTTGCCGGCCATGAGCGGCCGGCGGCCGTCCGGTCCGTCGCCGCTGCGTCTGCCGTTCGAACCCCGGCCGCCAGTTGAGCCGCTGCCGGTCGAGCCGCTGTTGGTCGAGCTGCCGCGGGCCGAGCCGCGCGAGGCGCCACGCGCTGCGTCCGAGCCGCGCGCACCCAGCCGCCCGAAGGCGACCCGCTTTCCCGCCATGTCACGCCTCCAACGCGGCCACGCCGGGCAGCGTCTTGCCTTCGAGATATTCGAGCGACGCGCCGCCGCCCGTCGAGATGTGTCCGAACGCGTCCTCGTCGATGCCGAGTGCGCGCACCGCGGCGGCCGAGTCCCCACCGCCGACCACGGTGAAGCCGTCCACCTTCGTGATCGCCTCCGCCACGCCGCGGGTACCGGCCGCGAACGGCCGCCGCTCGAACACGCCCATCGGTCCGTTCCAGAACACCGTCTTCGCGCCGGACAGCGCGTCGGCGAACGTGGCAACCGTGGCCGGGCCGATATCGAGCCCGATCTGGTCGCTCGGCATCGCGTCGGCCGGCACCGTCGTCGGCTGCGCGTCATCGGTGATCTCGCTCGCGACCACGACGTCGCTCGGCAGGACGATCCGGTCGTCGGCCTGCCGCAGCAGGTCCGCGCACGTGCCGACCATGTCCGGCTCGAGCAACGACCGGCCGACCTCGAGACCCTGCGACGCCAGGAACGTGAAGCACATGCCGCCGCCGATCAACAGCCGGTCGACGGCATGGGCGGAGTGCCCAAGCGCCGCGCCGCCTCCGGCGGCGTCGGCGCGGGCACGCAGTGACAGCAGAGCCTGGATGACGGCGAGCTTGTCGCTGACCTTCGAACCGCCGAGCACCACCACGTACGGCCGTTCCGGGTGTTGCGTAAGCCTGCTCAGCACGTCGAGTTCGGTGGCGACCAACCGACCGGCGACGTGCGGCAACAGACCGGCGACGTCGGTCACGCTCGCGTGCGCCCGGTGTACGGCACCGAACGCATCGTCGACGTACCCGTCGCCGAACGCGGCAAGTTGCGCCGCGAACGCGGCCCGCTCGGCCGGGTCCTTGCTCGTCTCGCCGGCATTGAACCGCAGGTTCTCGAGCACCGCGACGTCGCCGTCGCCAAGCCCGGCCACAGCCGCCTGTGCGCTCGGGCCAACGGTGTCCGTCGCGTACGCCACCGTGGCGCCGAGCAACTCGCTCAGGCGGGCGGCGACCGGGGCGAGCACGTACTTCGGATCCGGCGCACCCTTCGGCCGACCGAGGTGCGAGCAGACGACGATCCGCGCACCGTCGTCCCGCAGCGCGTTGATCGTTGGCAGGACTGCGCGGATCCGACCGTCGTCGGTGATCCGACTGCCGTCCAACGGGACGTTCAAGTCCGCGCGGAGCAGGATCCGCCGACCGCGTACGCCCTCGGCGAGCAGGTCGTCGAGGGTTTTCACAGCGTGGCACCGACCAACTGGACCACGTCGAGCAGCCGGTTGGAGTAGCCCCACTCGTTGTCGTACCAGCCGACGACCTTGACCTGGTTGCCGATCACCTTGGTGAGGCCGGAGTCGAAGATGCACGACGCCGGGTCGGTGACGATGTCCGCCGAAACGATCGGGTCCTCGGTGTAGGTCAGGATGCCGCGCAACGGTCCGTCGGCGGCCGCCTTCATCGCGGCGTTCACGTCCGCCACCGACGTCTCCCGCGACGCGGCGAATGTCAAGTCGGTCGCCGAGCCGACCGGCACCGGCACCCGCAGCGCGTAGCCGTCCAGCTTTCCCTTGAGCTCGGGCAGCACGAGGCCGATCGCCTTGGCCGCGCCGGTTGACGTCGGCACGATGTTCAGCGCCGCCGCGCGCGCCCTCCGCAGGTCCTTGTGCGGTCCGTCCTGCAGGTTCTGATCCTGCGTGTACGCGTGGATCGTGGTCATCAGGCCGCGCTCGATGCCGATCGAGTCGTTGAGCACCTTCGCCATCGGCGCGAGGCAGTTGGTGGTGCAAGACGCGTTCGAGATGATGTTGTGCTTCGCCGGGTCGTACTTGTCGTCGTTGACGCCCATCACGAGCGTGATGTCTTCGTTGGTGGCCGGCGCCGAGATGATGACCTTCTTCGCACCGCCGTCGATGTGAGCGCGCGCCTTGTTCGCGTCGGTGAACAGGCCGGTCGAGTCGATCACGACCTCGGCGCCGAGGTCCGCCCACGGGAGCTTGGCCGGGTCACGCTCGGCGAACCCCTTGATGGTGTGTCCACCGACGATGAGCTCGTCCGCGGTGATCTTGACCTCTTGACCGAGCCGTCCGAGGACGGTGTCGTATTTGAGCAGATGCCCGATCGTGTTGACGTCGCCGAGGTCGTTGAAGCCGACGAGTTGAACGTCGGCGTCCGAGGCGAGCAGGGCACGGAAGAAGTTACGGCCGATCCGACCGAAGCCGTTGATGCCAACGCGGATGGTCACAGGTTCAACTCCTTGGCGCATGTGGACGGTGGTTGGTCGCACCGCCCACAGTTGGTCAGGTTGAGCCGCCCCGCGCGTTTGTCCGCCTTGTGCGGCGGCTCGGGCCGCTCGCGCAGCGACCTGCCGCGCCGCTGCGTGCCGGGCTGAGGACGGCTGGCGCCGGCCTCGTCGCCGAACAGATCGACCCTATCGGCTCCGGATGATCAACGAGAAACGGGGCGGGCGGCGTGCTGGCGCTTATTGGTGCTCCGCCGGTCGCGGCGTCCGGCGCAATACCCATGATCCACTGTGTGGGACGATTTCGGCGAGATGTCGACCGCAATCGTCCCACAGAGTGGATCATGGACGAGCTGAACGGTGACGCGGCGCAAACCACGCCGCCGACACGTGCTGCGTCGTGCTTCCCGGAACTTGTCAGCCGGCCATCATCTCCGGGGTCACGGCCGCCTCGGTATCGGGTATCCCGAGATCTCGCGCGCGCTTGTCGGCGAGCGCCAGGAGCCGCCGGATCCGGCCGGCGATCGCGTCCTTGGTCAGCGGCGGGTCACCCAGCGCACCGAGCTCCTCGAGCGATGCCTGCCGGTGCTCGAGGCGCAGGTGGCCGGCGCTGATCAGGTGCTTCGGCGCGTCGTCGGCGAGGATGTCGAGCGCCCGAGTGACGCGGGCGGCCGCCGCGACCGCGGCGCGGGCGGAGCGCCGCAGGTTGGCGTCGTCGAAGTTCGCCAGCCGGTTGGCGGTCGCGCGCACTTCCCGGCGTACCCGCCGCTCTTCCCAAGCGAGCACGCTGGCGTGCGCGCCGATGCGGGTGAGCACGTGTGCGATCGCGTCGCCGTCCTTGACCACGACCCGGTCGACACCGCGGACCTCCCGGGCCTTCGCCGAGAAGCCGAGCCGGCGTGCGGCACCGACCAGCGCGAGCGCTGACTCCGGTCCCGGGCACGTCACCTCGAGCGCGCCGGAGCGACCCGGTTCGGTGAGCGAGCCGTGCGACATGAACGCGCCGCGCCAGGCGGCGACCATGCAGCACACGTTCGCGGACACCACGTGCGGCGGCAGGCCCCGCACCGGGCGGCCGCGGACGTCGAGCAGACCGGTCTGGCGAGCGAGCGCCTCGCCGTCCTTGACGATGCGGACGATGTAGTGGCTGCCCTTGCGCAGGCCGCCGGAGGCCAGTACGTGGATCTCGCTCGGGTAGCCGTAGACCTCGGCGATCTCTCGGCGCAGCCGGCGCGCCACGGCGCCGGTGTCGAGTTCGGCCTCGACCACCACCCGGCCGGACACGATGTGCAGTCCGCCGGCGAACCTCAGGATGGTCGCCATCTCGGCACGGCGGCAGCACGGCTTGGCCACGTCGACCCTGCTCAGCTCGTCCTTCACCGCTGCGGTCATCGCCATCGCGTCGTCACCTCGAAAGGCCGGTCCAGTACGTCGTCGAATCCGCTCACGTCAGCACCTGCGACAGGGCGGTAGCCAGCGCCGACGGGTCGTGGCGCGGCGTGCCGTCGTCGGCTGCTACCGATGCCAACACGAGTCGGGCCCCCAGCGATTCCGCGGCGCGCTGCACCGGGCCGGGGTCGCCGATCGCTTCGGCGTCGGCAAGTACTACATCGGCGTGCAGCCCCGGAAGGTAACGGGTGAGCGCACCGACGTGATCCGAAAGCGATAGGCCGTGTGTCTCCGTCTCGACCGCCAGATTCAGAACGATCACGCGCCGAGCTGGGCTTTCGAGGATTGCGTCGGCGAGATCCGGCACCAGGAGATGCGGGATCACGCTCGTATACCAGGACCCCGGACCGAAGATGAGCCAGTCCGCGTTTCGGACCGCCGTGACGGCTGCTTCGCACGCCGGCGGGTCGGTCGGCGTGATCCGTACGGCTTCGACGTGGTCCGGGCACACGGCGACCGCGTGCTGGCCGAACACCGTACGGATTGCGTCGCCGCCGGGAACTCGTACGTCCGCCGCGATCTCCACCGGCTCCGGCGACATCGGCAGCACCCGTCCACGCGCCTCGACCAAGGCGGCGGCGTGGTCCAGGGCGGCGACCGGGTCGCCGTACATCTCCAAGAGTCCACACAGTACGAGATTGCCTACCGCATGCCCGGCTAGTCCGTCGCCGGACTGGCCGATATCCGACACCGGCCGGCCACTTTCCGGACGCCTCCCGGTCACGCTGCGCGTCGGCGCTGAATCATGGCGCCTCGCGGCACCGCTACTCATCGGCGCGGCGAACCGGTGCTGGAACAGCTCCGCGGCGGCCGCCGCGCGAGGACTCGCGCCGGCCAGTGCGGCGAGCGCCTGCCGAAGGTCACCAAGCGGCAGCACGCCGCGCGACGAGCGCAGCCGACCGCTCGAACCGCCGTCGTCGCCGACCGTCACCACAGCCGCGATGTCCAGCGGCATCTTGTCCTGCAGCGCGACAAGGGCGGACAACGACGCGTGCAGTCCATGTCCGCCGCCGAACGCCACGACGCGCAGCCCGCGCTCGCCCGCGCTCACTCGCGCCCCAGGTCGCGATGCTGGGCGGCGACGCCGACCCGGAGGTCGCGCAACCGGCGGGCAAGTTCCTCGGCGATTGCGACGCTGCGGTGCTTGCCGCCGGTGCAGCCGACCGCCACGGTCAGGTAGCGCTTGCCCTCCTTCTCGAAGCCGGGCGCGGTCGCGTTGATGAGCCGTGCGTACGTCTCGACGAACGTCGACGCGCCACGCTGGTTCAGCACGTAGCGGCTGACCGGCTCGTCCTTGCCAGTCAGGTCGCGCAGTTCCGGCTCCCAGAAGGGGTTGGGTAAGAACCGCGCGTCGAGCACGAAGTCCGCGTCGGAGGGTAGGCCGTACTTGAATCCGAACGACAGCACGGTGACCCGCAGCCGTCGCGCGTCCTCGCCGCCGAACAGTTCCTCCACGCGGTTGCGCAGCTGGTTGACGTTCAGATGGCTGGTGTCGATGAGCACGTCGGCGCTGTCCCGGGCACTGGTCAGCAGCTCGCGCTCGGCGGTAATGCCGTCCACGAGCCGGCCGCCGGCCTGCAGCGGGTGCGACCGCCGTACGTTCTCGAAGCGCCGGATCAGCGTCTCGTCGTCGGCGTCCACGAAGAGTACGCGAGGCGAGAATCCCCGAGCGCGCAGTGCAGCCACGGCGCCCGTGAGATCGGTGGAGAACGCCCGTGACCGTACGTCCAGGACCATCGCCGTCCGCCGGGCCGCGCCGCCGGCCTGGTAGGCAAGCTCCGCCATGTCGAGCATCAGCGCCTGCGGCAGGTTGTCGACCACGTAGTAGCCGACGTTCTCGAGTGCCCGCGCGACGGTGCTCCGCCCGCCTCCGGACAGACCGGTGACGATCACCAGGTCCGTGTCGGTGCGTGGCGCCTCGTCGTCGACGTCTACGGCACCGGCCGACGGGTCCGGACGCGCCACGGCGTGCCCGTCGTGCCCGTCGTGCGCATCGCGCCGGCCGGGCCCGTCGTGCCGGCCGCCGATGTCGATCCGCGTGCCCGCCGCATCGCCCACCGCGGCGACCCCGGCCTGCGCCGCTTGGTCGCCGACCCGTTCGGTCCGCTCGGACACGTTCCCCCCAACCACAATGCTGTGCACGTCGTTTCGTTCAACGCGCCGCACCGCCGCCGTGTTTCGACCCGCGATCACGATGCGTCGCGAGACCAGCACCACGATCCTAGGCGTGCTACGCCCTCGATTGATGTCGTGGCCGTTCGCCGCCGACAACCGCCCGCCGCAGCGCGCCGATCCCGCCCACGACCCTCATCCGCGCCGATCGGCAGTCTCGTTCCGGTCGCCGGCCTCGTTCCGGTCGGCGGCCTCGTTCGGGTCGGCGGCCGTGACCTCGCTCGTGGTGGCCGGCGCGCCCGAGCCGCGTCCGGCCAACGCCTCGACGATCGCGGCCGCGGTCCGTTCACCGATCCCGGGCACCGATGCGATCTCGTCGACGCTCGCCGCGGCGAGCCGCTTCAGCGACCCGAACCGGGTCAGCAACGCCTTGCGCCGGATTTCGCCGAGACCCGCGATGCCGTCCAAGGCCGAGGTCGTCATCCGCTTCGATCGGCGTTGCCGATGGAATGTGATCGCGAAGCGGTGCGCCTCGTCCCGTACCCGTTGGAGCAGGTATAGCGCCTCGGACGTACGCGGCAGGATGACCGGATATTCGTCGCCCGGCAGCCAAACCTCCTCCAGTCGCTTCGCGAGGCCGCACACCGCGATGTCCTCGATGCCGAGGTCCGCGAGCACCTGCGCGGCGACCTGCACCTGCGGCGCACCGCCGTCGACTACGAGCAACTGCGGCGGGTACGCGAATTTGCGGCTCCGCGCCACCTCGATGCCCGGCGTCGCGGTCGGGTCCGGCGGCTCACTCGCATCCGGACCAGCGACGTCGCCCGACTCCGAGATCGCGTCGAGGTAGCGCGCGAACCGGCGGCGCAGCACCTCGGACATCGCGGCGAGATCGTCGGTGTCGCCCTTGACGATGAACCGCCGGTATTCGCTGCGTCGCGCGAGACCGTCCTCGAACACCACCATGCTCGCGACCACATCGGTGCCCTGGATCTGCGACACGTCGAAGCATTCGATGCGTAGCGGCGCCTGGTCCATGCCGAGCGCCTCGGCGATTTCCTCGAGCGCGCGGCCGCGGGCTGTCAGGTCCGACGCGCGCTTAAGCTTGTGCTGCGCAAGGGACTGCGATGCGTTGCGGCCGACCGTCTCCATCAGTGCCCGCTTGTCGCCACGCTGCGGGACCCTGATGTGTACCCGGCTGCCACGGTGCTGTGACAACCACTCGGCGAGTGCGTCGACGTCCGTTGGCAACTCCGGAACCAACAGCTCACGTGGCACGTCCGTCTCGCCGTGCTCGGCGCCGTAGACCTGAGTGCAGAAGTGGTGGACAAGGTCGCCGACGGTGAGCTCCTCGGTCTTGTCCACGACCCAGCCGCGCTCCCCTCGTACCCGTCCGCCGCGGACGTGGAAGACCTGTACGGCCGCCTCGAGCGGATCGTCGGCGAACGCGACGACATCGGCATCTGTTCCGTCGCCGAAAACCACGGTCTGCTTCTCCATGGCACGGCGCAGCGCCGCGATGTCGTCGCGGAGTCGGGCGGCGCGCTCGAACTCCAGATCGGCCGACGCGGTCTGCATCTCGCGCTCGAGCCGGCGCACCATCGTGTCGGTCTTGCCAGCCATGAAGTCAACGAAGTCGTCGACGATCTGGCGGTGCTCGTCCGCGTCGACACGGCCCACGCACGGCGCGGAACACTTGCCGATATATCCCAGCAGGCACGGCCGGCCGATCTGCCCGGCGCGCTTGAACACACCGGCCGAGCATGTCCGGGCGGGAAACACGCGCAGCAGAAGGTCGAGCGTTTCGCGGATGGCCCACGCGTGCGAATACGGTCCGAAGTAGCGCACGCCCTTGCGCTTCGCGCCGCGCATCACTTGCAGACGCGGGAATTCTTCGTCGAGCGTGACCGCGAGGTACGGATATGACTTGTCGTCTCGATATCGGACGTTGAACCGAGGGTCGTACTCCTTGATCCAGGCGTACTCCAGCTGCAGCGCCTCGACCTCGGTCGCGACCGTCACCCAGTCCACGCCGACCGCCGTGGTCACCATTTGCTGAGTGCGCGGATGCAGCGTCCAGGGATCGGCAAAGTATGAATTCAGCCGGCTACGCAAGCTCTTCGCCTTGCCGACGTAGATGACCCGGCCGCCACTGTCGCGGAACCGGTAGACGCCCGGCGACTCCGGGATCGTGCCGGTTCGCGGCCGGTATGTCGACGGGTCAGCCACGTTTGTGAGCCTACTGCGCTGATATGTCAGCGCCGGCCTGCCCGATAACGGGTCCGGCGGGTGCCGCAGACCTCAGCGCCGCGCGTCAAACGAGCGTGATCTCGCCGTTCGCGATCGTGATCTGCTTCTCGGGCAGCGGTCTGATGGCCGGGCCTTGCTTCACCGCACCATTGCTGATCGAAAACTCGCTGCCGTGACACGGACACACGATCAGTCCGTTCGCCACCTGGTTGACGGGGCAACCCTCGTGCGTACACGCTGCGCTGAACGCCTTGAACGTCCCGGCCTCGGGCTGGGTCACAACGACGAGCTGGTCGGGGAAGATCTTGCCGCCGCCCACCGGGATGGCGGTGGTGGCGCCCAGGTCGTTGGACGCCTGCCCACCGGACCCACCGGAGTCGTTGCCGGCGGTGCCGCCTCCGCCACCGGAAGATTTCGCGCCGCACGCGGCGAGGGCGGCCGCGGCGCCGAGCCCACCGACGCCGAGCAGCACCGCGCGGCGGCTGGGGCAGCCGATGGTGGCGGTGCGCGTCGCGTGGCTGTCGTCGCGCGCGCTCGTACGGTTATCGTCGCGAGAAATGTCGCGATTCATGCCAAACCCTCTCATCCTGGCCGCCCTTGCCCATAGACACGGACTGGCCTCGGGACGGGTTCAGCAGGCAAGCGTCTCACGGCATTGTGAGGCGAGCGTCACGCTGGCGCCGGGCCGGGGCCAGTCAGCAGGGTTACGAGCTTGCGACGATTTGGTGGGCGCCGCGTCAAAGGATCCTGACATTCCGCTGCGAGGTCACGAAGTGCGGCAGCATCAACGTCGCCCCGCGACGTCGGCGATTATCGCGCGGCCTTCGCCGGCGTTGCCTTCTTCGACGCGGCGCTTGCCGCCCGCGCTCTCGGTGTCGCGGTGCTTCCGGATGCGGCGCGCGTGGTCGACTTGCGCGCACCGGTGGCGGCACTTTGCTCGGACGGCGTGCCGGTAGCCCTCGTAGACCGGCCGTTCGCCTTCCGCGCCGTGCCATTCGCCGCCGTACCATTCGTCTTCGCCGCGGTGCCGTTCGCCTTGGGCGCCGTGCCGTTCGCCTTGGGCGCCGTGCCGTTCGCGGCCCGGCCGTTCGCCTTCGACGCAGCGCCGCTGGCCGCACTCGTGCCGCTGCCGTTCGCCCGACGCGCCCGTGCGACGGCAACCTCAGAGCCCGCCGCGGTGCCGTCGAGCCCGAGCGGATGGCGCAGGAACTGTCCGGTGTAGCTCTCCGCCACCTCGGCCATCTCTTCGGGCGAGCCGACTGCGATGAGCGTGCCGCCCTTGTGCCCGCCCGCCGGACCCATGTCGATGACCCAGTCCGCGGTCTTGATGACGTCGAGGTTGTGCTCGATGACGATGACCGTGTTGCCCTTGTCCACGAGACCCTCGAGGACTCGCAACAGCTTGCGGATGTCTTCGAAGTGCAGGCCGGTCGTCGGTTCGTCGAGGACGTACACGGTGCGGCCGGTGGAGCGCTTCTGCAGCTCGCTCGCGAGCTTCACGCGCTGCGCCTCGCCGCCGGAGAGCGTCGGTGCGGGTTGGCCGAGCCGGACGTACCCGAGACCGACGTCCACCAGCGTCTTGAGATGCCGGTGGATCGCCGGAATCGCCTCGAAGAACGTCGAAGCCTCCTCGATCGGCATGTCCAGCACTTCGGCGATCGTCCGGCTCTTGTAGTGCACTTCGAGCGTCTCGCGGTTGTAGCGAGCACCCTTGCACTCCTCGCACGGGACATATACGTCCGGCAGGAAGTTCATCTCAATCTTGATGGTGCCGTCGCCGGCGCACACCTCACACCGGCCGCCCTTGACGTTGAACGAGAAGCGGCCCGGCCCGTACCCGCGAACCTTTGCCTCGGTCGTTTCCGCGAAGAGCCGGCGGATGTGGTCGAACACTCCGGTGTAGGTGGCCGGGTTGGATCGCGGCGTCCGACCGATCGGCGACTGGTCGACGCCGACTACCTTGTCCACTTGGTCGACGCCGGACACTCGGGTGTGCCGGCCCGGCACCAGGCGCGCACCGTTGATCTGGTTCGCGAGTGTTGCGTAGAGGATGTCGTTGACCAGCGTCGACTTGCCCGAGCCGGACACACCGGTGACGGCGATGAACTGGCCGAGCGGGAATCCGACCGTCAGGTTCTTCAAGTTGTGCTCGCGCGCGCCGTAGACGACGAGCTCACGGCCGGGCGTCTGAGGTCGCCGGATCGCCGGCAGCGGGATCGACCGGCGGCCGGCCAGGTAGGCGCCGGTGATCGACTTGTCGTTGCTCAGCAGCTCCGACAACGGTCCGCTATGGACGATGTGGCCGCCGTGTTCGCCGGCACCGGGACCGATGTCCACGATCCAGTCGGCCGTACGGATGGTGTCCTCGTCGTGCTCGACCACGATCAACGTGTTGCCGAGGCCGCGCAGCCGCTCCAGCGTCTCGATCAGCCGGTGGTTGTCGCGCTGGTGCAGTCCGATCGACGGCTCGTCGAGCACGTACAACACTCCGACCAGGCCGGAACCGATCTGTGTCGCGAGCCGGATGCGCTGTGCCTCGCCACCGGAGAGCGTGCCGGCCGGCCGATCGAGCGACAGATAGTCCAGCCCGACATCGACGAGGAAGCGCAGTCGCGCGTTGATCTCCTTGAGTACGCGCTCCGCGATCATCTTCTGCCGGTCGGTCAACTCCATCGCGCCGAGAATGTCCGAGCAGTCACCGACGGACAGCGCACAAACCTCCGCGATGTTCCGCCCGTCGATGGTGACGGCGAGGATCTCCGGCTTCAGTCGGGCACCGCCGCACGTCGCGCACGGCACGTCGCGCATGTATCCCTCGTACTTGTCGCGCGACCAGTCCGACTCGGTATCGCTGTGCCGACGCTCGATCCATGGCACCACGCCTTGGAAGCCGGTGTAATACTCCCGCTGCCGGCCGAACCTGTTCCGGTAACGGACGTGCACCTGGTAGTCGTCGCCGTAGAGGATCGCC
>Ga0126377_10001226_pt1 | contig 16560 bp, 15 predicted proteins | sample PanSoiMetPlot_22_FD_92647 | JGI IMG/M metagenome (GOLD analysis project Ga0126377, IMG submission 92647) | Tropical forest soil microbial communities from Panama - MetaG Plot_22 | ecosystem: Environmental > Terrestrial > Soil > Tropical forest > Bulk soil | place: Panama | collected 2016-02-17 | reverse complement strand
TCGGACCGGTGAAGAAGTTCACGGTGTGATGATCGGGATTGCAGCGCATGAAGCAGAAGAAATCGCCGATCCAGTCGGAGACGCGGAAGCCCAGCACCTTCTCGTAGAATCCGACGGTGCGCTGGATGTCCGGCGTATAGAATGCGACGTGTCCGAGCTTGAGCGGCCCGATGCCGGCGGTCTGCTCGTGCTTGCCGAGATATGACCAGTCCTTGAACAGCTCGATCGTGGTGCCCTTGTCGTCCTGAAACGCCAGTACCTGACCCATGCCGGGAATGGAATCGTTGCGCAGCTTGCTGCGCACGCCGTCCTTCGCCAGCTCCTTGGCGAGCTCGCCGAAATCCGAATTGGGCGAGACCTCGAACGACAGCTTGGCGCAATGCGCGCGATCAGACTTGTTGAGCGCGATGGTCAGCAGTCCAACCTTGCTCATGAGAAACGCGCGGTCCTTCTCGCGCTCGGCCACGAGCAGCCCCATGAACTTCTCGTAGTAGGCGATGGCCTTTTCCAGGTCCGGCGTCTCGAACGTGGCGTGGCCGATTCGTCTCGGCTTGATCATGAGTTCTCCTTTTCGTTGACGGCACTCCACGGCCGAACTGTTTCTTGCGTCCACCCATTTTCCGCCACGGCGAACGAGCGGTCAACGGCTGCCGCACGATCGAGGGTACTCGACAAGATCGGCGGTTTCGGCGAAAGCTTGCTCAACCAAGCAACGGCATGCAGGGAGCAGACGAACATGGCCGGCTACAAGCTCGCGACCTATCAGACCTCCGACGGACCTCGCGCCGGCCTCGTCATCGACGAGAAAGTGTTCGATGCCGCCAAGCTCACGCGCAAGGCGGATTATGCAACCGTGCTCGGCATCCTCGAGGACTGGCGCACGGCACAGGGCGTGCTCAAGAAGGCGGCGGCGAACGCCGGCAAGAGCAAGGTGAAGGGCTTGCCGGTCGGGCGCGCCAAGCTGCTGGCGCCGCTGCGCTGGCCGTCGGCGATCTATTGCGCCGGCGCCAACTACGCCGACCACGCCGCCGAGATGGCGCGCCGCCACAATCGGCCTCCGGAGCCCGATCCGCACACCCAGGGGCTCAAGGCTTGGCATTTCATCAAGGCCGCGCGCACCCTGACGGACCCCGGCGCCACCGTGAAGATCTCCGGCATCTCCGACAAGGTGGACTGGGAGGTCGAGCTGGCGGCGGTGATCGGGCGGCCGGCCAGGAACGTGCCGCAGGAGAAGGCGCTGCAATATGTCGCCGGCTATACCTGCGCCAACGATCTCTCCGCGCGCGACCGCGGCCCGCGCCCGAACATCAGCGATACCTCCCCGTTCAAGGCGGATTGGACCAAGCACAAGACCTTCGACGGGTCCTGCCCGCTCGGCCCCTGGATCGTGCCGGCGAGCGACATCGGCGACCCGCAGAATCTCGGCCTCAAGCTGTGGGTCAACGACATCCTCAAGCAGGATTCCAACAGCAAGGACATGATCTTCAACCTGGCCGAGCAAATCGAGCAGCTGTCCAACGGCATGACGCTCCACCCCGGCGACCTCATCCTCACCGGAACGCCGGCGGGCGTCGGCTCGGCGCGCGGGGAATTCCTCAAAGCCGGCGACGTGGTCAAAATCTGGATCGAAAAGATCGGAACGCTGACCAACAAGATCGCCTGACCTTTAACCTTCTCCCCAAAATCACGTTATCAGCCATGTAATTATAGGAGGGTCCGGCCGACGCTTGCCGCTGGTTGCTTTAGGGCAATTGTAATATACAAATGACGGTGGACGCCGATTGCGCCGCCGCAAAATAACGGCCGCGGGCGTCCCGACAGAACAGCCTCGAGAAACAGCACTTCGAGACCAAGAACGGCTTCGAGACCAAGAACAGCTTCGAGACCAAGAACAGCTTCGAGAAAAGCAAGTTCACTGCGACAACGGACGCGTCAGGGAGGCGTGGCAGCATGGCCGAGCAGTACGTCGGTAAGACCTCTGAGTTCAAGGATGGCGACCGCCGCATCATCTTCGCCGGCGAGCACGAGATCGGCGTGTTCCGCCACGAGGGCCAGTTCTACGCCTACAGCAATTTCTGCCTGCACCAGGGCGGCCCGGCCTGCGAGGGCCTGACCATCGCCAAGGTCGAGGAGCGGCTGCGCCCCGACAAGACCTCGCAGGGCCTTTTCTTCTCGGAGACCGAGATGCACTTCGTGTGCCCGTGGCACGGCATGGAATACGACATGAAGACCGGCGAGTGCGTCTCCGATCGGAAGATGAAGCTGCGCAAGTACCAAATCGTGGAAAAGGGAGACGAGGTCTATGTCGTCGCCTAGGGCCGCGACCAAGGCACGTCGCCCGGCCGCCAACGGAAAGTCGAAGGCGCCGAAGGCGGCTGCGAAGGTTGCCCCGGCCAAGCCGAAGCTCGTGCCGCAGAACGAGCTGTCGGATCATGCGATCCGGCTCGCCCGCGAGATCGAGCGGGAATTCGCCAAGAGCGAAAACGCGCTGTCGGTCGAGGCGATGCAGACGCTGATGGCCGCGCTGTGCCGGATCTACTCCGCGCAGGTCGAGAACGGAGCAAAGTTCACGCCGATCCCCGAAGGTCAGGTGGTCAGCCCCACCGGCGTCATGCTGACGGCGAGCGGCCTGCTGCGCGCCGCGAATCTCGCAGTGTTCGAGTTGGGAATGTGGCAAAGCTGGACCGGACGCTGAGCAAGCCCGGTTGCGATTGATAAGGGTGGATTCGCCAGGAGAGACATCATGGACCTGATTGCTGATCGCGGTCGACGCGTTCCGGTCGAGGAATTGAACACTAGTCGTCTGCTGGCCCATGCCCGCAAGCAGGCGGTGAGACGCAAGCTCGACGACATGCTGATCGTCGACGTCGACGCCCATCACTACGAGAACGAGAATTTCCGCGAATTCATTCCTTACATGGAAAACGACGTCCTCCGGCAGCTCTCGCTGGCCTCGCTGGGCAAGGGCGGCCGCGGCGGCGTGATGCAGACCAACATCGGCTACCAGGACATGGGCGGCCGCGTGACGCGCTATCCCATGCGCTCGAGCGAGAAAACCGACGAGAGCGGTCATCACCGCGACATCCAGCTCGGTCATCGGTGGATGGACGCGATGAGCGTCGATTACTCCTGCCTGTTCCCGACCGGCATGCTCAGCATCGGCCTGCACCCGCAGAAGGAGATGGAGGTCCAGCTGTGCTGGGCCTACAATCGCTGGCTCACCGAGAAGGTACTGCCGGAATCCGGCGGCCGCTTCTATTCGATGCTCAGCCTCCCCTTCAACGACCCCGACGAGTCGCTCCGCCAAATCGAGACGTTCGGCGACAGGAAGCACGTCGGCGGCTTCATGGTGACCACCGTGCGCAACGCCGGCGTGCACGAGAACGCCTATATGAAGGTCTATCGGGCGATCGAGGAGCGCGGCCTGGTGCTGTCGTTCCACTCCGGTCCCAACTGGGCCGAGCCGATCTTCAAGACGTGCAACCGTTTCCTCTCCGTGCATGCGCTCGGCTTCAGCTGGTACAACATCCTGCATTGCACCAACTGGGTCATCAACGGCATGTGCGAGCGGTTCCCGAAGCTGCCGGTGATCTGGATCGAGTCGGGTCTCGCCTGGGTGCCGTTCCTGATGCAGAAGCTCGACCACGAATACATGCTGCGTCCGTCCGAGGCACCGCTCCTGAAGAAGAAGCCGTCCGAATACATGCGCGACATGTACTACTCCACGCAGCCGATGGAGATTCAGGACATGAAGGCGCTGGAGTGCACGTTCCGCATGATCAACGCGGAGACGCAGCTGATGTACTCCTCGGACTATCCGCACTGGGACTTCGATCTGCCCTCGACCATCACCGACCTGCCGTTCCTGTCGGAAAAGGCCAAGCACAACATCCTGGGCGGCACCGCGGCGCGGCTGTTCAAACTGCCGCCGCGCAACGAGGCGCAGAAGGAGAACCTGAAAAAATTCGGCAATCTCGCCGCTTAAGCGAATAACAAAGGCGTCAAACAAGGCCCGCCTCCCGGAGCGATCCGGGAGGCGGTTCGCTTTTCATGAGACGGCGAGGTCACTGATAGAGATCGAGCAGCCGCTCGATCGTGGCGTTGATGCGCGCGACATAGGCGAGCGGGAACTGCGCCGCGAATAAGAGCTGAAGGCCGACCCGGTTGATCGCCTCGTTCTTCAGCTCGCAGCGAAATCCTTCCATCCAGCTGTCGCGGTCAATACCGCTTGCGGCGCCCGCCTCGATCAGAGCGATGCGATGGGCCTCGACGTGCCGGTCGACCTGCGGACGTTCGGCGGCTGGCGGCAGGGCGAACGTGAGCATCTCGACCAGGTCCCGCTGCGCGATGTTGCGCTCGACCAGCTCCCAGTCGAGCACGACAACGCTTGGCGCCCCGCCATTTGGCCGAAAGCCGACGTTGCGCGGATTGAAATCATCGTGCACGAGCGTGGCGGGCAGCCCGTCCTTCACCGCATGCCAGTCCGCCAGCGTATCGATCAACCGATGGCGTCGGCGCCAGACCATATCCGTGACAAGATCGGGGAAGCGCCTGCGGGCATCATCCAGGATACCCCGCCAGAGCGGCGCGTCGGCGACCAGGTCAGGCGTGGCAAGCTGCGGACCAGCCCAGGCGGCTTGCTTGTCGTCGATGCCCCAGAACGCGGCATGCCATCCGGCGGCCGCCTGCAACGCGTCATCGATGGCGGAGGCCGGCCAATCCGTCTTGTCTCCACTGGCGTCGAGGCCGGTGACCTCGGCGAGGAACTCGAGAAAAAGCGCGTGCTCGCCCGTCCTGAGGTCGGTGCCGCTCCCGTAGCAACGTGGCAGCACCGCGCGCAGCGCCGGCGTACTGGCCGCCAGCCCATAGAGCCGCTCTTCCCGGGCGCTGGTGTGATCGGATTCGGCGGCGCTGCGATACTCCCAGTACGGCCGGTCGAGCGCGATCTTCTTGTGCTCGATGATCCAGGGGATCAGCGTGCGCGCCAGGCCCTGCCGCGGGTTGACTTTCACCACTAGGTCGAGGGTTTCGATGGCACCGCCACGGTCGCGCTCGAAGCGCGCAGTCGCTGGGACCACGCCGAACCAGTCGTCCGGACTGGCCGGCCCATACTTGATCGGGATCCACGGCTCACGGGTCTCGTCGATCGCCGGCCGCTCGCCCTTGAGCTCGATCAAACGCAAGGCGGGAACAGGAAGCGAGGTCCGCAGGGCGATCTCGAGTTGCTGGGCGATCAGGTCTCGGCGCATGGTGTCCCCCGGTACCGCACCTGATTACACTTGCGTGCGGCGCTGGATGCGCAGCTCGAGCACGCGCAGCCCGGCGACGATGACGATGAGCGGCATGATCTGGATCACGCCCAGCGCCGCAACCGCGCCGTAGCTGCCGCCCTCCTCCCACATGGTGAGGCTGATGGTTCCGAGCACGTGCGTGCCGGGGCCGACCAGGAAGATCGACGCGCCGAGCTCGCGCACCGCCAGCACGAACACGTAGATCCAGCCGGCGAGCAGCACCGGGGCCAGCAGTGGCAACAGAATGCGTCGGAAGATCTGGCCGACGCCTGCGCCCGCGACTTCGGCTGCCTCCTCGAGTTCGCGATGGATCTGCGCGATCCCGCTCGACGCAAAACGCATGCCGTAGGGCAGGTACAGGGTGACGTAGGCCACCAGCAGGATCCAGATCGTGTTGTAGATCGGAATCGGCAGCATGAGATAGGCAACGAGGATCCCGGCGCCCACGATGACGCCGGGGATCGCGATTGGCGCGAAGGCGAGCGCGTCAAGGACGAAGCCGTAGCGGGGCAGCGACCGCTGCGCGATCCAGGCCATGACGAAGGTCAGCCCCGCCACGATGGTTGCGGCCATCGCCGCCAGCAGAACGCTCGTCTTCACCGCCGACAGGAAGATCGGATAGCTCAGGATGAAATCGTAGTTGTCGAGCGTGAAGTGCTCGGCCGACGAAAAGAACGGCTGCGCCAGATTCCGGAAGAACGATTGCCAGATGAGTGTGAACAGCGGCAGTCCGAGCGCGCCTGCGAACATCGCGCCGACGGCGAGCGCGACCGGCCAGCGCCAAGGCCCGAGCTTCACGCGCGTCGGCTTGTAGCCCTTGCCGGTGATGGTGGCGAACGATTCGGCGTCGCGCGTGGCGCGGCGATAGAAGAGTACGGCCAGCACGCAAATCGCAAGCAGCGTCAGGCCGAGCGCGCTCGCCACCCCGAACGCCGGAGGCGTCGAGATGATGGCGCCCTGCACGTCGGTCGTGAACACATCGATGCGCGCCGGGCGGCCGATGAGGCGCGGCACCTCGTAGGAGGCCATGCCCATCACGAACAGCAGCAGCAGCGCGGAGAGGATCGCCGGGCGCAGCAGCGGCAACGTGACCTTGGCGAAGACGTGGCCGTAGCTCCCGCCGGACATCAGCGCGGCCTCCTCCATGCGCACGTCAAGCACGCGCAGGGCTGGGCCGAGCGCCAGATAGGCGAGCGGAAAATAGTGGCTCGACAGCGCCCAGGTCATGCCGGCCATGGAATAGATGTTCACCGGCGCTTCGGAGAGGCTAAAGGCGAACTTCAGCACGGCGTTGCCCCAGCCGATATTGGGACTGAAGACGAAGATCCAGGCCATCGCCATCAGCAGGCCAGGGATGGCGAACGAGAGCAGCGACAGCGTGTGAAAGAGGCTCGTGCCCGGCGCGTCCGTGCGCTCGACCACCCAGGCCACCAACGCGCCCATCAGGAATGTCGTCACCGCGGTGCCGATGGCGAAGACCAGCGAATTCCAGAACAGCCGGAGAATGTGCCAGCTCGAATAGGCCTCGACGAAATTGTCGAGCGAGAAGGCGCCGGGACCGAAACCGGTGTCCTCGGTGAAGGCATTGTAGAGCAGCGCCACGAGCGGAACGAAAACGAACCAGACCGCGATGGCGACGCATGCGACCAGCAGGACGTTGGCGACCGTCAGGAAGCGGGCAAGGCGGCCGGCGGTCGTCGAGCCGAGCCGGGCGTCGAGACGATGATCGGCAATGGTCACGCGCTGGCTCACCGCCCCTTGAACAGCTGCTCGAACTGGCGCTGCCACCTGCGTTCTTCGTCGGGGCTCATCAGCACCGTGACGACTTTCTTGCGCGTGAGCATCTCGACCATGCCCGGCGGATTCGACGCCACGTCCTTGCGCGTGGGCAGCCGTCCGAACCTGGCGAGGAACTGCTGGCAGTCCTGGCTCAACATGAAGTTGGCGGCCAGCCGCGCCGCGTTCGGATGCGGCGCCTTGGCGTTCACGCCGACCTGGCCGAAGAACAGCGTCACCGGATCGAGCGCCCAGACGTCGATCGGGCTGCCGGCGAGCTTCACGTTCATCGACAGATTCACATAATTGTTCAGCGACACCCAGTATTCGCCGGCACCGGTGGCGCGCGCCATGGCGAGATGCCCATCGGTGACCACCGGCCGGAGCGTTGCCACCATCCGCTTGATCAGCTCGACGCCCTTCTGCTCGCCGTAGTGCTGCAGGAGCGCCTTGAGCCATTCATTGTCGGTGCCGTCGATGGCGACCTTGCCGGCCCACTCCTTGCGCTCGGCAAACTCCTCGTAGCTCGCGGGCAGCTCGGTGGCCTTCACCTTGCTCGTGTTGTAGGCAGGCGAATTGTAGTTGGCATAGACGCCGTACCAGCGCTTGCCCGAATCGCGCGCGTCGGAAGAGATGTTGCTCGCCTCGGGCGGCTCGTAGGCCGCCAGCATCTGCGGCGGCATCTTGTTGACCGTTGCGGTGTGCGCAATGTCATAGGATTTCTGGTCGGCGCGGAACTCGATCGCCATGCGCGACATCAGGACCGCATCGGAGGCGCGGACATAGTCCACCTTGATGCCGGTCGCATCGGTGAACAGCTTGAACAGCGGCAGCCCTTCCTGCTCGTTGGTCGACGAGTAGACGACGAGGGAACCCTCCGCCTTCGCCGCTGCCAACAGCGCGGGATCGAGCCAGGGTCTTGCGTCTTGTGCGGGGCCTTGTGCACGAGCGGGAATGTTGCCGAGCAGGGCGAGCGCCAGCGCGACCAGCGGTGCCGACCGACCTGCAATCCCCGGTAAGCTGATCAAGCCGCCCTCCCCTTCCCGGCGCGACGCGGAATCCTCCTGGTTTTTCCACCGGTTGGATCACGCGCCCGCAAAGCATATCTCATGGGCGACATTTGACAAACCGGCCAGCGTGCCCGATGACGATTTCGCTCGCGACGAACGGAGACGAGTTGGTGAACACAGTGACGGCCATGCCCGCCGAGGCCGCGCCGGCAAAGGCGGCCGATGCGCTGATCGAGGTGCGGGTCACCGCGATCCGCTATGCGGCGCGCGATACCCACTTGTTCGAGTTCACGCGGCTCGACGGGAAACCGCTGCCTGCCTACGAGCCCGGCGCGCATATTGATTTGCATCTGCCCAATGGGCTGGTCCGACAATATTCCCTGATCCAGCCGGAAGCCAATCCGGCGAGCTACACCGTCGGCATCAAGCGCGATCCCGCGAGCCGCGGCGGCTCGCGCTATATCCACGACGAGCTGCGCGTCGGCAAGTCGCTCAAGATCAGCGCGCCGCGCAACAATTTTCCTCTCGTCGAGAACGCCAGCCACGTCGTGATGTTCGCCGGCGGCATCGGCATCACGCCGATCTGGTGCATGGTGCAGCGGCTGCAGACGCTCGGCCGTTCCTGGAAGCTCTACTATGCCTGCCGCTCGCGGTCCGACATGGCGTTTCTGCACGCGCTCGAAGCCATGGCGCCGGCGCAATTCCATTTCGACGAGGAGAGCGGCGGCAGGTTCCTCGACGTTGACGCCATCATCGCAGCCACGCCGAAGGACGCGCACCTCTATTGCTGTGGGCCGACGCCGATGCTCAAGGCGTTCGAGACCGCCACCGCCGATTGGCCGCGCGAGCAGGTCCACATCGAATATTTCACGCCCAAGCAGGAGGCTGCCAAGTCCGGCGGCTTCGTGGTCGAGCTCGCCCGCTCCGGCAAGGAGTTCGTCATCCCCGAGGGCAAGAGTATCCTGCAGGTGCTGCTCGATGCCGGCGTGGACGTCGATTATTCCTGCGAGCTCGGCATCTGCGGGGCCTGCGAGCAGCGGGTCGTCTCGGGCGAGCCCGAGCACCGCGACGCCATCCTCACCGAGGAGGAGCAGGCCTCCAACACCAAGGTCATGATCTGCTGCGCCGGGTGCAAGAGCGAGAGGCTGGTGCTGGATCTCTGATCCGACCGATTCAGCGTCCCAAAAAAGCCATCGGCCCGGCAACGCGCCGGGCCGATTTTCTTCAAAGCAGCGCCCTATTGGTTCAGCAGCGGAATGCTCTTGTAGTCCGCCGGCTTCGGGATCGTCTGCAGATAGGCATAGATGTCTGCGAGCTCGTCGTTCGACAGGATCGCCTCCATGTACGGCGGCATCGCGCGATTGGTGCTGCGCACGAAGGCCGTGAACGCCTCGACCGCCATGGGCTCGGGCGCGAGCTTCGGCCCGGTCACGCCGCCCTGGCCCTGGAAGCCATGACAGGCCCAGCAGCCGTGCTTGACATAGGCCTCCTTGCCCTTTTCGGCCGACGCGGCGAACGCCGCGCCGCAGCCGAGCACGAGGCCGGCGGCGAGCGCCGCCAGCCCAAGACTACGAACAAAACGCATCGACTGATCTCCCTTAGCGCGGCTGCGTCCAGACATTGAGCAGCGCCGGCTGTCCGGACTTCACCACCGCGACCGCCTCCTTGATGGCGGGGCCGAGCTGGGCCGGATCCTTGATCGGGCCTTTTGCCCACCAGCCCATCGATTCCGCGAGCTTGTGATACTCGATGTCGGGGTTCTCGATGCTGGTGCCGATCGGGCCCATGTCGCCGCCGAGGCTCGCCACGCGGTTGCGGAAGTTGGAGAGCCGCTGCACGTGCATGACCTCCTGGTGGTAGCCGCGGTTGTTGTGCATCACGGCAAGCAGCGGAATCTTGTGCTTGGCCGCGGTCCACAGCACGCCCGGCGCGTACATCAGGTCGCCGTCGGACTGGATGCTGACGGAGAAGCGGCCGAGGTCGCGGTTGGCGAGCGCGGCACCGACCGACGCCGGGGCGCCGTAGCCCACGCCATAGCCGCCCGAGGCGCCGAGCCAGTGATAGTGCTTCTCCATCGGCCACAGCCGCTGGTGCCAGTTGCTGACATTGCCCGAGGAGGCCACCAGCGACCAGTCGAGGTCCTTGATCTGGGCGTAGGTTTCCATGACCAGGCGCGCGGTGCTGATCGGGCTGGCATCGAACGCCAGCGCGGCAGCCTGCCGGGTGCGCTCCTTGGCTTCCGCATGCGCCTTCTTCGCCGCCTCGCCGCGCTTCTCGATTGCCGCCTTGCGGTCGTTCGGGATCGCGCTCCTGACCGCCTCGATCAAGGCCGGCAGCGTCGCCTCCGCATCGGCCGGCATCGACACGTCGACCGACTGGAAGCGCTGGAAGTCCTGATAGTTCGACTTGGTGATCAGCTCGGAGGAGTTGATGCTGATCAGCTTGGTGTCGGGCTTGACCTTCGACTGGTTGATCCCGATGCCGTGCTCGCCGTTGTCGATGAAAGAGTTCACCACGGCCCAGAAGTCGGAGAGCTCCAGACCGATGACGACATCGGCATTGTTGACCACCGTCGGAGGCCGGCTGAGATAGTGGGTCTTCGGGAAGTTCATCCGGCCGCCCATGTCGACCACCGGCGCCTGCAGCAGCTCGGCGAGCTGCACCAGAAGCCTGATGCCGTTCTCCGTGCGTGCCGCACGGTCGGCCACGATCACCGGGCGTTCGGCACCCGCGAGCAGCCGCGCCGCCTCCTTGACCGCACCGGTGTCGCCCTGCGGCGGCGAGCTTGCGACGTAACGCGGGATGTAGAGCTTCTCGCCGTTGTTCTTGACTGGCTCCTGCTGCAGCCCGGCGTCGAGCGAGATCGCAACCGGGCCGAAGGGCGGCGTCATCGAGATCTTGTAGGCGCGCACGAACGACTGCGCGAAGTGCTGCAGCCCGACCGGCGTGTCGTCCCACTTGGTGAAGTCGCGCACGATCGCGTTGATGTCCTGCGCGGAGTGGAAGGTCGGCACGCCCGGCGGCCGGTGGGCGGCGTCGAGATCGTTGCCGCCGACGATGATGACCGGCACGCGGTCGCACCAGGCGTTGTAGATCGCCATGGTGGCGTGCTGCAGGCCGACCGTGCCGTGGCACAGGGTCATCAGCGGCTTGCCGGCGATCTTGAAGTAGCCATGTGCCATGCCGACGGCGGATTCCTCGTGCGTGCAGGTGAGGTACTCCGGCATCTTGTTGGAGCCGTAGTTGATCATCGACTCGTGGATGGCACGGAAGCTCGAGGCGCAATTCGACGGGCAATACTTGATGTCGAGCGTCTTGATGACGTCCATCATGAAGTCGGAGCCGGGCACTCCGCCGATGCGCGACTGGGCCAACTCCTTCGGCGTCTGGGTCTCGGCCGCGGCGACGTGCATGCTGGGCGGCAGCGCGGACGGCACCCGCGGCGCCGGCGCGGCGCTAGGCGAGGTCGCCTGCGTCGCGGCGCTGGCAACCGGCGGCGTCACCGCGGTCGCGGCTCCGGCCACGGTCACGCCGGCCAGGAATTTTCGCCGGCTCACCTCGAGACGCGGTTCAGACTGCGGTGATTTTCTCGCCATGGAGTTTCTCCCTTGAAAATTTCTGCTCGGCAGCCCACGCCTGACGTGTGGGCGAATACCGGCGCACGCCGACTTGTTGAATCAAATAATATCGTCGCCCACGCGCCGTGGGAAGGCGGTCGCAAGGCATTCGCGCATGGCTCGACTGTGGTTCCGCGATGCCGGCAGACGGGCGTTTTTGTCGCTTCGCACCTTCCGCAGTGCCCGATGACGGAGCCCGGGCATCTCCGCTAACATCCCGGCATTGGTTGCGAACAGGCGTGCCGACGTTGCGCATCATATTCGCCATACTGGCGTTGCTGCTTGTTGTCGGCGATGGCGCCGCCCAGCCGGCCGAGCAGTTTTTCGCGCGCAAGACCGTCACCGTCACCATCGGCTACACCGCGGGCGGCAGCTACGATCTCTACGGCCGCATGATCGCGCGCCATCTCGGCAAGCATCTCCCCGGCATGCCGACGGTGATCGCGCAGAACATGCCGGGCGCTGGTTCGCTCAAGGCCGCGAACTATCTCTACGAGGTCGCGCCCAAGGACGGCACCGCACTCGGCGTGGTCGTCGAATCGGCCGCGCTCGAGCAGGCGCTGGCCAATCCCGCCGTGCAATACGACGCCGCGAAGTTCACCTATCTCGGTCGCGTCGCCACCAGCAACAACATCTTCATGCAGTGGCATACTGCAAAGGTGCAGTCGCTCGAGGATGCCCGGCGCCTGGAGACGTCGCTCGCCGGCACCGGCCCGGGATCGATCGCCGAGACCGTGCCGCGGCTGGTCAATGCGCTCATCGGGACCAGGTTCAAGCTCGTCAGCGGCTACCCCGCCTCGCGCGAAGCCATGCTTGCCATGGAGCGCGGCGAGGTCGACGGCGCCTCGTCGTCCTGGGCGGCGGTGAAGGTGGGAAAGCAAGACTGGCTGCGCGAGAAAAAGATCAGGATCATCCTGCAGACCACGCCGGAACGGATCGCCGAGTTGCCGGAGACGCCCAGCCTGGGCGAGATCGGGAACACAGCCGAGGACAAGCAGGTGTTCGCGCTCTATGCCAGCGGCAGCGCCATCGGCCGCTCGTTGCTGGCGCCGCCCGGCATTGCCGCCGAGCGCGTACAGGCGTTACGCAATGCGTTTCAAGCGATGGTCGTCGATCCTGAATTCGTCGCCGATCTGCAGCGCACCGACGTGGAGCTCTCGCCGCTGCGCGGCGAGCAGGTGGCTGAGCTCGTTGCACGCACGCTTGCCGTCCCAGCGGCGGTCCACGAGCGCGCCAAACTCGCGTTCGGCCGCTGACTCGCGAAAAGCCCCGGCGGCGCGCGCTTAAGCGCCCGGGGCTTTTCTCGTCGGTCCGCCGCGCAGCGATCAGAACGCGCAGCGATCAGAAGTCGCGATGCTCGGCGTCGAGCCGCAACTGCAGCCGCACGTTCGGATCTGGATCGGCGCCGAGATAGGTGTAACCGTCGTAGACTGCATTCGGATTGAAAGGTCGAATCACCTCACGCCGGCCATACTGATCGTACTGCGAGGGATAGAATTGCTGGGCAGGCGCGCGCCGATCAGCCGTCTGCGCAAACGCTGGCATTGCGATGCTGGCGGCAAGCGCCACCGTTGCAACGAACGTCTTCATGGTCGTTCTCCGATTTGCGTCGTCTCATCGCCCGTGCGCTATCTGTGAAAGCACACTTCGGTCCCGCAACGCACAATGTATTGAATGGAAAGTGAGCAGACGGTCACGGAAAAGGCTTGGGTTTATACAATATGCACATCGAATCGGCATTTATGCTGAATTAATGCAGCGTAGAAATACGTAGCCGGTGCGCACGCGCAGCAACAATGCGCGGCACGTAAATTCACAGAAATTCTCCCGTTAAATTTTCAGGCGTTGAGCTCGGCTGGGAGCACAGCTCTGTTGCGAATGTGGTCAGAAGCCTTCTCCGCGATCATCAACACACAGGCGTTGATATGCGCTGAGACCAGATCAGGCATGACGGAAGCATCGACCACGCGCAGCCGTTCGACCCCGCGCACGCGCAATTCCGGATCGGTGACCGCCTCGGGCCCGATGCCCATGGCGCAGGTGCCGCAGGGATGGTGCGCCGTAATCGCGGTGCGCCGGATGAAGGCATCGATCTCGGCATCGGTTTTCACCGCCTCGCCGGGCGAGGTCTCGACCCCGCGGAACGGCGCCATGGCATTCTGATAGGCGACGTCGCGGGCGCGTTTGACGCCTTCGCGCAGGCGCGGCAGGTCGTTCGGTGCGGAAAAGAAATTGAACGCGATGCGTGGCGGCGTGCGCGGGTCGGTCGAGCGCAGCAGGATCTCGCCGCGACTGTCCGGATGCAGCAGCGTCGGCCGGATGCCATAGCCGTCGGTGTAGGCGGGACGGATCAGCGGAAGCCAGAGATGCGTCTGCGCCGGAGCGCCGCGGAACATGAACTCGATGTCGGGCACCGCCAGCTCGGGATTGGTCTTGACGAAGGCGTGCAGTCCGCCCGGCACCACCGTGCCGGGGCCGGTGCCGTAGAGATAGGCCCGGATCATGCTGACCGCGATGCGGTCGAAACGCATTTCCTTGAGAAACGCGCCATCGTCCAGCCGCTGAAAGAAGACGATGACCGCGAGGTGGTCCTGCAGGTTCTTGCCGACCGGCAGATCGACCACCGGCTTGATGCCCATGTCGGCGAGATGCGCCGCCGGGCCGATGCCAGAAAGCATGAGCAGCGGCGGCGTGTTGAACGCGCCGCCGCAGAGGATGACCTCGCGGCCGGCCTCGACCTCGCCGGTGTCGCCGCTGTCCCTGACGAATTCGACGCCGGTCGCCCGCGTGCCCGCCAGCAGCACGCGCGTGGCATGGGCGCCGGTCACGACGTCGAGATTTGGCCGCTTGCGCGCCGGCTTGAGATAGGCAGTCGCCGCCGAGGAGCGGTAGCCGTTGCGAATCGTGTATTGGCCTCGCCCGAACCCTTCCTGCTGCCGGCCGTTGTAATCATCAGTGACGGGGAAGCCCGCGGCCTTCGCCGCTTCAAGCCAGGCGTCGTAGACCGGATCGCGCGTGCGCGCGTATTCGGTGCCGACCGGCCCCGCGCCGCCGCGCCACGGGTTCTCGCCGCCCTGCCAGCTTTCGCAGCGCTTGAAGTAGGGCAGCACGTCGGCATAGGACCAGCCGCGTGCGCCTTTCTGCCCCCAGCGGTCGTAGTCGCCGCGGTGTCCGCGGGTATAGGCCATCACGTTGATCGATGACGAGCCGCCCAGCACCTTGCCGCGCATCGCCTCGATCTCGCGGCCATTCATGTTCGGCTCGGGCTCGGTGTGATAGCCCCAGTCGAACATGTTGTACTCGTGCATCTTGCCCATGCCGAGTGGGATGTGGATGAGCGGATTGCGGTCGGGCCCGCCCGCCTCGATCAGCAGCACGCTCGCGCCCGGATCTTCGCTCAGCCGGCTGGCCAGCACGCAGCCCGCCGAGCCGCCGCCGACGATGACGTAGTCGTAGCCTTTTTTCATGGATCACACGTCGAGCGTACTGGGGACGAAAATCTCCTCGAGTGCCACCCGGCGCGCCGAGAGGCCTTGCTCGTGCACATATTGGGCGATGGTCTCGAGCACGGGCCGCGAGGCCTTGAAGCCGTAGGCCAGGGGATCGTTGTCGGCGAGCGCGCGTTTGACGCCGCCGTCGAGCAATCCGGCTTCGAAATACCATTGCAGATAAGATTTGCCGTAGCGCGCGATCTCCTCTTTCGCCGCGACGAAGGCGGAATAGAGGTTGAGCGCGACCCAGGGGTGAGCCTCCAGCAGCGAGCGTCGCACCACCACAGTGTGGTTGATCGGGAAGAGCCCGGTCTTGGCGTAGAAGCGGCGACCTTCGGCGGCGGGATCGGGAAAGAGATAGTGCGTCACCCCGGAGACATCGACGCTGCTGCGATCGACCAGGTTCTTCTCGACGAGATAGTGCAACGCTCCATCGAGCTCGCCGCGCAGCAGCATCTCGCCCATGTTGGTGGTCGGCGGGATCTGGTTCACGTGCACGCCGTGCGGCGCGGTGAAGCCGGTGGCGCCGCCGTGACTCTTGTCGGGGTTGCGCTCCATGAACCATTCGATGTCGCGGGCGTGCACGCCGAACTCGTGCTGCAGGATGCCGCGCGACCAGATCGCCCAGGTCTGCTGATATTCCGGCACGCCGAGCCGCTTGCCGCGCAGCTCCGCCGGTGTCGTGATCCCGGAATCGTTGCGTACGATGATGCTGGTGTAGAAGAACTTGCGCATGGTGAAGACCGGGATCGCCACCCAGCGGGTGTCGCCGCGCGACGCCGCGATGATGAGCGACGACATCGACATCTCGGACACGTCGAATTCGGCGAAGCGCAGCTGCCGCCAGAACATCTCGGACGGATGCACCATGGTGGGGACGAGCCTGATCCCCTGCGGCACGACGCGGCCTTCGATGAGCGGCCGCGTGCGCTCGTTGTCGGAGAGCGCGATGCTCAACTCGAGACGGGAATCGGACATCAAGCGTCGGCCGGCACGCTCACATAGACGCGGTTGTCGCGCACCTGCACATCCACCGGGCGCAGCCGGTATTTCGGATCGCCGCAGTGGCGGCCGGTCTCGATGTCGAATTCCCAGCCGTGCCAGGGGCAGACGATGTTCTTGCTCTTGGAAAATCGCAGCCCGCGGCTGGTCTGGTCCGGCGCCAGCTCTTCCTCGACGCGCGGAATCACCTTGCCCTGGCAGACCGGGCCGCCGTCGTGCGGACAGAAGTTTTCGTAGGCGACCAGGCGGTCGCCTTCACGGAAAACGCCGAACTCGAACGCGTCTACACGGAGCACGCGGTAGCCGCCGTCCGCGAACTCGCTGAGCTCGCCCACCATGACTTCGTTCATCGTTTCACCCCACTACCTTTGTT
>Ga0126377_10001225_pt1 | contig 16562 bp, 6 predicted proteins | sample PanSoiMetPlot_22_FD_92647 | JGI IMG/M metagenome (GOLD analysis project Ga0126377, IMG submission 92647) | Tropical forest soil microbial communities from Panama - MetaG Plot_22 | ecosystem: Environmental > Terrestrial > Soil > Tropical forest > Bulk soil | place: Panama | collected 2016-02-17 | reverse complement strand
TCAAACCCTGGACGCCGCGGGTCACGTTCTCGAAGGCCGCACGCGCCGGCGCCCATCGCCTCGCGGCGTACAGACGCTCGGCCCGCCCAAGCGCACGCGCCACCAGTTCGTCGGGCAGCGTCGACTGCAGACGCTCGATTGCGGTCTGTGCGTCGTCGGCCTGCGGGCTCAGCGGGTAGTCGTAGTAGACGCGCCGAAAGGCCTCGAGCGCCTGGTCACGATGCCCGATCGATTCTTCGACCACTGCAAGCTTGAGGAGGACGTCCTCGGGTACCGTGACCTCGTCGATCGGAATATCGCGAAGAATCTTCTCGGCCCGTGCACCGTCCTGACGCGACTGCGCAACCTCCGCGAGACGCATGGGAACGGCCTCCCGGAGATACCCCTTCAGCGGCCGAGACGCGAGCGCGGACAGCACCGTGTCGGCATCCGCCCATCGAGAGAGTCCCGCGAGCGCCACACCTGTGTAGTAGCGAGCGTAGTCGGCCATCAGCGTGCTCGCCAGCGCGGAGTCGTTGACAAGCGGAAGACCGGCGGCGTAGTTCCCGTCGGCAATCGACTTGACGCCGCGCGCGAAGCGCGCAAGCGCAGGGTCGTTGACGCCGCGACCTGGCAACGACACGTCCTGGACGAACCAGTACTGCGACCGTTCGATCGGAAGCGGAGGATGACGGGTAGCGACAAGGCGGACAGTGGCCTCGTCACCCCGGGGCTCGTCGGTCGGCTTCTGAGCAGCGCCCACAAAATGCAGCGCGACCACCGCGAATGCGAAGGAGATCGTGACCTGCTTCACTGGACACTCCCAGCGGGGGGATGATCAGACTTCGACGACACGGCATTCGAGGACCCCGACACGGAGAGTCCTGCCGCCTGTCGGATCGTGATCGATTCGAGCATCCGACCGGCATACCGGGCCAGCACATCGAGCCTGGCTGGCCAGAGGGGCTCACCCTTCTTATCGGCGTCGGGACCATCTGCATACAGGATGGCAACGACCGCCCCCCCGACCGTCAATGGGGTGGCGATCGCGTACCGCGATCCTGCGCCCGCCGCAAATGCCGGAAGCGCATCATCCCTGGATACCGCCCGCTCACCACGGAGCGCCTCCGCGAAGAGACTCTCGCCCGCATGGACCTCGAGCGGCGATCCCGAGGCCGAGCCGAAGCCGACCGAGCGCCACTGGTTCACGCGATCACCTTTCACGACGAACACCGCCGCGCGGCCCGCTTCTCGGGCGGCAAACTGCACCAACCCGTCGAGCGCGTCATGAAGAGAACCGGCCCGATCGAGCTCACGGATCGCCGCGGGCAACCGTGCAGCCTGGTCGAGCGCTTCGAGGAATCCGAAAATGTCCTGTTCCAACTGGTCGATCTGCTGAAGCCGCTCGTCGAGTTGACGCCGGGCCTGCTCGAGTTGACTACGGACGGAACCGATCTCGTGGCGTACGGCAGCGACATCCTCGCGTGCTGATGCCGCCTCCCGCCGTGCCGCCTCCGCGTCCCGCCGCGCGGCCTCGACTTCCTCCTTCGCGGTGTCGACGTCCACCCGTCCTTGTTGCCGCGATTCGTCCAGCGAGCGTCGCAGATCCTCGAGCGATTTTTCTGTCGCCTGCTGCCTGGCTTCTGCCTCCTGCCTTCGTGTATCAGCATCGCGTTCCCGTGATTCGGCATCGTGCTCGCGCGCTTCCGCATGGCGCTCGCGGGCCTCGATGCTGCGCTCGCGTTCTTTCGCCTCACGGGTTGCGGTCTCGCGCCATTCGGCTAGTTGACGCTCGGCGGCGCGTTTGGTCTCGGCCGTAATTTCAGCCGCTTCGCTCGCAATTCGAGTGCCTTCCTGGGACGCAGCACGGGTCAGCTCCGTGCGGCACGCCTCCAAATCGGCCTCAACGCGCGAGCGAAGTGCATCGAACGTGCGATTCAGAACCTCGTTGATGCGATCCTCGAAGGGGGACACGACTTGCCGCATTATACGGCGGAGCCTAACCTTTTGAGAGACAGACGCTTGAAGACGATCCGAGTCAGATCGATAGGTTGAAATCGATCACCGGAAGATCTGGTTGAGCCGCGCTTCGCTGACCAGCCGCACCTGACGTACCCGCCACTGCCCGCCGCTCAACACCCACACCTGCGACACTGGTGAAACGTGTGTTCCCGCGTCACCCTTCTCCGTCATCACCGCCGTGAGGACTGCAGTGTCGGCGGCGATCTGTACGCTCACCCTGTCCAGACTGCGACTGACCGCGACGCCGGCAGGAAACTTTTCGTCGGCTCGGCGCTCGTCAGCCAGCTGCAGGCCGTCGGTCGAAAGCGCAGCCATCGCCGAACGTTCCTGCCGCTGATAGGCCTCGAGCCACTGACGTGCGGCGGAAACGATCGCGTTGGTCGGCGAGTTGTTTACTGCGGTATTCGGTGCCGGTACAGGCGCAGGGGGCGGAGGTACCGTCGCCGCTTCGGTCCTTGGCAGCGGCACAGAAGGTGACTCATTGCGGGTAACGGGCGCGGGCGCGGGACTCGGCTGGACCGGTGGCGTATTGGGGAATGGAGGCGTTTGGACCAGCGGGACCGGAATCGGTGGAAACGGAGAACCCGCGGCCACCTTCGGTGGCGTCTGGGACGGAGGGAGGCCGGGAATCGGGACTGAGGCAACAATGGGTGGCGCAGCGACAGATCTCGCAGCAGCCGGCGGTGCGTTTTCCGGGAGGGAACCAACCACAAACTGCCTCGTCGCGGCCACGCCATTCCGACCAACCACAGTCGGAGCGCCCTTGTTCACCGATACATACACCGCTCCTGCATCACCGACGCGCAGCATGATGCCGCGATCAGCGTTCAACTGCAGCGTTTCGCCCGCGGCGTACATTCGACCGTCATCCGACTTGCCATCGACCGTGGCTTTGATCCAGGAGGAGCGCCGCGCTTCGACACTGACCGACAATGGCGACGGCTTGCTCTCCTCGGCCTTGCTTTCTTTCACCGGGACGATTGGAGCAGTCGCTGCGGGTGGCGACGACGCCGCGATCTTTCCAGCGGGCTCCGAAGTCCGCGCGCGCGTATCGCTGTCGGGCGTCGAGGTTCGCCCGCGGAGCCACCAGTACGATCCACCAGACAAAACTCCTACCACCGCCAAGAGCGCGACGAACGTGCGGAGCGATCGTCCCGCGGGAACGGCGACAGAATCGCTTGGAAATGCTGACGAAAGTAATACGCTGGACGTTGACGACTCGGTTGACCTCGCCGCTGCCAATCTGGCGACCGATTCGAAAATGACGTCCGATCGGTAACTGTCGTCCTTGCCCGGCGAGTCGCTGAGCGTGCTCCCCTTCATCGAGTCGATCGGGCGACGCTCGACCGGAGGCCTCCCTTGAGGAAAGTCGAAGGACCTGGTCTGAACCTGCTCAGAGGACTTGCCCTGCGTCAGATCGAGAGGCTTGCTCTGAAAGAGATCAAACGGCTTGCCTTGAGCAGCGTCGAAAGGCTTGCTCTGAGTGGACTCGAAGGGCCTGGCTTGCGTGAACTCGACTTTTTTGACTGGAGCCGAGTCGAAGGGCTTGGCCGGAGCGGAGTCGAAGGGCTTTGCCGGGGCGGAGTCGAAGGACTTGCCCTGAGCAGTGTCGAAGGGCCTGGTCGGAGAGACGTCGAACGTTTTGGCAGACGCCGGGTCGAGCATCTTCGACGGGGCGAATTCGAAGGTTTTCTTGGGAAGCGAGTCGAAGGCCCTGACATGGGCAGCGTCCAGGAGGCTCGGTGGCGGCGTCTCGACCGCCGATCCTCGAGGCAACGCCGCCGGGTGATCGACGACGGGGCCACTGGCTAGTGTCGTCGCCTGGAACGGAACGGTCTTCGCGTCCCTCGCGAGCGCCTCCATGTCGGCGCGCGCTTCGTCGAGCATCGTCTTGACAGCTTCTTGAGGCACTAAGGCGCCGGTCGGGCGATCGCCCGCGGCGAGCGACGGCATCCCAGATCCGGCCTGCGACGCTCCGCGATTGAGAAGTGCCGAGGGATCGAGCCTGCCATTCTCGCCCAATGCCGCCTGCACTTGGGCAGACAGGACCAGAAGCTCGCGCCGCGCTTCCATGATGACTTGACGCACATCGCGGCGCGCTGCGGTGACGATCTCCATCGCCTCGCGTTCCGCCGCTCCCCGCACTTCGTCACGCAATCGCGCCAGCTCATCGGCCTGCGCAATCCACGCATCGCGGCGAACACGATAGCGCTCAATCAAATCGGGGACTGGCGTAGCTCGCGTCCCCTTCGCTCGCGGATCATTCTGGTCTGGCATTGCTCTTTGGTCGGACGCTCACCCACCTCTTTCAGACGTTCTGGTCATTCGGCCCAAGCCCAGCCGTAATTCTGCGCCGGGGGGTAGCGAAAGTCGAGGAGGAATAAGGGTCCAGGCTATTCTACTCGCTGCGAAACGCCACGATCGGATCAACACGCATCGCGCGAATGGCGGGGGCTGCGACGGCAATAGCGGCGGTCAGGGCCAACACGAGGGGCACCATCGTGAAGGTGACCGGGTCAAGGGGCGCGACCGGATAAACGATCGTCGCCAACCATCGACTGAGGGCCGCGGCGGAGGCAAGCCCGATCACGACTCCGATCCCGGTCAGACGCGCTGCATCCCCGAAAACCAAACGCAGTACGTCACGAGCACCGGCTCCGATCGCGATTCGAATCCCGAATTCACGCACCCGCTGCTGCACCGAGTACGCAAGGACGCCAAATACTCCGACCATCGCGAGTCCAAGCGCGAGAGCCGCGAACGTGCCGACGAGCACGGCACGGAAGCGCTGGCGCGACATCGCCTCCCACGCAACGACGTCGATCGTTCTGATGCGTCCGAGCGGGCGATCCTTGTCTACGCGAGCGACCGCGGCACGCACTGCTGATGTCAGCGCCTCCCCCGAACCGCTCGCTGGCCTGACGATGAGCGACGACAAGTACCAGGGGTTCTGCGCGCGCGGCACGTAAATCTGCGACATCGGCGTCGTCTCCGCCGGAAAGAGCTTGACCTGTCGCGCCACGCCAACGATCTCCCGCAGTACTGGTCGCGTTGATGAAAACGACATCGCATCCACAGCGATTCTCATCCCGATCGGATCGCGGTCTCCGAGATAGCGCTGCACGAATGCCTCATTGACGATGCACACCTGCAGGCCGTCGCGACCATCGGCGCCAGTGAAGCCGCGACCTCGCACGATTGGAATATCCAACGTGCGGAAGTACGTCGGGCTCACCATGTGATAGGCGGCGAGGTCGCGTGTCGCTGCAGGCTTTGGAGGATCTCCGTCGACTGCGAATGGCATGTAGTTCCATGCGCCATCGAGCGGCACGGCACCACCCCAGGCGACACTCGCGACGCCGGGCAATTGACCGACCTCACGCTCGACCGCGTTATAGAACTGATCGACGAGATCGGGCGTCCCATAGCGGCTCGGCGCGTTTGGATTCGGCATCGGCAGATTGATCGTCGTCGTCAGCACGTTCCTCGCGTGGTACCCGGGATCCATGGACTGCAGCGCGACCCACGTGCGCAGCAGGAGCCCGGCGCCTGCCAGCACGATCACGGCGGCGGCCACCTCCGCGACGACGAGGACGCCTCGGAACCGTCCGCCGCGTGTCGTTGTTCGGTGGTCGATCGCGATCGCGTGTGCGACCGTCGCTCCCGTCGGCTGCCATGCCGGAGCAAGCCCGAACAGAACCCCGATGACGAGCGACGTGATCGCGCAGAAACCGATCACACGACCATCGAACGTGAGCATGACCGCACTCGGCAACAAGCCCGGCGGAACGACGGACGGTGCGGCGCGCAGAATCGCATAGCCGACGCCAACGCCGAAGAGGCCGCCCATTGCCGCGAGCACGAGGCTCTCGGTGAGCAGTTGCCGCGCCACACGACGACGCGTCGCCCCGAGGGCCGAGCGCACGGCGATCTCACGAGCCCTGGCTGATGTGCGCGCGAGCAGCAGGTTCGCGACGTTGGCGCAGCACATCAACAGCACGAAGCCAACGACGCCGAGCAGCAGGATCGAGGTGAGGCGCATCTCCGATCCGACGAGCGCATCACGCAACGGCTGCAGCACTACGCCGTGTCCTTTGTTGGTCGACGGGTAGAGCTCCTCGTTCCGTGCGGCGATCGCAGCGACATCGCGCTGTGCGGTGTCCATGGAGACGGCGTCGCGGATTCGACCGACGACGAACAGGTAATGTGCGCCTCGAAGAAACGGGCCCTGCGCGCGTGTCGGGTTGAAGAGTGTCCACACGCTCGGCGCCGAGATCGTGGAGTTCTGACTCATGCTGGCAGGGACGACCTGAAATCGACTTGGGACGATGCCGATCACGGTCTGCAACCGGCCGCCGAGTGTAATCGGGCGACCGATGAGTGTCGGGTCGGCACCAAACCGATCCCTCCAGAACGCTTCGCTGAGCACGACGACGCCCGTGCCGTCGTCCGATCGCCGGAACGTACGCCCCGCCACTGGCGTCACGCCGAGCACCTCGAAGAATCGCGCCGTCACCGATTGCGACGACACCAGCTCGGTCGTTCCATCGACGCCGGCCAGCCCCACCGGGCCGACATATGAGAAGGCTGCCATCGCGTCGAAGGTGCGATTCTGCTCGGCCCAATCCTTGAAATCGAGCGGCGTTGTCTGAATGAGAAGGCCGTTATTGGGCTCCCACAACATCACCAGTCGGCTGGCCGGGGACGTAAACGGCAGCGGACGCAGGAACGTCGCGTCGGCGAGCGCGAAGATGGCGCTGTTGCCGCCGATGCCGAGCGTGAGCGTCAACACCGCCACCCCGGTGAATGCCGGTGACACGCGCATCTGGCGGAACGCACCGGTCACATCGTCGCGAAGCTCTTCGAGCCATCGAGTGATACGCATCTCACGTTCTCGCTTTCTGCCAAGGTCGATGCACGTGCGTTTGAGGCGAGTGACATCGCCGACCCGCGCGAGGACGATCTCGCGAGCCGTTTGTGGATCGACGCCGCGCTCGATCAGTTCGCGTGTCCGCATCTCGATGTGGAAGCCGATCTCCTCGTCCACCTCTTGATCGAGCGGCACACTCCAGAGCCACGAACGCAAGGACCGTTTCATATCGACCCACCACGACGCCGGATCCAAGAGCAGGACCCGGCCTACACTGTCGCCCGTCGCAGGGCCGGCTGAAGCCGGCCCCTACGAGCCTCTATTCGCTCCGAAACGCCTCGACCGGATCGACGCGTGCGGCGCGTATTGCGGGCGCCGCCATCGCGACGATCGCTGTCACGATCAGAACGAGGGTCACGGCTCCGAAGGTCACTGGATCGACCGGGCGGACGCCGAACAGAAACGCGCTGACGGTCTGACCAAGTGCGGCTGCGGACACGAGACCGATGAAGACGCCGGCGGCGATCACACGTGTGGCGCCGTTCAAGACCAGACTCAACACGTCGACTGGACGAGCACCCAGCGCGATACGCACCCCAAACTCGCGGCTCCGCTGTTCGACCGTGTACGCCAGCACGCCAAACACCCCTACCATCGCCAACACCAGTGCGAGTACGGCAAACGTCACCACCATCACGGCGCGGAATCGGGGGCGCGTCGTCGCCTCTCGGGCAACGTCATCGAGAGTCCTGACGAGCGTCGTGGGGACGCCTCGATTCACACGTGCCACTGCCGCCCTGATCGCCGGCACGAGCGCGTCGCCGCGTCCACCGGCCGGCCGCACTGCCAGTGCGGCGAAGCTCCACGGGTTCTGCGCCATCGGGACATACACCTGCGGTGTCTCGACGACCTCGGTGGGCGTACCCTTCACCTGACGCACGACGCCGACGATCTCCCGCACGATCGGCGCCGCCGGCCCGAGTTGCATCGGCTTGATCGCGATCCGTGTGCCGACGGGATTTCTCCCTTGCAGGTAGCGGTGGAGCAGGCCCTCACTGACCAGACACACTGGAACGCTCGCGGCGCTGTCCTGCGTCGTGAATCCGCGTCCTGCGATGACAGGCACGTCGATCGTCTGCAGATAGGTGGGCGTCACGAGCTGGTAGTCGGCGATCGGACGATCCGTCGGGTTTGCGTTCCCCTCTCCGACGATGTCGAAGCCGAATCCGCCGAGCGCGGGTCCCTCGAGCGGCAGCCCGCTCGACCAGCCGACACTTCTCACGCCCGGCACCGCGGCCACCTCCCGCTCGACGGCATCGAAGAATCGCCGCAGCGCGTCGGCGTCGGGAAACTGCGACGTCGGCAGTCCGTATCCCAGGTTGACGCGTATCGTGACCACGCTCTCGGCCCGGTATCCGGCATCGACGTTGTCGAGCGTGATGAGCGTACGAAGGAGCAGGCCTGCGCCGCACAACAGCAGTACGGCGGCCGCGATCTCGCCGATCACCAGAAGGCTGCGAAGTCGTCCTGCACCTCTGGTCGTCGTACGACTCTCGGCCGACGTCGCCTGAATGAGCGAGATCCCGCTCGCCTGCCACGCCGGAGCCAGACCGAAGAAAAGGCCGACGACGCCCGCGGTCACACCGCAGAACAGCGCGACGCGCGCATCGAACGCGAGGGTCACCGCCAACGGAAGCACGCCGGCGGGAATCACGCTGGGCGCGGTCTTCAGGATCGCCGCGCCGACCGCCAACCCGAGCACGCCTCCGATGGCAGCGAGAACGAGGCTCTCCGTGAGAATCTGCGCGACGATGCGGCGACGCCCGGCGCCGAGTGCGGCACGCACGGCGATCTCGCGTGCACGGCCGCTCGCACGAGCGAGCAGCAGATTGGCGACGTTCGCGCAGCACATCAGCAGTACGAATCCGACCACGGCGAGGAACAGCAACGAGGTGAGGCGCATCTCCCGTCCGATCACACTGCTCCGCATCGGCTCCACAGTGACGCCGCGGTCCTTGTTGGTCGCCGGGAACTCGCGCGCGAGCGACTCGGCGATCGTCGTCATGTCGTTCTGCGCCGCGTCGAGCGTGACGCCGGGTTTGAGTCGTCCGATGCCGCGAAAGAAGTGGAGACCTCTCGTGTCCATGCCTGGCAGATCCGCAAACAGCGTCCAGAGACGGGCGGCGCCGCCGGCACTCTGCGCCTCCGCGGGAACGATGCCGAGGATGGTGAACGGAAATTCGTCGAGTTGAACCGTTCGCCCGACCACGCCTGGATCGGCGCCGAACCGCGTCCGCCAGAGTCCCTCGCTCATCACCGCCGCGTTCGGCGGCATCGCGACATCGCTCGGCCGAAACGTCCGCCCGAGGATCGGCTTGACGCCCAGCACGTCGAAGTACTGAGTAGTGACCTGCATCGCAGGAATCATTTCGACAGTGCCGTCGCCGGCAGCCATTCGCCGTGGGAAGCCAAGACCTCCCGCGATCGATTGGAACGTGCGATTGCGTTCGATCCAATCGCGAAGATTCGCCGATGAGACGGCCACGTGCGGGAATGCCTTGAATCGCTCCCATACGACCGTCAGTCGATCCTGATCGGGAAAGGGCAGCGGCCGCAGCAGCGCGGCGTCGACGAGCGCGAACATCGCGCTGTTGGCGCCGATACCGAGCGCCAGCGTGATCACTGCGACCAGAGTGAAGCCCGGCGAGGCTTTCAACTGCCTGACCGCAAACTTCACGTCGTCTCTGAGCTCACTGAGCCACTGTGTGATGCGCATCTCACGATCCCGCTTTCTGCCAAGGTCGACGCACGTGCGTTTGAGGCGCGTGACGTCGCCGAGTCGCGCCAGCACGATGTCGCGCGCCGTTTTCGGATCGACGCCGTGCTCGATCAACTCGCGCGTCCGCATCTCGATGTGGAAGGTGATCTCTTCGTCCACCTCCTGGCGAATCGGCACGCGCCAGAGCCACGAACGGAGTGAGCGCTTCATTCGATTGCTCGCCTGCAGGAAACCGAGAGTACGGAGGAAACCGATAAACAGGAGAAACGAAACGGAGCTCTTTTGAACAAAATGTTCTCCGCTGCTCCGTTTCTCCTGTTAATCCGTTTTCTCCGTCATCTCCGTTACCTGCTCAACCTATTCGCTCCGAAACGCTTCCACGGGATCGGCACGCGCCGCGCGCCAGGCGGGCGCAGCAACCGCGATCGCGGCGGTGATGATCAGCACCAGCGGGACGGCCGCGAACGTCACCGGATCGAGCGGCGCAATCGGATACACGAGCGTGCTGATCCACCGGGTGAGCACCGCCGCGGCGATCAATCCGATGGCGAGCCCGATCGCTGTCAGCCGCGCGGCACTGCCAAACACGAGGCGCGCGACGTCACGCGCGCCGGCCCCCAGTGCGATGCGAACGCCGAACTCGCGCATGCGCGCCTGCACCGAGTACGCCAGCATGCCGAACACCCCGACCATCGCGAGCATCAGCGCGAGCGCGGCAAACGTACCAACGAGTACTGCCCGGAATCGCGGGCGTGCCGTCGCCTCAGCGGCGACGACGTCGATCGTCCTCACTCGCGAGACCGCCTGCTCTTCGTCCACGCGGGCGATCGCCGCGCGCACCGACGGCAGCAGTGCGGCAGCAGGTCCGCTCGAGGGACGGACGATGATCGTCGCCATGTACCAGGCGTTCTGCGCGACTGGTACGTAGAGCTGCGGCACCGGGTCGGGCTCAGTTGGAGCCACCTTCACCTGCCGCGCCACCCCGACGATCTCCCGGACCGGTGGCGCCATCGCCGCGAGCGCGGGATTGCCGGCGAACAGGATGCGAGGAACCGCGAGCCGCATACCGATCGGGTCACGGCCACCGAGATACCGGCGCACGAACGCTTCGCTGACGATGCACACCTGCATGCCGTCGCTGATGTCGGTGTCGGCGAACGCGCGCCCTTTGACGATCGGAATGTCCAGCGTCTCGAAGTACGAGGGGCTCACCATCTGATACACGGCGGTGTCACGTGCCGCCGGAGGCTTGGGCTGGTCGCCGTCGATGTCGAATGCCTGACCGAACCAGGCGCCGTCGAGCGGCAGCGAGCTGCCGATGGCGACGCGGCGCACACCCGGCTCGCGGCTCACTTCTTCTTCGATCGCGTCGTAGAAGCGCTTCAGCGACTCGGGTGTCGCGTAACGACTCAGGCCGCCCGGGCCCGGCATCGGCAGAGTAACCAGCATCGTCAGCACGGCCTGTGCGCGATAGCCGGCATCCATGTGCTGCAGGGCGATCAGCGTGCGCAGCAGCAGGACCGCTCCACTCAAAACGAGTACGGCCGCGGCCACTTCGGCGACGACGAGCGCGTGTCTGAACGTTCCACCGCGCGTTGTCGTCCGGCTGTCCCTTGCGATGGTCTGCATCATCGAACATCCGATGGACTGCCAGGCGGGAGCGAGGCCGAACACCAGGCCAACCGCGAACGCTGTGACGGCGCAGAACGCAATCACGCGCGCATCGAACGACAGCGCAACTGCGCCAGGCAGTACGCCGGGCGGTACGAGAGACGGCGCGGAACGAAGAATCGCCCAGCCAACCGCCAGCGACAGGACTCCCCCGAGCGTGGAGAGCACGAGGCTTTCCGTCAGCAGTTGCGCGAAGATGCGGCGGCGCGTCGCGCCCAGTGCCGCACGCACGGCCAGCTCGCGAGTCCGCGCCGACGTGCGGGCCAGCAGCAGGTTCGCCACGTTGGCACAGCACATCAACAGCACGAAGCCGACGACGCCGAGCAGCAGCATCGACGTCAGCCGCATTTCGGATCCGATGAGTGCTTCGCGCATCGGCTGCAGCGTAGGGTCGTGCCCCTTGTTGGTATCGGGGAACAGCTCCGCGTTACGGCTGCCGATCGCGGTCATGTCACGCTGCGCAGCGTCGAACGAGAGACCGGGCTTGATGCGACCGATCACACGAAGGATGTGCGAGCGCCGCATCGACACACCCTCACGAGCAGGCTCGTTGAACAACCACAGGCCGGTTGGCGTGTTGGTCGAGTTGAGGGCGGGAAGAACCTGGAACTCGTTCGGCACGATACCGATCACTGTGGTGGCGCGTCCACCGATGACGATCGATCGCCCGACGATCGTCCGATCGGCGCCAAACCGTCGTCGCCACAAACCTTCGTTGAGGACGACGACGTTTGGAGTGGCGGCATCGGATGGCAGAAACGTACGACCCGCGATCGGCGTCACGCCGAGCACGTCGAAGAACCGTGCGGTCACCGCCTGCGCGCTGATCTGCTCGGGTGCACTGTCGGGAGCATTCAGCGTCACGAGCGCACCGCTGAGTGCGGCCATGGCGTCGAACGTTCGGTTCTGATCGGCCCAGTCGTTGAAGTCGAGCGGCGTGACCGGTGAGAGAAACCCGTTCGGGTATCGCTCCCAGATCATCACCAGCCGATCCTGTGGCTGCGTGAACGGCAGCGGCCGCAGGAACGTGGCATCCGCGAGCGCAAAGATCGCGCTGTTGGCGCCGATGCCGAGCGCAAGGGTCAGGGCCGCCACCATCGTGAACGCTGGCGACGCTTGCATCTGGCGCAACGCGCAGAGGACATCGTCACGGAATTCTTCACACCACTGCGTGATACGCATCTCACGATCTCGCTGTCTGCCAAGGTCGACACATGTCCGCTTCAACCGGCTGAGATCGCCGAGCCGTGCCAGCACGATCTCGCGCGCGGTCGTTGGATCGACGCCGCGCTCGACCAACTCGCGCGTCCGCATCTCGATGTGGAACGCGATCTCGTCGTCCACCTCTTGATCGAGCGGCACACGCCACAGCCAGGAACGTAAGGACTGCTTCATATCGACCCGCCGCGAACGCCGGGTCCAAAAGGCAGGACCCGGCCTACACTGCCGCTGTCACTCACTCCGGAACGCTTCGATAGGATCGACGCGCGAAGCACGCAGCGCGGGGACCACCGCGGCGATGGCGGCCGTCACGCCCAGCACGAGGATGACGGTGCCGAACGTCAGCGGATCGATTGAGGGGACGCCAACGAGAAACGTCGCAATCGATTGACCGAGCACCGCAGCCAGCCCGAGACCGATCAGCGCGCCGGTCCCGATCACGCGAGCGGCACTGGTCAAGACCATCTTCAACACGGTCGCGGCGGTGGCGCCGAGTGCGATGCGAACGCCGAACTCACGCGTCCGCTGCTCGACGGCATACGCGAGCACACCGAAGACGCCGACCATCGCGAGCACAAGAGCGAGCCCGCCGAACACGACGACGAGCACCGCGCGGAAACGTTGCGGGGACGAGGACTGCCATGCGATGTCCTGCATCGTGCGGACGCGTGTCACCGGGACCGTCTTGTCCACGCGGGCGACCGCAGCGCGCACGATCGGCGCGAGCGCGTCGGCATTCCCACGTGCCGGTCGAACGACGAGCGACGCACTGACGCTGACGTCCTGTCCAAGCGGCACGTAAATGTGTACGGGCTCTTCCAGTTCGACCGGTTGTCCCTTGACCTGCCGCACGACGCCGACGATTTCACGCACGATCGGCTCGCGTGATTCCAGTGCGCCTACCCTCCTGAGCGCGACTCGCTTGCCCAAGGGGTCGCGTCCGTTCAGGACGGTCCGCACGAACGCCTCGTTCACCAGGCACACCGGCTGACTCTCCGGTGTGTCGCGATCGGTGAGCGCGCGTCCACGCACCATCGGAATCTCCAGTGTCGTGAAAAACGTCGGGCTGACGATCTGGATATCAGCGGTGGGCCGGCTATTGAGATCGCGCGGCGGGTCACCAACCACTTCGAACGTCATCTCGTGAATGAACTGGTGGTCGAGCGGAAGCGCCCGTCCCCAGCCGATGCCGCTGACCGCGGGCGACATCGCGAGCTGCTGTTCGACTGCGGTGTAGAACCGCTGCATCGACTCGCGCGTGGGATATCCCGAGCCGGGGACACCACCAGGCAGATTGAGCTGGACCGTCAGGACATTCTCAGCGCCGTGCCCCGCATCGAGCCGCTCGACGGCCATCAACGTTCGCAGTAACAAGCCGGCACCACACAGGAGCAGCACCGCGGTCGCCACCTCCGCGGCGACGAGCAGGCTCCGGAATTTTCCGTCGCGGCCCGTCGCGCTGCGGCTTTCCGAGCCGATCACCTGCACGAGCGAACGGCCGGTCGCCTGGAATGCCGGGGCCAGCCCGAAGAGCACGCCGACGGCGAATGCGCTCACGGCACAGAACGCGATTACGCGTCCATCGAATGTGAACGCGATCGCCGGTGGCAGCAGTCCCTCGGGGATCACAGCCGGAGCCACCTCGAGGATCGCGGCGCCGACTGCCAGTCCGATCACGCCGCCAATGGCGGCGAGCACGATGCTCTCGGTCAGGATCTGCGTCACGATTCGCACCCGTCCCGCACCCAGTGCCGATCGCACCGCGAGCTCGCGCGCGCGAACGGTCGTCCGCGCGAGCAGCAGATTCGCGATGTTGGCGCAGCACATCAGCAGCACCACGCCGACAACGCCGAGCAACAGCACGGAAGTTAGACGCACGTCCGAGCGGATCACCCACTCGCGTAGCGGATCGACCCTGACGCCGCGACCCTTGTTGGTGGCGGGATACTCTCGCGCGAGCGCGTCACCGATCGCCGTCATGTCGTCTCGCGCCGCCTGTTCGCTGACGCCAGGCTTCAGCCGACCGAACACGCGCATGAAGTGGAGCGCCCGTTCGTCGAGCCCCGGCACCGGCACATAGGGCGTCCAGAATCTGCTCGGCGCCAGTACCTGCGCGGCTTCTGGAACAACACCGATGACGGTGAACGGTCGCCCATCGATCTGGAAGGTGCGTCCAACGATTCCACGGTCCGCGCCGAATCGCGCGCGCCAGAACGTTTCGTTGAGCACCACCACGTCGAGATTCGATGCGACGTCATTCGGTACGAACACACGGCCCACGATCGGTGTCACCCCGAGGACCTGGAAGAATGGCGCCGTCACGCGCCAGCCGATCACCTGCTCGACCGTACCGTCGGCGCCGACAATCGTGCGAGTACCGCCCCCGTACGCCATGCCGGCCATGCCCTCGAACGTCCGGTTCCGCTCGTTCCAGTCGCGAAGGTTCAGGGGCGCGACGGCCGCGCAGCACCCCCGCAGCGCGGCGAACTGTTCGGACACCAGGAACACCCGATCGGGATCCCGAAGCGGCAGCGGACGAATCAGAATGCCATCGGCCAGCGCGAAGATCGCGCTGTTGGCGCCGATGCCGAGCGCGAGGGTAAGCGTGGCGATCAGCGTGAACGCCGGCGCCCGCCGCAACTGCCGCAGCGCGAATCGCACGTCGTCTCTCACCTCACCGAGCCATTGCGTCAGTCGCATCTCACGATCCCGCCTTCTGCCAAGGTCCACGCACGTGCGTTTCAGGCGAGTGACGTCGCCCACCCGCGCGAGGACGATCTCGCGCGCTGCCCTCGGGTCGACTCCACGCTCGACCAGTTCGCGCATCCGCATCTCGACGTGGAACGCGATTTCTTCGTCGACTTCACGATCGACGGGAACCCGCCAGAGCCACGATCGAAGTGAGCGCCTCATAGCGCACACTTGTCGGCCAGGCCCTGCTCTTTGGACCCGGCTGCCCCGGCGGGTCTACAAAACAAGACCCGCCCTACGAGTGTGTTGTTCGTCACACGTCACTCACTTCGGAAGGTTTCGACGGGATCCACTCGTGTCGCACGCCACGCCGGCGCCGCGGCCGCAACTGTCGCCGTCAGCACGAGCACGGCTGCCACCGTCGCGAACGTCGTGGGATCCAACGGCCGCACACCGAACAGGAAACTTGAAATCGTCTGCGCCAACGCCGCCGCGGCCCCGAGTCCGATCGCCCCGCCCACACCGACCATGCGTGCGGCGCCACCGACGATCAATCGCAGGACGTCGGCGGTTCTCGCGCCCAGCGCGATTCGAACGCCGAGCTCACGCGTGCGCTGCGCTACCGAATACGCGAGCACGCCGAAAATCCCAACCATCGCCAGTGCAAGAGCGAGCGCGGCAAACGTGCCGACCATGACCGCACGGAAACGGTGCGGCGCAGTCGTCAGGTTGGCGAGATCGGTCAGCGTTCGTTCCCTGCGCACCGGCACGTCCCTGTCGATCCGCGCGATCGCATCGCGAATCGGGGTGATCAACGACTGCACCGGCCCCGACGTCGCTTGAACGACCAGGTAGGTGTCTGACAACGGAAGCTGCGTCAGAGGCACGTACACCACCAACGGCGAATAGGGCTCGTCCATCCGATCTTTCAGCTGACGGACGACGCCGACGATTGCTCTCGGCATTGGCGCCATGACGCCTGGAATGTCGATGCCGATCACCACGCGAGCCCCGATCGGATCTCTGCCTGCCAGGTGCTGCCGGACGAACGCTTCGTTGACGATGCAGACGAGCGGGCTGTCACCAGCATCACGTTCGTCGAAAGGGCGGCCCGCGACGATCGGAAGGTCGAGCGTGGTGAAGTAGCCTGGGCTCGCCGCCTGCAAATCCGCCGAGGGCTGATTCGCTGCGGGCACCGGCGGATCACCGGCGATCTCGAATCGCAGGCGCCCTATCTCCGTCGTTCCCCACGGGAGGCCCGTCGACCATCCGAACCGGCGCACGCCCGGGATCGCGCTCACGTCGCGCGTCGCCGCATCGTAGAACTGC
>Ga0126377_10001224_pt1 | contig 16571 bp, 15 predicted proteins | sample PanSoiMetPlot_22_FD_92647 | JGI IMG/M metagenome (GOLD analysis project Ga0126377, IMG submission 92647) | Tropical forest soil microbial communities from Panama - MetaG Plot_22 | ecosystem: Environmental > Terrestrial > Soil > Tropical forest > Bulk soil | place: Panama | collected 2016-02-17 | reverse complement strand
TACCCTAAACGACTTACGCCTTGATGTTATGCTGATTCCTAGAGTTGATAGATACTTTAATCGCTGTAAGAGCAACTTGAAATTCTTAGAGGCGAGTATGCTGGAAATACCCGTAATAGCGCAGGGCTTTACGACTGGCGATAGCCCTTATCAAGGCGAGCAGGACAGCAAGCGAATGAGAGTTGTAGTTGATAATGAAAAGTGGTTATCAGAGATTGAACTTTTAGTTAGTGATAAGGAGTTGAGAGAAGAAATGGGCAGAAAAGCTAAGAACTATGTCTTATCAAAGTACAGCATTGATAACAACATTCAGAAGTGGGAGGAAGCTTACTCTAAACTTTTAAAGTAATGGCCACAGAGAGGTTTACTATTACTGACGGGTCTGATATGCAAGGTTACTTTAATATGTACGCTAATGAGCTGTTGCCTTTATGCGAGGGCAATGTTTTGGACTTAGGCTGCGGTGAGGGTTGGTTGACTAAGCAGATTGCGGAAAAAGAGAAAGTTAATTTTGTTTTAGCCTTAGACAAGTTCACCAAACAGCCCGCAGTCAACTTTCACAAGAAGATTATTTACTTAGGCTATGATATTACTAAACTGGAGATTGAGGGTACATTTGACACAATAATCGCCACGGAGTTTGTTGAGCATATTACAGAAGAAGACTTAATGCGGTTGCTTCCAAAGATTAGGCGCAACTTAAGCTTGAAGGGCGTGTTTATAGGGTCTACGCCTAACAAGATTGCGCCTACGATTAACGAGTATCATTTAAAAGAGTACACCCTAAATGAGTTTAAGAATTTGTTGAATTACGCTGATTTTAATAATGAAGTGAAAATTTTAGGGCGAGAGGACTTGATGGTATGGATAGCAAGGTAACGGTTGGGATACCGACTTACAACTATGCTCACTACTTGCCAGAAGCGATTGAATCGGTGTTAGCTCAAACTTATGCTAATGTTGAGATTATAGTTCTTGATGACGCCAGCACTGACAACACTAAAGAAATTGCTGTTAAGTATCCTGTTAAGTACATTCGGCATGAGAAAAATTGGGGACTTGCGGCAACTAGGAATACCGGACTAAAAGTTGGCGAGGGTGATTGGTTTATGTTCTTAGACGCAGATGATAAGATTGATAAGGACTTAATTAGTTTGTCGCTTCAATACGCTAACGCTAAAAAAGCTGATATAGTAGGGGTGTGGCAAAAGGAGTTTGGCGATACTGATTTTGTCCACTACTTTCACCCAGAGCCGACTCATCAGGACTTTATAATGGGCAACAAGATAAACTGCTCTAGTATGTTTAGCCGCAAGGTTTACGAAACTATTGGCGGTTACGATGAGCGATTGACTGCTTATGAGGATTGGCAATTTTGGCTAAGAGCAACTAAAGCGGGGTTTAAAGTGGTAACGATACCTTTGCCTTTGTTTTACTACCGTAAGCACAAAGGCAGTATGATTGATAAACTAATTGAGGACGGGTTAAGGGACAAAGCCTTTGAAGCTATGAAGGACACTTTACCCGATATTTACTATGATAAATGATTATCCTAGAGTAGTTAAATTTAATGACGCTACATTGTTTGAGCTTGAAACAAAAAAAGCCCAACTGATTGAGCAGGGTAGGGCTTTAAGCAAGCAGATTGAGGATATTGAACTTGAGATGGGTAAGATTGATGTTCGTTTGCAAACTCAAGAAGCAGAGGTAGATATTAAGGACTTAAAGGATAAAGGCAATAAGATTGGTGTGGAGATGGATAATGCTTTGAATTACTTTAAAAAGGAAATGAAGGAAATTCAAGAGCAGATTTTTAAGCGAATGGCTGAAAAAACTGACCCCCGGCTTAGGAATGACCATAAAAAGCTTGAACAGCAAAAGCTTGAACTTGAGAAAAAGCGCAATAAAATGGCACTTAAAGCCCAAAGCGTTAAAGATAGAATACTGTCATTAGTACCTAGAGTAGCTAAGCAATACTTAACTGATGAGTTTGACGATTACTATGATTTGAAGCTTGAGAATGGCGAGATGATTTTGCGGATTTTTAACCACTTAGAGGATTTTAAGACAAATTTCCGTAAGAAATTGTTAAAAAAATAATTAGCGTGCTATAATTTTTATATATTTAGCCACGAAAGTATCGGGCAACTTTTGTTGCCTGATTTTATTTTATGGTCTGGAATGATACTACAAACCGACAAGGACTTGTTCAAGATTGTGAAGACCTTTGCGGTCTTGGCGCAACTGGCATAACCAGTAGCACCACCTTGTTTGCCCAGTTTACCCGTTGGGCGAATAAGTGGAACTTAATTGGAGCTAAGATTGCCATAAATGCCCAAGACGGCTTTGATTTTGACGACCCTAGCTACTCTACTTTCCCTAGCGGGACTTTTGTTGGCACGACTAACCGTGATTACAACTTTGACGATACTATGAAAATGTTAAAGCTCAAGCTTGTAGCTTTAAGTTTTGACGGTAGCCATTTTGTTAAAGCCAAACCTGCTGACACCAATGACCCGATTTTTCAAAATGTCGTTCGGGAGGATACTACTGTTGATTCTTTAGTAGGCGGACTTAATCCGATTTACGACCCGCACGCTAACGGCATTGATATTTACCCGAAGTTTACCAGCGACCAAGTTACGGCAGGGGCAAAAGTTTATGTCGAGTTCTACCGTGAGCCAAAGAGCTTTGCCATTACTGGCACTGATAGCCAAGAGCCTGGCTTTGCCAGCCCTTTTCACCAGTTAATCAGCAAGGGCGCAAGCTATGAGTATGCTTGCCTTTACAAGCCTGATTTAGCCGTTAGTTTAAGGCTTGACCTTTACGGCAATAACGCCACCATTCCAGGCATTGTTAAGGACATGGAGGAGTGGTACAGCTTTCGCTACCCTCAAGCTAAACGAATTATTCCTTTAATGGAGAACCCTCGTTAATAATTAACTAAAAGATATGAATCCACAATTCATTATCAAAGAGAATGTCAACTACAAGTTAGTTGATAAAGATGGTAAGCCAAAACCTTTATTTCAAGAGAACAGGCTGTTTACTTGGCTTATGAAAAAAGGCTTGTTAAGCCCGCACGCTTGGAAAATTCCATTCTTGCTAGGCACTTGGCAAACAGAGAAGAATGTCAGTAACTTAATTACGACTGCAGGCCGAGGCTTGATTAGTGGTTTGATAAATGGCAGTGGTAGTCCTGCCGCCGCTACTTACATTGCTGTTGGCACAGGCACAACTGCCGCCGCCATCACCGACACGACACTGCAGACTGAAACTGCTACCAGTGGTTTGTCCCGTGCCGCCGCCACAGTCAGTTTGGTTACGGGTAGTGTTACCAATGATACCGCCCAAATGCTGAAAGCCTTTGCAGTAACAGGCAGTGTAGCGGTAACCGAGAGCGGTATTTTCAACGCTAGTAGTAGCGGCACAATGCTATGTCGGCAAGTCTTTAGCGCGGTTAATGTAGTCAACACCGATACTTTGACAGTTACTTGGCAAATTAAAAATGCTTAACTTATGTATAGAACAAAGTTTGGCAAATGGTTCTTTAACAAATATTTTGGCATACCTAAAACTGCCAATGTCTTTTTAGTTGACGACCATAATATTCATTACTACGAGAATGGCAAGTGTATTTGCCGAAGCTATGGACAGAAAATTAGCTATTGGCCGAGCATTGGGCTTTTAACGACTACTAATTCAATTCTGAACAAAAGAGCGAAAATAAGTCCAGGTAGCGCTGATTCAAATTTTGGAAGCGGTGATATAGTTTGTGCAACAAGTTTTGGGTCGCTTGTATATAGAAGTTTAATTGGTTTAACTATGCCTTCTACACCAGGGGGGATAATTTCTGATATTGCTTTGGTTTTAACTTACCGCTCAAATCTTAACGGTCCAAGCACGGTTCAGCTTTATCCTCTAACTCAAAATGGTTGGACTGAAAGCGGAGTAACTTGGAACAAATATGATGGAACAAATAATTGGACAGTCGCAGGTGCAATGAGTGATGTTGGTTCATTAACTCACTCTTTGACTAATCGGACAACTGCGGGGACAGATAAATATTACTTGTACGGCTCAAGTTGTAACGGGACAGCTTTAAGCAATATAACTTGGGGAAGTACTGTTGATTTACTTTTAAAATGGGCAACTGAAAGCGGTTCACATGATAAGGAAATTACTTACTCTGGTTCAGACGTAGGTAGTGCAGCAGTCACTCATCCTTATTTGGAAACTACCTATACATTGGCTGCAACTTTAGCTGAAACTCTGACTATGACTGCAGGACTAAGTATGATGGGCGGTAAATTTTTATTCTTAACGGAAACTCTAACCATGACTGCTCTGGGTTTAAAAAATATTGGCTTTCATTTACTGACTGAACTTTTTACTTTAACCAGTAATGTTTTGGGCTTCATTAAGTACCGCCCCAATAGCAAAAGCAGTTCAACCTTTACTTACGATGAAAAAGGCGAAGATGAAATATGAACAAGATTTTAGAAATTAAAGATAGTGATTTTTTAAAAGGCGAAAGTATTTCCACTGATTCGCCCTACGGCGGCTTATTTGATAGGCTTGAGAATTGCGACCCATTTGAAACCCCTGGCCTTGCCTTGCCTGGACTTTCGCCTAACAATCAGACGCTTGCTACAACACCGCAATTTTTAACTAGCTTTAATAGCTCTGGCACTAATTATATCTACGCCCACAGCAATACCAAGCTCTATCAAGTCCTGCAAGATAGCCCTTATACGGTAGTGGATAAGACTAGCGAGATTTATCAGCACTTGGCGATTGGTACGGCGGCCGTTACAGTAGGGCGAGTAATTTGGAAGGGCAAGTATGTTTACATAACTATCACTAGCAGTACGAATGGGTATATTTCCGCTAATAGCTTACCTGTAGCAAGCGGCAACGATGTTCTTTTAAAAAATGGCTTGGGAACTGCCACGGCAACTTACTTACCGATGGAGGTTGGCGCGGACGGCAACTGCTATTTTGCTTACGGGCAATTAACAATTGGCGAATTGACTTCAGCAACAGGTACAAGTGGAAATAGCAATCTTTTCTACATTGATGAGGGCTATTACATTCGCGAGTTGATAAACGATGGGCGGTACTTAGTGATTTTAGCTGACAACAATACTGAGAATATGGCTGACCGCAAGACGGGAAGCTACAAATGCAAAGTTTACTTCTGGGACATGGTGCAGACTGACGCAAGTGGGCGTATAACCACAGACCAGACTTTTGACCTTAATGATAGTTGGATAACAGGGGGCAGGTACTTAGACGGCGGGATTTACTTCTTTGGCAACAATGGGCTGTATGTTTGCAATAGTGCTACGCCGCCTAGATTGATTCGCCCTTACGCTACAACTAGCGGTTTTCAGTCCAAGCCTCTTAACGCCAGCCAAGTAGTTGCGACAAAAGGCAGGATTTGGTGGATTGATGGCACTAGCACTAGCAAGTATGATGTTTTAGCTTACGGTAACCCCATAACAGGGCAACAAAAGATTTTAGCTAGACCATTCACTAGACCTATTGTTGCTTACTTAATGACTTGCTTATTGATTAGCGGCGATACTGTGGTAATGGGAACAAACCAGTCAGGGCTTTACTTCTTTACGGGAACAACGAGGGGTGAGCTTGTTTTAACGACTATTAACTATAACTTGCCATCGCCGTTTACTTTTGACTTAGTGAAAATTACTTTAAGCAAGCCTTTAGCTCAAGCTAATGATTTTCTTCAATGTGTAGTCATTAGCAACGATAATCAGATTTCAGCTGAAACTAAAAGTTATAACTCCGCAAACCCTAACAAGCAAACCTTTATTTTTAAGCGAGTAGCGACCTCACCCAATCAGCCTTCAGTGATAGAGAATTACCGCTTGACGATAAATTTATCCTCCCATAATGACGCGGCGATTCAGCGCATAGCGGTTTACGCTTCGCCGCTTAACGACATTAACGAGATTGTATGAGCGATTTTCTTCAAAAAAACGAGCCTGATTACGAAAAGTTAAACTTAGAGAAAGAAATAAACGGGCGTGATTTAGCTTATGCTCCAAGGCCAGCCTTGCCCGCTGTAACCGCCGCTAATAACACTACTTTCCCTACGGGTACTGGCGCGGGCGGTACATACATAACTAACGCAGCTACTACTATTTTGGATAATATGCGTACTCGGATAAGCGACTTAGACGCTAAGTTAAATGCTTTAGAGGCTAATTTAATTAAATTAGGTTTAAATAAACACCGCTAATGGCTCAAGAAACAATTGGACAATATCAAGGACAGAACTACTTTGTAGGACAGAACACGCCAGTAATGACGCCTGACCAGGCTTTTGGCAACCAGCAGTTGCCTGTGCCGCAAAGCACTGCGCCTAGCGCGGGCGATACTTTAATGGCGAGCGTCCAGCCTACAGTTGATAGCATTGCCCAGAGCATAACTACCGCTCCTACGGCTACCGAAACTAAGCAGCAGGGAATATTGGATTCCTTAGCTTCCTTGACTGAGCAAGATACTGGCAAGCGGCAATATGAACTGCAGCAGGAGCAAGCACAAGGTGTCCCTGATTTACAAAAGCAGATTAGCGATTTAACGGGACAAATAAATGTCGGTAACGCCGAGTACCAGAAATTAAACGCTGACTATAACCAAAAGTTTGCTAACTTAGGCGGTAATGAAAGCGTGGAGACCAAAGCGGTTTTAGCCGCCCAGCAAGCAGGCTTGACCAGGGCGGCAGACGCAGCTAAAGCTAGTAAGGCGGCGGATGTGGCACTCTTAGCCGCAAGGCAGCAAGCACTTAATGGTAACTTACAGACAGCTTTACAGTTAGCGCAAAACGCTACTGACGCTCGCTACGCTCCGATTGAGGATTCAATTAAAGTTAAGCAAGCCCAATTGCAAGCTATTCAGCCTATGCTTGATAAAGAGCAGAGAACGCAAGCTTTAGCGCAACAGACTTTTCTACAACGCCAACAGCAGGAAATAGCTGACAAAAAGGAGCAGGCAAAGACTAATGTCCAGTTGGCTTTAACCAGTGGAGTAAAAACAAATTTTGTAAATCAGAACGGAACTTTCTTTAATGCCGCTACTGGCGAAGCTTATGCTACACCGCAGGAGTTTTTTAAAGCGGCGAATGTCAGCAGTTTTGATGAAGCTTATAAAAAAGGTTTAATTACTGATTTAAGTGCTGAGGCTGTAAATAACATTGACTTTGCCAAGCAGGCGCAAGCTAAGTACCCTGATGTAGCTATTCCGCTTAATGCTACACCACAACAGGTAGCCCAGATTGTTAGAACTAGCGGAATTTATAGAGACCAAATAAGACCACCTGTTAGTGCAGGTGGTGGCGGCGGTAATTTGGGAGTTTTAGGATTAACTAATCAACAAATTGATAATATTTCCCCTTTAGTTTCTCAATTTCAAAGTTCTCCTATTGTTCAAAATTATAATACTATTGGCGAAGGTTATAATTTTGTCAAAAGTCTAAGTGATAAAACTACAAATCCCGCAGATGACCAAGCCTTAATTTATGCTTTAGCAAAAGCTCTTGACCCAGGGAGTGTTGTCAGGGAAGGCGAATATGCTACTGTTCAAAAATATGCTCAATCTTGGGCGAAGGCTTATGGAAAGGGCGTAAGTCAAGCCTTGGCAGGAACAGGATTTTTGTCAGAAAGTGCTAGAAAAAATATTAAATCAACTATTGAATCTAGGTTTAATGCCTCGCAAACAAGCTATCAAAATCTCTATACTGAAACTTCTAGAAGAATAAACTTAATCGGTAATACCGATAAAGGTAATTTATTATTAAATAATTATGGCGGTGCTTTTATTTCTGCTTCTGGACAACAAACTTCTACTCAAACAATTCCTGCAGGAACAGATGGAACAGATTATGGCTTGTCTGGATATATTTCTGATGGTATTCAATGGGTTCTAAAAGGACAATAAAATGGCAACACAACCTAAAACAATTCCATTTAGCGCAACGCCAAACAGACCAAAAACTGTGCCTTTTAGTAGTAGCAAATTTCCTACAGGCAAACCAGCTTCGGTTGACCAAGATTTTCAGCAAAAACTAGCACAAGCAAGCAACGATGATGGTTTGTTGCCTTATTCAAAAATGCAATTTACACCGACTGATGTCGGGGAAACTAGAAGTGTTAAAGGTGCGATTGGCCCGACTATTACTAACCAATTAAAGAGTGTGGCAAATTTGGGTGTGGGCATTGCTCATTTTCTTGACCCTGTAAGTAATATTAAAAAGATTGACCAGGCTGCTAAAGCGGGCGTTGGCTATTTTCAACAGGCTAAAGAAACTGCTGCTTCACAGCAAGCCGTTAAAGGCTACATTCCGCAGTTGCAAGAACAGATTGCTAAGAATAAATCTATGGGTAAAGATACCACAAATCTTGAACGGCTTTTAAAAGAAGCTGGCGGGCAAGAGGTCACTAGCCCGACTTTTAATTTAGATGTAGCTAAACAACTACCAAGCGCAGGTTACAAAACTTTAACGCCACCCGCTTTGCAAAAAGGCGTAACTGCTACTAAAGAAAAAGGCTTTAGCGAGGGTTTTCACGCTGCTGTACAAAGCATTGCCGAAGACCCGCAACAACTTGCTCCCTACTTTTTATTAGCTAAAGGTTATGTTGAAGAAAATTTGCCAGCAGTTGATAAAACAATTTCTAAAACAGGCGATTTAGTTACTAAACCCACAGAAGTTGTGGCTACAAAACTTGCGGACTACGGAAAAAAACTTGCTACTTTTGGGACTTCGCAAGCTACGGGACTTAATCCGCAAACTGTAAAAACTATTTTAGCTAATCCTTCGGAATTTTCTGGCGAACAAATGAAGCAATACAGCAGAGAAACGATTGGGCGAGAAGTTCATAGTGATATTACAAAAAGAGTTGATGAGTTAAGTGAAACTGGTAAAGAATATCAAACTATACGGCAGGCTAAAACAGCAGTTAATATTCCTTCGTCTACTGTGTCTGATGTTTTGGCTAAATATGGAATAATTTTAAAGGACGGAAAAATAACTACTTCGGCTGAAAGTGAGCCTTTAAAGGCTGGCGATATTCGAGATTTGCAGAATTTTATTGACCAATACGGAAAAGAAAGCGAACTTACTTCTAATAGTTTCTTAAATGCCCGCAAATCTTTAGATATTTTAAGCGAATATGGAACAGACAAAAGCGATGTGTCTACTAGAATCTCCCGTGATTTAAGGTCGGCATATGACAAAATTGGTAAAGCTCAAGTTCCAGGCTTAAAAGAACTTGATACTCAATATGCGCCAGAAGTTAAATTACTTAAACAAATAAAATCTGATTATCTAAATCCAGACGGTACTTTTAAAGATAATGCCATAACTAAAATTTCTAATTTAACTAATAAAGGACGGGAACAGATTTTAGAAAGACTTTCTAAAATAAATCCTGATATTAGCAGAAAATTAACTATTCTAAAGGCTTTAGAAGATATACAAAACGCCAGTGGACAAAAAGTTGGCACTTATGGCAGAGCGGCAGTAGGAATTTCTGGTTTAGTTACAGGTAATGTCCCAGCTATTATTGGAGCTATTTTAGCCACGCCTGAAATTGCTACACAAATTTTGCGTGGCGTGGGTAAACTGCAAGGCTTAAAAGACCCTGTGATAAACGGAATTATTAAAACCTTTACTACTGATATTAAAATTCCTGAAAAATTAAAAAACTACAAACCTAACATTGGTTTGAGTATTGAAGATGTAAGCCCAAAAGGTAAGGAGCTGGCAACTCCTAAATCTGCTCCAATTTTTAAAGGCTTTAAAGATTTAAGCACAAAGATTTTAAGCAAACTAGAAGGACGAAGTGAAGTCAGCAAGCAGTTTATTTCCGACCTTACCAATAGCGGTGATATTCGCCAAGCCGAACGGGATTTGATTCGGAAAACCTTAGAAGATTTCCCTGATAAAGTTCCAGTTAAGGAATTTGCGGATAAAATAAAAACAGAGTTATTGCCATTGAAAACCCAAACAATCATAAATCCTCGATATGAAAATATTACATTGCCTGATGAACTTCGTGGAAATGTGGCTAGTTATAATGAGCATATTTATAATTCTCCCATTAAAACTTCTGCTGGCGATGTCCATTTTTCTCCTTATGGGGAAAGTTCCCGTAGAGCTGGAACTGACGCAACTCAAAATTACTTCGCTCATACTCGTATAGAAGATTTAGCTTCTAATCCAAAAGATGAATTTGCCTTAAAAACTTTAGAACGAACACGAGGCACACAAGGGTATGGAGGTAAGGCTTCTAAAGTAGAACGAACTATTTTAGGAGATAAAATTTCTCAAGATGCTACCACTCGCAGAGTGATAGAACTTCAATCTGATTTGTTTCAGAAGGGGAGGCTGGAAGAAGAAGGAACAGGAGGGTATGAATATGAACTTGAAAATAAAATAAACCAAGGTAATAAAGCAGGGATTGTTAAATGGCAAAAAATTGTGAATGAACGAAAAGCCGAGTTACAAAAACTCGAACCCTATCGCAACACTTGGCAAGAGCGGATAATTAAAGAAGAAGTTAAACAGGCAGCTAAAGATGGGAAGACTAAACTACAATTTCCTACAGGAGAAACTGCTATGAAGATTGAGGGAATTGGTCAAGTGGATAGAGGTTTTATGAATTTTGAAAATGGTCGAATGACAACTTTAACTAAACCAGAGAACTTAGAAATTGGAAGGGAAATAATTGACCAAGCGGGTTCAAATTGGATTATCACTGATGTCCTGGGAGATGGGAAGTTTAAGGCAGTGCCGAAAGATAGATTTAGTTCTCAAGAATTAAAGACTCTATTGAATGATTTTGAACATGCTCCACACGGACTGAAAGTTCCTTTTGAGACATTTCAAGAAACCTTTGACATCTCTGGTAAAGTAGATACTAATAATCCTATTTACCGCTTCTATGAAAAGACTGTGGGAAAATACTTACAGAATAAATATAACGCTGAACGGGTTAAAGACCCGCAGGGCGTTGAATGGTGGCAAGTAGATGTTAAGCCTGAAATGAAAAAGAAGCCGATTGATGTTTTCAGCCAAAAGAAAAAAGAACAGGCTTATGCTTAATTATTGCTTAACCAGTTTATACCGCTAATAACTGCTATGCCAACCCAAAATCCTAACATAGGTGGATATAAAACTGTAAATGCGATTAAGCCTAAGATTAAAAATAATATCATACTTCTCCTTATTAAAAACCCGCTCAATTACTGGATTCAGCAGTAACTAAACGGGAATAAACTAATAATATAATAATCGCTGAATCCGATAAAGGTATGATAGCAGATATAATGAGTTTTGTCAAATAACCCTTATTTATGCCCGATATTAACACAAATAAAGAAGCTCTAACTAAGATAAGTTCGCTTTTCAACTCCGATAAAATCCTGCTTAAACAGGACATTGAGGAAGTTGTAGGAGCTTTAGTTAAGGTTTTAGCAAATAATAAAAAAGAGATTTACAATACCAGTGAGCAGATAAAGCAACAGCAACAGGACTTGTTTAATAAAGTCGTGGAAAGTTTGTTTCAGCACCAACAGGAAATTACTAGCTTAACTGATAATCATAGAACTCAAACTGACCAGAGTACCCAAGAAAAACTTAACCAAGCTTTAGAGAAAGTTAATAATGCTGTTTTAGAGGTTAAGAGCTACATTTTAGAAGCGCAAGCTCTTAAGCCTGAAAATCCTGACCCCGAAGATGTCGCAACTTTAGTTTTAGATAAAATAAAGTTGCCTGAAATTAAAGACCCAATACTGGACACACCAAAAGAAATACGAGATAAGCTTGAGAGCTTAAAGAAAAACGACAGGTTAGACATTAAGTACATTAAAGGTTGGGAAAATTTTAGGGACGAAATTGTTAATCACGCCGTTACACAGGCTAGAGGCTTGCTTTATGCAGGACTTTTAGAAAATGGGACAAGTGGAACTGGTGGCGCGGCGACAACTTGGGAAACTCCCAGCGGAATTGTTGATGGCTCTAATACCAGTTTTACTGCTACACATACTCCTATTTACATAATTTCTGACGGTGCAACTTATTTTGAAAATGCAGGTTATACGCTTTCGGGTTTAAATATCACTATGAATGTTGCGCCAAAAGCTGCGCCTGATGGATTTATCCGCAGTTTCTATAACTTATCGGCAACATCACCTGATATTAACGCAATTATTTTAGAATAATATGGCTAACACCAAAATTAGTTCTATGACCATTGATACTACTCCGCTAGTTGCGGATGTCGTGCCTTTAGTAAATGTGGCTGATTCAACTAATAAAAAAGTTACAGTTGGGAATCTTACAAATCAAATAAATGTTAAACAATACGGCGCATTGGGTGATGGGATATATATTTCGGATGGAGCAATAACTAGCGGCACAGCCACTTTTACTTCAGCTACGGCCAGCTTTACCAGTGCTGATATTGGCAAAAGGATTGTGATTGAGGGGGCGGGAAGTTCAAGCGCGACTTTAGCTACGACTATTTCCGCCATAGGTTCAGCCACCAGCATAACTATTGGCACAAATGCTTCGACCACGGTTAGCAGTAATGCCAAAGCGGTTTACGGCACGGATGATACCACGGCGATAAATTCGGCAATTTCAGCCGCAAGCAACGGTGACACTGTCTTTTTTCCAGTCGGTTTATATATGATTAGCAGCCAAATCAGCATAGCGGGCGCAGTGAGGCTTTTAGGGACGGGATTGGATTATGCCACGGCAGGCGGGCCAATTCGAAAAGGCAGTGTGATTATTTGCGCCGCATCCATGACTTCGGGCGTCAAGCTGGGCACATCGCTTTCCACAAGTACGGGTTTATGCGGGGCAAGTATGGAACATATGGGCGTGGATGGCATGTATTTGGCCACCAATACCGTACAGACGGGCAGCCGCAGAAATTATATTTTTGCCTGCCAGATTTGGCGCGGTCTTACCTATGGCTTAAACATGACCGGACAGAATGGCTATTGCAGCTTTTCTATTATTGGCCAGCAGGGAAAAGGGACTTGTGTTTTGATACCGGAAGTTGACAATAAACTATACAATAACCAGATTCGAGAAGGATTGGTAGCCTCAATAGAAATTACCCGCGCAACGCCCATGATTCAGGGTAACCATATTTTCACTTATCAGACCGGAGCGGGCTGGAATATATATATCCATGATACGCAAAATACCGATGGGGAAATAAATATTTTAGGCAATACTATAGAAGTTTGCACCAAGCACCAGATATATATTGTCGGCAAGGCCAGTCAGACAATGGGCAGGATTTCCATAATTGGCAATACCTTTTACGAAGTGTCAGGTTTCGCCGATAATACCTATTCTATTGTAGCTTTGGATGTAACCGCTTCCTCTACTGTGCTTAACCAAATTACGGTTATGGGAAATACTTTCAGTCCTCAAGGCGGCGGCAAATGGAAAGGGCTAGTAGAAAAAATCGGCAGTGGGGGAACTTTGAGGGGTGTTACAGTTACAGGCAATGCCGGTAACGGCGTTAATGCTTTTGCTTCGGGTTTTCGGCCAGAAAGTATGCTGGGAAATATTAACGAAGTTTCAGGAGTGATTAAACTTTCTGACAACGGTGGGGTTTCAACTCAAAGCGGCAATGGTTCAACTACCGCTTTCACTATTGCCCACGGGCTATATGATACGCCTAACCATGCCACGGTAACGGCGGGGTCTAGCGCAGCAGCTGCGGCTTACTATGTCTCGTGGGATTCTACCAATTTAACAGTTACCTTTTTAGCCGCTCCTGCGAATGGAACAAATAATTTACTTTTAGCGTGGCGTGCTTGGCTTTAGCTTTTTTAGTTAAACTTATTTTCTTTTTTGTTGCTTCTGAAAGATGTTTGCCTAAATTCATTTGATGTCCTTTTTTAAAATGAGTTCTTCCAGTATTCTATTCCAAGAAGTCCAGCCTTTTGGTAAATCATATATTTTATGACAGCTTACGCATAACATAATCCAATCTTTTTTAATCCTTAAATATTTTTTACTAATATTTGCCCAATGATATTTTTTACTAATATTTTTACAAGTTAAACCGATTAAATATGCTTCACATTTATTAGCTTTGCCATACCATCTATAAACCCAAGCATGTTTAGGAATATAACTGGCTTTATTACCTTTCCAAAATGGATGATTTTTCCCAATACGTTGTGGCATATAATTAAAAACTGCCCGCAAATGAGGAAGCATTTACGAGCATTAATTAATAACCAGCTTCCTCTAGTTACGCTATAATTATAACATATATGGCATTACAAATTAAAACAATTAAATTAATCTCTCCGACTTCTACCGGTAATCAAGCAACCACTGGCGTAGGTTTCCAGCCGAAGGCCGTAATGTTTTTTGCCACCTACCAGACAGCCGAAGGAACAGCGGCAAATGCACAAATGGCAGTAGGTGCAGCAGTGTCCAGTTCTTCAAGAGCCGCTATTGCTGTTCAAGGTTTAGACAATGTTTCTACTACTGATTCAGATAGGCGCAGTAGTAATACTAAATGCATAACTTTGATTGATAATGCAGAAACTACTCTAATTGAAGCTGATTTTGTTTCAATGGATTCAGATGGCTTCACTTTAAATTTCACGACTGTTCAAGCTAGTAATTACAACATTTACGCTTTATGTTTAGGCGGCTCAAGTTTAACTAATACCGCTTTAAAGGAATTTGCCGCAAATACAGGGACAGGGTCTCAAGCTATAACAGGAGTAGGCTTTCAGCCAGACGCAATGCTCATGTTTTCTGTGGGCGACCCTAATCTTAATAGCAATACCACAGCGGTTAATTATTTCGGTATTGGTTTAGATTCCAGCAATACAGTTAGCGTTAACGCCCGAATGAATAACATTGACGCTGATACCCATACAGGCGATGTCAGCTACAAAACGGATAAGATTATTACCTCAACTACAGGGGCAGTAGCCGCCAGTTGGGAAGCCTCACTGACTTCAATGGATAGCGATGGCTTTACTTTGAATTGGACGACTGCGGCAAGTTCGGCTAGACGCTTCTGGGCTTTATGTTTAAGGGGCGGCAATTACAAGCTGGCAACAATTACTCAACCTAGCTCTACAGGCAATCAGGCAACTACGGGAGTAGGTTTTAAGCCCTCGGGTTTATTTGCTTTATCGGCAGAACTTACCGCAACAGGAGTGTCGGCAGTTTCTAATATTGCGATTGGAGCGGGTACAAGTTCTAGTAACAGATTTTCTGTTTGGAATGGAGTTACTGATGGTGTTAGCCCAAACAGAATTAACATGAACAATAATAGTAATAAAATTATTACTTTATTGTCTGCTGGCTCAACAGCCACAGTAAATGCTGACGCTGATTTGGTTTCTTTAGATACTGATGGCTTTACCTTAAATTGGACAACGGCTGATGGTACAGCCCGCAAAGTCCCTGTTTTGGCTCTTGGCCCTGCGGCAGTTCCGCCAGTTATTAACAGTGCTTTAACTGCGTCTGGTACTGCTGGTTCTAGTTTTAGTTATCAAATTACCGCAACAAATAGCCCGACAAGTTATAACGCAACGGGGTTACCTAGTGGACTTTCTGTTAATACTGGAACAGGCGTTATTTCAGGTACGCCAACTAGTGCGGGAGTAAGCAATATAACGATTAGCGCAACTAATGCTGATGGTACAGGAAGTGATACTTTAGTTTTAACAATTAATAGTTCGGCAGTAGCTACAGATTTCAGCCATGTTGGAGGTATGGTCAATATGAGTAGAGGTTATTGGAAAAGAGTTAAAAGAGGAGATTTTGATGGTTGGATTTGGGAGGAAGATTAAAATGAGAAATTATGCTAAAAAAATTCTATTTGGTTTAATTCTTGCCGCAGGATTACTGGGAGCTTCTATTGCATTTGGTATACCTGTTACAATTCCAAGTTCGTCTCAATTAGGAGATATTCCAACTGGTTTATTTAATGCAAGCGGGAATGGCAATTATCAAATTTTACACCCTGGAGCAAACGGCTATATTTTAATGGCTTCTTCAACTTCGGCTAATGGCTTAACTTGGGTAGCAACTTCAACTTTAGGCTTTACCGGCAGTGGCGGCAGTAGTGCGACCACAACCATAAACGGCTTTAGTGGCCCTAGTTTTACCTTTGCCACAGGTACGATGACAGGGCTTAATTTTTTTATTACAGGCAGTGGTTCAACCATAATCTTTAACCCGCAACTGCAAAGCGGTTATACCATACCTTTGACTGCTTCCACGACCGAGTGGTCTAACAAGCAAAGTGCTTTAACCTTGCCTTTGTCTGTTGCCAATGGCGGCACAGGTACAGCTACTCCAGGCTTAATAGCAGGAACTAACATTACCATTACAGGCACTTGGCCGTTTCAGACTATAAGCTCTAGCGGCGGCGGTACGGGCATTTGGATAGCTGGCAATAACCTTATTTATAACTCCACCACCACGGACGCTGTAATGGTTGGCTCTAGTACTCTTTCCTCTGCTAATAACAAACTGCAAGTTA
>Ga0126377_10001223_pt1 | contig 16573 bp, 13 predicted proteins | sample PanSoiMetPlot_22_FD_92647 | JGI IMG/M metagenome (GOLD analysis project Ga0126377, IMG submission 92647) | Tropical forest soil microbial communities from Panama - MetaG Plot_22 | ecosystem: Environmental > Terrestrial > Soil > Tropical forest > Bulk soil | place: Panama | collected 2016-02-17 | reverse complement strand
GGAGGCTGACGCCGTGTTCGCCGAACGCGTGGCCCAGATTGCCGATCACGCCAGGCGTGTCTTCGGTTTCGAGCCGGATGTAGTAGGCGTTGACAGTCTCTCCGATGGGAAAAATGTCGCTGACCTGGGGGCTGATGGGCAGTTGGAAGTAGCGCGCGAAATCGGGCAGTTTCAGCGCGCTGGCGAGATTGATGATGTCGCCCACGACTGCGCTGGCTGTGGGGAATCGGCCCGCTCCCGGGCCGTAGAGCATGATCTCGCCAACCGCGTTGCCTTTGATGAAGATGGCGTTGTTGACTCCTTCAATGCCGGCCAGCGGGTGATGGCGCGGCACTAACGTCGGATGGACGCGCACGTCCAAAGACTGATTGGGCGACGCGTTGTTCTCGTCGCCGTGTTGCGCAAGCCCGATCATTTTGATGCGGTATCCGAATTCCGCCGCGAGCTTAATGTCCAGGTCGCTGATGGCGGTGATGCCCTGGCGGTAGACCTTTTCGACCTCGATCGGGACCTGGAAGGCGAGCGACGAGAGGATGGCGATTTTATAAGCCACGTCGCGCCCCTCGACGTCATCGGTCGGGTCGGCTTCGGCGAATCCGGCGGCCTGAGCCTCGGCGAGCGCCTCCGCGAAAGACTTTTGCTCGCGCTCCATCTTCGTCAGGATGTAGTTGGTCGTGCCATTGACGATGCCGGCGACGCTCGAGATGCGGTTTGCCTGCAGCCCGCGCTGCAAGGTCGAGATCAGAGGAATGCCGCCCCCAACCGCCGCCTCGAAGAAAATCGTCACGTTGTGGCGGTTGGCCAGGTCGAATATCTCAGGGCCGTGCTTGGCGATCAGCTCTTTGTTGGCCGTGACGATGTGTTTGCCGTTAGTGATCGCTCGTTTGATTACCTCGTAAGCCGGATCAACGCCCCCAGCGACCTCGACCAGAATCTCTATCTTCGGATCGTCGGCGAGTTTGAACGGGTCGTTGGTGATTTCGAATTGCGAGTGATCGATGTCGCGGGTCTTATTGCGGTCTCGCACGGCAATGGCGCGTATCTCGAACTGTGGGTTGTCGCCGAGCAGCGTGATGACGCCGGAGCCTACCGTACCCAGGCCAAAAATACCAAGAATCGTTTTAGGGGTCATAACCAGGGAAGCTTAACGGGCCGCTTGGCCTGAATCAACCCCTTCGTGGGGAGCGGGAGAGCGGGAGAGCGGGGGAGCGAGAGAGCAGGGACAAGGAGACAATGAGACAAGGAAAGATCTCCATCTCCACCTCGCGCTCGCTCCCTCGTTCCCTCGCTCTCCCGCTCTCCCGCTCCCCACTTGACGGTTTGACAATGGCGGCGCCGGGCGGCTACTGTGAGCGTCGGAACTTTTAATCAACTTTTCAGGGGAAGACCGATGAGGACTATTTTTGAAGACACGACTTTGAAGGCCGAGATGGAAGAGTCTCGCAGCCGAGGCAATGAACGCAAATCCACTTTGCCGATCTTGTGGCTGATCGCCTTGCTCTGTCTCAGTGGCGTCTGGGGAGTCTATCGTTGGGCGGATGCGCATGCCGCCGTCGAGCAGCCTGCGCCCCCCGCTTCGCTCGACGATCCGAAGCAGACGTCCGATGCTTTCGGCAAATTCAACCATTCCATAATTGATGGAAAATGGTCTGAAGCCGAAGGGATGCTTTCGACCGCGGCCAAGCAAAGACTGGCTAACGAACAGAAGACCTTGGCTGAAAGCCTGCTCGGCAAGTTTAAAGATTACAAGGTTGTCGGGGGCGAAATGACTCAGAGCATTGACAGAAGCGCCCCCGGAATGATGCGTGTAGATTGCCTGTACAAGTTCACCAACGACGTTAGCTACACGAAGATAGAAGATAGGATCATTCCGCTGATACTCGTGATCGAGAATGGCAAACTGGTGATCGACAACTGGGGAGGCGTCGGTTCTGAAGAGCGGAAAGAGGAAAGCAAACCGGCCGTGAACAAATAGACAAACGTATTACTGCCGAGAGATGGAAAGTCGGAGAGAATGCAGCTCCGCTTTTTCTTTCCGTCTGCGTGTCTGCAGCGGCAAAGCCTTTGTCCAAGAGTTTTGTAGTTTGATTTAGTGTAAAAATAAGGGGCGGGTTGAGTAAGCGCTCAACCCGCCCCTTATTTTTTCGCCACGAGGATTTCGTCAGGTTTATTGGCCGCGTCCCCTTGACGGCATTGGCCCGCTGCTTCTAGGGGCGCTGGGGCTGTGCGAGGGGCCGCTGGAGCCGCGCGAGTAGCCGCCGTGCGAGGAACCGCCCTGCGAGGAGTTCGCGCGCGGCGACGATGGCGACGAAGAGTCGCCTCTCGACCGGCGGTAATCGCCGGACCCGCCTGAGCGCGAACCGAAGCCTGTGTCTGTCATACGACGATCGGTTGCGCGACTAACCGCGCCGCGGTCATTGCCAGACACCACACGCGGCGAGACTCTCGCGCCGCTTACGATTGCGCCGTTGCTTCTGTAATAGGTTCCGCTGTAGTAGTACGGAATGTAGCCATAGCTGTCGCGGTAGTTGTTGAAGAACCCGAACCCATAAGGGGACCAGAACGAGCTGGACGGGACGAAGGTGTAGAAGTTGAAGAACGGATCGTAGTACCAACCAGAGGTCAGCGATCCTGACCGGCTCACCGCCTTGACGTTGGCCGCAGTGAGCGCCTGCGCGCGATCGAAGCTCCACGTGTCGAAATTGTCTATCGCGTCCTTGTCGAGTTTTGCGATGTCCGATTGGCCGGGCAGAGCTGACCCGGTCAGAGTCACGACTTTGCCGCTTTTGATCTTGAGCGACTGATTGGACTCAAACTCGCTGAGGGTCCCCAGATTTATTTCGCCCTGGCGAACCGCCACCAGCGTCGCCGTCTCTTTCACGTCGATGCGATGCAAGCCGGCTTTCGCAATCGTCAGCGCGCCGTTTGGCGTTATGATTTCGATCGGGGCCTTCTTGTCGATTTGACCGATTTCGGCGATGACCGATCCTTTGATCAACTCGAAGCGAACCGAGTTGAGGTCGATGCTGACGGCGCGAACTTCGGTGTTGTCACTCAGGCGTAGATATGAGCCTGGATTGAGCAGCGCTTCAGCGAAGCCCTTTGACTCAACGCTTAGCCTGTCGCCCGCGCGCATCTGCGCGCCGAGCGAGGCGCGCGCCTTTTCGCCGTCTTCGCCGTCGGCGCGCAGGATGTAGACCTGGCCTTCGACGCGGTTGATGAACCCGGCTTTGGTGGAGATCAGATATTGCGCGTTTGCAGTCGCGCCCACGCCCAGAGCGAGCAGGAAAGACACTAGTATTGCGTGAGAAACCCTGTTCCTTATCATCAGCGGCCTCCTTTGTGCAGGTTTTATACCGCGCCTCACTTCAGCAGCGAAGCGAACTGGAACTATATTAATCTGAAGAGGTACATGGGAATTTTAATGCGCGCGTCGCCTATAAGCAAATCGATACAGTGAGTGGAGCGTCAGCGGCCTCTACTGCCAGTAGATCGCGAAATGGACGAATAGGTCCCTATTCGTCCATTTCGCGATTTACTGATTGTATTGACTGACGCCATCCTCACAGTCACAAAGGATTTCCTGGGTGAATTAAAACATAGCTTGAACATGCGCCCGCGCCGCTTCGCCGAGCGCGCGCAGGTTGTATCCGCCCTCTAGACACGAAACGATTCGGCCTTCGCCGGTGGTCGAGGCGGCCTCTTTCAATCGCCTGGTCATCCGTTCATAGCTCGCGTCGTTGAGCAGGAGTTGTCCGAGCGGGTCGGCTTCGTGCGCGTCGAAGCCGGCTGAGATGACTACGAGATCAGGAGAGAAGTTCCTCATCACCGATTCAAGCCCTTCATCGAACAATCGCATGTAATCCCCGGCGGGCGTCATCGCGGGAACGGGGATATTCATCGTATAACCTTCGCCTTCGCGCACGCCGCGCTCACCGGCGTCACCCGTTCCCGGATACCAGGGATATTGGTGCAGGCTGTAATAGAACACGGTCGGATCGTCGTAAAATATATCCTGCGTGCCGTTGCCGTGATGAACGTCGAAATCGACAATCAGGACTTCTTTGATCCGGTCGGGGTAAGTGGCCTGAGCGTAGCGCGCGGCGACGGCGACGTTGTTGTAGAGGCAGAATCCCATGGCGCGCCCCGCCGTCGCGTGGTGTCCCGGCGGGCGGCAGGCGACGAATGCGGTTTCTGCCTCGCCGCCCAAGACCGCTTCAACGGCGCGGCAAGCGCCGCCAGCCGCCAGTCTGGCCGCGACCTCCGAATAGTGAGAAACTACGGTGTCGGCGTCCAACGCCAAGTGATCGTAGATAGTCGCCTGCGAACATGCCTGTTCCACGCGCTGGACGGCGCGTTCGGTGTGGCATCGCAGCAGTTCTTCATTGGTTGCCGGCCGCGGCGCGATTTTGACCAGGTCGCTCCATAAGTCCTCGTCGGCCATCAATCCGTCGAGCGTCGCGCGGTAACGTTGCGGGCGTTCGGGATGATTGCCCGTGTCGTGTTTCAGATATTCATCAGAATAAATGATCGCGATTGACATGGTCGCGATGGTACCCGCAAGATGCCCAATAGGCAATCTATGGACTTCATGATCGACTCAATGCGACCCGAGGACTGGGAATTTGTGCGGGCGATCTACCGCGAAAGTATAGCGACCGGGCAGGCCACGTTTGAAACCGAAGCCCCGGACTGGGAGCGTTGGGACGCCGGTCACTTGCCGCAATGCCGATTGGTGGCCAGAGCCAGCGACGGCGTTCTCGGCTGGGCCGCGCTGAGCCCGGTGTCGAAGCGCCAGGTATACGCCGGCGTGGCCGAAGTCAGCGTTTACGTGGCGTCGGAGGCGCGCGGCCGTGGCGTCGGCGGCGCGTTGATGCGGGCGCTGATCGAGGCTTCGGAACGACACGGCCTCTGGACGCTGCAATCTAGCGTATTTCCCGAAAATCATGCGAGCGTCGCGGCGCATCTCAATCACGGTTTCCGCGAAGTGGGCAGGCGCGAACGGATCGCGCGGCATCACGGCGTTTGGCGCGACACGGTCGTGCTCGAACGCCGCAGCTCTGTCGTGGGCGTGGATAGACAATAGTCCGGATACTGGAAATGGAAGAGCGGCGCGAGCCAATTCTCGAAATCATCGCTTGCACGGTCGAAGACGCCGTCGCCGCAGAACGCGGCGGGGCCAACCGCCTGGAGATCATCAGCCATTACGAAGCCGGCGGACTAACCCCGTCATTCGATCTGGTTCGCAAAATTACTTCGACGGTAAAAATTCCGGCGCGAGTGATGCTGCGCGAAAGCGAGCCTTTCGTCGTGGCTGATGCGGGAGAGATCGAGAGATTGTGCGACTCGGCTCGCGCATTCGCCCGATTGCCTGTAGACGGTCTCGTGCTGGGATTTCTGAAAGAGGCGCCGGGCGGCAAGCGGATTGACCACGAACTGGTGTCGCGCGTTCTGGCCTGCGCGCCGAAGCTGAAAGCCACGTTCCATCGCGCGTTCGAAGAATTGCCGGATCCGATTGAGGCGATTGGCGAACTTAAACGCCACCCTCAAATAGATTGTGTTCTGTCCAGAGGCCCCGGAGGCAATGGAGAGGCGTGGGCGCAACTCGACCGGTTCGTCGAGTGGGAACAAGCGGCGCGCCCGGAGATAAGAATGCTGCTCGGCGGCGGGATTGATGAAGAAACTATTGAAGTTTTTTGCAAAAGCTCCTCGATCCGCGCGTTCCATATAGGACGAGCGGTTCGTGAACGAAAAAGACTTGACGGAGCGGTGTTGGCGGAACGAGTCAGAGAGATGCAAGAACTGGTCAGGAGTCAATCTCCATAAGCAAACAGTTGATCGCTCACCATACTTTGCGGCCATTTTTCTGGATAGCCGTTTGTATCGCTGCCTGGATCTAACGGCGATTTACCGAGAGAAAGCGAATGCTCTCTCGAAAAAACGACAAGGAAGAGAGAAGGCAATTAAATTTTTTGCAAGTCCTACCTGATCCGCTCGTTCCATGTCGGACGAGCAGCTCGCCATACGAGTCTCGCCATGGAGATAACGACTGAGAAAAGATGGAGAAAAGATCAAAGATTGATAGGGCAGTGTCGGCGGGACGGGTGAAGGAACTCCCCAGAGCTGATCAAAACATACTGAAAAATCAACGGATAGAGCATAGCGACGATTATTAGAGCGAGGGGAAGAATCGCCATTAATCGCGCTACGGGGCGCTCCGGCGCTACAGGTATCAAAACGAAATGCCTACCGAAGAAACTTTTTGTTTAAATCTGGCTAGCTTCGATTTAGAATACGGCGCGGCTTCTAACCCCGGAAGTCGTCTCTTCTTTAATGGCCGTTTTGCTGTGATGTCAAATGATGATTTCATCGCACGTTACGCCAAACCGATAGCCGCTGTGTGGAAGACCGTAGCGGCGCGCTATGGCGTTACTGAGCGGGAGTTTGCCGATCGGCTCGCCGCTATTCTTGCGCGTGGAAACAATTCATCCCAATCGAAGGGCGCTCATGCCGAGGATTCGATTTCACAATGCATTTCGAATCTGAAGGCCGGAGAGCTGTGTCTGGCCATCGCCTGTGAAAAAGGAGACGAAGCGGCCTGGCGAGTCTTCGATTCAGAATATCGCCACGCGATGCATGGTGCGGCGCGCGCGCTGACCAAAGACGAGGCCGAGGCCGAGGACCTGATCCAGTATGTCTTCGGCGAGCTTTACGGCGTGCGTCTGGACGGCGACAGGCGATTGAGCAAGCTCGCGCACTATTCCGGGCGCGGAAGTCTGGGTGGGTGGCTGCGCGCGGTCGTTTATCAGGCATTTATTGACCGCAAGCGGCAGACTTCGCGGTTCGAGCAAGTCGAAGAGGTCGCCGAATTCGACCGCCTGGCGAATGAAGCCGCCGCCCACGTCAATGGCAGACTTTCAGCCCCAATCTCTCAACCCGACGACATCGAGGACGCGCGGTTGCGCCAGGCCACGGAAGAGGCCATGACGCAAGCATTCGCGGAGATCGAACCCCGCGACCGGCTGCTCCTGAACTACTATTATTTCGACGACCTGACGCTGCGCGAAATCGGATTGATGATGAGTGTGCATGAGGCGACGATCAGCCGCTGGCTGGCGAAGGCTCAGCGCGAGATCAAACGCAAGACCGAGGAGATTCTGCAGCGCGGTTACGGATTGCGCCGAACCGAAGTCGCCGAATGCTTGCAGATCGCCGCGCGCGCCGAACTCGATGTGCGCCGATTGATAGTTGATGTTAACAGCCACTCGATCGAACGCGCGCCATGAGCGCGTTTTATGACGGCGCAAGATCGGGCCGGGCTCCACGTTCAATGATCTAAGCGAAAGGTAGACAAAAATCCTCATAAGTTTTTTCGGAACTGGGGATTTACTCAACGGCAGGTATAAATCAGCAATGGCAAACGAATGGAACAAGACGGCATTCGTGGAATTTGAGACGATGCTGAAGCGGCGTCTGAGGAGCGGCGCCGCGCCGGTCTCAGCCTGCGCTGGTTTCGATCTCGACGCCGCCAGCGCATATCTTGAGGGCGCGCTCGGCGGATCGCATCGCGCGGGTTATGAATCGCATCTGGCCGGATGCGCGACTTGCAGGCGTCATCTGATCGAACTAGCGCGCCTGGCGCAGACCGCGCCTCTCGCGGAAGCGCAGCCCGTTAAGGCGCCGGATCGAATCCCGGCTTGGGATCGTTGGAAAGAAGCCGTCACGGTTTGGTTTGACATTTCGCCCCGAAACCTCAAATGGCGGTTAGCCGGCGCGATGGGCGCGGCGTTCGCGATACTGATCGCCGCGCTTGGCGCGCAAGCGTGGAGGCACCACTCTAAGCCGCGTGAACTTGCCGTCGTCGCGCCTAACGCTGATTCGGTTCTCGCGCAGAATGTTTCATCGCCCACCCCCGAAGCTTTGACCCAAGATCAAATTGTGGCTACTCCGATCGCCGGGGAGACTATTGCGATTCAGCCAGGGCGGCAGCAAGTTCCTGCGCCTGCGCCACTCGTCGGGCTCATGGGGAACGCCCCGGAGGTTGCCGTCACACCTTCAAACGAGGCGTTGAGGTTGCTGAGTAGTTCGCAGCCAGGCGAAGAGCTTGCCGCGGTCACGCCTAAGCCCAGCGCCCATGAAACAGCGCAGAATTCGCCTCAGCGGCCGAACGCTTTTGCGGCGAGAGAAAGCGCTGAGGCCGGCAGATTGGTTTTAGATCCTAGAAAGGATTCGAAGGCAGAGGCGGCTAAAGAGCCTGTTCAAAGCTCTCGCATCACTCCGCCTCCCGGATACAACCCGATGAATCCCGGACAGCCGGAACCGGATCTGAGATATCAGACGGCGCAGGTCGAACCCCGGGCGCTCTCGGGGACTCCCAAGTCGGAAGCGCTTGCCGAGCCACAACCCGTCGACAAAGCTCCGTCGAAGCTTAATCTGGCAAACTTGACTGAACCCGTTGTTGAAATGATAAGGCGGGTATCCACCCGTTCCCCAAGGAAATCGGGTTTCGTCGCGGAGTCCGAGCGAAAGACGAAACCTGATTCTGATAAGAGTGTGCCGGCGGGCGATGAGTCACTCAAGCCGATGGTGGTTCTGATCAGAAACAAGGTCTTCAACTTCAAGAAAGGCATCGGGTATATAGATCATGAATATAAACCTGAGATGGTTAAGTGGCGCGTCTGGACGCTCGAGCGCGGCAGCGATCAGTACAAAAAGGTTCTGGCCGAGGAGCCTCTGCTTAAGGAATTTTTTGATAACGCCCCGATCCTCATTGTCTGGAAAGACGAAATTTATAAGGTGCTGAAATAAGAGAGTCCAGGACCGTAGCCTGTAATCTGAAGAGCCTTGCGCGTAGTCGCGGCGACGCGATAGAAACAGAGAGTGGTAAAAATCGGTGGGCAGCGGAAACCAATCCGCTGCCCACTAATTTTTATCCTATGCCTTGACCGCTTTATCTTGACCAACCTTTTGCCGACAATCGCCAAGCCTGATACCATAAGGCCTCAATCGGCGCTGTTGGCGCTGGCCAGACCTTTAGGCTGAGCGCAGCGTCGCTCCGGATCATCCGCCGTGAGCGTCATCCGCAAATTTATAGAGAAGAGTCTGAAAAATGGCCGCTGAAACTGCGCGCGTCCAATGCGACGAGCGCATCATTCAAGGGAGCTCCTCGTGAATCGAATCGCAGTTTTACCGCTGTCCGCCGTATTTCTGTTGACTATATGCCTGTCCAGCGACGCCGCGCAGCAGGTTCAAATTTCGTCAAAGCCGAACCCGCAGATCGAAAAGATCGTCGGCGAAATCTCCCCAGCCAACGTAGAAAAGATCATGCGAAAGCTGGTCGGATTCGGCACGCGGCACACGCTGTCGTCGCAAGACGATCCCGCGCGGGGGATCGGCGCGGCGTGGCGCTGGATCAAAGAAGAGATGGAACGTTACAGCCGCGAATCTGGCGGGCGATTGATTGTGACCACGGATGAATTCATTCAGCAGCCGGCGCAGCGCGTGCCGCAAGCGACCAAACTCGTCAATGTCGTCGCGACGCTCCCCGGATCGCAACCAGAATCGAAAGACCGCATCTATGTCGTCAGCGGACATTACGATTCATGCGTTTGTTCGCAGGGGATGACCGACGCCACGAGCGACGCGCCCGGCGCGAGCGACGACGCCTCCGGCGCCGCCGTCGTGATGGAGATGGCTCGCGTCATGTCGAAGTATCAATTCGACGCGACGCTGGTTTTCATGACCGTCGCGGGTGAAGAGCAGGGCCTGCTCGGCGCGGCGCACTGGGCCGAAGAGGCGAAGACGAAGAACCTGAACATCGCCGCGATGTTCACCAACGACATTGTCGGGAACACGCTGGGGGGCAACGGCGTGAGAGACAATGCGCGTATCCGGGTCTTTTCGGAAGGCGTGCCGACGACCGAGACCGAAGCGGAAGCCCGAGTCCGCCAGTTGAACGGCGGGGAAAATGACGGCCCGTCGAGGCAACTCGCCCGCTATATCAAAGAGACCGCCGAAGCGTACCTGAAGAATTTCGAAGTGACGCTGGTCTTTCGCCGGGATCGCTACGGGCGCGGCGGCGATCACAACGCGTTCCTGCAGCGCGGCTATCCGGCGGTGCGATTCACCGAGCCGAATGAAGATTTCACGCGCCAGCATCAGCGCGTCCGCGAAGAGGAAGGGGTCAAATACGGGGACGTGATCGAGATGGTGGATTTCCCATACATCGCGCAAGTCGCCCGCGTCAATGCGACGGCGATGGCTTCGATGGCTCTGGCGCCGGCCGCTCCTTCAGGCGTCAGTTTCAAATCTTCGCGTCAGGAATACAACACTACTCTGACGTGGAAGCCGAACTCCGAGCCGGACCTTGCCGGGTACCGTATCGTCTGGCGCGAAACCTACCAGCCATTCTGGCAGCGCAGCGTCGATGTCGGGAACGTGACTGAATATGTGATGAAAGGCCTCTCGAAAGACGATTACTTCTTCGCAGTGCAGGCGATTGACAAAGACGGCGTCGCCAGCGCGCCCTCGTTCCCGAAACCGCCGCCCCGTCCCCCTCGCTAACAATAGCTCTCGAGAAAATGTTTTTAGCCTCGAATGAACGCGAATGAACATGAATATTCTTTCCGATCTCATAAGTTGTTTGGCTAACATTTTCTTGTCCATATTCGTGAAGATTCGTGATCATTCGCGGCGACAATTCTTTTTCTTGAATTCAATAGATTGGAGCGGATGAGATTGGCGCAGACTGTCCCATTCTGGGTTATCTCGATTTAGGCTCCCGGGCGATTGAGGTTTTATGAGGTACCGAAAACTTTGCTTATCCCTTTTTTTGTCAGCGGTAGTCTCCACCGGTCTCGCGGTGGCCCAACAGCCGGCCCAACAGCCGGCCCAACAGCCGGCCCAACAGCCGGCCCAACAGCCGGCTAGGATAAAACGTCCGGTCAAGAATCCTCCGCAATTCCCGAACATCATTGATCTGGAAAACAAGGATGCTCAGCAGACGAACCGACAGGCCGGTCAGCAGGACAACGCCCCGGGCGCGGACGCGGTTCAGCAGCCGGACTCACTGGCCGTGGCGGTTCAGTCGCTCGCGAACGAGTTGCGCGCGTTGGGGCAGGAGCTTCGCTCGCTGAACATCCGCGGGCAGGCGCAGCTCGAGATGCTGCGGATGACGCGCGTCGATATGCGAATCGATTCTTACGAAAGGGAACTGAGGCCGGTGCGCGACCGCCTCACCGGGATCGAAGGTGATGAGCGGTTGCTGCAGCAGATGATGACGCGCGAAGGATTATTGGCGCAGACGGCGAGCATGCCGACCCTCAATCGCGAAGAGTCGATGAAGCAGTTAAGAATTCAGTATGAGGCGCGCTACCGCGCCCTCCAGTCCGAGGAAGAACGTCTGCGGAAGCTCGAAGCGGATCTGACGGCGTCTCTCAAAATTTACCAGAACGTCAGCCGTGAAGCCGAACAAAAAATTCAGGAGGCTGAAGACGCGTTGAAGAATATCGAATCCGGCCCGCAGGGCGTTAAAAGACAATAGGGAGTAGGGAGTGGGGAGTAGGGAATGAGGAGTAGCGAAGGAGATTTCTTCTCCGTATTCCCCATTCCCTATTCCCCACTCCCCGCTATCAGGAGGCGCAATGAGCCACGAAAATCTTAAACGTAGAGATTTCATAAGAGGCGCGGCCACGGCGGGTTTGAGCGCGCCGCTGCTGGCGGGCGAGAGCTTCGCCGAAACGTCACGACAAAATCAGTTGCCCGCGCTGGGCCAGGCGCGTCCGGTGGTGATCGCCAGCGCGAATGGCGCCAACGTGCCGAAACGCGGGGTCGAGCCGCGCGGCGTAAGTTGCGTCGAACGCGCGATGCGGATGCTGAAAGATGGCAGGGACACGCTTGAAGCGGTGGTCGCTGGCGTCAACATCGTCGAGGACGATCCCGACGACGACTCCGTGGGCTACGGTGGATTGCCGAACGAAGATTGCGAGGTCGAGCTGGACGCGAGCGTGATGCACGGGCCGACACGTCGCGCCGGAGCGGTGGCCAGTCTCCGTCGCATCAAGAATCCGTCGAGCGTCGCCAAGGTCGTCATGGAGCGGACGGATAATATCCTGCTGGTGGCCGATGGCGCGTTGCGATTCGCTCTCAGACAGGGGTTCAAGGAACAGGATTTGCTTACCGATGAGTCGCGCAAGAAATGGCTGGCGTGGCGCGAAAGCCTGAACCCGCGAGATAGCTGGGGGCCGAGTTGGCGCAAGACCGCGCCCGCCGGTGCTGTGAAAACCTCGCAGACGAATCTTTCGCCCGAAGAGATCGCTCTCAATAATCGCATCGAAGAAATTCTTCGCGACCGCCCTACTGGCACGATCAACTGTCTGGCCGTTGACGCCAAGGGGGATATTTCCGGCGTGACGACGACCTCCGGGCTGGCGTGGAAGATACCGGGCCGCGTCGGCGATTCGCCGCTGATCGGCTGCGGGCTGTATGTCGATAACGAGGTCGGCGCGGCAGGCTCTACCGGACTGGGCGAAGAGTGCATTTTCATCAACGGCGCGCATACGGTCGTCGAGAATATGCGCCGGGGGGCGTCGCCGACCGAAGCCGCGATGGACGCCGTTAAACGCGTCGCGGCGCGTTACGGCGACAACAAAGAGGAGCTGGCTTCGATCGGCATCAATTTTTACGCTGTCAACAAGAAGGGCGAATACGGCGCGGCCACTTTATGGAAAGGCCAAAAATTCGCCGTGCATGATGGCAAGGAGGCGAAGCTCATCGAGTGCGTCTACCTTTACGAAAAAAGTCAGTAAAATAGGAGGCAGTGGTGGAAGTTTGTGTTGTCGGAACTGGGTACGTCGGTTTAGTGACGGGCACTTGCCTGGCATATCTGGGACACTCGGTAATTTGCGTCGACATTGACGAGCGCAAAATCGAGACACTGCGCAGCGGCCGGTCGCCGATCTATGAGCCGGGGCTGGATCAGTTGATCGCGATCGGCTTGCAGCGCGGCAATCTGCGGTTTTCGACCGATCTTTCAAAGCCGGTCAATGAGTCCGAGATCATCTTCATAGCGGTCGGCACCCCGCCGCTGCCGAGCGGCAAGGCCGATCTGTCCTACGTCAAATCGGTGGCGCACTCCATCGGGCGCGCGCTCGATTGCGAGCAGCGACGCGTGATCGTCAACAAATCTACGGTGCCCATCGGCTCAGGCAACTGGGTCGAGATGCTGGTCAAAGGGGGGTTGAGTGAGAACCCGGCCTGGCTCGATAAACTGGCGAGCGCGGCCAGCGCTCCGACTGCCGACTTGACTTTGCCTCGGCGGTCGAATGGGGGCAGAGCGGAAGACATATTCCTCGTCGCGTCGAATCCGGAGTTCTTGCGCGAGGGGGCGGCGATCAGTGACACGTTCTATCCGGACAGGATCGTGATCGGCGCGGCTGACGGTTACGCGGCCGAGAGGTTGCGCGCGCTATATGAGCCCATCGTCGAGCAGACTTTCACTCCTCCGGCCTCCGCACCACGCCCCGCCGATGTCACCGTGATACCGGTGGTGACGACCGACCTCGCTTCGGCCGAGATGATCAAATACGCGGCCAACGCCTTCCTCGCGACCAAGATCAGCTTCGCCAACGAAATCGCCAACGTCTGCGAACGCGTCGGCGCCGACATCAAAGAGGTCGTGCGAGGGTTCGGATTGGATAGCCGCATCGGGCCGAAGTTTTTGAACGCCGGCGTGGGCTGGGGAGGCTCTTGCTTCGGCAAAGACGTCTCGGCGCTGATCGATATCGCCAGAGAGTACGGCTACGAACCTGCTCTGCTCCATTCGACCGTCGATGTCAACAAGCGCCAGCGCCGCGTTCCCGTGCAGAAATTGCAGGAGGCGCTGAAGATCATCAAAGGCAAAACGATCGGGCTGTTGGGCCTTGCCTTCAAACCGGACACGGACGACTTGCGAGACGCGCCTTCGATAGAGATCGCGTCCGAGTTGATCGAGAAAGGCGCCCGCGTGAAGGCCTACGATCCGATTGCGAACGAGGCCTGTCGCCGCCAGCGCCCCGAACTCAACATCGAATACGCCGCCAATGCGATGGCGCTCGCCGAAGATTGCGACGCCCTCGTCATCGTCACCGAGTGGGAAGAGTTCCGATACCTCGACCTCAATCGAATCGGCGAGGTGATGAACGCGAAAGTGCTCATCGACGGGCGCAATGTGCTCGACCCGGAAGCGGTCAAGGCGGCCGGATTTAAATATCGAGGAATTGGAAGATGAAGACGGAGAGACGGAGAGACGGGGGGACGGGGGGACAGGGAGAATTTTTCGCCCAGTCGTCCAGTCGCCACGTCTCTCTGTCCCTCGTCTTCACAAGTAGGAAGGGAAAATGCGAATACTGATTACCGGCGGCGCCGGTTTCATTGGCAGCCACATGGCTGACCGCCTGATGGCCGAGGGGCATGAGGTGGTGGCAATGGACAATCTGGTGACGGGCGATCTGGCCAACATCGCCAATCATCGCTCAAATCCGAATTTTGAATTTATCCATCACGATGTCAGCAATCACATCCACGTGAGGGGCGATCTCGACTGGGTGCTCCATTTCGCCAGCCCGGCCAGCCCGATTGATTACTTGCAACTGCCGATTCAGACACTGAAGGTCGGGGCGCTGGGCACGCACAATGCCCTGGGCCTGGCTAAGGCCAAGGACGCGAAGTTCCTTCTCACCTCGACATCGGAAGTTTATGGCGACCCGCTTGTACATCCGCAGCGCGAAGATTACTGGGGCAACGTCAACTGTATTGGACCGCGCGGCGTATACGACGAGGCAAAGCGCTTCGCCGAGGCGGTGACAATGGCCTATCACCGCGTGCATAAAGTTGATGTGCGTATCGTTCGCATCTTCAATACCTACGGCGAGCGAAATCGCATCAATGACGGGCGTGTCGTCCCGACCTTCATCAACCAGTCTCTGTGCGGCGAACCGCTGACGGTCTTCGGCGAGGGGAGCCAGACGCGCAGCTTCCAGTACGTTAGCGACCTGGTCGAAGGCATACGCCGGCTGATGGACGCGCAATTCAACATGCCGGTCAACATCGGCAACCCGAACGAGATGACCATTCTCGAATTCGCGAAACTGATCTTGCGGCTGACCGGAAGCCGAAGCGAGATCGAATACCGCCCGTTGCCAGTTGACGATCCGAAGACCCGCAGGCCTGACATCACACGGGCGAAAGAGGTCTTTGGATGGGAGCCACGCGTGCAGGTCGAAGAGGGACTGAAGAAGACAATCGAGTGGTATCGTTTGAAAGATTCAGGACTATGGAAATGAATGTTCCTCTTTTGGATTTGCGCGCGCAGTTTCAGGCGATTCGCGGCGAAGTGATGGCCGCGGTCGAGAGAGTGTTTGAAAGCCAGTATTTCATTCTCGGCCCGGAGGTCGAAGCGTTTGAGCGAGACGCCGCCGAATATTGCCATGTCAAACATGCGATCGGATGCGGCTCCGGTTCCGACGCGCTGTTGTTGGCGTTGACGGCTCTGGGCGTAGGGCCGGGAGATGAGGTCGTCACGGTCTCGTTCACCTTCTTCGCCACCGCCAGCTCGATCACCCGGCTGGGGGCGCGGCCCGTCTTCATCGATATTTCGCCGGATGATTTCAACATCGATCCTGATCTGATCGAACGCGCGATCACGCCGCGCACAAAAGCGGTTATGCCCGTTCATCTCTTCGGCCAGTGCGCCGAGATGGACGCGATACGTGAGGTCGCCGAACGTCACAATCTGCCAGTCGTCGAAGACGCCGCGCAGGCCATCGGCGCCGAATACTATGAAAAGCGCGCGGGCGCGATGAGCTCTATCGGCTGCTTCAGCTTTTTCCCTTCGAAGAATCTGGGCGGCGCGGGTGAAGGCGGATTGATGATCACCGATGACGATCATGTCGCCGATATGCTGCGCCTGCTGCGTGTTCACGGGATGCGGCCGAAGTATTATCACCAGATCGTCGGAATCAACAGCCGTCTGGACGCCTTGCAGGCCGCCGTCCTCGGAGTCAAACTTAAATATCTTGATCAGTGGAGCGACGCGCGGCGTCGCAACGCCGAAAACTACGACAGACTCTTCGCCGAAGCTGGGGTCGAAGAAGTCATCGCGCCGGCCGTCCGCCCAAACCGCCGCCACATCTTCAATCAGTATACGATCCGCTGTTCGCGGCGCGATGATCTGATGGATTTTCTGAAGCGGCGTGGCGTAGGGTCGGAAATTTATTACCCGGCGCCGCTGCATCTTCAAGAATGTTTCGCCTACCTGGGCTACAAACCGGGAGACTTGCCAGTGACCGAGCGGGCTTCGCGCGAGTGCCTGTCGCTGCCAATCTACCCCGAACTGACCGAAGAAATGAGGCGGTATGTCGTCGATCAGATCGCCGAATTTTATCGAAGCGCCTGAAGAGCTATACTAATCCCGCTCCTCGATTATCACTCACAAAGGAGATCCCGATGACAGAATTGATTAGTCGCCCACGAAGATTGCGCCGCACGGCGGCGCTGCGCGAAATGGTTCGCGAAACCCGCCTCGACCCCGCGAATC
>Ga0126377_10001222_pt1 | contig 16577 bp, 10 predicted proteins | sample PanSoiMetPlot_22_FD_92647 | JGI IMG/M metagenome (GOLD analysis project Ga0126377, IMG submission 92647) | Tropical forest soil microbial communities from Panama - MetaG Plot_22 | ecosystem: Environmental > Terrestrial > Soil > Tropical forest > Bulk soil | place: Panama | collected 2016-02-17 | reverse complement strand
CATCGTCGGCAGGAGGTGCCGCCCAGTCTCGCTACAACACCCGCCGCGCGGCGACGAAATACGCCCGGAACCAATCCCCGCCGGTATTGAGGTCGGTGTAACCAACGGCTCCCACCGAGCCCGCCGCGTGGATGATCTGGCCGTCGCCGACATAGATCGCCACATGGGAGATCGACGACCCAGGCTCGGCGAAGAACATCAGGTCGCCGGGCCGTAGCGAGCGAAAGTCGGCGGCGACGCTTCGCCCCGTGCGCGCTTGATCGCGCGCCACCCTCGGCAGGCCGACACCATACTTTGCAAATACGTATTTTGTGAACCCCGAGCAGTCGAATCCTTGACTCGGGGTGTTGCCGCCCCAGACGTATCTCGTGCCGACGTAGGCGTCCGCGGTGCGCAGCACCCGCGCGGCGGCGGCGGAAGGCGGAGGAGAATCGGGAATCCGTCGTCGTGTTGGACTGGGCCATCCGCCGCCCGCCGTGGTGGAGGCAGGCAGGTTCGCGATGACGGTCGAGAGAATGACTTCGGGCGATACGCCGAGCGTCGCCTGCGTACAGCCGGCGAGGCAAAGAGGTACAGCGGCGATCGCGCCGACCCTTACGAGCGAGGGCGTGATCATACCGGACGGCAGGGCACACTTGAGACCAGACCCGCGCCGAAGGCGAACCGACTGCGCGGGAATGTTTTAGGAACACCACCCCGCTGCGGCCGCGTCCGCGAAGGGCGACAACCGCCGATTCAAAATGGGGACATGTGTGCCGTCTGACGTCCTCGACGCGCAGACGAACGGACACTACGGGAAACCAGAACTGAAGACACGCAGACGGCCGCGGACACTACCGGGACGGCCGCGGACCGCTCCGATAGCATCTGCTCTTGTCTCGGTCTTGTCCGCGTTCGTCAGCAGCGAGGATCCGGCGCCACGCGATACAGATGGACCGAGATCGTCGCCAGCCACGCCCAACCGATGACCACCGCGAGCCAGATGCCGAGAATTCCGATTGCGCCAACCGCGCCACCACCAAAGAATGCAATGAGCACCCCGAGGCCGCTCGCGAGCGAAATGCGCGCGAACAAACGCTCACCTCGACGCGACATCGCTCGGGCCGCAACAAGGCTGCTGATGCCGAGCGCGATGAACCCGATCGCTCCTGCAATGAAGTGAATCAATCCCGTGGTGCTGATTGACGTCGGCGGACCCACGGGCGTGCCGACCGGAAATCCATCCACAGGATCGGCAGGGAAGAAGGCCGCGACGATCATGCTCGCGCCGAAGACACCGAGGAACCACGCCGTGGCTCGCGACGTTGGTCTCAGTACACGGCCGAATCCCACGGCAGCCGCAAGAACCATCAGGCCGGTGAGCGTGAAGTTCGCGGTCTGCACCCAACCGCCCGGACCATTGGCGAGCACGCTGAGTGGGTGCCGCGCGAAGGAGAATCCGTCCCGGACGAACGCTTGGATCAGCCCAACGACGAGGTAGAAGGGACCCGCGAGCACACCATAGCCGAGGAGCGAACGAGTGACCGCCGCACCGCGATCGAATCCTGGCGCGTTGACGGCGCGTGGTGTGGTGCCAGCCGATACGTTCGATGTCATTTGCGCCCTCCTGTGAAGACTGCTGCCTTCACGGTAAGTTATTTCACTCATGAGTGCAATATCGGTCCGTCCCCACTCGAAGAAGAAGCGCTTCACCGGACCTCGCGCCGACGACCCGCGCGTCGTCCGAACGCGTGCCGCGGTGGTCGACGCAGCGCGGACGTTGTTCCTGCGAAAGGGTTTTGCGGGGACCACGATGGAAGAGATCGCAGCGGCGGCCGGTCTCACCAAGCGCACCGTGTACAACAACTACGGCGACAAGGAAGCGCTGTTCACGCAGATCGTCGCCGACGTGATCGCGTACGCGGAGGAATTCGCGCGCGGATTACACGAGGAATTCACCGTCGGCATCACCGCCGCCAACCTTCACGCCGAGCTCCACGATCTGGGGCGCCGCTTGGCGCTGGGGATCGTGCGTGCCGAGGTGGTCGCGCTGCGTCGGCTGTTGATCGGGGAGGCCCGGGAGTTTCCCGCGCTCGCCGAGGAGTACTTCGACCGCGCTCCCGGTCAGGTGATCAAGGCGTTGGCATCGGGTTTCAGGCATCTCGGACGCGTCGGTTTGCTTCGGGTGACGGACGCGCGGCGTGCCGCGGCGCAGTTCGCCTATCTCGTGGCGGGCGAACCGCTCGATCGCGCGATGCTGGTGGGGAAGGTGCCGCCGAAGGAACAGGTCATTGCCGGCGCGAAGGCAGGCGTCGAGACGTTCTTGGCACGCTACGGCGTGACGAGAACGCGCAGGGCGAGATAAAAGTGGTCTTCGGGGAAATGACTGAGGAAGATCGGGTCTCGAGAGAAACCACCGACGCGATCGCCGAAGAGCCTAGAAGAATGTCTGCTCAGGTGCCGGAGCTGTCTCGAAGTGCGGACTAGCGCGAATTTCGGAAGATCAACACCAGGAACTGAAGAAACGCGGATGGCCGCGGAAACCGCCGGGATGGACGCGGATACTTCGGAAACCCAGACGAACGTGGAGACTTCAGAAACCCAACCAACGCGGCCAACTCCTCCTCGCGTGAAAGCTGACGGCACCGAGGGATATTCATTCTTTTGAAAAAGCCACTCGAGGCGCCATCAGGTGGCGTCCGGAGCGGCCGTTATTTCAGAATGAGTTCTGTGTAAAATTATTCTAACATAGAATTGTGGTGTGATGGTTTATCCGCGGCCATCCCGGCAGTTTCCGTGGCCATCTGCGTTTCTTCAGTTCCGTCGTTCGGGCGCTTCGTCGTGCCCACACGAATCCCCAAACAACTCAAGAACTAATGCGCACGACGCGTTTCTCGACTTCAAGAACTAGAGAATAACAATGGTCCGTTCCGAGACGATCGGTACGTCACTGCCCGACGACATCAGCATCAGCCGCACCGCGTAGCGCCCTGGTCTCAAGTGCGAGAGATCGACGGTCAAACCGCGCGACGCGATTCCTCCCGTGCTCGACTGGACCTCGTGCCACTGCAGGTTCACGGACCGCTCCGGGTCCACCACGCGCAGCTTGACGAGCGCGCGACGGAGGAGGCCTTCGTCGATCGGTGTCACGACGAGCGCGTAGTCGACGCGTTCGCCTTCGGGACGCACGCCGTACGTCTCCCAAAACACGCCGATCTGACGGCTGACCGGCGCGCGCGTCGCGTGCAAGACACGCGGCACCGCGTCGGCGAGCGACTTGGGTGCGGGCTCCCGTGGTGTGTAGAGCAGCAAGTCTGAGAGGCTCAGTCGAGCGCTCGCCAGCGGCAGCTTGGGAGCGAAGCGCGCACGTTCCGCTGTTCCGTCTTTGGGATTCAGGACCTCGAGGCTGACGATCAAGGGACGCCACGGCGCGACGAGTGTCGATACGACGCCGCGATCAGCCTGCTCGACGGTTTTGCCGATCGGCGTGAGGACGCCACCGCGATCGACGACGGCCGCGAAGACGCCAGCACGGCGCGATTGGCGAGGTGTCGAACCATCGTTCGCGTCGAACGCCGCCACGATGTAGGCCGAGTCGCCACGGCGGAAGACGGCGACCTGATGATCGAAAATCGGCTCGAAGCTGATGGCCCACAGCGGCGCGTACGTCGGGTTTTCCAACGGCGTCGCGAATGTCCAGTCGTCGGGCGTCATCCGGTCCGGCGATCCGAACACGTGCGCGTCGGGGAAAAAGTTGAACGATGGTTCGCGGCGGAATCCGGCGATCTGCGGGCGCGTTTCGCCGCGCGGGATCTCGCCCTGCGTGTACCAGAGCGCGACGCCATAGCGAAGCAGGGCCTGTCGATCGTCCGAGCCCCACCAATCGCTCGTTGCCGTCTTCGTGCCCTGCTCGATGTACATGCGTGTGATGCGCGCGAGGAACTCCGTGCGCAGGTCGTTCACAGTATTCAAATAGAGCGGCTGAACGAGCCGCCAGAACCCTGCCGTGACCGAATCGCGCGCATCGCACCCGCCTCGGCGATACGTGCCGGCGGATCGCCCAAGCAACAAGGCAAGATCCAGCCATTTGCAGCGCTCCGATTCGGACATCTTCTCGAGCGCCGACGTGTAAGCCGCGTCAGCGCGCGGATAATTGCCGAGCTGCTGTGCCGTGTAGCCCACGAGCGCGAGACACCAGGCCGCCGTCTCGGGGCCGGTTCTGGCGGCGCACGTGATGGCCATGCTGTCGGCGGCGAGTGGGCGCCCGGCCTCCATGAAGTAGCGCAACCGTTGACCCAGGACCCATCGGTCACCGGGGAGCAAGGTGCCGACACTGTCGAGCGTTGTCAGAAGGCGCTCGCGAGCTGCGACGACCTCTGGCGCTTCTCTTGGTGCTGCAGTGAATTGCTGGCGATAACAGTAGCGGCCGACGACCGCTTCACAGTCTCCGCCGCGCCCCAACGCCTCGCGCGGCAGAAGTTTTCGCCGGAATGTCTCGAAGTCGCCCTGCGCGTCACGCGCGCGTTTTAGCGCTCGTGTGGAGTCCCGGCCCGTGAGCGAAGGGCGAATCCGCTCGGGCGTAGGCGCATTGGATGTCGCCGCGCCCTGGAAGAACGCGCCCGCGACGAACAAAAACGTGACCAGCATCGGTGTGCCACCATCTCAGCGGTGATCCGCTGGGGCACGAGCGGGCAGATGACGTGCCGCCTGTGGCGCGATCGGTGAGCGCGCCGCGCGCGTAGCACTAACGGCCAAGGACGATGAGCTGCCGCGGTAGGACTAATGTCTCACGCGATATTGGCGACGGCCGACGGCAAAGCGTAACTTCGAAGGACCGGACTCATTTTCTCAGGATCGATCTGCCATGTCTCGCGACACACAAAGCCAGCCTCATCCCGACCGGCGTGATTTTCTGAAGTCGGCCAGCGCAGCCGCCGCAAGCGCGCTGCTTCTTCCACGGCTCGATGCCGTGGCCAGCGTCCCCGGCATCTCCGAGGCGGCGAGCGCCGCGCGCGCAGGATGGACGGTGCGTCCATTCGCGCTCACGCAGGTGAAGCTCGCCGAGAGTTTGTTCACCCAGAAGCGCGACCGCATGCTCGCGTATGCTCGCGGATACGGTGGCGAGACGGACGTGTTCGCGGGACCGGACCGCATCCTCTCGATCTTCCGCGCCAACGCGGGGCTCGACACGAAAGGTGCTCAGCCCGTCGGGAGTTGGGAGAACGGGACGGGTTATCTCCGCGGCCACTTCGCGGGACATTTCATGAGCATGCTCTCACAGGCGTACGCCAGCACGGGTGACGCGATCTACAAGCAGAAGCTCGACTACATCGTCAACGGTCTCGCCGAGTGTCAGCAAGCGCTCGCGGCGGCGGCGAAAAAAGCGACGCCTCGCGCGACCGGCAAATTCGGAAACGCCCTGAAGCTCAGCGGCTCGCCGATCGGGCTCGCCGAGCACGTATCGATGCCCGCAAACGTCGTGAGCGGGTTGCGCGACTTCACGATCGCGCTGTGGATCAACCCGTCGCAGTATGATCCAGCACTGCTCTCCGATGCTCGCGCAGGCCAGAACCAAGCGACGCTCCTCAACGGCACGGCGGTCTTCGATTTCGGGAAGCCGAATCCACAATACGCCGAGCCTGCGCAGACGCGCATGTATCTCACGGTTCGCGCGGCCAACGATACGCCGGTGCCGCGGTTCGCGATCACCACCAGTGGAGTTGCGGGCGAGCAGCGGCTGGACGCACCACAAGCCCTGCCTGTGGACAAGTGGACGCACATCGCGATCACGCGCGCGGGGTCGACGGCCACGCTCTACATCGACGGCCAACCGGTCGCGACCAACCCCAACATGACGCTCTCGCCCGCCGACCTCGGCGAGACGCCAAGCAACTGGCTCGGTCGCTGTCAGTTCCCGCAGCGCAACGTGTCGTATTTGAACGCGCAACTCGACGAATTCCAGATCTTTGATCGTGGGTTGACGGCGGACGAAGTGCATTCATTGATGACCGCTGCCGGTGGTTCGGCCAATGGCGGCAACGTGTTGTGGTATCGGTTCGACGAGAAGGACGGGATGCGCGCGACGGATTCGTCGGGCAAGGGGCGTCACGGCACGGTCATCGCGCCGACAGATGGCCGCCGGCATCCTGGATTCTTGTCCGCGTATCCGGAGACGCAGTTCATGCGTCTCGAGGAGTTCGCGACGTACGGCGGCAACCAAGGCATCTGGGCGCCATATTACACTCTTCATAAGATCCTCGCCGGCCTGCTCGCCGCGCACGATCTGGCGGGGAACAAGCAGGCGCTCGACGTCGCGTCGAAGATCGGCGACTGGGCGCATGGCCGCTTGTCGAAGCTCCGTCCCGAGCAGTTCGACCGGATGTGGAATCTGTACATCGCCGGCGAATACGGCGGCGCCAACGACGCGTTCGCGAGCCTGCACGCGATCAAGGGCAAGAGGGAGTACCTCGCCCTCGCGCGCTTCTTTGACAATCGCAATGTGAAGGACCCGACCATCGCCGGCAACGACATTCTGGACGGCCGGCACGCGAACCAGCACATCCCGCAGTTTATCGGCTATCTGCGCGTCTACGAGCAGAACAACGAGCCCGCGTACCACACCGCAGCGAAGAACTTCTGGGACATGGTGGTGCCGCACCGCACGTATTCGCATGGCGGCGTGGGCGTCGGCGAGTATTTCCGCAAACGCGACGCGATCGCGGGCTCGCTCTACTCCGAGCCCAACAACCACGATCACGCCGAGACGTGCCCGCTGTACAACATGCTCAAGCTGAGCCGGAACCTGTTCTTCCACGAGCCTGATCCGAAGTACATGAACTACTATGAGCACGGGCTCTACAATCAGATTCTCGCTTCCCGTCGGGACACCAACAGTGTCGAAGGCCCCGAGGTCACCTACTTCGTGCCCGTGCGCCCTGGTGAGCGCCGCAGGTATGGCAACATCGGCACGTGCTGCGGCGGCACCGGGATGGAGAATCACACGAAGTATCAGGACTCCATCTATTTCCGGTCGGCGGACGACAAGACGCTCTTTGTGAATCTCTATATCCCGTCGACGCTCGAGTGGCGTGAGAAGGGCATCACGATCGAGCAGACGACGCGGTTCCCGTTCGAGGGGGCGAGCACGCTCACCGTTCGGGGGAACGGCCAGTTGGCGGTGATGCTCCGCGTCCCGAGCTGGGTGCGTCGTGGCTACACGGTGTCAGTGAATGGCACGATGCAACAAGTCACGGCAACGCCCGGCAAATATGTCACGATCGACCGTCAGTGGCGTACTGGGGACAAGATCGAGATCGTGATGCCCATGACCTTCCGCACCGAGCCGACGATCGACGACCACGCGGTGCAGTCGATCTACTACGGGCCGACGCTTCTGACGGTGCAGGCGGCGGCCGTGGGTGACAAGCTCGACACGGGTCTGATCAACGTGTCCCTATATAAGAACGTGAAACTGTCCGGCGACTTCGCCTCGGCCATGACGCCGGTGGCGGACAAGCCGCTGCATTTCACGTTCAACGGGCAGACGCTGGCGCCGTTCTTCGTCTCCGATCCGCAGCCGGGCCAGACGCAGCCGTATCATATGTATGTGCGTCGGCACGAGCCGGCGATCGTGTTCGGCAGCGTCGACTCTGAGGTCGCGAACAAGACACACGAGGGCGTCACCTTCCTCGACGCCGTGTGGGCGGGGGCGCCGTTCCAGGATCACTCCACGTTCATGGCGGCGGTGGAGCGCACAGCGTCGGAGTGGCGCTCGGCGGGTCAGCTGACAGACGCGGAGCAGAGGTCGATCGTGGAGGCTGCTCGGCGCGCGGAGCGGGATCTCGCCTAATTGTCATCCCGAGAAGGTTGTCATCCCGAGCGAAGCGAGGGATCTCGGCTCACGCGACCGAGATCCCTCGCTGCGCTCGGGATGACAAGTCACGCCAAATATGACCCGTGAACGTCGCACCGAGTGGTGGAGCGCGCTCGTGCAGGACCTGAGCTACGCGCTTCGCGGACTACGCCTGAAGCCCGGCTTCGCCGTCGCGGTCATCCTCACGCTTGGACTGGGCATTGGCGCCAACGCCACGATGTTCGGCATCGTGGACCGCCTGCTCTTCCGACCGCCGACGTATCTCATCGCGCCGCAGCGGGCCGCGCGGTTGTATCTCATGACAACCGAAAGCGGAAGGGAGAACGCGAGCGCCTTCGGCTACCGTCGATTCGTCGACTTCCGAGACAAGACGACGTCATTCGACGCGATGACGCCCTACTACTCGATCCGCCAGGCTGTCGGCACTGGCGAAGCGACGAAAGAAATGCTGGTTGGCGTGAGTGCCGCCGACCTCTGGCGGATGTTCGACATCAAGCCGGCACTCGGCCGCTTCTTCACGGCCGCCGAAGACGTACCGTCCATGGGAACGTTCGTCACTGTTCTATCATATCCGTTTTGGCAAACGGAGTTCGGCGGTCGAGCCGACATCCTCGGCACGAAGATCGCCATCGGCCCGGCGCAATACACGATCATCGGCGTAGCCCCCGAGGGATTCTCGGGATTCGATGTGGCACGACGACCGGTCGCGTTCGTTCCGATCACTGCACATGCCACCACGATGGGCCTCCGCGCCAATGGCGGCTGGAGCAGATCGTACTCGTTGACATGGTTCTACGTGTACGCGCGACGGAAACCCGGCGTATCCGTCCAGCAGGCGAACGCCGATCTGACCAACGCGTTCACGGAGAGCTACTTCGCGCAGGCTCAGGAGGATGCCGAGACGACGCCGATCGGGATCGCGAAGCCGCGTGCCTTCGCGGGTCGGGTGTTGAGCGATCGTGGATCGAACACTAGCAACGAAGCGAAGGTGGCGACCTGGCTGCTGGGTGTGGCGGGCATCGTCCTGCTGATTGCGTGCGCCAACGTCGCGAACCTGATGCTCGCGCGAGTCCTGCGGCGGCGACGCGAGATCGCCGTGCGAATCGCGCTTGGCATCAGTCGGTCACGCTTGCTGACCCAACTGCTGACAGAAAGCCTGTTGCTCGCCCTCCTCGGCGGGATAACTGGGTTGGCGCTGGCCCAATGGGGTGGCGCGATCCTTCGCACGGCCATTCTCGATCTCGACACGTCGGGTGGCGCGTTCAACGATCCGCGAATGCTCGTCTGCGTGGCGTCGCTTGCTGCGTTGGCGGGCCTGCTCACCGGCATCCTCCCGGCGTTCCAGGCGGGACGCACCGACGTCACGGCGTCGCTCAAGGCAGGCGCGCGAGACGGCACCGTTCAGCGTTCGCATGCTCGCGCCGCACTTCTGATTGCGCAAGCGGCACTGTCCGTGGTGCTGCTCGTCGGCGCCGGCCTATTCGTACGAAGCCTGCACAACGTGAAGAACGTCCACCTTGGCTATGATACGGAACAGGTGCTGTGGGCGAACGTCAATCTGCGCGGCATGAAGATGGACAGCGTGCAGCAGGTCGCGCTTCGGGAGCGACTGCTCGAGCGCGCACAGTCGCTTCCGCGCGTCGAGCAGGCAAGCCGTGCGATGACGCTTCCGTTCTCGCTCATCTGGAATGCCTCGCTCTTCGTCTCCGGCATCGACTCGGTAGACAAGCTCGGTGAGTTCACAATCCAGGCTGCGTCGCCGACGTTCTTCGCGACAATGGGCACGCGTCTCCTCCGCGGCCGCGGGATTACTGCGGACGATCGGGCCGATGCACCAAAAGTGATGGTGGTCAGCCTGGGAATGGCGAAGCGTCTCTGGCCGAACGAAGATGCGATCGGCAAATGCATTCGCGTGGGCGACGTCACCAATCCGTGTAGGACGGTCGTCGGCATCGCTGAAGACGTGCGGCGTCACAGCCTGAGCAAGCCGGAGCTTCACTACTACATGCCGATCGAACAGTGGGCGCCGACAGAGGGCGAGGTTGTCGTTCGAACGCGCGGGCCGGCGGCGACGCAAGCCGAAGCGATTCGCCGGTCGTTGCAGGCCCTCATGCCCGGAGCCTCGTACGTCACCGTCACGCCGATGGAGACGATCCTCGGCAACCAAACGCGCTCGTGGCGGCTCGGTGCCACGATGTTCACGGTGTTCGGAAGCCTTGCGCTCGCGCTTGCGGCAATCGGTCTGTACAGCGTGATCGCGTACAACGTCACGCAACGAATGCACGAGATGGGCGTCCGAATCGCGCTCGGTGCGCAGGGGCGCGACGTGATCGGCCTCGTCGTCCGCGAAGGCCTCGTCGTCGTCATGCCGGGCGTTGCCGGCGGCGCGAGCGTTGCGCTCTACGCCGGACGGTGGATCGCGCCGCTGCTCTTCGATGTCTCGCCGAGGGATTTGTCCGTGATGGCGAGTGTCGTTGTGACGCTGATCGTCGTCGCGATCACGGCGAGTTGGCTGCCGGCATTGCGCGCGGCGCGTGTCGATCCGTGTGAGGCGCTGCGAGCGGATTAGAAGGGGGCTACCTCGGCACCACTCGACCTCGAGAGTCGAGGACGATGATCGTCCCGCGTCGCGCATCGTCACCGAGTGACATTCGGCCGATCTGGCTCGCGGCCGCAGCGAGCGGCGACACGAACTGAAACGCGTCCGACCCCGCGTAATTCACGATGTATCCGAGATCCGAGAGCGACGCCGCCGTCATGACGCTCAACGGATTCGCGCCAGCGTTGTTGAAACCCGTCATCAACTCGCTAGTGAAAACGCTCTCGCGCCAGTGCGAGTTGATCGTTCCCGCGCCGCACCCCGCGCAATTTTCGACCGGTACCTTGTTTCCAGCGGTGTATGCCAAACCACCGATGGAATCGAACGCTGCGCGCCCCTGTCCGCACGAGAAGAAGGTGTCACTCGGCACGCCGACCGCGCTCGGGTTTTGTAGGCAGTTGAACATCGGCTGAGGCCAGAGCGTGCCAATGCCCAAGACATGACCGAGCTCGTGGACTATGACGTCCTTCAGGCGTCCCGCAACTTGCAGCGCCCGTGCGTCGGCGCTGTCGATCGTCAATTGACCATAGATCGTCAGGTTCCCCACCGAGCGGATGGCGCACGGACCGGCCATCCCGAGAGTGCTGTTCGGGCCGTCGATCGAGTCGAATCGCACCAGGACCAGCACGTCGTCGACGGTGAGCGGTCCCATGGGGGACGGGTTCCCGCACACACCACCCGGAATCATGACATTCGGGACGTCGGGGAGATCGCGATAGATGATCCGCGCCCACTTGGCGCGCGCGCTGTCCAGTGCGGCCGAGAAATCTGGGGCGATTGGTGGACCGACGTTCTGGATCGAGATTGAAAACGACGGCGGTTCCGACGTGGCGGTGAACGTCATCGGATCGACTCCGGAGACGACAGCCGTCAACGTGTTCGGGCCTGGTGCTGCACTCATCGTCCACGAGTCGACCTGCGCGACGCCAGTTGCTGAGGTCACTTTCGTCGCTCCGCCGACGGTTCCTCCACCCGTCGCGGCGAAGCGCACCTCCGCGCCGGCCAACGGTGCTCCGGTCGCATTGGTCAGGCGCACCGCGGGGCGCACATTCGTGGCGAAACCCGCGAGTCCGCTCTGACCGCCACTACCAGCAAGTGGAACCATCGTCGCGCGCGCCGCGGGGCGAAGTGCCACAGTCCATCCGCTGTGCCACGGAATGCTGCTGCCGCCAAAGCCGGCAGGTTCGGACGCACCATACCACGGAGCGGACGTGAAGAAGGCATCAGTCGGCACCGACGGCGCGGAGGCCGCGATTAGCCCGCTGACTGGGCGAAAGTCCGGGAGCGTCGAGTTGAACGACGCCGTCAGCATCTGCCCCGCTTGCGTGGCGGAAACGCTGATGACAGATCGCTGAGGTTGCACGAGATAGTTGGCTTCGATCGCTGCTCCCGCTTGACCGCAGTCGGCGTCGGCGTCGGGATCGCCCAGCTGTCCCGCAACAAGCATAGTGGCGACGTCGATCGACAATCCGAGTTGAGCGCACGTCGACGCACCGTCCACATCGAGCGCGAATAGCAGTCCTTGAACGAGAGTATTTCGCAGGACCAGCCCCGCTCCGTCGGCGAGGCGAATCGCCGACGGGGCGCCGAGGAGCGACCCCCTTCCGATGATGGTAACGTTCGCGAGGCGTGGCATCGATCGCGGCGCGGCGTCTGGCGCCGCGGCATTACGACCGCGGATTCCGGGCGCATCCGTCGCGCCGACGTTTGTCTCGAGGTGGAGGAACTGACCGCGTCCCCTCCACCCACGCTCGAACGCGAGTGACGGTCCGCTGCTTCCGGTCACGACCACGTGTTTCAGATCGACCAGGCCGCCCCCAACCAACACGCCGCGCGTCTGCGCCGCGGCGACTTGAACGAATTCGACGATTGTTCGCGAACCGACGCCGAGCAGCTCGAGGCCGTTGGCGGCGTTTTCGACGCGCGCGTAGCGCAGCACGCCGCTCGAGTCCGCAGCATCACATCCTCCCCAGTTGCCGACGCGCGGGTCGCCGATGATCTGGGCACATCCGGACGCACCCGATCCTCGCACCGGAGGGCTCGTTAGAGTTCCTTCATTGACGGGAGCATAGCCAGCGATCACGAGGCCGTCCCAGCAGCCCGGGGTTGCGACTCCAGTGCACGTCAGGACGACTGGCTGGAGCAGCGTGCCGTCAACCCGCAACCGTCCATCACGACTGATGGCGATGCTCGATCCGATCGGCATTTCGACGCGCGTTCCCGCGGCGATGCTGAGGGAGGCTCCGGGCGCGAGACTGATGCTGCCCTCTGGCCGCACGACACCCGGCCCCCAGTGCGCATGCCCGGCGATCGTCGTGACACGACGCTCTACTCGCGCACTCCAAATCGGATGCTCGACACCACCTGCGAGAGGCAGAACAGCGAGGGCGGTAATCCGCCGCAGAGACCAGCGCACCTCGGTAGCATGGGTGTGGACAGTATCCGATTCGCTTTCTCAGTCGTATCGGCTGCGTATCAGCGGCGTTGCGGCCAGAGAATTACGCCGAGCGGACGCGTCCATAGCAAGAGACCCACACCAAACACCGTTTGCTTTGTTCGGCGAAGCATTTGAATGAGCTCGCGCTCAGGGCCACCGGGATTCGATCCAGCGTTCATCCTCCTTGGTGAGGGGGAAGAAACGCGCCGAATTCGACACAAACGCAATGGGGCGGCACGAGGCCGGCCGCCCGCACATCAGAGTTGTCGAATCGCCATTGTGGCCCAGCCCGAGCACATGGCCAACCTCGTGCGCCACCACGTTGCGCACGGTGTTCGGCAGCGACAACGGCAGGATGTCGGCACGACGAATGGCCACGACGCCTTTGCTGCCGCTTCGCCAGCCTACGCTGAATGAAATCAGATCGGCGTGCGTCAGGATGACGACGATGTCGCCCGGAGTGTCGGCCAGCTTCGCGAGAAGACGGTCGGTGGACGGTCCGCCCCCGAGTGTTGCCTCGTTTTGAGCGGCGCGAACCACGTCGTCGGCGATTGCGTCGGCGCGGACCGTTCCTGAATCGAGCTGAAGCCGGCGATTGAGGCGGCGGAACTCGCTCGTCCAGTGCGCAATCGCCTCGCGCGCCGGCGGCAGCCGCGTATCGCCCGAATCACTGAGAATGGTGACTCGAAGGACTGGCCCGTCAGGGCCGCGTTGCAATGCCGTCGAATCAACCCGTCCGGACTCGCGGACCCGACAAGCGGCAAGGCTGCAGAGTGGGAGTAGCAACGCGCAAAGTCGCCTGCGTGACAAGAGAGCAGTCACGGCTCCGCCAGGATGATGGGAAGACTCAAATTGGAGTACTCGCTTTGTTCGGCGATAGACCAGCAGGCGTTCTTATTCCGGCGTCGAGATTCGGTCGGTGCCACGCGGCCGACGGGTGGCGGCGTCGACCTCGCTTTGTGCATCGGCAAGCCGCTTTACATCGTCGCCGAGCGACCGCGCCGCGTCGATCAGCGTCGTGAGAGGCGCCAGGTCGCTCGCGCCGGCGTGCAACCGGAGGAGATCGAGCCTGATCGTCTCGAGAGCTGCGACACTCTCCGTCAGCTGAGCCGAGGCGGCATCGCGCCGCGACTTGAGCACGCCAGCGTCGTCGTTGCCGGACTGCGCCAGCTCGGCCAGCGCTTCGATCTCGGCACGGGCGTCGGCCGCTCTGGCTTCGAGCGCCGAGACCATCGGCGGCAGATCGGCGAGCTGCTCGCGATACGCCTTCGGCAGCGCCGCGAAGAGCTCTGAAGCGGCGACACCCAGCGCGGCTTCCGTCGCGCGGAACACTCCGGGACCCACCGCTTTCGATCGCTCCGGCGCGCCGAGACGGCGCGCGAGCCACTCGCCCGCGCGGCTCTTCCAAAGACGCTCACGGATTCCGGTCTGCCACCACTCGCGAAGCGTGGCGGGAATGAACTGGATGTCGAGCGCATTGCTCAATGCGCCGAGCACCAGCGTGCTCAGCGCGGGCGTGAGGAACCACACGAACGCCGTGCGGTTCTCGTGAATCGTTCCTGAGGCAAGGAGTACAAAGGTGACCGCCAGCCAGCTCGCCGATCCAAGGGTGGCGAATCGCAATGCGCGATAACTGAACGGCTCCTTCTCCTCGTGTGACACCGCCTCGGTCTCGGCGCGTTCGCGTCGTGCGACCTCGAGCGCGGTACGCAGATCGGCGAGCGTGTGACCAGCCCGGAACTGTTTGCGTGCTTGGTTGAGATGGAAGCCGACGATCGGCAACAGCGGAGCCGCAGCGATCGAGGCGAGAAGCACGATGTCGCTGAAACCAGCAGGACGCCGGCCGGCGAGCCACACGGCGAGGTTTATCAGCGTGAGCGTGCCGAATCCTCCCGCCCATCCCATATATGGAACGAGAAGCGGATTCCGCGCGCCGAGCCACGCGCGCAGCGTCCGCGGTAGCGCGGGTCGAACTTCGGGCGTGGGAGCGAGCGCCGCGGCCAATGCTTCGCCATCTGCGAAGCGGCCGTCGGGATTGCGGACGAGACATCGATCGATCGCGGCGGCGAGCGTCGGAGGAAGACCCGGCGCCACGCGCCCGACGCTCGGCGGAGTCTCAGTCGCCTGACGAATGAGTAGCGCGGGCAAACTCGTCGCCTCGAACGGAAGACGTCCACTCGTGGCGAGATATCCGACCACGCCGAGCGAGTAAATGTCGCTGCGTCCGTCGACGGATTCGTTCGCGCCTTGCTCGGGACTCATGAAGTGCGCGGTTCCAACGATCTTCCCGGGGTCGCTGGCAGTCAGGGACTTCGCGCCGCCGTGAGCGATGCCGAAGTCGGTGACCAATGCGCGTCCGGTTCCCGCCTCGAGAAGAATGTTGTCGGGTTTGACGTCACGGTGGACGATGCCGCGCCCATGCGCGTACGCGAGTGCCCATGCGACTTCTCGCAACACGCGGGTGGCATCCGCGTGTGAGAGAGGACCACGTGTGCGGAGACGCTCGCCGAGTGTCTCGCCTTCGACGTAGCTCATGACGAAGAAGACAAAGCCGTCTGCCTCGCCGACGCGGTGAATGGGGACGATGTGAGGATGCGAGAGACCGGCGGCGGTGCGTGCTTCGCGGAGAAATCGTGCGCGTGATGTTTCGTCGCTAGCGAGGTGAGAAGGGAGGACCTTGATGGCGACGTCGCGGTCGAGGTGGACGTCGCGCGCGAGATAGACGATGCCCATTCCGCCGCGGCCGAGCTCGCGCTCGAGAGAATACTCACCGGCGAGGGCCGCCTGCAGCTCGAGGAATTCGCCGGAGGGTTGCGTCATGTCGGTCCTGCGACTTGGCGGCGAGGATGTTCTTTGTGGATCTGGGCTCGGTCAGAGAGCGAAGTACTTTGCATAATAAAGTAGGCGGAGTTCATAGACAAGTTGAATGCTCCGTCGAGCTCCCTGCGCAAACGCGTATTCTATGAATCTGCGGCAACGGCTATTGCTTCCGCGGTCACATCGGAACCGCCGTCGCAGTTGATCTGCCATGGTATCCCGAATCGATCAACCACCATGCCGAAGCGAGCAGCCCAAAACGTCTCCTCGAGCGGCATGACGATGCGTCCATCCTTTGCCAGTGCCAGAAAAACGCGCTCGGCCTGGGAAGTGTCGTTCATCTGGAGAGAGAGCGAGAATCCCTTCGGCGCGTCATAGCGCTCTGGTGCGACATCGCCAACCATTAGCACGTGGTCGCCGATGGTCACACTGGCGTGCATAACCTTGTCCTGCCAATCGGCCGGGACTTGGCTCGCCAAAGGTGTGCCGAGGTACCGAAAGATCGGGCCGATGTGGGCGCCAAGCGCCGCTTCGTAACACTCGAGCGCCTCCTCGCATTGGCCACGAAAGCTGAGATACGTCGTCATCTGCATCTTGTCCTCCAAATTCTGAAGTCGTTGACGACTGTTGCCTTCACGCGTTCTCCGCCGGTCGATGTAAAGACATACCACCCGAGACTGTCCGAGTCGAATCCGACCTATCCCTCGAGCGTCGGAGCCGTCTTGACGCGTGTTCCGGCCAAGGCTATTCTGCTCTAGGCCTTTCTAGACATAGTGTCGCTACCGGTGACCCATGGCTCAGCCAAAACCGCGCGATCTCTTCCCGGGCGCCCTCGAGATGATGGTCCTGCGCCTCCTGCAAAACGAGCGACT
>Ga0126377_10001221_pt1 | contig 16583 bp, 7 predicted proteins | sample PanSoiMetPlot_22_FD_92647 | JGI IMG/M metagenome (GOLD analysis project Ga0126377, IMG submission 92647) | Tropical forest soil microbial communities from Panama - MetaG Plot_22 | ecosystem: Environmental > Terrestrial > Soil > Tropical forest > Bulk soil | place: Panama | collected 2016-02-17 | reverse complement strand
GTCGATCGTCTCGCGGTTGATCTCGCGCAGGCGCTTGCGTCCGAGGTAGGGAACGATCCACTTGTCGAGCAGGGTCGTGTAGGTCGCAAGCGTGTTCGGCCGCAGGTGCGTGGCGGCATAGGTGTCCCACCACTCGACGAGGAACTCCTCGAGGGTCGCGTTCGAGCCGATCACCTCGGAGGCGAGCTGACCGAGCTGGCGAGCGCGGCGGATCGAGGCCTCGAACAGCTCCGCGTCGCGCCGGCGGTCGAAGGTGCGCTTTCGCCTCGTGCTGTCGCGGCCACTCTCGTACCAGCGAACGACGTAGACCGTGCGCCCGTCGCGTCGCCTACGCCGCTCGATGCTCATCTCGCTGCGACCGTAGCCTGTCGGCGAAGGAGACGTGAGCGCGCCCGCGGCCGGGCGTGACGGCCGGGCCGGCGGTTGGTGGTCCCGAAGCGCGGCTCTTGAGCCGCAGGGTCAGATCGGCGAGGTCCATTCGATCGAAGCGGACGGCAGTACCCACGTGGACGGCGGCGAGCTGGCCGCGCTCGACCAGGCGCTGGATGGTGCGTGGGTGGACGTGCAGCAGGTCGGCCGCTTCCTGGGTCGTGAGGAGGGCGGGCGCCGTGGTCGCCCCGGACGGCTGCGACTCAGGACGACTGGGAGCGACAGGGGAAGCCGGTGACTTGACGCTCGCTCCCGAGCGGGTCGCGCGACCGCGACCTTCCGTCGCAGATACGGCGTCGAAGAGCGAGAGCTGGCTGGGCGCGGACGAGGCGGAGCGCTTCATCGAGATCGCGTAACTTATCAGGCACTAGAGCCGAGGTCAACACGACGGTAGACTCTGCGGCGCATGACCGCCGCCCAGGTGATTCGCGAGGCCCGCCTGCGGGCCGGGCTGACCCAGGCCGAGCTCGCGGCGCGCCTCGGCCGCGAGCGGGCTCAGGTGGCGCGCTGGGAGATCGGCGCCCAGGAGCCGAGCTTTGCCAACCTGCGCTCGGTGGTCGAGGCCTGCGGCTTCGCCTTCCGGGTCGAGATCGCCGAGCGGGAGGCGACGCCGGAGCTCGACGCCGAGCTGATCGTGAGCGTGCCGCAGGCTCCGCAGCAGCGCGTGCAGGCGCTCCTGGAGCGGCTCGGCGGCAAGCAATGAGCAAGCAGCCGCCCTTCGACCCGTACGCGATCTTCGGCGCGCTCGAGCGGGAGCGAGTGGCCTACGTCGTCATCGGCGGCTTCGCCCGAATCGTGCACGGCAGCGCCGAGACGAGCGACGGTCTCGACCTCGTCCCCTCGCTTCGGGAGGAGAACCTGCGCCGGCTCGGACGCGTGCTGGAGGAGCTCGAGGCGCCGCAGCCTGATCTCGCTGAGAACGTCGCCCGCTCGAAGCCGGTAACGGCGCGAACGAGCGCCGGCGAGCTCCGGATCGTGCTCGAGCCCTGGGGCACCCGCGGCTACGACGACCTGCGCATCCGCGCCTTCCGCGAGAACCTCGGCCGCGGTGCCCGCCCGCAGGTCGCCTCGCTCGTCGACTGCGTGCGCATGCTCGAGGCGAGTGAGCGCAAGCCCGACGCCGAGCGACTGCAACGCCTCCGCCGCCTGATGGAGCTCGAGCGCCAGCTCGTCCCCGAGCGCGGCCTGTCGATCGACCTCTGACCAGCCGCCTCGCGACCCAGTCGAGGACGCGAACTATTCACCGCCATAGCCAGCGAGACGCAGATGCATCCTGATGCTCGCGTTGCCTCTCGAGACAGCAGCACTTTCGAAGTGCATCTGTGTCTCGCGAGTCATGGAGCTGTCTGGACGAGTAGCGCGTGGGTGTGCTCGGCCCCGGTCTCTTGACAGAAGTTGCCGCGGAGGAATAGGTTCGCGCGGAGTTGAAGTTCGAGTAGACGGGTGCGGTCCCCGTCTCCTTGCCGAAGGCGAAGGGAGACTGTCGTGGGGCTCACCTCCAGCATCCGCCGGCTGCGCGCATGCACGCGCGCGCTTCTATCGAGGTTCCGCGCCAACGCTCGTCTCGATCTGTTCCCGCTCATACTCGCCCTGCTGCTCGCGGCCGGGATTGCGTCAGCGATGCGCCCGGCCCAGGACGCCTCACCGGCGCTCTCTGCGCCAAGTACGGAGCAGCCGCTGCCGACTCTGCCGCGACACTCGATGCCCGCGACCGACCTCAGGCAGCTCCCGCGAGAGCTAAGTCCGCTACGCGTGCTCCGGCGCGCCCGCGCCCGCTTGGTCGCTCCGCTCACAACTGCGCAAGCACCGCGCCAGGCGGCGGGCGATTCCAAAACGTCGGCGGCGGTCGCGCAGCTTCCTGACCGTGCATGTCCCGACCACGACGTACACCAGCAACACCACCTGGACGCTTGCCAACAGCCCCTACGTGCTCGACGGCAACGTCACTGTTGCGGCGGGCGCAACGCTGGCGATCGAGCCGGGCGTGATCGTCAAGTTCAACGGCACGCTGCGCAAGCTGATCGTGAACGGCACCCTGAGCGCAGTCGGTACGCAGACGAGCGCCATCACCTTCACCTCCTACCAGGACGACTCGGTTGGCGGCGACACCAACGGCGACGGCTCTGCCACGACCGGCGCGGCTGGGCAATGGTTCGACATCGAGATCAACTCGACCGGCTCGCAGATCAAATGGGCCAACATTCGCTACGGCGGCAACGGCACCGCCCAGAACTACGCCCCCGTCTACGTCTACGGGAGCGGCAAGTCGCTGACGCTCGACCACGCGACGATCACGAACAACCAGAAGTCGGCGCTCGTGGTCGGCAACCGCGCCTCGGCGACGGTCAGCAACTCGACCCTCTCGAACAACAACTACGGACTCTACGTCGACACAGCGACGGTGAGCGTCGACCACACCACGATCGCTAACAACAGCTCGCGCGGCGTCTGGTTCAACCTGCCGACGGTCACGCCCGCGCCGGCGGCCTCCTCGATCACCACCTCCGACATCACCGGCAACAGCGGCGTCGGCGTCTACGTCGTCGCGACGAGCGACTACCCGCTCGCCTCGATGCCAACCGGCACCGGCAACAACATCTACGCCAGCAACGCCAACGGCGTCCAGCTGCAAGTGACGGGCTCGCCGAGCTTCAAGAACGCCGATGTCAACTGGCGCGGCAACTACTGGGGCGACGGCGTCTACCACTGGTACGGCGGTGGCGCCTGCTCAGGCACCTCACCCAACTCGACCGGCCACCTCGCCTACCGCTCGAGCAGCGGCAACGTTCCGGCAGGGCCGATCAGCTCCGGCAGCTACCTCGTCGGAAGCTCCTGGTGCGGCTACGACTCCTTCAAAATCACGCCCTGCGACTTCTATTCAACGAAGCTCGACGGAACGGCGCACGCCGCCTGGTGCCAGACGTTCGGCTCGGTCAACGGCAAGAACCCGACTGCGGACCTCGCCGATCCGGTCAACTCGGCGACCGGCAGCTTCAACCACGCCGAGGCCGACCTGAACCTGCCGGGGACTGGCGTCCCCTTCGCCTTCACCCGTTACTACGACTCGCTCGATGTGACGACGGGCGAGCTCGGCACCGGCTGGAGTGACACGTTTGCCGCGTCGCTAGCGATCAGAGCGAACGGCGATATCAGCGTGCACGGCGAGGACGGGCAGCAGGTCGAGTACGTCAAGCAGCCCGATGGCTCCTTCGTCGGTGCCGCGGGATCGCGCTCGACCCTGGCCAACGTCTCGGGCGGCTACGACCTGACGCGCGTCGACCAGACGAAGCAGCACTTCGACACGCAGGGCCGGCTGCTGAGCGACCTCGATCGCAATGGCCAGGGCCTGACGCTCAGCTACGGCGCCGACGGCAGGCTCGCGACCGTGACGGACGCCGCCGGTCGGACGTTCAGCTTCACGCACACGAGCGGCCTGCTGACCGGGATCACGATGCCCGACGCAACGAGCGTCAGCTACGGCTACACCAACGGGCAGCTAACGAGCTACACCGACCAACGCGGCAAGGTCTGGACCTACACCTACGACAGCCACGGCTTCCTCGTCAAAGAGACCGACCCGCTCGGTCACAAGCTGTTTGAGAACACCTACGGCAACGACGGCCGGGTGACCCAGCAGCTCGACGGCGCCAACAACGCGACCACCTTCTCCTGGGATCCGGCCACCCAGACGCAGACGGTGACCGATCCGCGCGGGAACACGCGCAAGGACGTCTACGCGAGCAACGTGCTGGTCAAGCGGATCGACGCGCTCAGCAACACGACCGAGCTCGGTCACAACACGAGCCTCGATGCGACGAGCAGCAAGCTGCCGAGCGGCGACTCGACGACCATGACCTACGACTCCAGCGGCAACTTGCTGACGGCGACGGCGCCGGCCTCGCTCGGCGGCGGGACCAAGACCTACACCTATAACGCCAACAACCAGGTGACGAGCATTACCGACGCGCGAGGGGTCGTCACGACCTATGGCTACGACGACAACGGCAACAACACGAGCGCCGTCGTCGATGGCCACATCGTCTCCCAGATGACCTACAACGCGGCGGGCCAACTGACCAGCAAGAGCGACGGCAACAACCACACGGCGACCTACAGCTACGACTCCCACGGCAACCTCGTCTCCGAGACCGACCCGCTCGGCCACACGACGAGCTACACCTACGACGCCGCAGGCCGCGTCCTGACGAAGGTCGACCCGCGCGGGAACGAGCCAGGGGCGAGCCCGACCGACTTCACCACCAGCTACACCTACGACGCTGTCGGCAACAAGCTCACCGAGACGGATCCGCTCGGCCACACCACGACCTACACCTACGACGCCGCGCGCAACAAACTGACCGAGACGGACGCGCTGGGAAACACGACGAGCTACGTCTACGACAACCGAAACGAGCTGAGCTCGATGACTGGTCCCGACCCCGACGGGAACGGGCCGCTGCAGGCGCCGCAGACGGGCTACACCTACGACGTATCCGGCGACCAACTGACGGTGACCGACCCGCTCGGCCATACGACCACGAAGACCTACGACCGCAACAAGCGCCTCGCAAGCGTGACGACGCCGCTCGGCGAGAAGACCACCTACACCTACGATGCGAACGGAAATCTCGCCACCGTCGTCGATCCGCGTGGAAACGCCACTGGGGCGAATCCCGCTGACTACACAACGACATACACCTACGACGCCGCCGGCCGCCGGCTGACCGAGACCGATGCGCTTAGCCACGTGACCACGAACGTCTACGACGCTGTTGGGAACCTGACCAGCGTCACCGATGGCAACGGCCACCAAACGACGAGGACCTACGACGCTCAGAACCGGCTGACCTCCGTGACGGCGCCCGACGGCGCCGTCACGAGTTACACCTATGACGGCGCCGGCAACCAGCTCACCGAGACCGACGCGCTCAGCCACACGACCACAACGACCTACGACGCGGCCAATCGCCTGCTGTCGACTATGACTCCACTCGGCCACACCACGAGCTACACCTACGACGCGAGTGGCAACAAGCTGACGACCACCGACCCGCTGAACCACGTCACAACGGATGCATACGACCGGGCCGGCAGGCTCATCAGCGAGACCGACCCGCTGAACCACGCGACCAGCTACGTCTACGACGCGAGCAACAAGCGGCTGAGCGTCACCGACGCAAATGGCCATGCGACGAGCTATGTCTACGATCGGCTTGGCCGACTCACCTCAGTGACGGCACCAGACAGCGGTGTGACTTCCTACACGTACGACGCTGCCGACAATCTGCTCACACGGACCGATGGGAACGGGCACGCGACCTCTTACAGCTACGACGCCGATAACCGGCAGACTAGCCTGACGGCTCCACTCGGCCGCCTTTGGACCTACACATACGACGCCGTCGGCAACCAGACGGCTACCGTCGACGCAAACGGCAACGCGACTCAAGCTGCAGGCGACGGCGCGACGACGCGCTCATACGATGCGGAGAACCGTCTGACCGCGATCGTCTACTCCGACGCAACGCCAGCGGTCAGCTTCAGCTACGACGGCGCCGGCAACCGGACCACAATGGTCGACGGGTCCGCCACGGTCAGCTACTCGTACGACGCTGCCGACCGCCTGACCGAGGTAAGCCGTGGCGGGGACACCTTCTCGTACGGCTACAACGCTGCCGGTGACCTCACAAGCCGCACCTATCCCGATGGCACAGTTTTCACCAACAGCTACGACGCCGACTCCCAGCTAGCCAGCGTTACCAGCGCCGCCGCTACGACGAACTACGCCTACGACACGGCGGGCCACTTGACTACGACGACGCTTCCCGCCTCAAACGGATACGTCGAAACGCGCCTCTACGACGCAGCCGGCCGCGTGACCGAAGTGGCCAACGCGAAGGGAAGCACCGTTCTCTCCGACTTCGTCTATACCCTCGATCCGGTTGGCAATCCGACCAAGGTCGTGCGCACCGGGTCTCTGAACGAGACATCGACCTATAGCTACGACGCCAACGATCGGCTGACGAGCGTCTGCTACCAGGAATCCTGTCCGAACTCCAGCGACCCATACATCAGGTATACGTACGACGCCGTCGGCAATCGGCTCACTGAAGCACGCCCCTCGGGTACGACCAGCTACAGCTACAACGCCGGTGACGAGCTGACTGACGCCGGCGGCGTCAGCTACAGCTATGACGTCAACGGGAACGAGCTCACTGCCGGTAACCGCACTTTCAGCTACGACCTCGCCAATCGAGTCGCTTCCGCTACGGATGGAGGCGTGACCACGAACTACACCTACGATGGCGACGGCAATCGCATTCGTGCGACGAACGGCTCCTCCGCGACGAACTACCTCTGGGACACGGTCGGTTCGCTCCCGCAACTTGCGCTTGAGAGAGACGGAGCTGGAGCGCCTCTTCGTCGATACGCGTACGGCCTCAGGCGTGTGTCGATGTACGACGAGTCAGCGACGTCGTACTACCACTACGACAGACTTGGATCCGTAGTAAATGTGACCTCGCAGGCAGGTGACACACTCTGGACAGACAGCTACGACCCATTCGGCAGTTTGCATAGCGAAACCCAAAACGACCCTGCGGCGCCCGCAAATTCAATGAAATACACTGGTGAGCTTTTGGATCCGACTGGTCTGTACAACTTGAGGGCGCGGCTCTACGATCCCACCACGGGGCGTCTCTTGACGATGGATCCGCTGCCAACGCAGCAAGACACCCCTGCGAAGGCATCTTACATCTACGCTGACGATCGTCCTACCGTGCTTGTTGATCCGAGTGGAATGCGCCCAGTGATTGACGACGATCCGGGTGTGCCTCCTCCGTCTACACCCGCAACACCAGCTCCTCCTTCCCCGCCCGTCCCGAGCGAGAGTAAGTCGCTATATCGAGTGCCGCCAGGCAGCAATATCTGGAGTTACCACTTTTATTGGAAGCAGCCCGACAGATCAAAGCTCGAATTTGTATCCGACTTGAAGGTCACGTGGGGATATTCTGTAGCTCCCATCTCTCTCATGGGCGACGTAACCCTAATCTCAGTTTTCCGCCCTCTCGCCGGTCATGTGAGTTGGCTCGTTCCTCCGATTCCGTCGCGCGTCGGTCTAGACAAGGGTCGGCTTGTGTGGCATTACGACCATAAATTCAGACTGCGAGTTGCTGGGCGTTATCTAATCACGGGGACGCTCTGGGCTGCTGACACGGAGGGTGAGCAACGCGTCGTCATAAAGGGAGAGCGAACGTTCCTCTACCTCGTGAAGTAGTTGCTCGTGCTTGGTCAGAATTGAGGCAAACTCGACAACGCCCTCAAGGGACGGCTACCGACGATACGCCGCCGGCGCACCCTGTCGCGCGGCGAGTCACTACGACGGATCCGGACTCCCCACTCGGCGTAGCCACAAGCACCATGTCTGAAAGCGGAGCCACAAGCGTGCCCGAGACAGGCTCTTGGTGTGCAATGTGGCCCGCGTCACCGGTCGCTTCTGAATCGATTCGCACTGCGCTGACGCACAAGCCCTCATCAGCGAGGCGACTCACGGCATCGTCAGCTCGTAGTCCGAGGACGTCGGGAACGCGGACTTCTGCGACTGCGCCGCGATGGGGCGTCGTGCCGCATGCTGAGGCCATCAGCGAGATGGCAGTCACGCTCACGACGATCAGCCTTTTGTACACGACCGTTACAGAATCGCTTGCGTTCGCGCCTTGTGCTATCCCTCACTCGGGGGTTCGTCACGGCCGGGATACCTGGAGGCATCTGAAGCCGATCATGTTGACCCCCAACCAAGGGCGATGTCCGCGTCGGATCGCATCCGAGACCTAATCGAAGAGCAAGAGCGCCTTCGTAACGAGCTCCTCGGCGACGCTCCGACCTCGGAACGCATCATAGAAGCAGCACTCGCCGCAAATATTCGCTTCACTCAGTCCGCGCTTCTAGTGCTGGCTCGCGAGCTTGAGGAACTGCGCGCCCTCATCGAGCGCGAGTCACGTCACTAGCGATCACGGGATCTTTCGTCCTTGGCAGCAGCACTCTTGCCAGTCTCACGTGCTCGCAGCTCACGCTAGATGACGTCGTTCGGACCGGAACGGCAGGACCCGAGCTCTCAGATCCGGGCCGGCGTGGCCCATAAGCCGGAGGTCGCGGAAGCTAGCCGCGGTGCGGGTCTACGCCGGGTCCACGTCGCTGTCGTCCCAGGTCTTCGGCCCCCACCTCGACCGCGGTGATTCCTTGGAGCGATGTGGCTTCGCGCGACTAAGCGCGTGTCTCGACGACATGCGGCTAACACTTGTAATGAAGGGTTCCTCGGATTCGAGTCCGGGCGTCGGCTTCGCCTGATCAAGCCGAATGCCTGCAACGACGGCGTTTGGGTGTGCCTCTCGGAAGCGACACACAGCGACACTGGCTGGCACTGGTAGACACAACCAGCCGATCAGGAGCGGATCACTGACCGAGTGCTCAATGCGGGAAAACCGAGGGCTACGCTTCCGTGCCCGCCGAGCGACGGTAGGTCGCGTCGAAGTGAACTCCCGCCGGCGAGGGCGGGACCCCAGCGAGATTCATGTAGGCGCAGGACCTTGGGAGTCAGCTTTATGTAGGCACCTCTAGCTCCGCGGACGATGAACGAAAGACCACCTCTGCCCTTCTCCGCGTGAAGCGGACAGCTGCACCTCCGTGACGGGAGACTCTCGAGACGCCCGTGCGAACCAGCGAATAGAGCGTTCGGGCAAAACAGGTCACGCAGAGCGTGCCATCAAGGTCATAGCCATTGACTGGATCCTGTCCCGCGTAGTCGTATGAGTTGAGGGATCCACCATCGACAGGATCGACCGCGAGGAAGCGACCGAGCGCCGGGTCGTACGGTCGCGCACCCATCTGGACCAGGCTGGTCGCCGTGTCCCGCTGCTTGTCCCACCGACCGGTCCAGCGCTCGGTGGTGCTATTGCTCGGGACTGCTTCGTTGGGAGGCCCGAAGGGGTCATAGGCGTAGGAGCTCGTGCGCGTCCCTGTGCTTGTTGCCTCGGCGGCCAGGTCGCCGTCGCCGTTGTAGTGCAGGAAGCTGGCGGTGGCACCGGCCGTCGGCGGGCCGTCGTAGTGGGCGAGGTCGGACTCAGGCCCGCGGGCGCCTTCCAGGACCTGATTTCACGCGTTGGTCGCCCACCTGTTGATCGACAACGGTCAAAGAACTCCAACGGACACGCGCGCTATCCAGCGTAGGGCTCGTACGCAAATGTTCTGCTTGAGCGCCGGAAGGGATTGACGAAGACCTTGCGCCATGAGTCTCCAACTTGGTGATCGCCGATTCTTGTTCTCGCCTGCGCCCCCACTACGTCGTTTCCTCGATAGTAGACGGTTTCGAAAAGACACCCCCTCGTTGCGGCGACGCACAACGCTCGGACTTCATCCAAGAATTCTAAATCGCTATATCTCTTCCCCTCCCAAGGGACCTCAAACACCGCACCGCGACCAAGACTGACTGAAGCGCCGGGTAAGTCATCAGAAACGTCGATGTGTATCTTGGCCGATCGGGAATTGGAGGGTCGGAGAATTATCATCTTTCCGTTTCTTCCTAAGGCGCTGTTGTCACGAACAGTTAAGTGTGCAGAACCTTCAGGCAAAGAGGAAGCTAACTCTCGCATCATGTTTTCCAAAGCTTGAGTTCTTTGAGTGTTGAACATGTATAGGGTTAATGCCAGAGGTGCCAGTGTGGGAGTCTAATGAGGCGCCTGCCAACGCGAACTGCAGCGCCAGGCCCACCGACCACTACGCGAAAGACGCGTCTTCCTTGGTGCGTGCCCCAACCGATACGGAAGAAGCGGTTATTATTCATCTTGCTTTCCGAAAGGATGTCAGCAATCCGAAGTAGGAGCGCCTTCGCGCCGCTCGTTATCGCCAGCTGCTGAATCTGGTGACACTCGCCCTGATAAGAGATCGAGCCGCTCGAACATTGAGTCGGCCGTGTTCTCTGGCAACCTGGCGCCCCCGGTCCGCACCGCATTCTCCCATCCAGGTCGTATGCGTTCACCGGATCCTGCCCCGCGTAGTCGTACGCATTCAGGGATCCGCCTTCGACTGGATCAACAGCGAGGAAGCGCCCGACGGCCGGGTCGTAGGGGCGCGCGCCCATCTGGATCAAATTCGTTGCGGTGTCCAATTGCTTATCCCACCGTCCTGTCCAGCGGTCAGTGGTGCTGTTGCTCGGGACCGCTTCGTTGGGAGCGCCGAAGGCGTCGTAGGTGTAGGAGCTTGTGCGCGTCCCCGTGCTTGTTGCCTCGGCGGCCAGGTCACCGTGGCCGTTGTAGTAGAGGAAGCTGACCGTAGAGCCCGCCGTCGGCGGGCCGCCGTAGTGAGCGAGGTCGGACTCAGCCCCCTGCACGTAGCTCTGCGTAGTCGCCCCGGCGCCATCGGTCTCGAAGAGCGGCGTCTCGTCCGGGCCGTCGAATAGGTAGCGGGTCGTCTTGGCGGGATTGCTCGTGGTGCGCGAGCGGCGCCGGCCCAGCGGGTCGAAGCCGTAGCTGACGCTCGTGCCGGAGGCAGGCGCGAAGCTCGTCATACGGTCCCAGCCGTCCCAGCCGATCGTGGCGCTGCCGCGGCTGCTCATCCTGCCGTCAGAGTCGTAGGCGTAGGCGGTACCCCCGACGCTGGTGAGCTGGTCGAGCCCCGGGCTATTCGGGTTCGCCTGGTCGTAGGTGTAAGTCGCCGTGTTGCTGAAGTTGCCGGCGCAGCCCGTCGTTGACTCCTGTATCTCCGTCCGGTTCGAGTCGAGGTCGAACAGGTACTTGCGACAGGTGCCGCTCGGAAGCGCCACCTGGTTCAGCCGTCCCAGGCTGTCGTAGACGTAACTCGTCGTCTGGCTTGACAGGCCGCCGCCCGTCCGGACCTCCTGCGTTTTCTTGCCGTCGAGGTCGTCATAGCTGTAGCTGTAGTCGACGAGCGGGCTGGACTGGGAATCGACGGGAACGCTCGCCGGCAGCGGTGCCGAGAGCGAGCCATGACGGTTGTAGAGCCCCGTCAGCCAGCCGTCCGGGTTGAAGTCCTGCCAGCTAAATGTGCCGTTCGGGTACTGGGTCGCGTGCAGGTTGCCGCGGCTGTCGTAGAAGAACGTATACGTCCGATTGGCCGGGTCGGTCATGCTCTGCAGCCGGTCGGCGTCGTCGTAGACGTAGCCGGTGGTGTAGTTGGGGTTGCCGGCCAGCGAACCTGCCGCGGCGGTGCGCGAGAGCTGGTTCCCGTCGGAGTCGTAGCTGAAGGTCGCCTCGGCCCCATAGCTGTCGATCGAATGCACGAGGCGACCCTGCTCGTCGTAGGAGCTCGTGACCGCTCCGCTCGCATCAGTCGCTGTCAGCTGCGCGCCGACGGGATCGTAAGTGAAGCTGGTCGGCTGCGCATCGCCGGGTGCCTGGGTGCTCAGCAGCCGCCCCTCGCCGACGGCGTCGTAACTCAAGCAGGTCGTGCCGGCCCCCTTCGTCTTCGCGATTGGGCGGCCGGCAAGGTCGTAGACGAAGGTGGTGCTCGCCACTCCGTGCGGCGTCATCGACTTGAGCCGCTGGCCCTGGTTGACGGCGCTGCCCGAGCAGCCAGCTGCCACCGGCGGTGCCGCGGTTTCACCCGCCGCGTAGTACGCGTAGGTCGTCGCGTAGTTCGTGTCTGGTGCACCTTGCAGGTTGCCCTGCCCATCGATCGTCCGACTCGGATCTGCATTTCCTTTCGGCATCACCTTCTGCGTCACTCGGCCCTGAGCGTCGTAGAGGTAACTAGTGATCAGATTCGTAGCCCCAACCTGGACGAGCCCATAGTCGGAATGCGCAGCGGCGGGATCGGCGAAGTGCGAGAACGAGAGGCGCCCGCCCGCCGAGAGTGTTGAGGTCTGGTTGAACCAGGCGGGGCGCAGGTTCAAGGCCGGGATCACCTGGTCTGCGACCTGCGGCGAGCACCCTCCGCAGGCCCAGTGAAGGTGGATCTGGGGAAGCGTCGGCGCACCGTCGTCGAAGTACTCGAACACGAGCTTGTGCAGACCGGCCGCGAGCGCGATCGGACGCGAGGGAGGCGCCGCCGCGGCGGTCGTCCAGCTGTCGATCGCCTGCGCGCCGTCGATCGTCAGGCGCGTACCGCCGTAGCTCGTCGCCTCCGAGAAGGTGTAGCTGCCGGGGCTCGAGACAAGCAGATCGCCGCTCCAGCGCACCGAGAAGTTGTGAATGACATTCGGAAGCTCAGGAGGTCCGCCGCTCGGCCAGCTGTAGTCGATCGTGGAGTTGTTCTCGATCGTCGTCGCGCGACCGGCGAGGTTGGGGTTTCCATAGTAGCTCGCCTGCAGCCCTTGCAGCGCTGCGCCCGCGGTCGAGAGCGTTCCGATCTGCGTCTCGTCGTAACGGCTGCTACTGACCGGGCGGCCGAGCGCTCCGGCCCCGTCCGGGTCGGGTGCGGACGTCCTCAGCAGCGCGTCGCTGATGAAGGGGTTCGCCGTCGTCCTCCCGTCTGGTCCTCCGTAGAGGAGGTCGGTCGGATTGCCGTCGGCATCTTCGCTCCAGAGCAGCTCGTCCTTGGCGTTGTAGGCGCTCTCGCTGATGTTGCCGAGGATGTCGAGCGTCTCGATCGGGTGACCGAGGCTGTCGTAGTAGGTGGTCACACACTTGGAGGGGCAGGACTGTGTCTGCTGGCGCGGCGGGGTCAGCGTCGTGTATCCGTCGGCGGCCCGATTGTGCTTGCCCTCCTCGTAGTGCGCCTTGATCGCTACCGGTGAGAGCGCGTCGGGGTAGATCGCAACCTCGTCGACCTTGCCGCCCATCCGGTAGGCGCTGGTGTAGGGCCAGCCCGAAATGTCGAAGCTGCTGGTGACCGTGCGCGAGCAAGGCGTTCCCGTCTTGAGCGTGAGCGACTGTTGGTTGCCGTCGATCCAGAGCTTGGCCCCGCTGCGTGGATCGCCGTTGTAGAACTGGGCGACCACGTGGTGCCAGGCATTGGCGCTCGGAGCAGTTACGCCGTAGACATCGGAACAGCCGGTGTTGAAGCCGAAGTTGCCGCCGGAGAAGAAGAGGTCGTAGTAGTTGCCGCCGCCGGCGAAGCCGAACGGCATCACGCCGTCGGTGCCGTTCCAGTTCAGCCAGAGCTCGACCGTGTTGTAGGCGCCTGCGGCCAAGTTGAGATTCGGAAGGCTGCCCGCCACGGTCCCGCCGCTGAAGCCGACCGCGCTACCCCCGCCGCTGCCGGCGAGCGCGCCGCTTTGGCCGGGCGTGTAGGTGCCGGAGTAGGTGCCGTTGTTGGCGTTGCCGCTGGCATCGGCGGCCGTTGTGCCGCCGGTCTCGTCCAGTGGCCAGTAGCCGAGCGGGCCGTCGCCAAGCACGAGCTGCTGGTAGTGACTTGCGCGCGGGGCGGTCGGGGTAACGGTGCCCGGGTGATAGACGAAGCTCCAGCTCGAGGTAGCAGGGGTCTGGTTTGTGACTGGCCCGTCGTCGACCTTGATCACACACTGCGCGGTCGAGCTCGGGCAGGCCTGGTAGGTGATCGCCAGCGAGTGGGCGCCGTTGTAGTTCGGGCTGGCGTGAGTCGGGTCGAGGTCGTTTGCATTCTTGACCGAGGTGACGAGGCTGCCGCTGTAGCCGAGCTGGAGCAGGTCGCGGGCGCCGTCGTTGACGCGGACGAGCTTGCCGCTCTCGCCGTTGGGGCCATCGCCGATGTACTTCCACGCGACGTTGTCGGGACCGCTGATGCAGAGGATCGCGCCCGTACAGGTGCCGGTGTCGGCCAGGCTGTGCCAAGCGAAGCTGAGCGTGCGCAGGCCAGGGTCGCCGGGCTGCCCGTCGGCGATGCTCTTGATCTTGCTCGGATCGACCGTCGAGAAGCTGTAGGAGAGCGAGCCCTTGCCCGGCGAGGCGTCGACCCGTTCGGCCGATTTGAGCGTTGCACTGCCGTTACTAGCGGCCGGGTTGAAGGTGTAGATCGCCCCGTCGGAGTCGAGCAGCGTCCAGCTGCCGTCGCCGTTCTTGGTCAGTTGCGCGCCATCACCGGGCGCGGCGAGGTAGGTGTTCGAGCTGCCGACGTGGCTGTAGTAGTCGGTGCTCCCATCGGCTGAGATCCGCTCGACGGCGTCGAAGCGTGGACTGGCGCCACTTTGGTTGTGGTCGATCAGCTTGCTCGGCGGGCTCGAGCCATCGTCGCCGGCGTTCAGCGCCCAGCCGGAGCCGAAGCCGCTGTCGGGGGCGCTCGACTGCGAGTTGTAGCTGAGGGAGGCCGCCATCGAGCCGGCGGCGGTCGGATAGCTGGGGCCGGGGACGGACAGGACGAGGTTGCCGTTGGCCTCGTTGACGGCCAGCGGGCCGCGGCTCCAGATCGGCCAGTAGTCGCGGATGCCGAGCTTCGGCAGGCGCACCTGGAGGCTCTGACCGGCGCTCCAGGCCGAGTAGTCATCGGGGCAGGCGCGACCGCAGGCGCGCGCTCGCCAGTAGTAGGTCTGCCCGTCCTTGAGCAGCCCCGCCGGCACGGTCCAGGTGGTGGTGGTCGTCGTCCAGTTACCGTCGATCACGATCGTGTTGAAGCCGAAGCCGGGGTCGGTTGCCAGCTCGAACTGGTAGGAGAGGGGGTCGCTGCCGGCATTGCCGGAACCGGGACTGGCGCTCAGGACGGGCGTCGCAGTCGAGACGCTTGCGCCGCTCGTGGGGGTAACGAGCGTCGGCGCGGCCGGGGGGACGCTGTAGGTGCGCGGGCCGACGCTGCTCGAGCTGGCGCCGCTGTGATCGCCGGCTTGCGCATACCAGCTGTACTGCGCGCCCGGGACGAGCTTGTTCGCCGGCACCGCCCAGCTCGCCGTCGCGCCCGAGTTCACCTGCGGGGTCGAGCTGCCGTTGGTGACCAGCGCGCCGGTCGCGGCGCGGTTGACCGTGAAGCTGATGTAACCCGTCTGGCCGTCGGGGTCGCTGAAGGTGCCCGAGAGGGTCGGCGTCAAGACGTTGGAGATCGTCGGGTTCGCCGGGACGAGATTGGTGGGCGCGTTCGGCGCCCTGTTCGCGGGGACGACCGAGTTCGAGCTCTGGACGTAGCTCGAGCAGTCGATCCCGTTGCAGGCCTGGACTGAGGAGCGGATCGTGGCGCCGACGTCGGCGTTGCCTGCCTGGATCGTGTACGAGGAGGCAGTGGCGCCGCTGATCGCGGCGCCGTTGCGGAGCCACTGGTAGTGGTAGGCAGTCGGCGGGCACGACCAGGAGCCGCTGTTGGTCGTGATCACGTTGCCGACATAGGCAGGACTCGGGGCCGAGACGGCAGGGGCGACCGTGTTGGCCGGTGAAGTGCACTGAACGCCGAGAACCCGCTTGCCGATCGGCAGGAGAGCCGAGAACTGCAGGCGCGGGAGCCGGCGAGGCACTGCCCGCCGAAGAGGGATCACGTGTGTCGCGGAACGCAGGCGCTGCGCCCTCGCGCCAGGAGTCAGCGCTCGCCGAAGCAGCGGCGCCCTCGAAGAACTCTGGGCGCCGAACTGCATCGCCCAGCTCGTCCCCGCCGAGATGAACAGGGCAAGCGCAACGATGAACGGGATGAGCAGGCTGACACGCCAGGGTTTGCGGCACCGCCCGCCCCCTGCGTCCTGCCCGCGACTGGAACGGATGCCTGGCCGACCCACGGTAGTCTCCTTTCGCCGTTGGCGAGGAGACGGTGGCCGCACCCGCCTACCTAGTCCTCGAATGTACCGCCTGGATCAGTACCACTTCTTCGCCGGGGCGGCAAGAGAACCGACGCGACGAGGACGGCAGCGAGCGCAGGCTCCGATTATTCGGTGTGTCCGGCCCGTCCATCTGGTCCTGGGCGTACGAGGGTCCCGCCAACTGTGAGAGCGCGATTGGAGGCCGGGAAGACATCCGCAATGAGCGTCATTCTCGAGGGCGCGCTGCCCACCCGCACAGGCGGCGGCATCGCGATCTTCGAGAGCGGGGTCTACGCGGGGTCTACGTTCGTGTCGTTCCGAGGCTTCGGCCGCCATCTCCGCGCCCGCGATTCCTCGGAACGATGCGGCTTCGCGCGACCCGGCGCGTCCTGCGACGACGCCTGATCAACGCTCGTAATGAAGGGGTCCCCGGTTCGAGTCCGGGCGTCGGCTCTTTGGGAGCCGAGCGTCGCTCGAGATCCTGAAGCACCTGGACGGGTTCGACCGACGCCTG
>Ga0126377_10001220_pt1 | contig 16584 bp, 14 predicted proteins | sample PanSoiMetPlot_22_FD_92647 | JGI IMG/M metagenome (GOLD analysis project Ga0126377, IMG submission 92647) | Tropical forest soil microbial communities from Panama - MetaG Plot_22 | ecosystem: Environmental > Terrestrial > Soil > Tropical forest > Bulk soil | place: Panama | collected 2016-02-17 | reverse complement strand
ATATTTTACCCTACGCGTTATCTAGAGCTGGCTTTTTACCACTTCAATATTCACTATGGATAGCTATTGGAATTAGTCTCACTACTTCATTTTTAATAGGAGCGAAAAAGGCAAAGTTAGCAAAGAAGAGTTGGATCAAAGGAGGAATTGAAATGTCTGCCTTAGGAACGGGAATCGCCCTATTAGGGTTTGGAATTGGGGCAGAATTGGCCAAAGCAAATTTGTTAAATTATTGAGCGCAAAGGAACTGATAATATTGTCTGTGAATAAATCCAAAGTTTGTGTTTCTCTTGCAACTGATTCAGTTTATAAGTTACCAACAATGATAAGTAGAGCTTTCCACAAAGGCGCCGACTATGTGGAAATTAGGTTTGATCATAAAATATACAATAATATAGATTATGCTCTAAAGATTTCTAGTAAGATAAAAAATAAGGCAATTTTTACTCTAAGGTCAAAAGATGAAGGAGGATTTTTTGAGGGAAACCACAGAGAACACATTTCGCTATTAAGGAAGATGGCCAAAACAAAACCGATGTTACTTGATATAGAAATCGCTATCTTAAAACAAGATAAGGACCTGAGGAAATTTTTAAGCGATAATAAAATCCCTGTCCTTGTATCCTTTCATGACTTTAGACGTACTTCAAATGCATCTGTGCTTTTAGAAAAATTTGAAGATATGAGTACATACAGTAACTATGTTAAATTGGTTACTACCGCAACAAATTCAAAAGACAATTTTAAAATACTTTCGCTATACGACGACAACATTAATACAAATCTAATAGCGTTTGCAATGGGAGAACATGGGATTTTATCAAGATTACTGTGTACTTTGTATGGAAATTCACCGTATACTTATGCCTCTCTGGACAAGCCCTTAGCTCCGGGACAACTTGAAATTGGTTTAATGAAAAAAATATACGACAGGATAGTTAAGAATCTGAAAAATGGGCACTGATTTTAAAACATTCTGCATAATTGGAGACCCTATTGATCATTCATTATCTCCCTCGATTCATAACGCCGCTTTTAATACATTAGGTCTTAACTGTAGCTATATTGCCTTTAGAGTGCAAGAAGATCAATTGAAAAATTCTCTGGACTCTTTGCGGTCTATAAACATTGGTGGATTTAATGTAACAATGCCACATAAGGTAAAGGTATTAGATTATGTTGACCGCCAAGATAATATTGTGCGGTTAGTAGGAGCAGCAAATACGGTCAATAATGAAGATGGGAAATTTTGTGCATATAATACGGATGTTATAGGTTTCATTAAACCCTTACATGATCGAAAGGTCGATTTTAATGGATTTGAAGTATTTATTTTGGGGGCTGGGGGTGCTGCGAGAGCTATAGCTGTTGGTTTGTCAGGTGAAAAGGGTATCAGAAATATCAATATTTATAACTGGAATACCGACCGATCTGTTAAATTATCAAATATTGTAAAAAAAATGGGATTAGAATCTACTATTATTTCTAAGGACGATATTCAGAATACTGCTTCGAAATGTAATCTCATTATAAACGCTACTCCTCTAGGCATGAATAACGAGAAGAGTTTGATAAAATCTTCTAGTATAAGAAAAGAAGCGATAGTATATGATATTGTATATAAGCCAATAATTACCAATTTAGTAGAAAATGCTAAAACTGCTGGGGCTGAAGTAGTCTACGGTTATGAAATGTTACTCGAACAAGCAACTGCATCCTTTAAAATATGGCTTCAAATCGATCCACCAGTTGAATCTATGAAAAAAGCACTATTCGGATTATTTGGAGAACCTGCATGACAATAAAGGTAACAACAATCGTTCATGGGGCTATATCTATAGTAAATGCTATTGCAACAGGATTTGGCTCTGCTATGGGAATTTCTCTTAAAGTCAAAGTTGAAATAAATTCAAAGAAAGGTTCAGGAATAATTTTTCAAAAAGGAGCAGGAAGCATCATGATAAAAAAAATAATTTATGACATACTTGCGTCCAAATATCTTAACAATAATCAATTATTAATTAATATCAATTCAGAGATACCCTCAGGCATGGGATTGAAGAGTTCGAGTGCAGTATCAAATGCTGTAGCTCTTGCGTGTAAATCACTCTTGAATAGAGAGATCAATGATGGGTTTGTTCTAAATAGCGCTATAGATGCGTCATTGTATGCAAAAACTACAATTACAGGTGCATATGATGATTCCACTGCATGTTATTATGGCGGTTTTGTTACCACAGATAACTATAAGAGAAAACTCTTAAAACAAGAAGATTCGCCGAATGACATTTATGCTGTAATATATTTACCCAATAGCAATAAAAGGGGAGATATTACGAGACTCAAATTACTCTCCGAACTATATCTTGAAGCGTTCCAATTGGCTTATTCGGGACAATATTGGAAAGCTATGACACTAAACGGGGTATTGACATCCTCTTTAATTTCAAATAGTTATAATATTACAAGATTATGTCTTGAAAATGGTGCCTTGGCAGCCAGTATATCTGGGAACGGACCTGCAATTGCTGCGGTAGTACATGAAAGCAAAGTTCAAAAGCTTAAATCAATATTATCTAATTTAAACGGCAGGATCATAGTTTCACAGACTAATAACCAGAAAGCAACATCTGTGAGAGAAGTTGGGTAAAATATTCGTAGCAAGGTCACACTTAAATGGTAACGTTAAATGTCCACCTAGCAAAAGCTATACCCACAGAGCAATATTCATTTCATCTTTGGCGCATGGAAAATCACGTATTATTAATCCTCTAATTTCAAGAGATACAATCGCATCCATTGAAGCATGCAGAGCATTCGGAATAAAAATAAAAAGAAGGGACCAGGAATTAATTATTACTGGAAAAGATACTCTAAAGGTTCCTCATAATGTCATCAATGTAGAGAACTCTGGAACAACAATGCGTTTCATTTCAGCGATTTCATCACTGCTAAAAAGAGGATATGTTGTAATCACAGGAGATGATAGTATAAGAAAAAGACCAATGGCACCACTATTAATTGCTTTGAGACAACTTGGCATTAATAGTTTTTCTGCTAGAAAAAATGACAGGGCGCCTATTATTGTGCAGGGAGGAAGAATGAGTGGAAAGGATGTTACTATTGACGGTTCAGTTTCAAGCCAGTTTATTTCAGGACTTCTAATTGCTGGTGTTTGTGCTGAGTCGTCAATTTCAATCAGTGTAGTTGGAAAACAGGTTTCGAAATCCTATATAGAATCTACGATTAATGTAATGTCGAAATTTGGAGCAGAAATAAGATATTCCAAAGATTATAAAAGATATGAGATATTAAGTAGAAGATATGTACCCACTATGTTTACTATACCTGGAGATTTTTCTACGGCAGCTTTGTTATTATCTGCCGGAACACTTGTTGGTGATGAAATAACTGTCAGTAACCTAAATTTTTCGTTACCACAAGGTGATTCAAAAATTCTTGAAATACTTAAGAAAATTGGGGCGGTAATCAATATAGACAAGAGGAATGGCACAGTAAATGCTTACGGAACTCAAGAACTTGATGGGGGTGAATTTGATCTCTCAGATACCCCTGATTTGCTCCCTGTTGTTGCTATTTTATCTTTAAAGTCGATAAATCCTGTAAGGATATACGGAGTTTCTCACACGCGTTATAAGGAAACAGATAGGTTAAAAATAATTGAATCTGAGCTTAGAAAACTCGGAGTTAATACTAAGATATCTTCCGATGAAATTACGTTAATCTCGCCAAAAAAACTAAAAAATGCGCGGCTTAATTCGCACGATGATCATAGACTTTTCATGAGCTTTGTGATAGCAGCGATGCTGACAGAAAAATCAGTTGTTGATGGACTGGAATCAGTCGATGTATCTTACCCTTCGTTTGTACACGACATGAGACGAATTGGCGCAAAATTAAGTTAGTCTCGATTTTATTTTCAATACTCTTGTAAGGTTTGGATTTAACGCAAATTAACATAAAGGCAATATATATGCCACACAAATGGTATCAATATCTATAAAATGACCGGCAATGTATTGGGGGATCAACTCACTCTGACTAGTTTTGGCGAAAGTCATGGGAGATGTATAGGAATGGTATTAGACGGTTGCCCTTCTGGACTTCCACTCTCTGAATCAGATCTCCAGATAGAATTGGATAAACGTAAACCTGGACAGTCAATAATTACAACCCAGAGAAAGGAGGAAGATAGGGTAGAAATATTATCAGGAATTTTCAATGGTTATACTACTTCAGCTCCTATATGTGCAATAATATGGAATAAGGATTCAGATTCAAGAGCATACGAGGTGATTAAGAATAGTCCACGACCTGGTCATGCTGATTATCCATCTTTCGTAAAATATGGGGGATTTGCCGATTATAGAGGTAGCGGTAGATTTTCTGGAAGATTAACCGCAACTATGGTCATGGGCGGAGCGATTGCACAAAAGCTCTTGAAGTATACATTAGGAGTTGAGACTATTGCTTATACCACTCAGATAGGTCAAATAAGTTGCAATTCAATATCGTACGACGAGGCAAAACAAAATAGGTATACAAATGATGTTCGTTGTCCTAGTCCCAAAATTGCTGAAAAAATGAAATCCAATATTATCGAGGTGAGGAAAAATGGTGATTCGTTAGGAGGAGTTGTTGAATGTATATCCGTAGGATTGCCGGTAGGCTTGGGCGAACCGATATTCTCCTCAATGGAATCTGATTTAAGTAAGGCACTATTCAGTATTCCATCCGTTAAGGCGATAGAATTTGGATCTGGTTTTTCTGGAACTAAACTTAAGGGCTCTCAAAATAATGATGAATATTCAATATCAAAAGACAACAAGATAATAACAAATACGAATAATTCTGGGGGAATTTTGGGAGGTTTAACCAATGGAATGCCATTAGTCATCAAAATTGGATTTAAACCTGCATCATCAATCGCGATAAAACAAAAAACGATAGATCTAGTTTCAAATACCGAGTGCGAAATTGTTGTTCCAGGAAGGCATGACCCCTGTGTTGTTCCTCGAGCTATACCGGTCGTTGAGTCTTTAGTATCTTTCATTTTGGCTGACCACGCGATTAGGTGCGGACTTATTCCACCTGTATTAGGCGATAGAAAAAATGGGTAATGAAAACGAGCTCAAACTGGAAAGATTGAGGGATGAGATGCGAATCGTTACTGCAGATATAATAAAGCTAGTGCAAAAAAGGATGAGTGTTGCAAATGAAATTGGCAATATTAAGAAAAACCTTATGATGAAAATAGAAGACATATCTGTTGAACAAGATATTGCACGATATGTTCATGAATTGGGAACACAAATTGGCTTGAACAATCAATTTATTGGCAGATTATTGAATTTATTATTTGTAGAGTCAATAAATATTCAAAAAACAAATACTTCAAGAAAAGAACCTAAGTTGGATCATATGACCATGTTTTTGAAAGCAAAACAACTTGAATCTGAAGGCAAGAAAATAATTCATTTGGAGGTCGGCGAACCTGATTATATGCCTCCAGTTAATGTAAACGTTGAGTTACTAAAAACCTTTGATAAGAAGAGAATTCACTACACTCAGACCAATGGGGTTCCTATCCTAAGAAAGTTAATAGCTGAAGATAGATCAGTAAAGGAAGAAAATGTGATAATTACTCCAGGTGCAAGGTTCGCAGTGTTTAGTGTAATGATGTCTAATACATCAATTGGAGACGAAATTATCATTTCAGAGCCTGCTTGGCCTGCTTACAGAGATTGTGCAAATTTTATTGGGGTAAAGGTTAAGGCAATAAGAACTAATATAGAACAAAAATGGGATATCGATTTGGATCAATTGGAGCAGATGATAACTCCGAATACTAAAATGATAGTTTTAAATTCTCCCAACAACCCAACTGGAAAAATAATTCGAGAAAGAGAGATTGTCGATATCCTCAAATTAGCGAGAGAAAATGATCTAGTTGTACTTAGTGATGAGGTATACTCGAGATATTCCTATGTACCCTATAAGAGCATTTTAAAATTTGATTACGATAAGAGTATAATGGTATCTTCATTTTCAAAGAGTCATGCAATGACAGGTTTTAGAGTGGGATATGCAATAAGTTCAAAGGATATTATAGATAGAATGTCCAAAATTCAAGCAATGGCAATCACCAGTGTTGCAGAGCCGATGCAGTATGCCGCTGTTGCAGCAATGAAAAGTAACGTTACCAAGAATATATCTTTAATGAAAAGACGCCTAGATTTCATAAAAAGTGAATTAGCAAATCTACCCTGCCAATTCGTTAATCCAGACGGCGGGATGTACTATTTTGTTAGATTTAATAATGATGTAGATGTTAATAATATTATATTTAACCTGTTAAATGAGGGAGTCGCTGTAGCACCTGGAATTGGATTTGGAGAGACATATTTCGATTTCATAAGAATTTCAGCTTGTCAACCAACTAAAGTGCTAAATTATGGATTAAAAATATTAAAAAAAGTTATGAAAGGGTGACATAATGGTCAAATCCGTCGCGATTATAGGTGCTGGAAAAATGGGTCTTTGGTTCTGCAACTATTTTTCGAAAAAAAATAATTTTAATGTATCATTGTTTGATAGGAGAAAAATCAATTTAGATTTAAAAAAATACCAATACAAGGTAACTATCTGCAACTCTTTGAACACATGTGTTAGAAAGGCGGATATTGTACTTGTATGTGTACCTATCAGGATAACAATCTCCATCATTAATAAATGCGTGCCAATAATGAAAAAAGGTGCCTGCATAGTAGAAATATCTTCCATCAAGACTGATGTCTTTGATACTATGTTAAAAATTCCAGGTGATTTGGTGCCTCTTTCAATCCATCCGATGTTTGGTCCTGGCGCCAAGAGGCTACGTGATACAAAAATACTGTTAATACCGGTTAGAAACAAAGAGACAGAACAAAAAATAGTTAAATCTTTATTTAATGAGACAAAAACTATAGTAGTAAAAGATCCAAAATATCATGATTCATTTATGGCCGTGATTTTAGGGATAGTTTATTACGTTAATTTGCTGCTTGCTGTTACCTTAAGCAAAGAAAATATTACATTATTAAGAAAATTTTCAGGAACTACTTTTTATCTTCAAGCATTGCTATTTGAAAGCATTTTAACAGATAATTCGTCACTAATAACGTCACTACTTGTAGATAACAAGGAATTATTAAAATATCTAAAAAAGTTTAATCAAGAATCTGCTAAATTATTCAACACAATAAATAAAGATAAATTCAAGCTCCAAAAAAGAATCAGTAGGATAAAGAATGATTATATCAACAAGGGAAACATTGAAGCATCATATGAAAAATTATATTCACTAAGATCTAAGATTAACGACAGATGAATGAAAATATACTAACCTTTCAAGGCATGAACCACGAGAGAGATATTATAATAGATCCAAAGCTTCTATTGCAATGAATGGGATTATTCATGTTTTGAGGAGACAAAGTAGTAATTTTTGATAAAAAAGGTCGCTACAGATTTATGTTGCTTACAAAAGACATGCAATAAGACAGGACTCACTCTAGAATCATTCCTAGGAACGAAAGACGAATGTGTTGAAGGATTTCTAAGTTGTAAAATTTGCAACTCAAAATACCCAATAATTCAAGGGATACCAATTTTATTGGAGAATTTTCATGAATATGCATGCAAAAGAATCATTACTTTTGGCAGGTGGATATCAAATTCTAATTCACCACAAATTAAATCGTTTCTTAAATCAGAAGGTGTAAAAATTCGTGTTCCTACATACAACGATCGGTATGAAGAGAATGGTAGTTGGTATAAACCTTATCTAAATACTCTTAATGGTTACCCTTCAAACGATAGACTGTTATCTCTATTTAAAAAGCAAATAAACCCTCACCATATTTACAAAAAGTTGACAAGCGAGAACCTTATTTTGAATGGAATTGGACTGGATATTGGTTGCTCTATAGGTACAAGCACATTAGAAATCTCAAAAAAGCTATCTTATGTATTTGGAATAGATCTTTCATTTTCTTTCATATTAGAAGCTAGAAATATAATGCGCAGTAGGAAAAAAAGAAACATGGAATTTATGGTAGCAGATGCTACAAATCTTCCATTTAAACCGAATTTCTTTAATAATATAATTGGCCTAAACGTTATTGATAGGCTAGATTTCAACAAATTAATTCTTGCAATAAACGGTTCCTTAAAAAAGAATGGTAAATTGATTCTAATGGATCCATATCATTTTCTTGATGATGATGGTACAGATAAATTTGATGCGACCCAGATCAGGAAACGATTAGGAAAACTTGGATACAAAATAAATAAAGAACAGTCGTATCTTCCATGGATAATGAAAATGAATGATAGGACGTACCTCTTTTACTTTGTAGATATTATTGTAGCAGAAAAAAAATTTTAATATTCATTTGTAGAAAATCGATAAGACAACAATACTTTAGACTAATTAAACTTCAACTCTAATTTTATGTTCTCTTATTTTTATTTCTCAGAGGATTTGCAATTGCATCCAGCGTATTCCCAATTAAAAAGAAAGCCAATCCAGTTAGAGCTATCATTAGCCCAGGAGGAATAATCCACCACCATATGCCCCTTGAGGCGGCATCTGCGGTATTTGCATCATGAAGTATTTGTCCCCAAGTAGGTAAAGATGGGTCTCCTAAACCAATAAAACTCAATGCAGCCTCAGCAAGTATAGCTGCAGGTACAGCGATAGCTACGCTTGCAAAAGTCAGGGGAAGTAGCTGTGGGATTATGTGCTTGAAAATTACTTTTAAATCTGACTGTCCCATTAGCTTAGCTGCCTCAATATATTGAAAATTGCGCATCTGTAATGCAATACTTCTAATCACTTTGGCAGTTCCCATCCAACTAAAAATTAGTAAAAATCCAATTATTAAAAACATACTACGCCCAAAAGTGATTGACAAAAGAATAAGGAGCGGCAAAGTTGGCAATGCATAAAATATATCATTGACTCGCATCATTGTCTCATCAGTTCTCCTTCCTCTATATCCAGCTACTACGCCATAAACCAATCCAATAGTTATTGAAAATATTGATACTGTAAGTCCTATGAACAGGGCAATCGGGGTACCCCATATGATACCAACAGCAAGATCTCTTCTCAGGTCGTCAGTCCCCATGATACCAAATACTTTTCCTCCCAGAATTAGGCCAGCATCTTCTACGGAACTGAAATTATCAAATAAATAAAACCGTTCTGATATTTGATACACTCCTTTAAGGACATTTGGTTTATTAGTATCTGAAAATATTACTACTTGTGGTTCAAGACTAGATATTGAATAACTAAACAAGCTTTGATATTGCTTCAGTGACTCTTTGACATTTTCATTTGTAGAAAAAATTCTGTCTGAAAAAGTAGAGTTCACGTTATTAGCTGCGGGTAATGATGAATAATAAACGGTAAAGGTATTGTTGTCAGGTCGCTTAACGTCAATTTGCAGAACAGGGGGTGTATCACCATATTTAGCTGAGTAGAGAAACATAATGTCATCAGGAAAGGTATCTGCTTGCATATTGATTTCAAACTCATAATTATCTATTCTTATCCCTTCCGATGATTCTGAAGTAACTTTTGCATCGTTACTATCTAACGATATATGCTCAAATTCTTTGGATCCAAGTAAATTAGTCCACGAAGGAGCCGCTGTTTTTGGATTATTAATCCAATAATCTGGGTCATTCCACAAAAAATATGATTCTATTGGGATGATTAATGGTGCGACTGCACTCAACAACAATAGGAAACCAATAATTGATACACCAATTATACCGCGTCGAGATTTTAATAAACCTAAGAGTAAATTATTCTGCAAAAAATTAGTTCCCTTTCACCCTTGGGTCCAACAGAGTATAACAAATGTCTGTAATGAATATTGTTATCAAAAAAATAACTGTAGATATAAAAGTGAGGCCAATTATGATTGGAACATCAAAGACTCCTATTGCATCATAATAGAGTTTTCCCATTCCTGGCCAATCAAAAACGGCCTCTGTAATAATTGCGCCGCCAAAAGAAGCTGCCAAAGCTAATCCTACAGAAGTAGCTATTGGGGGTCCAGCGTTCCTAAGGGCATGTGAATATAGAATTTTCCTCCTGGAAATCCCCATCGTTCTTTTCGCGTGAATAAAGTCCTCATTCAAGATATTTATCAAAAAATATCTTACAACATACGCCCACGCACCAAATGAAACAATGATCAAAGTAATTAAGGGCAAGGCCATATGATATAGAAGATCAACAAGATATCCAGGATCAGAAGGCGAAGAGAGAGGTGTTGCTCGAGCTGGAAATATGTGTAATGTGAAAGCAAAGATTAAAATCATTAACATCGCTACCCACCAAGTTGGAAAGCTGTTACTAAATATTGCAAAAACCGAATTAGATTTATCCCACCAAGATCCTTCTTTACTTGCAACGAATGTACCAAGCAATATACCAATAACAGTAACGCACAGAGTTGCAGTAGTAAACAACAACAGAGTTTTCGGAACTTTTTCAAATATTATGTCTCTTACATTAGATGATCCATAATCTGTGGTAAAAAAATGAGACTTACCCAAGTCTAAAGTCATTACACCAACAACCCTGTGAATTAATTTTGATGGAGTGAACGAATCTTGATCCAAACCAGACGTCTTAGATCTAAACTGGATTTGATTATTTATATAAGATAACCTTTCTTCTGGATTTTCAAATTTGAGGTTTCCTTGATTTACTTCATCTATCACTTGATTGCGAATAGCTTCAACTAGTAGTTTATCCAGAGTTGGACCTAGTAAAATTACCGTGATTAATAAAGTTGCAAATAAAACCAGAAACATGTTGAATGAACGAAATAGTAAGGTTCTTCCTAATCCCAAATATTTTTACTATATAATGTTATCAATATGTCTTAATAAATGCATCATCTTGAGTTGTCTAGCTTGTTGAATATCACTTGCAGTCTACCGCTCTGTATTCTATACTAATTCTGCTTAAGTCAATATTCTAGTTTTTAACTATGGGGTTTGGCGCAGCAATGAAAATACCATTATAGATATCAGGTCTTAGAACAGAATTGCTCTTGACAAATAATTCAAATTCATTTGGGCCAATAGACATTGCTCTGGTAGTGGTACCATTTATCGCAATCACGAAATTCCCCATATCATCGATCCACGTACCCGCACCTTGGGTTATGAGGCGATTGTTCTTATCAAAAATATAATATGTCAATGTTGCATTACTGTCAGGGTTACCACCAATAGTGACATTACCTGAAATTTTTAAAGGCAAACCTCGTGGAACCACCTTTGGTTGTTGAACCTTTTCAAATTTCGCTAGATTAGCAGTTTCATAAATAGACCAATATCCTTTCGGGAATGGATAAGAACTATCTCTAAATGCGGTGAGGGATATTACTTTTCCAGTTGGATTATAGTTCTGAATTTCATAGGGCCCATTTCCAATTATAGCATGATTATGTTCGGTTATCCACTTTATACTTGCATCATATCTCTTTATGGCCTCATCAACAGTAACTACATCCTTTAAGGCAGGGGGAACAAATCTTTCTGTTTTCATTTTTTCCAGTTCCTGCCTTATGGCCTGTGCGTGACTGGGTATTATCAAAGACAACCATTCTATATTCTTGACAGTTGCCTCTGATCGCGAGTATGCAAACATACCGTTCTTCACCAATCTCTCTACTGCCGCATTGACCTCCCAAGGAGATGATGCCCAGATTGAAGCGAAATCAGCTATCTCCTTCTTATCAAAATGCCAATAGTCAACATAAGATACTACATTACTATCATTTAGAAATTTGGTCCCCCGGAGATATTTTAGTGCAACTTGGGCCTGAGCAGCGTACTCCGGATCGTATGAAAGATCGCTTGAATTAGTCTTAGACGACCACTCATACAAAAAGTAGAGAGGATAAATTAGATCCGCCTTGCTCATGGGTTGACCATTTTGCCAATTTGAATATACGATATGTAGGGTAACCTTACTTTTTGAGGTATTCTTCCCTACCTCCTGCCAACTTTGGCTAGATGGGTTCCATGTTACAGCATCATTATCAACTGCGAGTCTCCTTTCTGGTCCCATAGTAGTAATATTTGTCCATTCATTTCTCAAGGGAATAACTTCTCCATTATATGGATTTCTTGACGTAGCGGGATCAGAGACTAGTGAAAGAATGGTAGTACAGTAGACATCATTACAACCACCAACATTGTTCCATGCTCCTTGATAAATCTCCTTTACACCGACGTTTATAGTACTAGCGTTTTTAGTTGATCTTGCATTTATGAGAGATTTGCTGGTAGCAATACCGGCGCCAAAATCATTAATCAACCCTTTAATCGACGAGGATGCTGCATATGGATCGATATTTTGAGCTACAAAAAGTCGTACTGATTCTTGTATTCCCAAAGTTAGTGCCTGCCGTAATAATTCATTTCGTACTTCTTCCGAGGTAAAGTTAGAAAATGCTATACTTTGTGTAACCTTATCCAGAGAAGAATTTTGATAGTTCCAAAATGAAGGATTGGACCATCCGGGCATTTTACCAAAATAGGGTGAGTACATTTGAGCCGCCGTAGAAGGATTGTATCGGACAAATTCAGAAGTTCCTCCAAAACCTTCAGTATATACTTGCCAATTTAACTCCTGTGGATCTGTGCCGTAAACTACCAGGTTCGCTTTATTTAAATCACCGTAGTCTCTTTGTACGGTAAATCCAATGTTTTCAAGTTGGTTTGCAACAATTTCACCCATAGATTTTCTTGGTAAATCATCACTTCTAATCATAAATTTGATTGTGATGGGTGATCCTTTGTATGTCCATTTGCCGTCTACCTTTATTGCCCCATTTGAAATCAATGTTTTTTCTATGATAGCTTTTGCTAGATTTGGATTATATTTGAAGTTGTAAGACTCTAGAACTGGAATGAGAGCTTCGTATTCAGGCGAGGAAATTCCAAACGGGTCTATCTGAACACTTCCATAACCATTCAGGATTTCATCTACAATAAATTCACGATTTATCAAGTAATTTAATGCGAAACGGATTTCCTTGAATTGGAATGGATTTAAAATGTTTGCGTTCTTTGAAGGTGCGGGATTTAATAGGAACCCGAATGAACCAGCATTCTTTTCATATATTTTTACATTAGGATTGTTTGAAATAGACGCGACTGTCTCTAGAGGTATTCTAAAGTAGTATGTGTCAAGATTTCCTGCTTGAATATCATGCAGAGCCGTATTTCCGTCTAAATATTGAATAAATCGTAGATTATCGGTGTATGCACCCTTTTGATTTGATTGGAGTGCATTCATACTTGTAAATGATGAAGCGATTACTATCAATATTAGGGGTAAAACGAATAAAGTCTTAGGGAGTCGTTTCAATTGCTCTGAGGTAAAGGAAAGCGATTTATGAATTTTCTCAATTTAGCTTGTTTATCCTAAAACAAAATAATAGAAGCGTATGCTAATTTGTTCTATGTCGGCCATAATATCGAGTTATAAGAAACAACTATCGTTATTATTAGAAAATAGATTAATCTCAGAAGAAATTTATTGTCATTTTGTTAAAAGGAGTCTGAAGGTTATAAGACCTTCAAGTGACTTTGGACTCGATTATCTGGGAGAAATTTTGCCAGAGATTGTTCGCGGTGTCTCTTCTAACTATATCAGTAAGATGAAAATCCCCTATCAAGCCACAAGTTATGTTGCAGCAAGAAATAAAGAAAATGGTAAAGGAGTTTACATTTACAAGATTAATCATAAAGCTGATGGTGGCGTTTTATCTTTAACCGGTGGAGCTAGAAAACTGGGTGATAGCGTTTTTGCATCAACTCACAGGATCTTGATGGGTTCAAATTCAATGATGATAAGCGCAGACAATTTGGTCATCAATAGAGAACAAATTTGGAATTGGCAGTTTTTTGGAAATGTTGTAAGAGATTTAGCTCCAGAGATCTATGAGGATCTCGTAAAGCTAGAACAAAAAGTGGCTACAAATTCAAACTTTAATCAAATTATTGTTACCAGATCCGATAAGACTTTTCGAAGACTTAAGCTTCCAGATCTCTATCAGAAAAACCAAATAAAAATTTTAGATCCTAATAATGAAATTCGTGTGATCTTTCTAACCAATGAATCAGGATATGATTATTCTTCAAAGTTGATTCGTGAATCGGATCTAATTCATTACATTGTCACTGGCAAAGATTTTGATATGTATTCAGCGATGAATAAGGTTAGACGACAATATGGCATAGATATGATCTTAAACGACGGAGGCCGTATTATGTCTAATTCGGTTCGGGATCTTGGCATACTTGGAGAAGAGAGAGTTACCCTTGAACCGTATCCGGGAAGTAAATTCATTTCTGTTGATGAAAGCAAAAATCCGAAAGCTGTTCTCGGCACAGAAGGAAGCGGGATAGATGGAGGGATAATTAAGAATGGAATCAGGATACACTCGACAATAATAGGAGATGAGATTGCTAATGTCTATCTATATCCACTAAATGAGGGACTGTGCACTTAGCTGAACATCAGGGTTGGATTAAACTACTTTTAAAACAATGTACAATACATTATCAAAAAGCAAGATTTGAAAAATACTTTACTTGATAACTAAGACGGGACACTCGGCATAAGTTACTACTCCTGAAGCAATACTACCTAGCAACATTCTTTTTAATCCGGACATACCTTTAGAACCGATAACAATCAAATCAATATTTTTTTCTTCAGCGTATTCCACGATAGTCTTTACTACAGAATCAGTACTAATGACAACATCTGTGCCTACGCTTACATTACTTTCAGTGGCCTTTAATTTCACTTCATCTACGTACTTCTGTCCGCCTTGCATAGCTGTCATCACAATTCCCTTTACTGGTCGGGATATTCCGGGTATTTCAACATCATCGATCTGGTCATACCTTATGTCAGAAGGGATAACATATAGCGCAGTCAATTCTGCTTGGTGTTTTTTCGCTACATCAATTGCCTCATTTCCTGCATTTAAAGAAGGTTTGGAACCATCCACCGCAACTAAGATCTTTTTGATATCGATATTTTCTTCGTTCAATAAACTTCTAATCCGCATATTCTTATATAGGCCTTTTCACCAATAAAACTACAGATAAAAGAATTTAACATTGATTAGTTAGGGCTTAATTTATAAAGGAATAGTTACTTCCTACAAAAACACATTAAGATCCATTTTATGTTACTTATTCCTACTGGTTTATTCCACTAATTTCAAATAAAAGTTAGAGGGCTAAACTTTTTATGCGTATCACGACTCTTGAATCTTTCAAGTAGAAATAGAAAAAACTTCTTTTCAAATAAATTCAAAAGTGGAAATGATGTATTAAACACAAGTTCCCAATTAAATAACGACAAAAAAATAGAAAACTGTAGTAGAATTAAAGTAAAACAAAATAGTCTTTTTTTTGCTCACTCACTGTACAAGGACCATCCACCTCATCTTTCTATGTGTTGTATTTTTTCAGCAGTAGTAACCTCGAACCCATAGATAAGGTTATTTGTTACTCATGCAAGAAAAGGATAGAGAGCAATGCTATCTTCAACCGAAGAAGCTCAACAAATTAAAGCAAGAGTTTTGCATACAATAAAATCGGGTCTTGAATTTGATCTGAGCACTGAACAGTGCAAACAATTTCTAAAGAGGCATGTTAATTCGAATGCTTCCATGGTTGTTTTAATAATTGATATTAATGGATCGACTCAAATGAGCATTACATTACCCCCATCAAAATTTGCGGCTATTCTACAAGTCTTTTCCCAGGAAACAAGACTGGCAATTAAAGGGTACGGCGGTTACGTATTAAAATTTGTGGGCGATTCGGTAATTGGGCTGTTCCCTGCAGAATTCGATAAGAAAAAGGCTTGTGTCAATGCATTAAATTGTGCCAAAGGTATCCTTTCAATCATTAGTGATTGCATAAATCCCATATTAAAAGAAAATAATCTTCCTGAAATAAACGTAAGAGTTGGATTGGACTGTGGACCTTCATTAGTAATACTATACGGAAAAAACGTGGATACGGCTCCCATTGACGTAGTCGGACCAAGCATAAGCATTGCATCTAAGATAGCCTCTGCGGCACAATTAAACCAAGTCCTAGTTGGTCAGTCATTATACGATATCCTTGCATCTGACGATTCATTTAATCATAGATTCATCAACGTCAAGTTAACTAACGTTAAATGGAATTATGTGAAACCTTCAAATGGTAACATCTATGAGTTATATTCCTACGAGTAGACATTTGGTACCAGTATTACGATATCGAAATCCTACTAACATATATTTCAAATAATCTAATGTCATTAAACCGAGTACCCTGACGATGGCGACTAAAAATTTGGGGAGTATACGTTGAAGAATATTCTACTGGGGCCTACATCGTTGTTTCATAAAATGCAAATACAAAATTAAATCAATTAGTCTAGCTTTGGTAACTATTATGAACTTAACT
>Ga0126377_10001219_pt1 | contig 16585 bp, 17 predicted proteins | sample PanSoiMetPlot_22_FD_92647 | JGI IMG/M metagenome (GOLD analysis project Ga0126377, IMG submission 92647) | Tropical forest soil microbial communities from Panama - MetaG Plot_22 | ecosystem: Environmental > Terrestrial > Soil > Tropical forest > Bulk soil | place: Panama | collected 2016-02-17 | reverse complement strand
GCGAGTACCGCCAATATTACCCATTTTGCCACATTCATCAGCGTTTCTCTGATAGTGCGATGTTGGCCTCAGCGTCCTGATCGTCTAAGGTCCGGCTGAGAGATTTGAGTTGCGCCGAATGCCGGCGCGAGGCCCGGTCCAAAGGATTGATGCGGCCAACAACGGATGCAACAGCGGCGGGGCCGATCGACGGTGCCCGACCGTACGCAAATCCGGCCGGCGAGCGGCCACGGTAGCCGAAAGCATGCGAGACGTGTTCGATATCTATACCATCATATTTCTGGCGCTCGCAGTATTCATCTTCCTGCGGTTGCGCAGCGTGCTTGGTCAACGGACGGGCAGGGAGCGACCGCCATACGATCCATATTCGGCGCGTGAGCCCGTACGGCCGACACCGGAAAAAGTCGTCACGCTTCCAAACCGGACGACGGAAACCGTCGCGCCAAAGCCTGCAGATCCTGTCGAGAGTCCATCGGATCGATGGAAGGGTGTCGCTGAGACCGGCTCGGTTGTTGCCGGTGGGCTTGACGCCATTGCAACCGCAGATTCGAATTTCGACGGCAAGCATTTTTTGACTGGCGCACGTGCGGCCTATGAAATGATTGTCAACGCCTACGCTGAAGGGGATCGACGGGCGTTAAAGAATCTTCTTGCGCGCGAGGTCTATGATGGCTTTGAGAGCGCGATCGCGGAGCGGGAAAAGCGCGGTGAGACGGTGGAGAGCCGGTTCGTATCGATAGATAACGCGGATATCACAGCGGCCGAACTGCGCGGGCGCAATGCGCAGGTGACCGTACGCTTTCAGTCCAAGCTTGTTTCCGTCACACGTGACAAAGACGGCAAAGTGATCGACGGCAATGCAGAAAAAGTGACTGACATCACCGATGTCTGGACTTTCGCACGCGACGTCAGTTCACGCGATCCAAACTGGAAATTGATCGCCACTGAAGCCGGGCAATGAGCGCATGCCGGCGACGATTTCCCGCACACTCACTCGAGTCGGTTTTGGTCTTGTAATAATCGCCGCTGGTTTCGCACCGGCCTCGGCTGCCAGCGTTCATTTGCGCAACGCACGAACCGAGGCCGTAAGCTTTGCAGACCTTGAGGGCTGGAAAGACGACGATCAAAAATCGGCCTTCGACGCGTTTCTTAAGAGCTGCGGCGCCATTCTCAACGGCACGCGTGCGATGCGGGCAGCGCGGCCGTTCTATGGCGCCTTGTTTAAAGTATGCGAGCGCGCGGTATCGGCCGGCGAGCTAAACCGCGACCGTGCTCGCGCCTTTTTTGAGGATAACTTCAAGCTGATGCGCGTCATCCCCGCCGGCCAAACGCAGGGCTTTTTCACCGGATACTATGAGACGGAAGTGGATGGTTCGCGCTTTCCCAGCGACGATTACACCATTCCAATTTATGGGGCGCCGGCCGAAACCGTGAAAAAACGTCAGAGCAAGGTTTTCGCCGACCTGGATCGCACAAGGATCGAGGATGGCGCCCTCGCCGGAAAAAATTTGGAAATCTGCTACGTTAAAAGCCCCATCGATGCTTTCTTTGCCCAAATTCAAGGCTCCACGCGGGTGAGGCTCGATAGCGGACAATTGCTTCGGCTTAACTATGTCGCAAGCAACGGAATGCCTTACACGCCAGTTGGAAAATTCCTGATCGAGCGCGGTATCGTTTCAAAAGAAGAAATGTCGATGGACAAGATCCGCGAGTACATGGAAGCGAATCCCGAAGAAGGGAAGGAACTACGGCGGAAAAACCGTTCGTTCGTTTTCTTTCAGGAGACACCATTAGGCGCGCATGACGAAGTTGTCGGCGCGCAAGGCGTTCCACTTACTCCGGGGCGCTCGCTGGCGGTCGACAAGAAGGTCCACGTTTACGGAACACCGATCTGGGTCGATGCCGAGTTCCCGATCGAGAGCGAAAAGGCGGAAACCAAATTCCGTCAATTACTGGTGGCGCAGGACACAGGGTCGGCGATTGTCGGACCGGCTCGCGCCGATATCTATTTCGGGCATGGCGAAGAGATCAGTCACATCGCGGGGCGCGTCAAACAGAACGGGCAGTTCGTAATGCTCGTCCCGCAGGGTGTCCCGAATGGCGGCAATGTGGTTACGGCGGCAACGAATATTCCTCTTCCGGCACCACGCCCGAGAATGGTCGTAACCGCGGCTGCGCGTTCGGGCACGACTGGAAGCGTGCCAGGACAGCCCACCAAGCGGCGTCACTAATTCGATGAGCTCCAGCGACGGTAAACGGCGTCGCATACTGTCTGCCGACGAGCGGGTATTGTGGACCGCAATCACGAAATCGATCGCACCGTTGCGTGATTCAGATACTGCGGAAGACGGCGAGACGTCGGAGCGTATCCTCGAGCAGATCGAGACACATTCGGCCAAAACGGAGCCGGCGCGCAACATGCTGCCGCCAGCCCTTGCACCACTCGGGCGCCGCATGCGCACGCGGGTCGCTCGCGGCAAAGAGGCAATCGACGGCCGCCTCGATTTGCACGGGCTGACCCAGAGCGAAGCGCACACGGCACTTTTGCGTTTCCTGCGGACGGCTACCTCGCGCGATGCGCGGCTTGTGCTCGTTATCACCGGAAAAGGTGGCCGAGGTGACGCCGAACGAGGTGTGCTAAAACGTCAGGTCCCGCAGTGGCTGAGCCTGCCGGAATTTCGGGCACTGATAATCGGCTATGAACAAGCGCATGTTGCCCACGGCGGCGAAGGTGCGCTTTACATCCGCGTACGGCGAACCCGACGCCCCTGAGTCGCGATTGGGTTTCAGAGAATAAAACGGCTTAAATCGGCGTTCTTGGCGAGATCGCCGATGTGCTTTTGCACGTAGTCTGCATCGATCTTGACGCGCTCGCCGGACCGGTCTGGCGCAGCAAACGAGACTTCATCGAGTACTCTTTCCATCACGGTCTGCAATCGCCGGGCACCGATATTCTCGACGCTGGCATTCACTGCGACCGCGATGTCGGCGATGGCATCAATGGCGTCCTCGCTGAATTCAAGCGTCACCCCCTCGGTATTCATGAGCGCGATGTACTGTTTGATCAGTGAGGCCTCCGGCTCGGTCAGAATTCGTCGAAAATCATCGCGCGTGAGGGCCTTGAGCTCGACACGGATCGGCAGTCGCCCTTGCAGTTCGGGCAACAAATCCGACGGCTTCGATATGTGAAACGCGCCAGACGCGATGAAGAGGATGTGGTCGGTTTTAACTGGCCCGTGCTTTGTATTGACGGTGGTGCCTTCAATCAACGGCAGCAGGTCGCGTTGCACGCCTTCTCGCGATACGTCGGCGCCCCGCAATCCCTCCCGACCGGCGATTTTGTCGATCTCGTCGAGAAACACAATTCCGTTCTGCTCGACCGCCCTGATGGCTTCCTGCACGAGTTGATCTGTGTCGAGCAACTTGTCGGACTCTTCATTGACCAGGATGTCATGTGATTCATGAACAGTTACACGACGCGTCTTTGTGCGCCCACCGCCAAGTTTGCCGAAGATATCGCCGATATTGATCGCGCCCATCTGCGCACCCGGCATGCCCGGGATCTCGAACATCGGCATGCCACTACCGCCGGCCTGCACTTCGATCTCTATCTCTTTGTCGTCCAACTCGCCTGCCCGCAACTTCTTGCGAAAATTCTCGCGTGTGGCAGGGCTTGCACCGGGACCGACCAGGGCGTTTAGGACGCGCTCTTCCGCCGACTGTTCGGCGCGCGCCTGAACATCTTTGCGTTTTCGCTCGCGCACAAGCGCGATTCCTATCTCTATGAGATCGCGCACTATTTGCTCAACGTCGCGACCAACGTAGCCAACTTCAGTGAATTTTGTTGCCTCGACTTTCAGGAACGGCGCGCCGGCAAGCCGAGCCAGTCGCCGGGAAATTTCTGTCTTGCCGACGCCGGTCGGACCAATCATCAGGATGTTTTTCGGCAGCACCTCCTCGCGCAGCCTTTCGTCAAGCTGTAGTCGCCGCCAGCGGTTGCGCAGTGCAATCGCAACCGCGCGCTTGGCGTCACCTTGGCCGACAATGTACCGGTCGAGCTCGGAAACAATTTCGCGGGGAGAAAAGTCAGTCATTCACTCACGACTTCAATGTCTCGACGGTGACGTTGCGATTGGTAAAGACACAGATCTCAGCTGCGATGTCGAGCGACTTTCGAACGATCTGTTCGGCATCGAGCGGCCCATCCAGCAGCGCGCGTGCCGAGGCGAGCGCATAGTTGCCGCCGGAACCAATTCCCATGACACCGCTTTCAGGCTCCAGCACATCGCCTGTGCCGGTGAGGACCAATGAGACGTTTGCATCGGCGACAATCATCATGGCTTCCAGACGGCGCAGATACCGGTCGGTTCGCCAGTCCTTCGCCAACTCAACTGCCGCACGGGTAAGCTGACCGGGATATTGCTCAAGCTTGGCTTCCAGCCGCTCGAACAAGGTAAACGCGTCGGCGGTTGCACCTGCAAAGCCGCCAATAACATCACCCTTGCCAAGGCGCCGAACTTTTTTTGCGTTGGATTTGATGATTGTCTGGCCGATCGAAACCTGGCCGTCACCGCCAATGACGACCGTGCCGTCCTTGCGAACGGTCAGTATGGTTGTGCCATGCCAGGAGGGAAGTTCGTTCGGTGACATACGGTTAAGGCCCCACGATCCGCGTCATCTAGTCATTGCGTGCTGTATTTGCAAACCGTTCGCATCGCTGTGGCGAATCCCATAAACCCCTGATAAAAGGCGCGCGAATAAAGGACTTTCCGATGCGTAAGGGCACCGTCAAGCGCAAGACCAAGGAAACTGATGTCGAGATCGAAATCGATCTCGACGGAGGCGGCCGTGCATCGATCACGACCGGCATAGGCTTCCTTGACCACATGCTTGATTTGCTTGCGCGTCACTCACGCATCGACATCACGGTCAAGGCTAAAGGCGACCTGCATATCGATCACCACCATACCACCGAAGATGTCGGCATTGCGCTCGGACAGGCTGTTAAGCAGGCGCTCGGTGATATGAAAGGCATCACGCGATATGCTGACGTGCACGTGCCGATGGACGAGGCCCTGACACGGGTGGCGGTCGATATCTCCGGTCGGCCGTTCCTGGTCTTCAAGGCCGAATTTGTGCGCGACAAGGTCGGCACGTTCGACACCGAACTTGTTCAGGAGTGGTTTCAGGCTTTCGCGATGAATGCCGGCATTACGTTGCATGCTGAGGTGCTGTACGGCACGAACTACCATCATATTGCCGAGTCCTGCTTCAAGGGCTTGGCGCGCGCCTTGCGAGCGGCTGTGGCTATTGACCCGCGCGGCAAGGATGAAGTGCCGTCAACGAAGGGCTCACTTGGGTGACACCGCTGGAGGTCGGGGCGACCCGACCCTCGCAGCCCCTTCTCGGTAGGATGGCCTTCACCGGCCACGATGAGTTTGAGTACGAGGATGTGTAATGCCCACCTATACCGTGCACGCGCCACAATTCCCGGGTAGCACCGACGCATCACGTGCGACGGAGCAATTTCTATTTGTGCGTGATGGTTTTCATTTTTGGGCGTTTGTATTGGCACCGTTATGGCTGCTGTTGCATCGGCTCTGGCTGGCTTTGCTGATCTATATTGTCTTTTACGGTGCTCTCGGCATCGGACTCGCTCTTATGCGTGTGTCGTCGAACGTTCAGTTGGTTGTCGCACTCCTTGTTGGAGTGCTTATGGGATTCGAGGCGTCGAGCATCTGGAGGTGGACCTTGGCTCGCCGTCGTTGGATGACACTCGGTTTCGTTGTTGCGGAAGATGCTGAAACAGCGGAACGCCGCTTCTTTGCCGAGTGGCAAAAACGTGCTGCCGCTGCACCGGCGCCTTCGACCGAACAAAAGTATTCAGTGCCGGTGCGTCGAGGTTCGCCCTCGCCATCCGATGTCATTGGCCTATTTCCGGAACCCGGAGGTCAGCGGTGACCGTTGCAATTGTCGACTACGGCTCCGGCAATTTGCATTCCGCCGCCAAGGCTTTTGAGCGAGCAGCACGCGAAAGCGGATATGGCCAACCGATTGTCGTCACCGGCGATCCCGACACCGTTTCACGAGCCGATCGTATTGTTCTGCCTGGTGTCGGCGCTTTTGCGGATTGCCGCCGTGGACTCGATCAAATTCCCGGGATGGTCGATGCTCTTGAGCAGACAGTGCGCAAGAAAAAAAAGCCATTCTTCGGAATTTGCGTCGGCATGCAGTTGATGGCCGAGCGGGGACGTGAGTACCGAGTCACACCTGGTCTCGGCTGGATATCAGGCGAGGTCGACCGCATCGCGCCATCTGATTCCAGTCTGAAGATTCCACACATGGGCTGGAATACGCTCAACGGGCTGAGGGATCACCCGGTGATCGCGGGTATTCCGCTCGGTTCGAAAGGCTTGCACGCGTACTTCGTGCACTCCTATGAGCTGAAAGCAGCAAGAACGATCGATCTTGTCGCGCAGGCCGACTACGGAGGGCCTGTTACAGCCATCGTCGCGCGCGACAATATGATCGGTACGCAATTCCATCCGGAAAAAAGTCAACGGCTCGGTCTCGCCCTTATCGCAAATTTTTTGAAGTGGAATCCGTGATTCTCTTTCCTGCGATCGATCTCAAGGAAGGAATGGCCGTTCGTCTTGAGCAGGGCGACATGGACCGCACCACCGTTTTCCATCGCGATCCTGTTGCACAGGCCCGCGCGTTCGAGCAACAGGGATTCGAATACCTGCATATTGTCGATCTCGACGGCGCGTTCGCTGGCAAGCCGATGAACGGGGCAGCTGTCGACCGGATCTTGGAGACAGTCAGCGTCCCCGTGCAACTGGGTGGGGGGGTCCGCAATACCGCGACCGTTGAGGCGTGGCTAGGGAAAGGCGTTACTCGTGTCATTATCGGCACTGCCGCGGTTCGCGATCCGCCATTCGTCAAACAGGCAGCGCGCGACTATCCCGGCCAAATCGCGGTCGGACTTGATGCGCGCGCGGGAAGGGTGGCCGTCGAAGGCTGGGCCCAGACATCCGATTTGTCGGCGCTCGACATCGCACGTCGTTTCGAAGACGTCGGAGTTTCGGCGATCGTGTTCACTGACATCGCTCGCGATGGCATGTTGCAGGGACTTAACCTCGAGGCCACGATTGCGCTAGCCGACGCAATTTCAATTCCTGTGATTGCGTCGGGAGGCCTGGCTTCGATCGAAGACATCCGAGCGCTGCTTGCTCCGCGCGCGAAAAGACTTGCCGGCGCCGTCGCGGGCCGCGCGCTCTACGACGGACGACTCGACGCTGCGGCCGCACTCGGACTCATTCGCGCAGCAAGGGCGGCGATCTAATGTTCAAGGTTCGCATCATTCCCTGCCTTGACGTTAAGGACGGCCGGGTCGTCAAGGGCGTAAATTTCGTCAATTTGCGCGACGCTGGCGATCCGGCTGAGGCGGCGATTGCGTATGACGCGGCGGGGGCAGACGAGCTCTGTTTCCTCGACATCACGGCGAGTCACGAAGACCGAGACACGATCTACGACGTCGTTACGCGTACGGCGGAGGCCTGCTTCATGCCGCTGACCGTTGGTGGCGGCGTGCGCACCGTCGATGACATCCGCAAGCTGCTCACATGTGGTGCCGATAAAGTATCGATCAATACCGCGGCGGTGGCTCGCCGTGCTTTCGTAAAAGAGGCAGCCGAGAAATTCGGAGACCAGTGCATCGTAGTTGCCATCGACGCGAAGAAGGTTTCGAAGCCCAGCGAGAAGGACCGCTGGGAAATTTTCACGCATGGCGGGCGCAATCCTACAGGCCTCGATGCCATCAATTACGCAAAGGAAGTCGTGATGTTGGGCGCTGGCGAGATTCTGCTGACGTCGATGGATCGCGACGGCACCAAGGCAGGTTACGATATTGCACTCACGCGCGCGGTCGCCGATGCCGTCAGTGTTCCGGTCATCGCGTCAGGCGGGGTCGGGACCCTGAATCATTTGGTGGAAGGCATCCGCGATGGCCATGCGACGGCGGTGCTGGCGGCTTCGATCTTTCACTTTGGTGAACACACGGTACGCGAAGCCAAGGATTATATGGCCAAAGCCGGCCTGCCAATCCGCATGGATGCGTAGGGCGCCGCCCTCTCCCCGCAGTGAGGAAGAGGTGATAAAGGACCGCCCAGAGGACCGCAGATGGGCAAGTTTACGCTGGCCGACCTGGAAAAACGGGTTCACGAGCGCGCCAAGGCAAGCGCTGCGGAATCCTATACACGTGCCCTGATAGAAAAGGGCGTAGCCCATTGCGCCAAAAAGCTCGGCGAGGAGGCTATTGAAACCGGGCTGGCAGCGGTACAGGAAGACAACAATCGGCTTACTGCCGAGGCGGCCGACCTTCTCTACCATCTGCTGGTGCTGCTGGAAGCGCGCGGCGTGACGTTGGCCGATGTCGAGGCGGCGCTTGAGAAACGAACGGCGCAGAGTGGGCACGAGGAAAAGTCCGCGCGTTCACGCTGATCGGATGTTGTGATGGAACAGCGCATCGAAGAAAACCTCTCTCCTTATCGGACCTTCTCGCGCGCAGAATGGGCGGCCCTCCGCGAGGACACGCCGATGACGCTGACCTCCGAGGAGGTGACGCGTCTGCGTTCACTTCACGACCGGCTCGATATGAAGGAAGTCGAGGAAATCTATCTTCCGCTTTCTCGGCTTTTGTCGATGTACGTCGCGGCGACGCAAAGGCTGTTCGTCGCACAGGAGCGCTTTCTTGGCACGGAAGACACCAAGATGCCTTATGTCATTGGGGTCGCGGGCTCGGTCGCGGTCGGCAAATCGACGACGGCCCGTGTGCTGCAAGCATTGCTGGCGCGCTGGCCGAACGTGCCAAAAGTTGACCTTATTACAACTGATGGATTTCTGTTTCCGAATACCATCCTGGAACGCGAAGGCCTGATGGAAAAGAAGGGGTTTCCTGAAAGCTACGACCTTCCCGCGCTGCTGCGGTTTCTGTCCGACGTGAAGGCTGGGCGACGCCCGGCGCGTGCGCCGATCTATTCACATCTCGTCTATGATGTGATCCCGAATCAATGGATCGAGGTCGATCGTCCCGACATTCTCATCGTCGAAGGTCTCAATGTTCTGCAGACCGGCCGGCTGCCGAAGGATGGCAAAGCGATCCCGTTCGTTTCAGACTTTTTCGATTTCTCGGTCTATCTCGACGCTGACGAAGCAGTACTGAAATCTTGGTACGTCGACCGGTTTTTGACACTGCGCGGTACCGCGTTTCGCGACCCGAAGTCGTATTTTCACCGCTATTCAAATTTGTCGGACGACGAGGCAACTGAAACAGCATCATCGATCTGGTCCCGCATCAACCTTGTCAACCTGCACGAAAATATCCTGCCGACGCGGCAGCGCGCAGATCTTATTTTGAAAAAGGAGGAGAGCCACCTCGTCGAGGAGGTCTCGCTGAGGAAACTTTGATCACGCCGCACGGCGGCTGAGATCAAAATGCTCGAAATAACGTTGTTTGATCGCCGATACGGGCAGAACGATCAGCACGTCCGTCGTACCGAATTCGAAATCAATCACCGCACCGTCGCCAATAAAGGCGCCAAGCCGCAAATAACCTTTGATCAACGGGGGAAGGGCGCGCAGTGCCGCCTTTGGATCGATCGCCTCTTTCGACATTCGATTCATCTCGACGTAACGTTCGGGCAGGGCCGTCGCGCGCCATGGCTCCGGCGCGGCGGCGTAGTGATGAAGGAATGACAGTGGAAGCGCCAACTCCTTCGGATTGGTACCATCGAGACTTGCGCATCCGAACATCACATCGCAATGGTTTTGCAGAATGTATGCGTGTATGCCGTGCCAGAGGAGTTCGACCGTGCGCTTGTTGCGGTAGGGCGAAAGCACGCAGGAGCGGCCTAGCTCAAGGAATTGAAGGCGGCTGTGCCGAGCGACGAGAGCGCTGATATCGAACTCGCCGGCGGTGTAAAATCCGCCATAATCCTCAGCGAGCGGTTGGCGCAGAAGGCGATATGTCCCGACCACGGCTGGGCGGTTCAATGCGGTGCGGTCTTGCGCTGCGTGGTCGACCACAAGCAGGTGATCACATATTGCATCATACCCGTCGATGTCGCGGCGCGCGAACAGCCGAGCCGGATTGGGGATCGCCGAGCCTTCCTTGTAGAAGACCCGGTAGCGGAGTTTTTGCGCCTGACGTACCTCGGCGGCGCTTTGCGCCAAGCGCACTTCCAGCGTGCCGATCCGCCCCAGCGATCGCGAAGACCGGTGCGCACGCACGGGCCACGCGCGCAGGCCTCCATAGGCTTGCAATGATGAAATGAATCCCGGCATGCCAGGACCGGGAGTCGGCAAAAATCGCTCGAACAAGCTGCGCGGCGGCTGAAAAGTGGCGCGAGTGGCCATGCGCATTCAGGGTCCCATCCTAAGTTTGTTGGCGAGAGGTCACTGAACTAGGCAGCCGAATCACATCCGTTACTGGTGAAATCCGTACACCACGTGCCGGACACGGAATTATGACAATGTGGGGAAACCCGCGCTAGGCCGCAAGCGGACTGGTGCCAGATCCGGAAGCGGTATCGACAATTTCGCGCAACCGCTCACGATCGAGTGGCTTGAGCAAGAGCCCATCAAGGCCCGCGTCGAGGATCGACTGACGATTTTCAGTCTGCGCGTTGGCAGTCAACGCGACCATCCGCGTGGGAGTCTCGCCCGTCTGGGCCTCCGCTGCGCGAATTCGGCGTGCGGCTTCCAAGCCATCGATACCGGGCATCTGGAGATCCATCAGCACGAGATCGTAACGGCTTCCTCCAGCACGCGCTGCCAGCCAGGACTCAATCGCTGCCTCTCCGTTAGCTGCAATGGTTGGGCGATGACCCATTCGTACGAGAAGGGCTCGGGCTAGCAACGCGTTAATTTCGTTGTCTTCGGCGACGAGGATCGACAGACCTTTGTTCGCGGGAGGTGAGGCTTCGGCAGTCTCAGCGATGACTTCGTCCGCCGAATGCTCGAATGTGTCCGCGCCGGCGAGACGTGACGCTAGCGATGCGGCACGCACGGGTTTGACGAGGTAGCCGGTGAAGCCCGCTTCTTTCAATGCCTGCAATTCATGGCGCTCGCTCGGTCGGATCATGACTATGCGCTTAGGTATATGGAGCTTGGTGAAGTTGCAGCTCTCCGCCATGCTGCGCGCGAGCGGATAGTCGACGAGCAGTGTATCCCACGGCCGCTCCGGTAACAGTGCCCGAGCAATCTTATCGTCGGTCACGGCGCACGTGCTGGCTCCCCATCGGCCGAGTCGGCGCGCAAGCAATGACGCTTCGATTTCCGCGACCGCAACTATCATGACCGCAAGATGATTGAGTTCGGGGACGACGAAAGATGGATTTGGCGCTTCCACCGGCGGTAACGGCACACAAATGCTGAAGGTCGAGCCGACACCAACCTGGCTCGCAACCACGATGCGCCCATCCATGCGCTCGATGATACGTCTGGAGATTGCAAGTCCGAGGCCAGTGCCACCGAATTTCCGCGTCGAGGAACTGTCCGCCTGCTCGAACTCTCGGAAAATACGCTGCAGGTCGTCTTGCGCTATTCCGATACCCGTATCACGGACCTCGAAACGAATCTCGTTTTCGTGATCTCCAGGCTCGACGACGACCCCAACTCCGCCATTTTCAGTAAACTTCACCGCATTCCCGATCAGGTTAAGCAGAACTTGGCGCAGACGCGCGCTATCGCCGATCACATTTTTTGGAATGCGCTCATCAATATAAGAAACTACTTCGACTCCTTTTGTCTGAGCGCGCGGAGCCATAAGCTCAACCGATTCTTCGATCATTGATGCAATTTCGAATGGTCGAGATTCTATATCGAGTCTGCCGGCTTCGATTTTTGAGAAGTCGAGAATCTCCTCGATCAATGCCAGCAATGTCTCGCCGGAAGCTTTCGCAGCCTTTGCATAGGTCAACTGCTCGGGTGTGAGCGGCGTGTCGAGCAGCAAATCGGCCATGCCGATCATGCCATTGAGCGGGGTACGAATCTCGTGGCTAACCGTGGCAAGGAATTGTGATTTGGTGCGGCTCGCAGCTTCGGCTTGATTGCGCGCGAGCGTGAGAGCCTGCTCTGCATCAACACGACCGCTAACGTCTCGTCCGACACTCAGGACTTCGGTACCTCTATCACCGCGCACGGCAACCTCTCGCCAGGAGATCCAGCGCGCACCAAGAACGGATTCAATTTCTTCGTCGTAAATCCGGCTGCCATCGGGCAGCACAGTAACCGTGCCGTGCCCTCGGGTGAGCAACTCGGTAGGGCTGCCTATCAAGGATTCCCGCTGCTTCCCTATGAGGGCGCAGAAGGCATCGTTCGCGTAGGTGATTCGGCCCGAACTGTCGCGCCGGACGATAACATCGCCCTGCGCCTCCAGCAGGCTACGCGCGCGCTCTTCTCCGTCACGCACTTCCCAAAGACGATCCGTGAGATCGTCGATTCGCGCATCCAATTCGCCCCGGGTCGTCTCTGCGCGGCGTAGCGTGATCAGGAATACGAGCAGCATGCCGACGAATACGGCGCCGGCAGCGACAACGTACAAGACGATATCGAATCCCGCGCCTTGCATGGCCCCAGTGTCGCGGGCGCACCTGGCGAATGCGCTGAATGCCCGCGCTCGTGGCTATTTGGCGCTCCGAACCTTGCAAATTTATTCGCGATTAACCGCGCCGTTGCCGTTCGCTAAAACGTGGTTAAAGCATGTTTAATGGCATCAACCGATCGAAATTAAGCGGCGCGACGAACGTCATCCGCAAGCGCGCGGTAGGAAAGGGCTTCGGCAAGATGGACGCGGCCGACTGATTCCACGGCGTCGAGATCAGCAAGCGTCCGCGCGACGCGCAGCACCCGATGGTAGCCGCGTGCCGACAAACGCATCGAATCCGCCGCATCCCTCAGAAGCGTCAAGCCTGCGGGATCGGCGCGGGCAACCTCTTCCAGTGCCGGTCCGCTCATCTGCGAATTCGTTCGGACGTCTTCCAGTCCCATCGCCGCATAGCGGGCGGTCTGGATATCCCGAGCACGCGCCACCCGAGCAGCAACTTCGCGGCTGCCCTCGGTCGGCGCCGGTAATATCAAGTCTGCAGCCGTCACGCCGGGGACCTCAATATGAAGATCGATGCGGTCCAGTAGCGGTCCTGATAGACGAGCCTGATAATCAGCGGCGCAACGAATGTTTTCTCCGCGCTTGCAGAAAAACCCTGTGTCGCTTGCACGTCCGCATCGGCAGGGATTCATTGCTGCCACCAGCATGAAGCGTGAAGGATATGTGATGCGGTGATTGGCACGTGAGATTGCGACTTCTCCCATTTCGAGTGGCTGCCGCAATGAGTCGAGCGCCTGGCCGGAAAACTCCGGCAACTCGTCCAGAAAAAGAACACCATTGTGTGAAAGCGAAATTTCGCCCGGCCGCGCTCGCAGGCCGCCGCCAACGAGTGCCGGCATCGATGCGGAGTGGTGCGGCGACCTGAATGGCCGGCGGTTCGTCAGCGCGCCGCCTTCGATCATGCCGGCAATCGAAGCGATCATTGAGATTTCGAGCAGCTCGGTAGGCGACAGGGGAGGCAATATCGTTGGCAGTCGCGCCGCCAGCATCGATTTTCCGGCGCCGGGCGGACCTATCATGAGTAAATTGTGACCGCCTGCGGCGGCGACCTCGAGGGCACGCTTCGCGCTTTCTTGTCCTTTGATATCAGAAAGGTCGATCGCCGCATTTTCGTGCGTATGAATTTTTGCCTGCGGACGAGCAAGGACCTGCGTACCCTTGAAATGATTGGCTAGCTGAATCAGCGATTGTCCGGCAATGATTTCGATCTCCGGACTTGCCCAAGCCGCCTCGGATCCGCACGCGCTTGGACAGATCAGGCCTTGGCCGCGCCCGTTTGCGCCAATCGCTGCAGGCAGCACACCTGCAACAGGTGCAATCGAACCATCCAGTGCAAGCTCGCCCAAGACGGTGAATCCGCTCAGCGCATCCGGCGGAATGGCCCCAATTGCACCCATCAGCCCGAGCGCGATAGGGAGATCGTAGTGGCTGCCCTCCTTCGGAAGATCGGCGGGAGCAAGATTGACTGTAATCCGACGCGCCGGCAGCGCGAGGCCGGATGCGATTAGCGCGGCGCGCACGCGCTCCTTTGCTTCCGACACTGCCTTGTCGGGAAGCCCGACGATATTGAAGGCTGGCAATCCTGGCGCGACCTGCACCTGCACGTCGACGGCCCGTGCTTCGATGCCTTCGAACGCAACTGTCGACACTCGGCGTATCATGCAACCTCGCATGCCAGGATACTCGTAAAAGTAGTATCGAAAGCAGAATGCCGAAACAAGAATTCCAGACCGGAACACAATTGATCTCAGCCGTTTGGATGATGATCATGAGTCGGAAGCGAAATTGAGAGGACCGTGATGACGAAAGTCCTGAGCCTTATTGCGCCGATTTTGGCTGTCCTCGGAGCGGCGGCATTCGCGGAAGATTTGAGACCGTGGAAGCACGTGGTGATCGAGCCAAAGGGCGATGCCGGCTTTATGCTTATGGTCGGCGAACGAGATTTTGCGTCAAGGAATGGCCTTAAGATTGAGATCGTCCCAATGAAAAACGGTGCGTTGGCGCACAAAGCACTGCTGGCCGGGGAAGTCGACAGTATCGAGTCAAGCCCAGGCGCTGCAATTCTGGCCGGCGCGCGCGGCGCCGACATCAAAATTATAGGGTGCGACTGGCCGGGGGTGCCGCATGGTTTGATGGTGAAATCAACGATCACAAAGGTCGAAGACCTCAAAGGGAAAACGATTGCAGTGGCCGCTCCGGGATCGCTGCCGAACCTCCTCATCAACGCCATTCTTGAGCAGCACAAGATGCCGGCGTCCGATGTGCGCTTTGCCAATCTCGGCGGAGACCTCGATCGATACAAAGCGGTCACCGCCGGCGTGGCCGACGGCGGCATTGTCGCCGCGGAATTCATGGCGATCGCGCCGAAAGACGTGAAAATGCTGGTATACGGCCACGATATATTGCCGAACTATGTACGGCTGTGCTTGAGCATGACCGGCAAAACGATTGCCGCAAGGCGGGCCGATGCGGTCGGGTTTATCGCAGCGCAAATGGAAGCGCTCAAATTTGCAGTCAGCCATCGCGACGAGACAATCAAACTGACGCAGTCCGCCATTCACGCCAAACCGGACGATCCACGTCCCGCATACGCGTTTGACGACACGATAAATCGTCATGCCATCGATCCGTCGTTGACGTTGCCAATCGACAAGCTGAACTGGATGCAGAACGAGCTCGTAAAAGCCGGCAATCTCAAAACGCAGTTCGACGTTGCGACGATAACTGCCCCCGATATTCGCGCGGAGGCCGCCAAGCGCGTGGCGAAATAATCAGACCTTCACAGAGGCCATGATGCCAGCCGGAAAAATATCCTCCGGCTTCGCGAGATGATGCGCGATGCCTTGTTCGTGCGCGTAGCGCAGGAACAATTCCAGGGTGGGCCGGTTCGGTTCTATTCCATAGGGGAATGGGTCGCTATCGAACATCTGCTGGATGCGGATGGTGTGGGCCGTCAGCCAGGGCACCGGATAGCGTGAGACAGCCGGGTCGAGAATACGCTCGAGGCTGCGCCGTTTCGATTCTTCAAACGCGTTGTATAAATTGCGCGCCACCCAAGGCCTTTCCTGAAGAACAGCCTTGCGCATCGCCATGACGTGCATGATCGGATAGACACGCGTGTCTTCGTAGTAGCGTCGCTCCACCGATTCGTAATCGGGAAACAGGCGGGCAACGTCGGGATGCTTTTCCCGGAACGAATTTGGCGGCCGCGCGATGATGACGCAGTCGAGCTCACCGGAAGCAATCATCCCGCTGAGAGTCTTCTCGGGCATGCTGGTGAGCCGCACGCCCTTCGGCAATGACAATTCAACCTTCTCGATGCGGCCGGCCTCGTTGGTGCCGGCCTGCACCCAATCTATTTCGGACAGCGCAACCCCAGCCTCATGCATCAGCCAGCCGCGCATATAAACGGCAGCGGTGTGCGCCCATTCGGGGACGCCGACACGCTTACCGCACAAATCCTTTGCTGTCGAAATGCCAGCCTTGCGGTTCACGTAGAACGAAGCGAAACGAAACAAGCGCGACGGGTAGACCGGCAAGCCGATGATGTCAGAATCCTTGCGTGTCACCTGTGCCGAGAACTTCGCGAATGAAAGTTCGGATACGTCCCATTCGCGATTAAAGGTAAAGCGCGAGAAAATCTCGTGGTGTCCGAGCGTGAGCCAATTGACTTCGATCCCTTCGGCGCGCACCAGTCCGAAGCGCAAATCGCGAAAATGATCGTAGTCGGTCGTTGCGATGGTGAGCGAAATGCTCATAGTTTTGCGCGCCGCTTTGCCTCGATCTTGTCCCAGACCAGGGCGGCTACGTCGGGACCGCCGAGATTCTTTATGGCGCGAATTCCGGTCGGTGAGGTTACGTTAATCTCGGTGAGGAAGCCGTCGATCACGTCGATGCCGACGAACAGCAGCCCCTGAT
>Ga0126377_10001218_pt1 | contig 16587 bp, 13 predicted proteins | sample PanSoiMetPlot_22_FD_92647 | JGI IMG/M metagenome (GOLD analysis project Ga0126377, IMG submission 92647) | Tropical forest soil microbial communities from Panama - MetaG Plot_22 | ecosystem: Environmental > Terrestrial > Soil > Tropical forest > Bulk soil | place: Panama | collected 2016-02-17 | reverse complement strand
GGCCAGGTCGGACCCGGCGTCGGGCTCGGAGAAGCCCTGGCAGTAACGGTCCTTGCCGCTGATGATCCGGGGCAGGAAGGAGGCCTTCTGCTCGTCGGTGCCGTGCACGATGATCGACGGGCCGACCAGCCACTCGCCCATCCCCCGCGTCACCCGGGGCACGCCGGCCCGGGCGAACTCCTCGTTCATCACCGCGACCTCGATGCCGCTCAGGCCGCGGCCGCCGTACTCCTCGGGCCAGCTCACGCACAGGTAGCCGGCCTCGCCCAGCTTGTCGGTCCACGCCCGCAGCCGGGCCCAACCGCCGGGCCCCGTCGGCGCACCCGGGCCGCGCTCGGCGGCGTCGGGATCGATGTCGTCGGGCTTGTTGGCCTCGAGCCACTGGCGCAGCTCGTCGCGGAACTTCTCGGCCTCGGGCCCGAGGTCGATCTCCATCGGCATCGTGCCATCCCCCTTTGGCTAGGACTCGGAATCGTGATCGGGTGCGGACGGGCGGCCCAGGCCGGCGACGATGCGGTCGACCAGCGCCGCCCACGCGTCGGGGTCCGGCCCGGACAGGCCCGACCCGCGGTGCAGCAGCAGCCCCAGGTAGAGCGTGCGGTACAGGAACAGGACGGCCTCGGGGTCGACGCCGTCGATGGTGCCGTCGGCCTCGGCCGCGGCGACCAACGGCTCGACACCGGCCCGCCAGCCGTCGTAGGCGGCGGCGAGCGCCTCGCCGACCTCGGGCTCGCGCCGGGCCGTCACGTAGGCCTCGAGCCGCATCGCCTCGAACCGGTACAGCGGCCGGTCGACCAGGCGGGCGCCGAACCGCAGCAGCTCGCCCAGGCTGGGCGCCCCGCTGGCCAGCGCGCCCGCCCGGGCCGACGCGCTGACGACCGCTTCCCGCAGCAGCTCGTTCTTGGACCGGAACCGCCCGTAGACGGTGCCGGTCGACACCCCCGCCTCGCGGACGATGTCCATGATGCGGGTGCCGGCGTAGCCCTCGCGGGCGAACACCTCGGCCGCCGCCCGCACCAGCCGGGCCCGGACGGCGTCGCCGTCGCCGGCGGCGGCGGCGTCGGCGTCGGCGTCGGCGGGGTGGTCGGTCACCCGGCGGCCCCGCTCCCGACGACCGCGGCCCGCAGCTGGCGGGAGTAGTCGATGCGCCCGGTGCGCTCGGCCGGGTCGCCGGTGCAGAGCCACAGCGCGACCTCGGCGAAGTCCTCGGGGCTCTCGATCAGCTCGGGCGGGACGCCCCGGGTCAGACCGTGCATCTCGACCCCCGGCGTGGCCACCAGGCCACTGGGCGACAGGACGTTGACGGCGATGCCGGCGTGGTGGACCTCGGCGGCCAGGCCGGTCGTGAACCGCTCCAGCGCGGCCTTGCACATGCCGTAGACCGTGCCGCCCCGCATGCGGCGGGCCCCGTAGGGCGGGCCCTGGGGGTGGCGGCCGGCGCCAGAGGAGATGTTGAGGATCCAGCCGCCGCCCCGCTCCTCCATGCCCCCGATGACCAGCTGGGACAGCTCGAACGGCGCCCGAACCTGGACCTCGAACATGGTGGCGTAGTGCTTCTCGCTGAACGTCTCGACCGGCTCGAAATAGGTGACCGCCGCGTTGTTCACCAGCACGTCGATCGGCCCCAGCCAGCGCTCGACCTCCTCGACGAGGGCGTGGCGCTGGTCGCTGCGGGACAGGTCGGCGGCCACCGCGACCGCGTGCCCGCCGGCGTCGGCGATCTCGAGCACGGTGCCGGTGATGCTGCCTGGCAGCGGGTGGTCGCCCTCCTCGACGGTGCGGGCCGACACGGCCACCGCCGCACCGGCGGCGGCGAACCGGCGGGCCAGCCACTCGCCGATCCCCCGGCTGGCCCCGGTCACCAGCGCCACCTTGCCGTCGAGCGGCGTGCCGTCGACCAGCGGCGTCACCTCGGCCACGTCAGCCGTCCACCCGGGCGGACGCGTGGCCGGAGAACACCTCGGCGCCGTCCTGGTTGACCGTGCTCAGCACCAGGTCGACGGACGGCCCGTCGCCGTCGCCGGCCTCGTGCACGGCCTCGACGGTCGCGGTGGTGGCGAGGTCGTCGCCCGGCCACACCTGGGACGTGAACCGCCCGCCGAAGCTGAGCAGCCGCCCGTCGCCCACCAGGTCGGTGAGCATGCGCCCGGTCAGGCCCATCGTGAGCATGCCGTGCGCGAACACGCTGGGGTAGCCGGCCACCTGGGTGGCGAACACCTCGTCGGTGTGGAGCGGGTTGTAGTCGCCGGAGGCCCCGGCGTACTGGACGATCTGGGTGCGGGTCAGGTTCTCGACCACGGTGGCCGTGAACGCCTGGCCGACGCTGAGGTCGGCGAGCTTCAGCGTCACGACTGCACCGCCCGCTCCGTGCGCACGGCCACGCTGCGGGCGGTGACCACCAGCTCGCCGTCCTGATCGCGGTACTCGGTGACCGACTCGGCGAACACGAGCACGCCCGCCCGGCGCCCCTGCTTCTCCCAGCGCTTGCCGGGCGTCGTGGTGGCGGTGAGGACGTCGCCGACCCGGAGGGGCCGGTGGTAGGTGTAGTGCTGCTCGGCGTGGAGGCCGGTGCCGCCCCCGCTGCGGGGTCGACGCTCCGACGACGAGGACGACTCCGGCGACGGCTGCGACTCGGCAGCCGCGGGCTCGGCCGGCGCCGCCGGCCTCTGCAGGCCCGAGGGGGTGCGGCCCGAGCCGAACCAGGGCCGGCCGATCTTGGGCCGCAGCCCGTAGTCGGGATCGAACTGGGCGCCCGCCTGGACGAACGTGGGCGGGGCGATGACGCCGCCGACCTCGCTGGCCGCCGCGTACTCGGCGTCGCTGTAGACGGGGTTGGGGTCGCCGATCGAGCGGGCGAACATCAGCACGTGGCCCGCCTCGACCGGGAAGCGCTCGACTGCCATGGTCTGGAGAATAACTTTTTCTCTGACCCCGGGTCAGGAAAAATTGTGCCCCAGGTCACAGGCGGGGCCGCCGGGCGGGGGGATCAGTTGCGGTCGGCGCGCGCCGGGTCGTGGCGGGCCAGGACGGCCTCGACGGCGGCGGCGTCGGCACCCACCGCCCGCACCACGTAGCGGGCCGCACTGTGGGCCGCCTGCTCGATGTCGATCCGGCGGCGGCCGTCGCCGTAGACGCCGTCGGCGTAGAGCAGCACGTAGTAGAAGACGACGCCCGCGTTGGTGTGGGCCAGCACGGCCGGGTCCTCGTCGGTGCGGATCTGGCCCAGCTCCTGGCCCTCGGCGATCAGCGTGGTGACGTCGTCGGCCAGCACCTGGCGCGACTGCGAGCGGGTTTCCCGCAGCCGCTGGTCGCCCCGCAGCTGCATGGAGATGATCCCGTAGAGCCGGTGGTTCTCGGCGATGAACCGCACCGACTCGGCCGTGCCGACGAACAGCCGCCCGAGCGGGTCGTCGATGCCCTCGACCGCCTTCCACTGGGCCCGCCGCAGCCGGCGGCCCATGTCGACGACGATCTCGTAGAAGAGCGTCTCCTTGTTGGCGAAGTACCAGTAGACGAGGCCCTTCGCGACACCGGCCGCCTCGGCGATGTCGATCATCCGGGTGTCCTCGTAGCCGCGCTGCGCGAACAGCTGCTCTGCGTGATGCAGCAGCTCCGCCTTCCGATCCTGCCCGTGGCGCGTCAGGCTGCGGGTTTCCGACACGCCCGTCACGGTAGTGGGGCGGGGGGCGCGCCGCAGGCCGATTGGCTAGCCACGCCGGGGATCGCGGGGCCGGGCCAGCACCTCCTGGACCAGGGACGCGGCCAGCACCCCCTCCCGGGTCCACAGCGTGCCCCGGGCCACGCCCCGGGCCCGGGCGGTGGCGACCGGCTCCAGCTCGTAGAGCAGCCACTCGTCGGCCCGGGCCGGGTGGTGGAACCACATGCAATGGTCGAGGCTCGCCATCATCCGCGCCTCGCGCGGCAGCGTCAGCGAGCCCGACACCACCCCCACCGGCCCCATGTCGGACAGGAAGGTGATCATGCAGGCGTGCAGCACGGGGTCGTCGGCCAGCCGGGTCGGCACCCGGACCCACACGCTGCGCCCGCCGGGCGAGGCGCTCCGGGCGGCCCGGCGCTCGACCGGCCGGCCCATCCGGCCCCACGGGGGCTCGGGCGCCTCGCCCCCCTCCTCGGGCGCCCCGGCCCGCTCCGCCGGCGAGGTGGGCTGGTGCTCCTCGCCCGGCTCGTCGACGTGGAAGGAGGCGTCGAGGTTGAGGATGGCGTCGCCCTCCTGGAGCGCCACCACCCGCCGGGTCGTGAACGACGAGCCGTCGCGGATGCGGTCGACGGCGTAGTCGACCGGCACGTCGTAGCGGCCGGGCCGCAGGAAGTAGGCGTGCAGCGAGTTGACCCGGTGCTCGGCCTTGACCGTGCCGGCCGCCGCGTACAGCGCCTGGCTGGCGATCTGGCCCCCGAACAGGCGGCCGGGCCCCATGAACCGGCCCCCGGCCGGCCGGTGGGGCACGTGACGGTAGGTGTCGACGTCGACCGGGTGGAGGTCGAACAGCGCGCGGACCCGCGAACCGATGTCCTCGGTCACGCGTCCCCGAGCCGCTCGACCACGCAGGCCATCGCCATGCCGCCGGCCGCGCACATCGTCTCCAGCCCCCACTGGCCGTCGGTCGACCGGAGGTCGTTGATGAGCGCGCCCATGATCCGGGCCCCGGTCATGCCGAAGGGGTGGCCGAGGGCGATGGCGCCGCCGTGGGGGTTGAGCTGGCGCTCGATGTCGATGCCGGTGTTCTCGCACACGGGCAGCACCTGGGCGGCGAACGCCTCGTTGAGCTCGACCACGTCGATGTCGCCGATGGTCATGCCCACCTTGGCCAGCACCTTGTCGACCGCGTCGATGGGGGCCACGCCCATGATCTCGGGGTCGTTGCCCGAGTAGGCGGTGGCCACGATGCGGGCCAGCGGGGACAGCCCGAGCTGATCGGCCTTCTGCCGGCTGGTGATGAGCACGGCGGCGGCACCGTCGTTGAGCGGGCAGCTGTTGCCGGCGGTGACCGACCCGCCCTCCTTGAACGGCGTGGGCAGCTCGGCCAGCCGCTCGACCGTGGTGCCCGGCCGGGGCCCGTCGTCGGCGCTGACGACCGTGCCGTCGTCCTTGGTGATCGGCGTGATCTCCCGCTCGAACACCCCCGCCGCCTGGGCGGCGACCGCCCGGTCCTGGGACAGCTTGGCGAAGGCGTCCATGTCCGCCCGGGACACGTCGAACTTCTCGGCCACGTTCTCGGCCGTCATGCCCATGGGGATGTAGACGAACGGGAACGGGCTCTCCCGCCCGAGCAGCTTGGGGTTGAGCCCGCCGGGCCCGATCCCCCGGCGGCCCCGGCCGCCGCCGCCACCACCGCCACCACCGCCACCACCGCCGCCCTCGGAGCCCTCGGGGGCGGGCGGGCGCGACGACTTCTCCACGCCGCAGGCGATGTACATGTCGCCCTCGCCGACCTTCACCGCGTTGGCCGCCGCGGTGATCGCCTGGAGCGACGAGGCGCAGAACCGCTGCACCGTGTGGGCCGGCACGCCGAGCGGGAACCCGGCCAGGATGCCCGCGGTGCGGGCGATGTTGAACCCCGTCTCGCCCTGCTGGGCCACGTTGCCGCAGATGATGTCCTGCACGTCACCGCGGTCGACGTCGGGCACCTTGTCCATGAGCGCCACCAGCACGTCGGCCATGAGCTCGTCGGCGCGCTTGTCGACCAGCGAGCCCTTGTTGGCCCGCCCGATCGGGCTGCGGGTGGCGGCCACGACCACGGCGTCGTTGAGTTCGGGCATCGAGTCAGCTCCTGAGGGTCATCCGGTCCGCGACGTGCGGTGCGGGTACTGCTTGGGCAGATCCTTCGCCGGGGTCTTCGGCAGGATCGTGATGGTGTCGGCGGGGTCGAAGGGCACGGACGACGACTTGCCGACCTCGCCGGGCAGGTAGCGCTTGCCGTTGTCCATGTAGCGGTACATACCCGTGCCCTCCGCCGACGTCTCGTCCTTGCCGGTGGCCTTGGCATCCCACCACACCTCGGTCACGTCGTCGACGCCGGTGTAGTCGGCGTCGGGCCACACGTCGCCGGTGCCGAACGAGGATCCGGTCACGGTGGTGTAGCCCCGGGTGGGCTTGAGCGCGTACAGCCCGCCGCGGAACGTGTCGGGCGTGAGGTCGGGCCCGGCCAGCTGGATGCCCGAGGACACCAGCCCGAGCTGGAAGATCTGGGGGTAGGCCTTGAGCGTCTTGCCCAGGTACCACGACACCGGGTTGGCCTCCTTCTCCAGCTGATCGGGGTCGACCCGGGCGACGAGCTGGGAGATGCCGAAGGCGTGGGCCCACTGCTTCTGGTCGTAGCGCCGGGCCAGGGCGGTGATGTCGGTGCCGAGCGAGCCGGTCATCACCCACTCGGGGTTGTAGTCCTGCTGGGTGGCGGCGCCGGTGAGATAGATGGGGAAGAAGCCGTCGCCGGAGAAGACCACCGACGTCACGCCCTTGGCCTTGAGCCGGGCCACGATCGTGCCCGCGTCCTCGGTCGCCTTGGACAGGTCGAGGATGTAGGGGATGCGATCGGCCAGCGTGACGCCGTTGTCCTTCAGCCGCTCGACGAAGGCGTCCACCCCCGCCTTGCGGCTGTTGTCAGCCGTCTCGTAGTAGACGAGGGCGAACTTGCGGTCCTGGGTCTGGAAGGAGGGGTCGCCGGCGAACTCGGCCTTCTTCCCGGCCAGCCTGTGGACGATGTAGTCGGCCCGGTGCACGTAGGCCTCGCTCGACGACATCGTCAGGCCCCAGGCGTAGGGCGCCAGGCGCTCGTACATGTCGCCGGGCTGGCCGGTGACGCAGATGCAGATGACCTTGCGGGCCGCCAGCTCCTCGGCGTAGGCGTTGGTCTGGGCCGGCCCGTCGATCGCCGCGAAGGCGTGGATGTCGTCGGCGATCTTGATGGCGTCGGCGCGGGCGGCGGCGTCGTCGCTGGCCGACCCGGAGGCGTTCACCTCGACCAGCTTGATCTTGCGCCCGTACATCTCGTAGAGGGCGTTGTAGGCCTGGACGATCTCCTTGCGGAGCTCCGTGTTCTCCGCGGGCGTGGGCCGGTCGGGGCCGAGGATCTGGTTGGCCAGCGCATCGACCGTGGGGTCGAGCTGAGGGACGTACACGGCCACGACGATCTCGTCCTCGGTCACGCCGGGGGACGTGGTGCCGCCGTTGTCGCGGTCCTTGGGCCACAGCGGGACGCAGTTGGGGGCGAGCAGCGTGGGGATCATCAGCCGCCCCGTCGAGCGGTCGCAGTCGGGCGCGCTCATCGGGTCCTCGCCCTTGAACGCGGCCAGCGCCGGCGGCTCGCCGCTGGTGCCGGCGCTGCCGGCCGCATCGTCGTCGCCGCCACCCCCGCCCCCCACGACGGCCCCGATGCCCAGCGCCGCGGCCACCACCGCGACGACGGCCAGGACCGGCCAATAGCGCGCCAGGCCGGTGCGCTTCTTCGGCGATTCGCCCATGTCTCCCCCTCGGACTGCGCCGCTGCTCCGTGACCCGATCCGCCCGGTTCGCCGAGCGGCGCCGGGCTTCACGAGCTACCTTGACCTCAGGTCAAGATAGCAGCGGAGATTCGACCGGGGGGACGATGACCCACGCCGCCGCCACCAGCACCAGCGCGCTCCGCTCGTGGGTGCGGACCTCGATGGTGCCGACGACCGCTGTGACCATTGTCGCACTCCTCGTAGCGCAGCACATCCTGTGGCCGGCGCCGGCCGGGGTGCTGATGCGGGGCGTGATCATCGGTGGGCTGACCGCGCTCATCAGCTTCGGCATCGCCCTCGTCTACCGGGCCAACCGCATCGTGAACTTCGCCCAGGGCGACATGGGCCTGGTGCCGACCATGTGCGCCGTGCTGCTCATGGTGGGCCCGAGCGTCCCCTACTTCGTGTCGCTGTTCGGCGGGCTGGCGGTGGCCATCGTGCTGGGCGGGCTGGTCGAGTTCCTCATCATCCGCCGGTTCAAGAACGCGCCCCGACTCATCCTCACCGTGGCCACCCTGGGCCTGGCCCAGGTGTTCGCGGCCACCTCGCTGGCGCTGCCCGGCCTGGCCCGCAACGCCTGGCCCCACACCTACACCGTCGACACGGCCCCCACCGGGTTCCCCTCGCCGTTCCCGTGGCGCTTCGAGATCAGCCCGGTGATCTTCCGCAGCGACGACATCGTCGCCCTGGTGGCGGTCGTGCTGTGCATCGCCGGGCTGGCCGGCTTCTTCCGGTTCACCAACATGGGCATGGCCGTGCGGGCCAGCGCCGAGAGCAGCGACCGGGCCGCCCTGCTCGGCATCCCGGTCAAGCGGGTGCAGATGGTGGTGTGGGTCATCGCCTCGGTGCTCGCCTACCTGGCGGTGTTCCTGCGGGCCGGGGTCGTGGGCGTCCCGCTCGGCCAGGTGCTGGGGCCGTCGATCCTGGTGCGGGCGCTGGCCGCCTGCGTGATCGGCGGCATGACCAGCCTGCCGCTGATCTTCGCCGGCGCCGTGGTCCTCGGCGTCGTCGAGCAGGCCATCGTGTTCTCGGGCCAGGAGACGCTGGTGGCGCCGATCCTGTTCGTGGTCGTCCTGGTCGTGCTGCTGCTCCAGCGGCGCCAGAAGCTGTCCCGCAGCGAGGGACTGTCGAGCTGGCAGGTGGTGACCGACGTGCGGCCCGTCCCGCCCGAGCTGTCCGGGCTGCCCGAGGTGCGCTGGGTGTTCCGGGGCCTCGGCGCGCTCCTGGCCCTGCTCGTGCTGGCGCTGCCGTTCGTCGCCTCGACCAGCGAGGTGAGCCTGGCCGGCGTCGTGGCCGTGTTCGCCATGGTGGGCGTGTCGCTGGTCGTGCTCACCGGGTGGGCCGGGCAGGTCAGCCTGGGCCAGGTCGCCTTCGTCGCCATCGGGGCGGCGGTGGGCGGCACGGTCACGTCCCGGCTGGGGTGGGACCTGACCGTGGCGCTGATCGTCGCCGGCCTGGTCGGGGCGGGCGTGTCGATCGTGATCGGCCTGCCGGCGCTGCGCATCCAGGGGCTGCTGCTGGCGGTGACGACGCTGGCCTTCGCGCAGGCCGTGTCGGTCTACGTGCTCAACCGCAACTACTTCGACTGGTGGCTGCCGACGCCCCGGCTGGAGCGGCCGGCGCTGTTCGGGATCATCCCCATCGCCACCGAACGGCAGTACTACTACTTCGTCGTCGTCTGCCTGGCCCTGACCCTGCTGGTCGCCCGGCGGCTGCGACGATCGCGGGTGGGGCGGGTCATGATCGGGGTGCGGGAGAACGACCGGGCCGCCCAGGCCTTCGGCGTCAGCCCCGTGCGGGCCAAGCTGACGGCGTTCGCGGTGGCCGGGTTCATCTCCGCCTTCGCCGGGGCGGTCTACGTGCACCACCAGCAGTTCCTCGGCATCCAGCCCTACCAGCCCCAGGAGAGCCTGGTGGTGTTCACGATGGTGGTGATCGGCGGGCTGGGGTCGCTGCCCGGCGCCGTGCTCGGCGCCGTGTACGTGAAGGGCGCGCAGTACTTCCTGCCCAACGAGCTCAGCTTCTTCGTGAGCGGCGCCGGGCTGCTGCTGGTGCTGCTGGCGCTCCCCGGGGGCATCGGCTCGCTGCTCTACCAGGCCCGCGACGGCTACCTGCGCATGGTGGCCACCCGGCGCAAGATCATGGTCCCGAGCCTGTTCGCCGACGCCGCCGACCTGGCCAAGGTGGGGCTGTCCAGGGAGCGGGGCCTGGCCTTCCTGCGGGAGATGGCCGAGCGCCTCGAGGCGGGCGACATGGGCATGCCGCTGATCGGCGGGGCACCCGTGGGGCCGGCGCCCGCCGCGCCGGTCGACGACCGCCGCGAGGACGAGACCGACGCCGAGCCGACCGACGCCGACACCCACGCCTCCACCAGCGGGGCCGCCACCGGGGGGACGACGCCATGAGCACCGACACCCGCGCCGAAGCACCGGACCCGGCTGCGGGGCCGCCCGCCCGGCGCAAGCGGAGCCTCGGGCAGATCGTCCAGTCCTACCGGCCCTCGACGCTGACCCGGGGCGCGGCGATCGCGCCGCTGGTGATCCTGTTCGGCATCAACGCCATCAACGAGCTCGACCGGGAGGCGGCCACCATCCTGCTGCCCGAGATCCGCGACTCGTTCGGGCTGAGCTTCGAGGGCGCGCTGACGCTCACCTCGGTCGTCGGGTTCCTGTTCTTCTTCATCGAGATCCCCGTCGCCTACTTCGCCGACCGCCGCAAGCGCACGACGATCGCGGCCGGCGGGGCGGCCGTCTGGGCCGCGTTCGCCACCCTCACCGGCCTGGCCCCCGGCGTCTGGTGGTACGCGGTGTGCCGGGCCGGGGCCAGCACCGGCCGCTCGGTCAACCAGGGCACCCACCCGTCGCTGCTCACCGACTACTACGCGGTCGACGCCCGGCCCGGGGTGTTCGCCTTCTACAGCGCCGCCAACTTCGTCGGCCGCTTCGTGGGCCCGATCATGGCCGGCGTCATCGGCTTCACGCTCGGCTGGCGGTGGGCGTTCATCATCGCCGGCATCCCGTCCATGATCCTGGTCCTGTTCGCCTGGCGCCTGAAGGAGCCCACCCGGGGCTACCAGGAGCGGGCGCTCATGGGCAGCGACGAGGAGACCGCCCGCACCGAGGAGGCGCCGGCCTCGCTGGCCGAGGCATGGCGGATCATCTGGCAGGTCCGGTCGCTGCGCCGGATCTGCATCGCCATCCCCTTCCTGCTGGTGCCCTTCTACACGCTCCAGCCGCTGCTCCAGCTGTTCCTCCAGGACGAGCTCGGCCTCAACTCCGCCCAGCGGGGCCTGATCTCGGGCATCGCCGAGCCGTTCCAGCTCGTCGGCCTGTTCGCCGGCATCCCGCTGGCCAGCCGGTTCCTGCGCACCAACCCGGGCAAGATCGTGCAGTACCTGGCGGCGGCCGCCTCGCTCCAGATCGTCGGCATCGTGCTGCTGGTCACGACCAAGAACATCGTGCTGGTCACCGCCATCCGCTGCCTGCTGGCCATGGCGCTGTCGTCGACGCTGCCGGTGCTCTTCGCCACGGTCTCGCTGATCAACCCGCCCCGCATCCGCTCGATCGGGTTCTCGGTCGTCAACCTGTTCGTGCTGCCGGCGCTCATCATCCAGCCGATCCTGGGCGGGCTGGCCGACGACTGGGGCCTGTCCCTGGCGCTCCTGCTGCTGGCGCCGATCACGCTGGTCGGGGCGATCATCATCGCCACCTCGGGCAGCTTCGTCGCCTCGGACATCGACAAGGTGCGGACGGCCACGATGACGATGGCCGAGGTGCGGGCGGCCCGGCAGCGGGGCGAGGCCAAGCTGCTGGTGGTCCGGCACCTCGACGTCCACTACGACAGCGTTCAGGTGCTGTTCGACGTCGACTTCCAGGTCGACGAGGGCGACATCGTGGCCCTGCTCGGCACCAACGGGGCCGGCAAGTCGACGCTGCTCAAGGCCATCTCCGGCCTGGTCGACCCGTCGGGCGGGGCGATCATCTTCGACGGCACCGACATGACCTACACGCCGGCCGAGGAGATCGTCGGCCGGGGCATCGTCCAGGTGCCCGGGGGCAAGGGCGTGTTCCCATCGCTGACCGTGGCCGAGAACCTGCGGCTGGCGGCGTGGCCCTACCTGTCCGAGCCCGAGTACGTGGCCGAGGCCACCGAGACCGTGCTCGGCTACTTCCCCATCCTGCGGGAGCGCTGGCACGACGAGTCCGGCAACCTGTCGGGCGGCGAGCAGCAGATGCTGACGCTGGGCATGGCCTTCATCGCCAAGCCCCGGCTGCTGATGATCGACGAGCTGTCGCTCGGATTGGCGCCCATCGTGGTCGACCAGCTGCTGCGGATCGTGGAGGCCATCCGGGCCCGCGGGACGACGATCATCCTCGTCGAGCAGTCGGTGAACGTCGCCCTGGAGCTGGCCGAGGAGGCCTACTTCATGGAGAAGGGCGAGATCCGGTTCCACGGCCCCACGCGAGACCTGCTCGATCGCCCCGACGTGCTGCGCTCGGTCTTCCTGGAGGGCGCCGGCACCATGACCGCCGCCGGCGAGCCCGTCGCGCCGGCCGCACGCGTGCGGTCCGAGCCCGAGCCGGCTGCCGCCCGGACCAACGGCGACGAGCCCGACGTCGTGCTGGCGGCCGACGGCCTGACCCGGTCGTACGGCGGCGTGCGGGCGGTGAGCGAGGTGTCGTTCGAGCTGCCCCGGGGGCAGATCCTCGGCGTCATCGGGCCCAACGGGGCCGGCAAGACCACCCTGTTCGACCTGCTGTCGGGCTACATCCCGCCCGACCACGGCCGGCTGCTGCTGGCCGGCGAGGACATCACCCACCTGTCGGCCGACGCCCGCGCCCGCCGGGGCCTGGGCCGGTCGTTCCAGGACGCCCGGCTGTTCCCCGGCCTGGCGGTGGACGAGACGATCGCGCTGGCGCTCGAGCGCCACGTCGAGGTGCGCGACCCGTTCGCCACCGCGGTGGGGCTGCCGATGGTGCGGGAGTCGGAGGCGGCGGTGGCCGCGCGGGTCGACGAGCTGATCGAGCTGGTGGGCCTGTCGGCCTACCGGTCCAAGTTCGTGCGCGAGCTGTCCACCGGCACCCGCCGCATCGTCGACCTGTGCTGCCAGCTGGCGCACGACCCCGACGTGATGCTGTTCGACGAGCCGTCGTCGGGCATCGCCCAGCGGGAGGCCGAGGCGCTCGGCCCCATGCTGGCGCGCATCCGGGCCGCCACCGGGGCCAGCATGATCGTCATCGAGCACGACATGCCCCTCGTCCGCGGCGTGGCCGACGAGATCATCGCCCTCGACCTCGGCCGGGTCGTGGTCCGGGACGTGCCCGACGTGGTGCTCCACGACCCCCGGGTGGTGGCGTCCTACCTCGGCACCAGCGACGCCGCCCTCGCCCGCTCCGGCACCCAGGGGGTCCTCGACCGCACCTCCGGCTAGCCGGCAGCGCCGCCGTCGCCGACCGTCGTGGGCGGGGCGGTGGTCGCCGGCTCGGTCGCCGGGGGGGTGGTCACGACCGAGTCCTGGGGAGCGGACTCGGTCGTGGGGCGATCGGTGGCGGCGGCCTGGTCGCGGGACGCCGGGGCCTCGTGCTTGCCCCTGCCCTTGGCCTTGCCCTGCGGCCGCTCCGGCGCCGGCGCCTTGGTGGTCACGGCCGGCGCCTGGGTGGTGGGCGCCGTGGCCGGCGGCCTGGCGCGGGCCGGCGGGGCGTCGTTGCCCCCGCCGGCCAGCGCGATCCCGGCAGCCGCCGCGACCCCCGCCGCCACCACCGCGAGCGCGGCGGCGAGGGCGAGGCGGCGGGGGCGGCGGCGACCGGATCCCGAGGGGGGCGTGGCGGCCGGAGCGACGAGGGTGGCACCATCGCCACGCCCCGGTCCGGGCGCCACATCTCGGGAGATCTGGGTAGGGGCGGCCGCGGCGGAGACCTGGGTGACGTCCGGGGCAGGGGCGCCCTTGGCCACCGGGGCGAGCAGGCGGCGCACCTCGGCGGCCCGCGGCCGGGCGGCGGGGTCCTTGGCCAGCAGCCCGGCGATCACGGGGCTGAGCCGGCCCGGGTGCCGCTGGGGACGGACCGGGCCGTGGACCACGGCGGCCGCCGTGGCCAGTGCCGAGCCGCCGGCGAAGGGCGGCCCGCCCTCGACGGCGAAGTAGAGCAGCGCGCCCAGCGCCCACAGGTCGGCCTCCGGCCCGACCTCGCCGGCGCTGGCCTGCTCGGGCGCCATGTAGGCCGGCGAGCCCACGATCATCCCCGTCTGGGTCAGGCCCGACTCGTCCCGCAGGGCGGCGATGCCGAAGTCGGCCAGCTTGGTCGGCTCGCCCACCAGCACGTTGGCCGGCTTCACGTCCCGGTGGACGATGCCCTCGCCGTGCGCCGCCGCCAGGGCGTCGAGCACGGCGAGGCCGATGCGGGCGGCCCTGGTCTCGTCCAGCGGGCCCCCGTCGGCCACCAGCCGCTCGAGGCTCGGGGCGTCGACCAGCTCCATGACCAACCAGACCGCGTCGCCCTCCTCGACCACGTCGTACACGCCGACGGCGTGGGCCGAGGCGACGCGGGCGGCGGCCCGGGCCTCGCGCCGCGCCCGGGTGCGGACGTCCTCGCGCGACTCGCTGCTGGACGGGGCGTCGCCGGCGTCGGGGGCCACCAGCACCCGCTTGAGCGCCACGGCCCGGCCGAGGCGGGTGTCGCGGGCGCGGTACACCGACGAACGGCCCTGCCCGACGATGTCGCCCAGCTCGTAGCGGTCGGCGATCAGCCCCAACGCGACACTCACCCTGGCTAGCTACCGCCGGGGCCCGGCCTCCAAACCGCTTTCGGGCTGTGACACGGGCGCTGGCGGCCCGGCCTCGCCGTCCGGTCCGGGCTCGCTCGGCGGGCCGATGCGGATGAGCGTGATCGCCCGGGTCTCCACCGCCAGCACCTCGATGGTCCTACCCGCCACCTTGACGATGTCACCGGGGGCCTCGGGCACCCGCCCCAGCTGGTCGAGGACCAGGCCGGCCACGGTGGCGTAGGGGCCCTCGGGCATGTCGGTCACGCCCACGTCGACCAGGTCGTGGACCGGGAACCGGCCGGGCAGCACGAGCGACCCGTCGGGCTCGCGCCGCACGCTGATGATGTCGCGGTCGGTCTCGTCGTAGATCTCGCCGACCAGCTCCTCGATGAGGTCCTCGAGGGAGACGATGCCGGCGGCCGCCCCGTGCTCGTCGACGACCAGCGCCAGCTGGATCCGCTTGGACTGCATCTCGTGGAGCACGTCGAGCACGTCAGCCGTCTCGGGGAAGGCGGCCAGCTCGCCGGCCAGCTCGCCCACCGGGCGCTCCCCCACGTGCAGCAGGTCGCGCATGTGCACCACGCCCACCACGTCGTCGAGGTTGCGGTCGTGCGCCACCGGGGCCCGGGAGTGGCCGCTGTCCGCCAGCGCGTCGAGCGCCCGGGCAGCGGTCCAGTCGGCGTCGAGGACGAGCACGTCGGGTCGGGGCCGCAGGACCTGGTCCAGCGAGCGCTCGGCGATCTCGAACGCGCCGTCGATGATGAGCCGCTGCTTCGGGGTGAACGAGGCCTGGGTGCCGACCATCTCCCGCAGCTCGGCCTCGGTCACCTCCTCGCGACGCAGGCGGGGGTCGCTGCCGGTGAGCCGGACCACGAGGTCGCTCGACGCCGACAGCAGCCACACCACCGGCCGGGTCGCCGTGGACAGCAGGGCCAGCGGCCGGGCCGCCAGCAGGGCCCAGCGCTCGGCCCGCTGCATGGCGATGCGCTTGGGGGCCAGCTCGCCGATGACCAGGGTGACGTAGGCGAGCAGGAGGGTGACGACGATGATCGAGACCGGACGGGCGGCCGAGCCCAGCCCGGACAGGTGCCGCTCGAGCGGTTCGGACAGCGACACGGCGGCCGCCGCCGAAGCCAGGAACCCGGCCAGCGTGATGCCGACCTGGATGGTGGCCAGGAAGTTGTTGGGGTCGCGGGCGAGGCGGGCGACCATCGCCCCCGTGGCCGAGCGCTGCTCCATCTGCTGGAGCTGGCCCTCCCGCAGCGAGACGAGCGCCATCTCGGTCCCGGAGAACGCGGCGTTGACCAGGACGAGGACGCCGATCAGCACCAACTGCGGAACCATGGGGCTGCAATCCTACTGGCGCGGTCACCCGCCCTGGCGCAGCGCCTCGCGCACCTGGGCGGGGTCGTCGAGGTCGACCGTGTCGGGGTCGATGCCCATGGCGGCCAGGTGGTCGCGCAGCAGCTCGTGGCGGGACCGGACCACGGCGCCCGGCGGCGGGCGGAACTCGGCGTCGCTGACCGGCTCGCCGAACACCAGGTCGGTCAGCGAGGTGGTGGAGCACGGCTCGCCGTCGACGAAGCCCTCGTGGCGCAGCACGATGCCGGTGTCGGCGTCGAACCAGATGCGGTGGTCGATGCCGACCAGCTCGCGCTGGAGGCGCAGGTCGACCCGCCGGGCCTTGGTCGGCGTGGCGCCGGGCGCCGGCCGGCGGGGGCCGCCCTCGACGTACCAGACCGGACGGCCCTCGACGTCCCGCACCTCGGGCTCGCCGAAGTCGAGCCGGCGCAGCAGCGTGCCGGGGTAGAGGCAGGCGCCGATGGCCCCGGCGTCGAAGATGGCGGATCGGGTCGCCTCCCGCTCGGTCACCAGCGTGCTGGTGCCGGCCCAGCTGCGGCGGCCGTCGCTGACCGCCAGGTGCCCCCGGCCCACGACCCGCCAGCGGTCGGGCAGCGACACGACGACGTAGGCGGTGGCGAGGCTCTCGGTGGCATCGGGGGCCTCGAGCGCCCCGGCCGGCCGGAGGACGGGCGGCCCCCCGGCGTCGCCGTCGCTCTCGCCCCGGCCGCCGTTCCCGACCCCGGCGTCGGCCTCGGCGGCCGCCAGGTCGGAGCGCCGGAGGACCTCGGCGACGAGCACCCGGTGTGACCATGTCGTGAGGGCGGCCTGCAGGGTTCGCAGGCCGCCGGGCGCGCCGTCGACCAGCGCCAACAGGTCCCCTTTCCTCCCCATGGCGAGTTCGACAGTAGGCATCCCGTCGCCAGCGTGCGACCGATGACGCGCGGCGTGAGATTTATCTCACGGTGCGTGCCCTGCGGCGGC
>Ga0126377_10001217_pt1 | contig 16587 bp, 14 predicted proteins | sample PanSoiMetPlot_22_FD_92647 | JGI IMG/M metagenome (GOLD analysis project Ga0126377, IMG submission 92647) | Tropical forest soil microbial communities from Panama - MetaG Plot_22 | ecosystem: Environmental > Terrestrial > Soil > Tropical forest > Bulk soil | place: Panama | collected 2016-02-17 | reverse complement strand
CGAACCTTGAGTTCAGGCAACCATACGGGTCCGATGAGGAGCGCCGACGCGATCCTGCTACGCTGCAGCCAATCAGGCTCAGGGTGGATACGATCCGATCGTCGGCGGCTCTGCCGCGGACTGCCATCCGCGGCAGAGCATTCCTTTCGGAACGAGCCAACCTTAATCGGATTCGCTATTGCAAGGGTGGGTTAGCGACGCAGCTGCGTAACCCACCGGCTGAATCTCAAATGGCCGACTCGGTTGGTGGGTTGCGCCGCTTCGCGGCTAACCCACCCTGCGAGCGAAATGCTCCTTACTGGCTCGCCCACACGATGCGGGCGATCCACAGATAGTCCTCGGTCGCGAGCGTACGGTCGGACTGGGCCGGATTGAGCGGCTTGAGGTCGAGCGCCTTCGCGGTCTTGCGCGCGAGCTCGCGCACGATCACCTCGCCGCCGCGCAGCTTGACCACGACGCGATCGCCGCGGCGGATCGAGGCGGCGGGCGACGCGATGATGAAGGTGCCGTCGCGGTAGACCGGCCACAGTGCGTCGCCGGAAATCTCCAGCGCATAGGCGTTGCGGTCCTCGAGCGCCGGAATTCCGAGCTCGTCCCAGCCGTCCCCATGGGGAAATCCGCGCTCGTCGAAATAAAGCCCGTTGCCGGCCTGGGCGAGACCGATCATCGGCACCGTGCGGATTGCGCCCCGTGGTCCACCCACGAGAGCAACGAATTGATCGAGCGTGGTGCTGGTCGCGGCGAGACACTTGGCGACCGATTCGGTCGACGGCCAGCGATGACGCTGGTCGGGCGTGATGCGCTTCGATTTGTTGAACGTGGTGGGATCGAGACCGGCACGCCTGGCGAGACCGGACGGCGAGGTGCCGGCGCGCGCTGCGAGCGCATCGATCGCCTCCCAGATCTGCGCGTGGGTCAGCATGGCGGATGGTGGTGACATCGACAATTCCAGCGGGCACGGCAGGGCACGCAGGCCGCCCGTTACCGGGGCTCGCGCGGATAGGAATTATAACCTGATCCGCGACGCGGGCCACAACACCAAGACGTGTACGGGTGGTCCTTGTGCCCGCGCAACCACGCCGCTAGAGCATGTCGCGTTTGCGCGGAACGCGGCTGTCCGCCGGGAATAACTGTTGCAGTGAAATGTCTTTATCCGCGTACCGGGCGTCCGCCCGGATCAATCCGGGTCAGCCGTTTCGGACCATGCGGCCGGCGCGCAATCGCACGGGTGATACGTGATCGGCCTTTTCGAGCGCTTCGCCCGCCCGCTGCTGCGGGCCATGGATCCGGAGGACGCGCACGGCCTGGCGCTGCGCGCGCTGAAGCTCGCGCCGCTGCCGAAGGCCGTCGACGACGAACCGCGGCTCGCCGTGCGGGCCTTCGGGCTGACCTTCCCGAATCCGGTCGGCCTCGCGGCCGGCTTCGACAAGCATGCCGAGGTCGCGGACGCGCTGCTGCGGGTCGGCTTCGGCGCGGTCGAGGTCGGGGCGGTCACGCCGCGACCGCAGCCCGGTAATCCGCGACCGCGGCTCTATCGCCTCGATGCCGACGAGGCGGTGATCAACCGCTTCGGCTTCAACAGCCAGGGCGAGACCGCGGTGCTGGCGCGACTCGCCGCGCGGGCGGCGCGGGGCGGCGTCGTCGGACTCAATATCGGAGCCAACAAGGTGACCGAGGACCGTGGCGCCGACTATGTGCGGCTGATCGAGGCGTTCGCACCGGTGGTGAGCTATTTCACGGTCAACATCTCGTCCCCCAACACGCCGGGTCTGCGCGATCTGCAGCAGGCGGCGGCGCTTGACGATCTCCTGGCCCGTGTCGTGGCGGCGCGCGACCGCGTCTCGCTGCGTGCCGGCGATACGCCGGTGCTGGTCAAGATCGCGCCCGATCTTACGCTCGCCGAGCTCGACGACGTGGTGGCGGTGACGCGCCGCCGCACGGTCGACGGCATGATCGTCAGCAACACCACGATACAGCGCCCGCGCGGCCTGCGCGACGGCCGGCTCGCCCAGGAGGCCGGCGGGCTCTCCGGCAGGCCGCTGTTTGCGCTCTCGACCCGAATGCTGGCCGAGACCTTCGTGCGGGTGGAGGGGCAGTTTCCGCTCGTCGGCAGCGGGGGCATCGATTCGGGCGCGGCGGCGCTCGCCAAGATCCGCGCCGGCGCACACCTGGTGCAGCTTTATTCGGCGCTGGTGTTTCGCGGGCTCGGCCTCGTCGGCGAGATCAAGGCCGAGCTCATCCGGGCGCTCGACCGCGAGGAGGCGCCCACGCTCGCCGAGCTGGCCGGACTCGACGCCGCCGACATCACGGCGCAGCCGTGGCCCATCTGAGGCAGCCTCCCGGCGTGCCGGATGGAGGGGAGGTCAGATCCGCACGCGCCGGGCGAAATAGAGGTTGGGGCGGTGGCCGTCGCGCATATAGGCCCAATAGGCGACGCCCGCGACCAAGCCGACGACCACGCGGGGCGAGAGCGAGGCAAGGATGAAGAACGTGTTCTCGCGCGCGGCCGCCGTCGTCAGCAGAATCTGCGCGATCGGACTGAGCAGCATGCAGATGGCGAACACCACGGCCGCCAGGGTCGCGACTGCGCGCAGGCGAAACAGCGTCGCGATCACGAACAGGATCGCCCACGCCGCCAGCGCCAGCGTCTGCATCGTCGCATAGGCAAGCGAGGCAGCCTGGATATCGCTGCCGAACGCGCCGCTCAGCATCCCGCCGAGCACCTGAAGGGCGTTCGGCGCACCGGGCGGATCCGTGAACCAGGACACGAAGGATTTCACCGACGCCAGCAGCCACGGAAGCAGCACGAGGATCGCCAACGCGAAGATCACCGCGATCGCGCCGCCGAGACGGGCCTCGGGTTCGGCTGCAAGCTCCGCCTTGGTCAGCGTCTGCCAGGTTGATCTCGGCATGGGTGTGTCTTCTCCCGATGGTTCGACGGGTCACGTCACAAGGCGAGCACCATGCCGTCGCTCGCCGACAGGTGCGGCACCTTGTGACGACACGCCAGCATGTCGTCGCTCATGTGGGTCAGCACGAGGCGCCGGGCCGCGAGCCGCGCGAGGTTCTGTTCGATGGTCTTGAAATTGAGGTGATTGCGGATCGGCTTGTCGTAGGCGTAGCACTCGATGATGAACAGATCGACGTCGCGCGCGATGTCGACCAGCGTGTCGGTCCATTCGGTATCGCCGCTGTATCCGACGACGCGGCCGCCGACTGCGACGCGATAGCCGTAGAACGGCCCGCCCGAATTGCCGTGCACCACCGGAAACGGCGTCACCTGCAACGTCCCGACCTTGGTCGTGGCGCGTTCGGGCAAGCTCACGATGCGCAGCTCGAAGGCGAGCTTGATCTTCGAGAAATGCTCGAACGCTGCCTCCATGGCGCGCCGGTACCAGGCCTCGATGCCGGGCGGGCCGGCGATGATCAGCGGGCGCGCGCGCTTGGCGAAATGCGCATCGAGCACGAAGTAGGGAATGCCGCCGAAATGATCGCCATGGAAATGCGTGGCCAGGATCACGTCGATGGCGTGGCGCGCGATGCCGTGGCGATTGAGCCCGATCAGCGAGGACGCGCCGCAGTCGATCAGGAAATTCGCGCCGTCACCGGCGACGTGGAAACAGGTGTTGAGCTGCCCACCCGACCCGAAGGCGTCGCCGCAACCGACGAATTGCAGGTGCATGTGCGGGTCCGCTCAGATGCGCCCGGCCCTGGCGAGCCGGACCACCAGCCAGATCGGCACCACGATCACGGCGCCGAGCAGGAAATAGCGCCAGACCCACACGACGGCGTCCCATCCCATGTCCCAGATCGAGCGCACCAGCCGCTCGATGCTGCGCCAGATGTCGCGCGGATCGAGTCCGATCGCCGACAGGATCACGCCGACCAGGATCGACAGCAGAATGATCCGCACCGCGACCGAGAGCGGCGGTCCGCCGAAGATACGGTTCACGATATCATTGGCCATGGAGGCCTCCGTGCAAGGGCGGGCGGATACTACCACAGGCGATCAGCCGCGGTCCGCCCCCGCCGCCAGCATCCGCTCCAACGTCTCGATGCGATCCGCATCGGCCGGCCGCTTGTCCCAGCGCAGCCGGCTGATGCGGGGAAACCGCATCGCCACGCCGGATTTATGGCGGGACGAGCGGGCCAGGCCCTCGAACGCGACCTCGAACACCAGGCCGTGGTCGCGCTCGTGCACGACCTCGCGCACCGGCCCGAACCGGTTGACGGTATTGCGGCGGATGAACCGGTCGATCTCGGCGAGCTCGGCATCGGTGAAACCGAAATAGGCCTTGCCGACCGGTACCAGCTCGGCGTTCGACTCGTCGCCCGGCGGCCCCGCCCAGACGCCGAACGTATAGTCGGAATAGAACGACGAGCGCTTGCCATGGCCGCGCTGGGCATACATCAGCACGGCATCGACCACGTAGGGATCGCGTTTCCATTTCCACCACGGGCCCTTTGGCCGCCCCGGCACATAGGGCGCATCGCGGCGCTTGAGCATCACACCCTCGACCGCGTCGGCGTCGACCCCGGCGCCGGCGGCGGACGGGTCGGCGCGCGCTCGCGTGAGCTCGTCCCAGGTCGCGAATGCGATCAGGGGCGAGAGGTCGATGCGCGGGCTCGCGAGCCGTCCGAGCAGCGCCTCGAGCCGCGCACGCCGCACCACGAAGGGCTGCGCGCGCAAATCCTCCTCGCCCTCGACCAGCAGGTCGTAGGCGCGCAGATGCGCGGGAAATTCCGCCATCAGCTTGGCGGTCACGGTCTTGCGGTTGAGCCGCTGCTGCAGAACGTTGAACGACTGCACCCGGTCGGCGCGCATGATCAGGAGCTCGCCGTCGATCGCCCCGTCGAAGCGCAACGCCTCGGCAAGGTCCGGAAAGCTCCTGGAGATGTCCTCGCCGGTGCGCGAGTAGAGCCTGGCGGTAAAATGCCCGTCCAGGCGCGGCGCCGCCACCGCCTGCACCCGGATGCCGTCCCATTTCCATTCCGCCGCGAAGTCGGCGGGGTTGAGCGCCGCGAGGTCCGCCGCCTCGATCGCGTGCGCCAGCATGACGGGTCGGAACGGCGTCGGATGCGTCGCGACCGGCTTGTCGGCGCGGCCCTCGATCCAGGCGAACAGCTCTCCATACGGCGGCGCGAGCGCGGGCCAGATCAGCTCGACCTCGTCCGGCTCCCTGCCGCCGAGGGCCGCCACGGCAGTCTTGGCGAGCCGAGCCGAGACGCCGATGCGCAGGCCGCCGGTGACCAGCTTGAGCAGCGCCCAGCGGCCGGTCTCGTCGAGCGCATCGAGCCAGCGCGCGATCTGCTGCGGCAGCTCGCTCTTGCCGAGCGAGGAAAGCGTGGTGACGACGGCGGACAGAGACGGGCTCGAATCGCCCTCTCCCTTCCGCCCATTGGCCGGCACTTGACGTCCCTGTTCCCCTCCCGCCCACGCAAGTCGGGCAAGTCCGATTTGCGTGGGCGGGAGGGTGGAGGCAATCGCCTCAGTCTTGGCGGGCCACATCAGCGCAACCGTCTCGGAGAGATCGCCCACATAGTCGTAGGACATGGCGAACAGCAGCGGATCGGCGCGCTCGGCGATCAGGGCGCGGATGATGCCCGGCTTGGCGTGCTGGAACGACAATGCACCCGTGATGGCGGCGAGCGCGTAGCCGCGGTCGGGATCGGGCGTGGAGCCGAAGTAGTCCGCGAGCAGCCGCAGCTTGGCGTTGCGGCCGGGCTCGTAGGCGAGACGGTCGAGTAAGGCCGCGAAGCGATTCATGGGGCGTCGACCGCCTTCTCGCTGTCCGTTGCGGCTGGCGGCTCGCCTTCCGCCTCGTCCTCCTCGCCATAACCGACCATGCGCAGCGGCCGGGCCGCGAGACCGCGCGTGACGCACCAATGCACCAGCGCATCCTCGGCGCCGTGCGTGACCCAGATCTCCGACGCGCCGGTTGCCGCGACCGTGGCGCAAAGCCCGTCCCAGTCGGCATGATCGGACACGACCAGCGGCAGTTCGACCCCGCGCTGGCGCGCGCGGGCGCGCACGCGCATCCAGCCCGACGCGAAGGCCGTGACCGGCTCGGGAAAGCGCCGCGTCCACAGATCCTTGAGGGCGGACGGCGGGCAGAGCGCGATCGCGCCCGCGAGCTCGGCCTTGGACGTGCCGCGGACCGGTCGCAAATCGCCGAGATCGACCCGCGCCGCGTAGTACCGGGTGATCGTCTCGAGCGCGCCGTGCAGATAGATCGGCCGCGCGTCGCCGGCCGCGCGGATCAGCGCGATCACGCGCTGGGCCTTGCCGAGCGAATAGGCGCCGACCAGATGGGCGCGCTCGGGAAACAGCGCGACCGAACGCAGGAGTTTCGCGATCTCGCGATCGGCGTCGCCGTGGCGAAACACCGGCAACCCGAAGGTCGCCTCGGTGATGAACACGTCGCAGGGCACGAGCTCGAACGGCGTGCAGGTCGGATCGGCGACGTCCTTGTAGTCGCCGGACGCGACCATGCGCAGGCCGTTCGACGCGATGCGAATTTGCGCCGAGCCGAGCACGTGGCCGGCCGGATGGAAGCTGACCGACACGCCGCCGAGCGAGACCGTCTCGCCATAGCGCACCGCCTGCGTCCGGCCCGCGAAACCGTCGCCATAGCGCAGCCGCATCAGGTCGAGCGTCTCCGCGGTCGCCAGCACGGCGCCGTGGCCGGGCCGCGCGTGGTCCGAATGGCCATGCGTGATCAGCGCCTTGTCGACCGGACGCAGCGGATCGATATGGAAGCCGCCGGGCGGGCAGCAGAGTCCGGCCGGCGTCGGAACCAGGAGATCGTGCGGTCGCATGGTGCTGAGATATGCCGATCGGACCCGCAATGGGAGTCCGATGCGCGGCGCATGATGCTCGCGCCATGATGCTCGCGCCATGATGCACTCTCGGTGGCGTCGCGCGGGACTTGCGATTGCTTCGTTCCCTTGGAGCGCATTGGCGCTGCGACGGCCTGTTTTCCGCCGCCCTCGATCCCTACCTCTATGCGGGTGTCCGCTCCCGAGCCCATCCCCGAACCGATCGCCGATACTGCGCTGCCGGCAACCTTCGCGCGCTGGTTCGCGCAGCGCGGCTGGACGCCGCGCGCCCATCAGCTCGAACTGCTCGCCAGGGCGCGCCTCGGCCGGTCCGTGCTGCTGATCGCGCCGACCGGCGCCGGCAAGACCCTCGCGGGCTTCCTGCCGTCGCTGGTCGAGCTCGACGGGCGCCCGCGCGCGGGCGCCGACCTGCACACGCTCTATATCTCGCCGCTCAAGGCGCTCGCCGTCGACGTCGCCCGCAACCTCGAGCGGCCGGTCGCCGAGATGGGTCTCGATGTCCGCGTCGAGACCCGCACCGGCGACACGCCCGTGTTGAAGCGCACGCGCCAGCGCCGTTATCCGCCCGACATCCTGCTGACCACGCCCGAGCAGGTCGCGCTGCTCGTCGCCTCGGCCGATGCGCCGCGCCTGTTCGGCAACCTGCGCCGCATCGTGCTCGACGAGCTGCACGCGCTCGTTACCTCGAAGCGCGGCGACCTCCTCTCGCTCGGGCTGGCGGCCCTCTTTCGCATCGCGCCGTCCGCCACGGCAGTCGGGCTGTCCGCGACGGTCGCCGAACCGGACGCGCTCTGCCGCTTCCTGGTGCCGCAGCCCGCGGGCGGCGAGGCGCGCGCCGATCTCGTGGTCGCCGCCGGCGGCGCCGCGCCGATCGTGCGCATGCTCGAGTCGGCCGCGGACGTGCCGTGGGCCGGGCACTCGGCGCGCCACGCCTTCGGCGAGATGTACGATCTGATCAAGCGCCACAAGACGACGCTCGTGTTCGTCAACACCCGCATGCAGGCCGAGATGGTGTTTCAGTCGCTGTGGCGGATCAACGACGACGGGCTCGCGATCGCGCTCCATCACGGGTCGCTCGACGTGGCGCAGCGCCGCAAGGTCGAGGACGCGATGGCGGCGGGCCGCCTGCGCGCCGTGATCGCGACCTCCTCGCTCGATCTCGGCATCGACTGGGGCGACATCGATCTCGTGATCAATGTCGGCGCGCCCAAGGGCGCGAGCCGGCTGCTGCAGCGCATCGGCCGCGCCAATCACCGGCTCGACGACCCGTCCGAGGCCGTGCTCATCCCGGCCAATCGCTTCGAGGTGCTCGAATGTCGCGTCGCCATCGATGCGGTCGCGGAGAACGCCCAGGACACGCCGCCGCCGCGCACCGGGGCGCTCGACGTGCTGGCGCAGCACGTGCTCGGCGCCGCCTGCGGCGCACCGTTCCGGCCGGACGAGCTCTACGCCGAGGTGAAGACCGCCGCGCCCTATGCGGGCCTCGCGCGCGCCGATTTCGACGCGACGGTCGATTTCGTCGCGACCGGCGGCTACGCGCTCAAGGCCTATGAGCGCTTCGCAAAAATTCGCGCCGGCCTCGACGGCCGCTATCGCGTGGTGCATCCGCGCATCGCGCAGCAGTACCGGCTCAATGTCGGCACCATCGTGGAGGCCGACATGCTCAAGGTGCGTCTGGTGCGCTCGCGCGCCGGCGGCAGCGGGCATTCGGGGCCGATCGGCCGCGGCGGGCGCCTGCTCGGCGAGGTCGAGGAACATTTCATCGAGACGCTCACGCCGGGCAACACCTTCGTGTTCGCCGGCGAGGTGCTGCGCTACGAGGCGCTGGTCAACGACGAGGTCTACGTGTCGCGCACCAGCGATCCCGACCCGCAGATCCCCTCCTACGAGGGCGGCAGATTTCCGCTCTCGACCTATCTGGCCGAGCGCGTGCGCAAGCTGCTGGCCGAGCCGCCGGCGTGGCGCGCGCTGCCGGATCAGGTGCGCGAATGGCTCGCGATCCAGCAGTGGCGCTCGCGCGTGCCGAAGGTGGGCGAGCTCCTGGTCGAGACCTTTCCGCGCGCCGACAAGAACTACCTCGTCTGCTATCCGTTCGAGGGCCGGCTCGCGCACCAGACGCTCGGCATGCTGCTCACGCACCGGCTGGAGCGCGCGCGCATGCGGCCGCTCGGCTTCGTCGCCAACGAATATGCACTTGCCGTATGGGGCCTGGGCGACGTCGCGCGCGCGCTCAGGCACGGCGAGCTCGCCCTCGCGGCGCTGTTCGACCAGGACATGCTGGGCGACGACCTCGAGGCCTGGCTCGCCGAGTCGGCGCTGATGAAGCGCACGTTCCGCAATTGCGCGATCATCGCCGGGCTGATCGAGCGCCGCTACCCCGGCAAGGAGAAGACGCGGCGGCAGATGACGATCTCGACCGACCTCGTCTACGACGTGCTGCGCAAGCATCAGCCCGACCATGTGCTGCTGCGCGCCGCGCGCGCCGACGCCGCCGCCGGCTTGCTCGACATCCGCCGGCTCGGCGACATGCTCGCGCGCATCCGCGGCCGGATCACGCACATGGCGCTCGACCACGTCTCGCCGCTCGCGGTTCCCGTGATGCTGGAGATCGGCCGCGAGCAGGTCTACGGCGAGGCGTCCGACGCGCTGCTCGCCGAAGCCGAGGCGGAGCTGGTCAAGGAGGCGATGCAGTGAGCCGAATCTGCGCGCCCCCGCCGTGCATCGCGTTCGGTTCGACGCACCGGCTCTGCCCGGCCTTTCCGGCCCCACGCCCCCGCAGCCTTGAAATCGCCCATATCCCGGCCGGCTCGGGTTGACCGCATGGACTAGCTGTTCTGTCTCCCGCGAATCATCCATAAGGGACCCCGCCGCGCGCGCGGCGGGGTCCATTCTTTGGGCGGAGGGGATCGCGTGAACGCAATAGCGCAGCCACAGAGTCGGCATTCGGACGGATGGCGCGAGCAGGAACATCCGCTTGCGATCTGCGGCGCCGGCCTCATGCTCGATCTCGCGGGCATCGCCTACTGGCCGGACGAAAGCGTGCTCGTCGTCGCCGACCTGCACCTGGAGAAGGGCTCGAGCTTCGCGGCGCGCGGCATGCTGCTGCCCCCCTACGACACGGCGGCGACGCTGGCGCGGCTCGGCCGCGCGGTCACGCGCTACGCGCCGCGCATGGTGATCGCGCTTGGCGACAGCTTCCATGACGGCGGCGGACCGGGGCGCATCATGCCGCAGGATCGCGGCGCGCTCGCCGGACTGCAGCGCGGCCGCGACTGGGTGTGGATCGCCGGCAACCACGATCCCGATCCCGCCAAGGACATCGGCGGCGTGTTCGCAAAGAGCCTGTCGCTTGGCCCGCTCACGTTCCGTCACGAGCCGACGCACGGTCCGGCGGACGGCGAGATCGCCGGCCACCTGCATCCATCCGCGCGCGTGGCTCAGCGCGGGCGCACGGTGACGCGCAAGTGCTTTGCGGCCGACGATCGGCGCATGGTGATGCCGGCCTTCGGCGCCTATACGGGCGGCCTCAATATCTGCGACCGCGCCTTCGTCAAGGTGTTCGGCGCGCTCGCCTTCACGGCGCATCTCATCGGCGAGCGGCGGATCTACGCCTTTGCGGCCGCCCGCTGCCTGGCGGGCTGACGCGCGCTGCTTCCGCAGCCTGCACCGCGTTACAGAAATCGGTGAGACGATCGGCGAGGCGCCGCGTGGCCGGCGTCGCACCGGGCGCCGCGACGAGCGCCAGCTCGGTGTCCGGAATCGGCGGAAATCCGTCCGCGCGGTCGAGCATCCGGTGGGCGTCGACGATCGCAACGTCGGGCAGGATGCTCACCCCGAGGCCGGCCGACACCGCGGCCTGAATGCCCGACAGGTTGGGGCTCGTATAGGCGATGTGCCAGGCGCGGCCCGCCGTCTCGAGCGCATGGATCGCGCGATTGCGATAGAGACAGCCCTGCTCATAGACGGCCAACGGGACCGAGCCGCGCGTGTCGACCTCGTGCCGGACGCTGGTGATCCAATGGAGACGCTCGGGCCAGGTCGCGATCGCCTTGGCCACCGCATTGGCGCTACCGTCGCCGGCGTCGCGCTTGTAGAGCGCGAGATCGAGCTCGCCGCGCTCGAGATCGCGCACGAGCCGCACGCTCAGGCCGCAGCGTACGTCGAGCCGCAGGCCCGGCCGCGAACGGGCGAAGTCGGAGAGCATGTCGGCGAGCCGGTAGGCGGCGAAATCCTCCGGCAGGCCGAGCCGCACCACGCCGTCGCCCACCGGCCGCGCGACAACGTCGCGCGCCTCCTCGGCGAGCGCGAGGATGCGGCGCGCATAGGACAAGAGCCGCTCGCCCTCCTCGGTCGGCGTCGCCTGGCGGCCGTTGCGGTCGAGCAGATCGCAGCCGAGCATCTCCTCGAGGCGGCGGACCTGCTGGCTGACGGTCGACTGGGTGCGGTGAACCCGTTCGCCGGCGCGGGTGAAACCGCCGGCGTCGACGACCGAGACGAAGCTGCGCAGCAGGTCGATGTCGAGCATCGGAACAATTCCGCCATCATTCATCATTTATTTTTCCACTGATATCGATCATATCATTTAATTTCCAAATGCCAAGGCGGGCGCCTACATCGGCGGCGACAAGGAGTGCACCATGCGCGCCGCCCCAGCCCTCTCATCTGCCCCGCCGATCGGCCTGCCGCTGCCGATGCTGGTCGCGGCCTTCTGCCTGATCTGGAGCGCGGCCTTCGCGGTCTCCAAACTCGCCATGCAGGACTGCCCGCCGCTGCTGCTGGTCTCGGCGCGCTGCGTGCTCGCGGGCGCCATCATGCTCGGCGCTGCCGCGCTCTCGGGCCCGCATCGGCTCACGCGGCGCGATCTCGCCGCCAGCGCGCTGATCGGTGTCGCCAACTATGCGCTCTACCTCGGACTGAACTATGTCGGCATCACGCGCGGGGCCTCGGCCGGACTGTCGGCGCTGATCGCGAGCGCCAATCCGGTGCTGACCGCCGTGCTTGCGGCGCGATTCCTCGGCGAACCGCTGACCTGGCGCAAGGCAGCGGGGCTACTGCTCGGCGTCGGCGGCGTCGCCGCGATCGTCGAGAGCCGGATCACGGGCGGCGAGAGCCTGGTCGGCGTCGCGTTCGTCATCGTCGCGCTGCTTGCTCTCGCGTCCGGCACGATCCTGTTCAAGCGGCTGGCGCCCGACGGCGGACTGCTGCTCGGCAACGGCATCCAGAACCTCGCCGGCGGCCTCGCGCTCGTGCCGTTCGTCGCGACGTTCGAGAATCTCGGTGACGTGGCCCCGAGCTGGCGTCTGCTGGCTGCCTTCGCATACCTGGTGATCTTCTCCTCGATCATCGCCTATCTGCTCTGGTTTCACCTGCTGACCGTGTCGGGCGCGACCGCGGCCAGCGCCTATCACTTCCTGATGCCGCCACTCGGCCTGTTCTTCGGCTGGCTGCTGATGGGCGAGCGGCTCGAACCGTTCGACCTGGTCGGCGTTTTCCCGGTGGCGCTCGGCATCTGGCTGGTGACACATGCCCCGCGCCCCACACGGGCAGGAGCGCGACCATGAGCGCGATCACGATCACGCCGATCGGCGGCCCGACCGCCCTGATCGAGGTCGGCGGCTTTCGCCTGCTGACCGATCCGACCTTCGACGAACCGGGCGAGTACGCGCTGCCGCACGTGACGCTGCGCAAGACCGCCCCGCCGGCGCTGAGCGCCGACCGGATCGGCGCGATCGACGCGGTGCTGCTCAGCCACGACCAGCACGCCGACAATCTCGATCATGCCGGCCGCGATTTTCTCAAGCGGGCGCCGCGCGTGCTCACCACCGTCGTGGGCGCCAAGCGCCTGCAGGGCAACGCCGAGGGCCTCAATCCCTGGGACGAGGTGGCGCTGACCAAGCCCGGCGGCGCGACCCTGCGGATCACAGCGGCGCCGGCGCGGCACGGTCCGGCCGGCATCGAACCGTTTTCCGGCGACGTGATCGGCTTCGTGCTCAGCCCCGGCGACCGCGGGACGCGGCCGATCTATGTCACCGGCGACACCGTGTGGTACGACGGCGTCGCCGAGGTGGCGCGCCGATTCCGTGCCGGCGTGGTGCTGCTGTTCGCCGGCGCCGCGCAGACGCGCGGCCCGTTCCATCTCACCATGGACGTCAACGACGCGATCGAGACCGCGCACGCGTTCCCGGACGCGACGATCGTCCCGCTGCATCATGACGGCTGGGCGCACTTCACCCAGGACGCCGACGACCTGGAAAAATCGTTCACGGCGCTCGGCATCGGGGCCCGATTGCGCCGGCTCGCGCCGGGCGTCGCGACCGCGGTCGACGTGCCGACGTAGACTCGGGGTACGCTCGACGGCTGCCTGCGTGCTGCGATCAGTCGCGCCGGAAGATCACCGACGCCAGCCACCCGGTCAGCAACGCCATGACGGCGGTGGCGAGGCCGTACAGCAGGCCGTGGTTGACGGCCGACGCGGCGACGAACTGCTCGAAGCCGAACTTGACGATCTCGAAGGCGTCCCCGCCGCGCGTGATCAACGTCCCGTCGGCGAACAGCTTGAGCTCGACGTCATAGGTTCCGACCGGCGCACCAGCCGGCAGCGGGATGTTGCCGCGAAACAGGATCGGCGTCAGGAAGGTGATCGCGTTCGGCTCCTCGACGTAGAGACCGTGCGACTGCTTGAGGCGCAGGAAGGCGTTGCGAAACGGATCGTCGCGCACCACGTCGGCGGTGTCGGGACCGATCTGCTGGGGCAGCATGGTTCGCCGCAGCCCGATCTGCAGCCGCCGCAAGGTATCGAGCGAGGTGATCTGCTCGACCGGCTTGGTCGACAGCGTCGCCAGATAGGACGGGACCTGCACGAAGGAGCGCGAGTCGGCGTTGACCCAGATGCCGAGGAACCGCTCCTTGCGGCGGACCACCAGGGTCTCGCGCGGGCCGCTCACGGTCGCGACGATCTCGTAGGAACCGCGCCGCGGCACGGTCGTCGCGTCGTGCTCGACGGTTCCGAACAGCACCAGTTCGGTGCCGACGAAGCTCGGCGTGATCAGGACGCGGTGGCTCGACAGCGACGAGATGAGCCGCTCGGCCGCGGCGGGCGTAGCGCTCGCAAGTGCGGCCAGCACCGCGGCGATGAGCGCAGCGCCCTTCATTGTGCGCCGTCCAGCAGGCGGATGGAATAGAGATCCTCGGGCCTGAGCACGAGGTCGACGGCAAAACGCACGCCCACGGCCAGCACCAGCGCGCCGAGCAGCAGCCGCAGCCGTTCGCCGCGCATGCGCTGTCCGGCGCGCGCGCCGAACTGCGCCCCCGTCACGCCGCCGACCATCAGGATCAGCGCCAGCGTGGCGTCGACGAGATGGTTGGTGGCGGAATGCAGCACCGTCGCGGTCGCCATGGTGATGAGCGTAAGCACCATCGAGGTGCCGATCACCACATTGGTCGGCACGCGCAGGAAATAGATCAGCATCGGCACCAGCAGGAAGCCGCCGCCTATGCCCATGATCGCGCCGATGAAACCCATCAGAAAACCGATCCCCCAGACCGGGATCGTCGACACGTAGATGCGCGACTGCTTGAAGCGCAGCTTGAACGGCAGCCCGTGAAACCAGGTGTGGCTGCCGGGGCGGCGCAGCTCGACCGGCTTGCCGCTGCGGACGCGCAGAATGGCGCGCACGCCCTCGGCCACCATCAGGCTTCCGACCGAGCCGAGCAGGATCACATAGGAGAGCGAGATCGTCAGGTCGAGCTGACCGAGCGCGCGAAGATAGGTGAACAGCCCGACGCCCGCCGCGGTGCCGACGATGCCGCCGGCGAGCAACATCGCGGCGAGCGACAGGTCGAGCGCGCGGCGGCGCCAATACGTGATCGCGCCCGAGAACGACGACGCCGCGATGTGGCTCGACACGGTCGCGACCGAAACCCCTGGCGACACGCCGAGGAAGATCAGCAGCGGCGTCATCAGGAAGCCGCCGCCGATGCCGAACATGCCCGAGATGAAGCCGACCGCGAGTCCCATCGCGAACACGACGAAGACGTTGACCGGCAGATCGGCGATCGGAAGGTAGATTTGCACAGCGCGTGATCCGCCGGCGCGAAGGTCCCTTCGAGCCGACCTCGAGAACCATGGGATTGTCCGCATCGCCGCGCGCGCGGCGACCGGTCAAGCCCTACATCCTCGCGATGCGGACGAAAAGCGGTTTTAGCCGCTGGATCGGCTCGTCTTTCGTATGTGTTCGGATGTGAACCGGCATTCACATTGCCGGCTTTCGAACGTTCAGATCGGCGCGGCGGGACCGCGCGCCGGCGTGCGCGCACGCGGCTTGGGCTTGGCGGGCTCGGCCTGATCCCAGCCGCCCGCGGGCGGCCGCACGACCGACGCCTCCGCGGGCGGCCGGTCCGGAACCCAGGTGTCGACCGCATGACGCAACGCCGCGAGCGTGCGCTGGTCGAGCGCGGCCGCGATCTCCTCGCGCTTCTTTGCAGCCTCGATGTCACCGCCCTTGGCAGCGAGCGCGAACCATTGGAACGCCTCGCCGAGATCGCGCTCGACGCCGATGCCGCGCGCATAGAGCACCGCGAGATTGTACTGGCTGTCTGCGATCCCGAACGTGGAAGACTTGCGGAACCATTGAGCGGCGGACTTGAAGTCGGGCTTGCCGTCGATGCCCTCGGCATACAGCACCCCGATGTTGTGCATCGCGTTGGCGTTGCCCTTGTCGGCCGCCGCAAGGTAGAGCCGACGCGCCTCGTTGAGGTCCTTGGCGACGCCCGAGCCCTTCTCGTAGAGCGCACCGAGGCGAAACAGGGCCGGCGCGAGGCCGCCCTTGGCGGCGCGCTCGTACCATATGGCGGCCTCGGCAAGGTTCTGCGGAACGCCACGTCCCTCGGCAAAGCGGGTCGCGACCTCGTAGGCGGCGGCGGGGTCGCCCGCGCTCGCTGCCGCGATCAGCATCTTGCCGCCGATCGCCGCCGGCAGGATCTCGGCAGCGGCAGCGCCGCCGATCGGCGCAGCCGCGCGGGTCGCCGGCCGCACCGGCAGCGTGCCCGTCACCTCAGCTGCAGCACGCGCCGGCGGCGAGACCACCGGAGCAATGGGTAGCTTCTCGTCGGCGCCGCCGGCGCGAGGTGCAGGCGCAACCGGCGCAGCCGGCGCGACAGGCTCGACCGGCGCGGCCGGCGCAACCGGCGCAACGATGGACGGGGCCCGATCAGATGTCGGGCCAGGTAGAAGGTCTGGTTCGGTCGACAACACCTTGGAACCGGCCGCTGGGCCGACCGCGAACCGCGGTTCCTCGGGCGCCGCCACGGCACGCGGACTCGCCGTGACGGGAGGCTCGGCGACCTGCACCGTGACCGGCGCTGCCGGCATCGCCAGCTCGGCGAATTCGAGATGCGTCGCCGCGTAGCGCAGCGCCGCCCCGATCAGCACCGCGACGCCGAGGCCTATGACCAATCCCTTGAACCGCTGCGACAGCTTGCCGGCGCCCGCCTCCGGATCGTCCGGACCCGGATCCTCGCTGCGCATATCGCCTTGGGCCGCGTAACGAGCGGCGCGCCGCGCCGCCTGCAGATAGCCGCTTTTGCACTCCGCGCCGGCCGCGGCACCCGCCTTGGCGGCGCGCACCAGTCGTTCCGAGACCGCGATGCGATCTGCCGCCGAGATCGTCGCGGCGGAGATGACCGCCGCGCGGGCGCGCGGCGGGCCCGAGCCTGGCTCGAGCGGATGATCGGGCGGCAGATCCCGAT
>Ga0126377_10001216_pt1 | contig 16589 bp, 18 predicted proteins | sample PanSoiMetPlot_22_FD_92647 | JGI IMG/M metagenome (GOLD analysis project Ga0126377, IMG submission 92647) | Tropical forest soil microbial communities from Panama - MetaG Plot_22 | ecosystem: Environmental > Terrestrial > Soil > Tropical forest > Bulk soil | place: Panama | collected 2016-02-17 | reverse complement strand
CGGCCCGTGAGCTGCGCCGCAGGAACGCTCACGGTTGATCCAGGCGACCAGGGCTTGAGCGTGAAGTCCCGGACGTTGACGTTCGCTTCCCAGTGCCAGCTGCGCGTGAGCTCGAGCAGGCTCCCTTCGAACGTGGCGTTCATCGGCTCCGAGACCAGCCCCTTCGCCGCCAGCCGATCGAGATCGCCGTCCGCCTGGAGCTGCCCGGCCCAACGCGGTTGATCCGCCGGCGCGTAAGTCCAGGCGACGTTGCCGCGCAGTTGCAACGGCTGCGTGGCGTGCATCGACGCATCGCTCGCCACCAGCGACAGGTCATCCATCGTCAGCGCCGCATCGTGCAGGCGCATTCGGTCGGAGGTCAGCACCGCGGCGGCGCGCACCTTGGTTGCCTCCAGCGCCCGGCCGCTGACCAGGACGAGCTTCGCTTCGCCCACTTCGAGCCGGTGAGCGTTGACCCGCAGCCAGCGCGGCAGGAAATGTGGCGGCCCGGGCGTTTCCGGGCTCACGCGCGGCTTGAGCGTCACTTCCACACTCGCAGCCTCGAGATAATCGGCCTCGATCGTCTGCAGCAGGATCCGGCGCAGGCGCACATCGGCGCGCACATCGGTCGCGACGATGTGCACGCGTTCCTGGTCGAGCTCGAATCGGTCGATGTGCAGCGGACCGCGCAACGCGCCGGTGAGCCCGTGAAACTCCAGGTGCACCTTCTGCATTCCCGAGACGCGCGCCGCGATCCATTGCAGGCCCGTCTGTGTGTAGCACAGCCAGTACAGGAGGCCGGCCGGCACGCTCAGGCACACGAGGAGCGCGATCGCGATGATGATGAGTGTGCGGCGGCGGATCATGTCGCTCGGTCGTCGCTACAGGCGCGGCTGGATGTTGAGGTGCAGGCGCGGACTCAAATCGGGCTCGGAGAGCGCCTGCGCAATGTCGATACCGAGAGTGACCACCGGGATACGCCAGCGAAAGCCCACGCCCACCGAATATTCGAGCGGATCGCCGATCTTGTTCACGGCATTGCCGGTGTCGAAGAACGCCGCCACGCCGAAGTTGCGCGGCAGGTCGCGCTCGAACTCGATGCTGGCGACGATCAGGTGGCGGCCGCCGGTCTTGTTGCCATCGGCATCGATCGGCGATAGCGAGTTGAGTGCGAAGCCGCGCACGCTCCGGTCACCGCCGGCGAAGAAGCGCCGCGAGCCCGGCAACTCGTCGAAATCCTTCACCGCGGTGACGCCGAGCTGTCCGCGCAGCAGCAGGTGCCAGCGCGGCGACAGGTCGAAGACGTGCTCGTCCTGCACTTTGAACTGCAGGAAATCCGAGTCCGAGCCGAGGGCGCTGGTCGAGCCGGTGAGCTCCGCGTACAGCCCGCGTCCGAGCACCAGCGGCTCGGCGCCGCTGAAGCTCGCCGGCAGCAGTGCGTAACTGATGCCGGGCACCAGCAGCGTGTCGATGCTCGTGGGTTCGCCGGGCGCTTCGGTTTCCGTGCGCTCGAGGGAGGCGAACAGCACGCGCTGCCAGCGACCGCGGATCTGCGTGAGACTCGGCGTGAACTGCAGCGTGCGCGTGTCGAGGTCGGCGAGCTCCTCGCGGCCGATGGAGGATTGCAGGCTGAAGCTCTCGAGTGCGGGATCGCCGACCGGGATCACGTAGCGCGCCTGCAGTTGCTGCTGGGTCGAGGCGCCGAGCAAATCGACGCGCGAGCGATGCCCGCGCGTGTTGATGCGCCGGTCCTCCCAGGCCAGCGTGCCGCGAAAGCGCGTATCGGTGCCGTAGCCAATGGCGGCCGTGTATTTGTTGCGCTTGCCGGTCTGCCCGCGCACGGTCACCGGCACCGTCAGGGTCTGCGGATCGCGCGCACCGGGCACGATCTCGACGGTGCTGAAGTAGAGCGTGTCATCCAGCGCGAACTGCGTCGTGAGGAGCTTGCTCGCATCGAAGTAGTCCCCTTCGTGATAGCGCAAGTAACGCGCCGCGAGCTTTGGATCGATGGCGTCCTGCTCGATCGTCGTGGGTCCGAAGCGATAGCGCTCGCCGGTCTGCAGCTCCAGGATCGCCTCGGCCGTGAGGTTCTTCGGATCGACGCGCAGTTCGTTGCGCTGGTAGCGCGCATCGAGATAGCCGGAGCTCAGCGCCGTGCGCTGCAGGTCGCCCTTCAGGCGATCGTAGGCGGCGTGGTTGAGGCGGTGCCCCGGCTTGAGCGTCGTGTTCGCGAGGAGATCGCGGAACATCTTGTCGTTCTCGCCCGGCCCGGTCACGTTGACCGTGGTCGCGGTCAGGATCACCGGCGGGCCAGGATCGATCTTGAGGTGCACCTTCCAATCGCGGCCGTTCGGCAGGTGCTCGACGCTCGATTGCACCGTGGGCGCGTAGAAGCCAAAGGGACGCATGGCGCTGCGCACCTCGCCGTCGAGACGCTCGTTGAGCCGATCCAGCATCATCTCGTCGAGATCGTCGCGTTCGCGGTAGCGCTGCACGCTCAGCACCACCAGGAGGTTGGCGCGGACCTCATCGTCCACGCCGTCGATGACCAGGTCGATATTGGCGTGCGCGGCCGGCAGCAGCGCGTAGAGCGCGAGCGCCGCGAGAGCGCGCCTGGCGCTACCAGCGAGCGTCATCCAGGCCTCGTGCGCCTGTCATTCAGCGGTTTCCGCGCGCCATGCGAATGCATCCTCACCAGTAGTGCGACCCTGCCGGTCGAAGCGACGTTCCCGCACCTCGATCTCCCCGCCGACACCGATCCGCACGACGGTCGAGCAGCGCGTCCCGTAGCGCTCATCGACGATGAAGGGGGCCGAGAGCAGGCGCTCCCATTCCAGCCCGATGCCGGTGTCGGGCAAGGAGTGATCGGGCGCGCTCTCCCGGTCGGCGAGCATCTCGAGCAGGTCGTCGAGCGCGGGGTCGGGCAGCGCGACGAGGCGCTTGAAGCGCTCGCGGGTGCGCGCGAGCTTCGGCCACGAGGTGTCGAGCAGGTGATTGCTCAGGCCGTGTACGCCCGCATCGAGCGCACGCGCGAACGGCTCGGCGCGGTTCGAGGCGTAGTGCATCCGCCCGTCGTCGGCCAGCAGCAGGTTGAAGCCCGCGTAGCGATCCGCCTCCGCACCGAGTTCGGCCATGAACTGCGCCGAAGTGAGCGGGCTATTCAGAAAATGCGTGATCAGGCCGCCACGCGAGGGCATTCCTGGCGTGGGCCGCTGCAGCTCGCGGTAGTTGGTGACGACGCCGAAGGCGCCACGCCTGGACAGTCCCAGCCAGGTGCCACCCGCCTGCAGGTCGCGCCCGGCGAGGATCTGCGGCTGGTCCTGCCACCAGCCCATGGGCGCGGCGGGACGATCGTGAAACTCGTCCCGGTTACCGGCAAAGATCAGGCGGTAACGCGGATGGACGTTCCAGGCGAAGACCAGCAGGCACATGCCCGCATTGTAGGAGCGGGCACGCGTGGCGGTGAACCCGTCTGCCGTCCATAGCAGGCGGGCTCACGACGATGCGATCGGCCGATCAGCCCCGGCGAGGTTTCGCTCCCCTCACTGGCTGCGAACGTACGTGATCCACACTCCCTTGTGATCGCCGTTCTCGTTGTGCGCGGTCATCGCGGCGAAGCGATAGCCCTCGGCAAAGTACTTGCTGTGCGCCTGATTCATTTCCTTCACCGAGCTGCCATGCTCGCTGATGTAGATGGTCAGGATCGCCGGAGGCGCGGCCGGCTCCTTGTCGGCTGCCGCGGCATTGCCGAGCAGGAGCGAAGCGGTGACGAGCCCACCGGCCAGGGAACTGACGATCGCGGTGGTCAGGATCGGAACACTGATTTTCATCGGCCTGGTCCTCCCTAGATATAGCCTCGAGCACACTGCGCGCCGGCCGCCGCTGCCGGCCTCAGTCCTTCAGAACATAAGTGACCCAGAGTCCTTCCTGGTCGCTGTTCTCACGGTGCGCAACCATCGACGCGAAGCGATAGCCCTGCGCGTAGTACTGGTTGTGGATTTCGTTGAGCTTCTTGGCGCTGCCGAAGTGCTCCTCGACATAGACCGTGAGAATCGCCGGTGGCGCCGCAGCGGGTTGCTGGTCCGCCGCCTGCGCATTGTTGAGCAGGAGTGCAGCCGTGACTGCGGTGCCGCCAAGAGCACCCACGAACGCACTGGCCAGGATGGAGACGCGAAATTTCATCGGGCTGGTCCTCTTCTTTTGGTTATGTAATGAGAAACGACATCAATGGGCGCCGGCCGCCTTCGGCGTGACGCCGTGATGCAGTTTCCTCACCTTGAACCCGAGGATCAACAGCGCGACGCCGTAGACAACTGCATACGCGGCAATAACCCAGATGATCGACAGCGCACCGATCGCCGGCGACACGAGCAGCAGCACCGCAAACGCGATCGAGAGGGCGCCCGCGAGCCCGAGCCAGAATTCGCCCTGGATTTCCTTGCGCAGGCGGATCGCGGCCACGATCTGCAGCACGCCGGTCACCAGGCTCCAGGCGGCGAGGTACATGAGTAATGCCAGGGCGGCGGCGGCAGGGTGCCACAGCGTCAGCACGCCGAGCAGGACGCCGAGCGCCCCGACGAGTCCCACGACCCAGCGGCTTTCCGCCGGCGAGCGTCCGGAGAGCGCCGAGAAGAGCGCGATCAAGCCATCAACGAGGACGTACGCACCGAAGAAGAGCACCAGCACCGCGAGCGTGACGCCAGGCCAGAACCAGGCGAGCAGTCCAAAAACAATTGCGGCGATACCGCGCAACACCAATGTCCACCAGAAGCGCGAGAGGAGTTCGAGCATAGGTCACCTCGGAGTTCAGATTTTGTGTAGGAGGGGAGCTACGCGCGTACTGTACGCCGCGCCTGCGACCGACGGGTATTGTCCCTTGGGCTCGGAGCCGAAACGGCTTGCGGGCCAGGCTACAAACGCACGCCCGGGGTTTCCCGCAAGGGTTGCGTGGCGCCGCTGTCGTACCAGTCCTCGATCAAGCGGAAGGAGATCGACTGGCTCGACGGCATGGCGATCGCGCCGCTCGCGATGTCGGCGCGAGTGAACCAGCGCGCATCCTCGAGCTCGCCGTCCTTGAGCGTGATTTCGCTGTCGAGCGCCTGTGCCGTGAAGCCGAGCATGAGCGAGGAAGGAAAGGGCCAGGGCTGCGAGGAGTGGTAGCGCACTTCATGCACGCGGATGCCGGTCTCCTCGTGGACTTCGCGCACGACGGCGTCCTCGAGGCTCTCGCCCGGCTCCACGAAGCCCGCGACGGTCGAGTAGCGTCCGGCGGGCCAGCTCGACTGGCGGCCGAGGAGGGCCCGGGTGCCGTCGCTCACCAGCACGATGATGGCGGGATCGATGCGCGGGAACTGCTCGGTCTTGCAGCTCTCGTTGCTGCACATGAGCACGTGTCCGCCGCGCACGCTGCGCGTCGGCGCTCCGCACACGCCGCAGAACCGATGCCGCTGCCGCCACAACGTGAGCGCACGCGCGTAGGCGAGGAGCCCCGCTTCGTCACTCGGCAGCATCGCGCCCAGCCAACGGAGCTCGCGAAACTCGGCCTGCGCATCCACCTCGGGTGGCGACTCGCCCTGGAACTCGACGAGAAAACTCGCCCGCCCGCGGAACATGCCGAGGAACACCATCTCCTCGGGATTCGCCGCCTGCACGGCCGCGTGCGAACTTTCGAGCAGCAACGCGCCGAGCGCCTCGCCGCGCCGGAACAGGTTCCGCGCCTGCCAAACGGCGACGAACTGTGCCTGCGGATCGCGCCCGGCCTCCTGCAACCAGTCCGCGCGCTCGCGCAGGTGGGTGCTGCGATCGAGGTACGGGCCGGCAAAGATGTTGGGGCGCTGGGTGGAGGAGCTCATCGGCGGCAACTGCAGTGACTGTCTCATTCTACGTATGTGCAATCCCGGACCGGAAGCGTAGGCTCCGCACTCCATGTCCCGGGCAAGGTTCATCGCCGCTACGTGCCTGATCTGTCTCGCCGGCTGCGCCGCGCCCGAGCTCGCCACGAAGCCCGGCGCTTACACAGTGTCGAAGCAGCCGGTGGAAATTGCCGGCCGCAAGTTCCACCTGACGTATGTGCGACCGGAAAAGCTGCAGCACCCCGGCTACCTGCTCGTGTTCGCCACCGGTGATGCCGGGTGGTGGGGTGCGAGCCACGAGATGTTCGAGCACCTCGCCGAAGAGGGCTACGACATCGCGGGCTTCAACGCGCCGGAGATCATCAAGCCGATCGAACGTTCCGGTGAGCGCATCGGCATCGCCGAGGCCGCGAAGGGACTGGCGGAAGCGTATGCGCGCGCCAAGCGCGATCTCGGCCTGGCGGAGTCGACGCCGATCATCGTCGTAGGGTTCTCACGTGGCGCGACCATGGTCGCGTTCACGGCCCTGCATCCGGAATTGCGCGGCGGTGTCGCGGGGGCCGTTGCGATCGCGCTCACGCGCGAGGCCGATTACCTGCGTGCGCAGCCCGCCGAGCGCGCGGCGGGCATCCAGGTCGACGACAAGGATCGCATCCAGATCTACCCGGCGCTGAAGTACCTCGGCTCAACGCCGCTCGCCGTGATCCAGTCGACCAACGATCCGTACGTTCCCGCGGCGGAATCGCGTCAGCTCCTCGGGCCCGACACGCCGACGCTGCGGCTCTACCCGGTGGAAGCGAGGAACCACGGCTTCAGCAACGCACGCGACAAGCTCCTCGCCGATCTCGACGACGCGTTGCGCTGGATCGAGCAGCCGTCGACCTCACGCGCGTCCACTCACTCGCAGGCCAGCCCGCGTAGCTGACGAACGTCAGCGTGGGGAAAATCCCGGACTCCAGTCGCGATGCGTCGGAAGCACACCGGACGCATCGACGGGGGCGCGGCGCCGGCTCACCGGCTCCGGCTCGCACGCGATGCATTCGGCACTCGCGACGGCGAGCGCATCCCTCATCGACAGGCCGCCGCAGCCGGAACACACGCGCAGCTTCAGTTCATCTCCGCGACGCAGGGCCAGCAGCAGGAACCCCGCGTGCTCGAACGAAATTCGCGGCGCAGTGTGCAGCGAGAGATAGCTCTCATACGCGACGCAGAACAGGTCGCCCGATTCGAGGTTCATGAGCGGCAAGGTCCGGCTCGGCTCGAGCGGCGGCGAGATCAGGCCCAGCAGCGCGAACAGGCTCGCGAGCGTCGTGGCCTCGAACTGCACCGCTGGCGTGCGCAGGAAGTAAGCGATCTGCCGCGGCGACTTCCCGCGGTGCCGCTTGGGCACGCGCGCGAATTGCTGCTGCAGGTAGGTCCGGTACAGCTTGCGGATGCGATCGTCGGTCAGGCCGGTCCACGAGCGAATCGTGCAGGTGCGCGCTTCGTGGTGAATCATCCTGAGTGCCAGGTCGAACCGCAGCCGGTCGCGGGTATATCGATCATCCGATACGCGCATTGGCAAATCTCCCTATCGCCGCTTAGGAAGTCTTCGCAAAAATTTTGGTATAAATAAACCACAAAAAAAGCTGCACACCAATGGCGATATTCAGCCAAAATCGGCGCAAAAACCAGAGGGCGAACCATGTCCAGCACGCACACACGCAATCATTTCAACAGCGATCCGCGCCATTGGCAGGCCGGCCCGATTCTCAGCGCGGGGGTGCTGGAGCCGTTGCACGAACTGAATCGTGCCTGGCTCGCGTTGCTGGCGACGATGCCGCGCCACTGGACGGCGCAAGCGGGCTCGCGTTTGCCGGACCCGGTGTGCGCGGGACTCCTGACTTTGTCAGGCGAGCAGCGCGCGGATGTCGCGCGCTGCCCCTTCTCGCTCTTCAGCGCGCGCTTCAACGATGGTCTCTACTGGCTCGGCGTGACCGCCAGTGGCGAAGTGCACGATTTCGAGTTCACGGATGAGTTCGCGCGCGAGATCGGGGAGTTCGGACAGCTCGCGCTGTTTTTCGCGTGGCACCTGGTGCGAGCCAATCCTGCGTCGGCTCGCATAGTTCTGGGAATGTCGGACCAGACGATCAGCGTGTTCGCCTCACTCTCGCTCGCGACCGTGCAGCGTCTCGGTCACTGTCCGGGTCTTTTCAGCGCGCGCTGGCCGGATCGGAACTGGTTCTGGTTGCGACTCCTCGCGAGCGCGACGCAGAGCGAGACGGCTGAAGTCCGGACGCTGGGCTTGCAGATGCTCGCCGCTGAACTGACGGCGAGCGCCCGCCGCGACGCACCCGCACTCTGACAGTTCGGCCCCGCTGGCAACTGCGTTCGACGCACACATAGGGCCTGCTATACCCTAGCCCGCCATTGGCGTGCTCGGACCCGCACGCTGCCGATCACGCGGAGGCGATCATGAGACCCTTTCTGGCACTCGGTGCCCTGTGCCTGGCCGGCACATCGCAGGCAGGCGTCTACATCGAAACCGTGAGCCGGGACGCCAAGACCGGGCAGAACGATCCGGCGGAACGCTGGTACGTGCAGGATGGCAACGCCCGCATCGAAACCTCGGACAGCGTCTCGATCTTCAAGGGCGGCGTCGTCTACGGCGTGGACAAGTCGACCAAGTCCTATCACGTGATGGACAAGGCCACGATGGAACAGCTGGGCGCGCGCCTGAAGGAGGTCCGGGCGCAGGCGCAGGAGCGCATGAAAGCCGAGCTCGACAAGATGCCGCCCGACCAGCGCAAGCAGGTCGAGGAGATGATGGCGAAGCAGGGCATGGGCCCGGGCGCGAAGCCGGCCAAGCGCTCACTGGACGCCACCGACACGGGCAAGAACGAGACGGTCAACGGCCGTTCATGCCATCTCTGGGACATCACGCGCGACGGCGCGCTCGATCAGCAGTATTGCGTCGCCGCGTTCAGTGCGCTCCCGGGTGGCAACGAGATCCAGGATCTCATGCAGAAGTACCAGGCGTTCTTCGAGCAGATGTCGGAGCTGATGTCGGGCGGCGGCGGCGACACCATGCGCGAGGAATTCGAGCTGTGGAAGAAGCTCAGCGGCTACCCGATGGTCACGCGCAGCTACGCGGCCGGCAAGCTCGAGCCGGGCGAGACCATCGTCAAGACCTGGCAGGCGCAGAGCGTGCCGGCCTCGATGTTCGAAGTCCCGTCGGACTACACCAGGCGCGACCTGCTCAAGGACCTCGAAGGCGCAAAGCCTTAATACTGCGCGGCGGACGGCGGAATACCACAGCAGCGGACTGCGGTGTTTTCGTGGCGTGCTGGCACATGGCCGGTATTACGATGGCCGCGCGGGTGAGAGCTCGATCTCGCAGGCACGTGAGTCACGTTTTCGCAACACGTAGTTTTACGCGCGGCGAAACCTGAACTTCACCCGCCACGCGCCGTCTGAACGGCGCGTGACCGAAGCGAAAGGGAGGTTTCGCCATGCGTTCGACACATCTGTTCATTTCGTCCCTGCTGCTCCTTGGCCTGACGAGCCCTGCCTTCTCGGCCGGGCGCGAAGGGACCTGGGAGTTCGAGTTCGACGTCAACTGGCAATCGTCGTACGACCTCGATTTCGACGGCGGCTCCAAGGCGAGCACCGATTCCGATTTTGGCTTCTCGATCGGAGCCGACTACCACTTCACCAACCAGCTCACGCTGCAGATGCTCGTCGACTGGCTGCGCGTCGACTACGACGCGGACGTCGTCTCGGCCCAGACACCGCCGCTGGCGAGCTACTCCGTTCGCGGTGACATGGAGATCTTCACGCCGCGCGTGAACGGCGTGTACCACTTCATCGATGGCCCGATCACGCCGTACGTCAGCGGCGGCATCGGCTGGGCCTTCATCGACACCAACATTCCGAACGGGCCGCCGCAGATCGGCTGCTGGTGGGACCCGTGGTATGGGCAGATCTGCACCGGCTTCCAGGACACGAAGAACACCGATGCGTTCACCTACAGCCTGGGTCTCGGGGTGCGCTGGGATATGAGCTCCGCAGCGTCCTGGCGGCTCGGCTACGAGAAGCAGTGGTACGACGTCGGCAAGGCGACCAGCACGCCGGGCTTCGACCAGATCCGGCTGGGCTTCGGGTACAAGTTCTAGAGTCTAAACGGCGCGTGCGCTTCCGGCTTTCATCGGCCGGGAGCGCCCCGCTCCTGCACCATCCGGCGGATCACGATCGCGTACGCGATCACATTGATCGCCAGCACGGCGCCGCCGAGCCAAAACTGGATGCCGCGCGTCAGACCCGCCGGGTAGATCACCGGCAGCACGTAATGCTCGATGAAGCCACCGGTGTAGCCCTCCTGTCCGGCGAGCGCGCGGTAATGGTTCTCGAGCGGCGTCAGCGGGCAGAGCCGGCCGGAAAATTCCACGAACACGCCCCACGCGACGGCCGGCAGATGGAGCCACGCGATGCGCGGCCAGCGCCACACCAGCAGGCCGCCGAGCACGGCAAACACGATGAATGCCGCGTGCACCAGCACCGTGAGATCGGCGAGTAAGCCGTAGGACACGCCTCACCCGAACGGGTTCTCGGACTTGTCGGGCGGCCGGCGCGAGAACTTTCTCCAGAACGCCCACAACCACACCGCGATGAAGGCGAAGTAGCCGATCAGGAGCCACATCAGCCGCGTGCTGTCGAGGACCGTCGGCGTGTGCCGGTTGGCGTCGACCACCAGCTGGAACACCGCCATCAGCAGGATGAGCGTGATGATCCCGAACCACATGAACTGCCGCTGCAGGTACTCGACGGTCTGCTCGCGCCGTTCGTTCGCCAGCCAGTACGCGCGGTTCGGCAAGCGCCAGCGCAGCTGACGCCGGCGCGTCATGGCGCCGGGCAGGATCAGGAACGCGGTCACGATGATCGCAATGATGACGAGATTGATGGTCGAGAACGCCTGCGCACTGCTGAAACCGACCGGGGCGCCCGCCGCGTTGAAGCGCACCGCCATCTGCGCCGGCAGGTAGGGAGCCTGCAGCACGATCTGGATGACGTTGAAGATCGCCACCAGGATCAGGGCGCGCCGCAGGGCCTGATTGAGGGTCATGTGCTAATCTTCGCCGCCGTCGCGCTCATCCCCCACTCCTATGCTGGCGCTCTCGCTCAAGAATCTGACCAAGACCTACAAGAACGGCGTCCAGGCACTCAAGGGTATCAATCTCGACGTCGAGGAAGGCGACTTCTTCGCATTGCTGGGGCCGAACGGCGCCGGCAAGACGACCGCGATCGGCATCGTCACCTCGCTGGTCAACAAGACCGACGGGACCGCGGCGGTGTTCGGCCACGACATCGACGCCGAGCTCGAGATCGCCAAGTCCTGCATCGGTCTCGTCCCGCAGGAGATCAACTTCAACCAGTTCGAGGCGGTCGAAACCATCGTCGTCAACCAGGCGGGCTTCTATGGACTGCCGCGGCCCATCGCGAAGCAGCGCGCCGAGAAATACCTCAAGCAGCTGCAGCTCTGGGAGAAGCGGCGCGCGATGGCGCGGACCTTGTCCGGCGGCATGAAGCGACGCCTGATGATCGCGCGCGCACTGGTGCACGAGCCGCGCCTGCTGATCCTCGATGAGCCGACCGCCGGCGTCGACATCGAGATCCGCCGTTCGATGTGGGAGTTCCTGCGCGCGATCAACGCGAGCGGCACCACGATCATCCTCACCACGCATTATCTCGAGGAGGCCGAGAATCTCTGCCGCCATATCGCGATCATCGACGAGGGCCGGATCATCGAGCACGACCGCATGAGCAACGTGATCCGCAAGCTCCAGACCGAGATCTTCGTCTTCAACCTGCGCAACTCGCTCGCCGCGCTCCCGGAGATCCCGGGCTACGACATGAAGCTCACCGACGATCACACCATCGAGATCGAGGTGGATCGCGAGCAGAACCTGAACGACATCTTCGCGCGGCTCTCGGCGTCCGGGATCGAAGTGCTCAGCATGCGCAACAAGGTGAACCGGCTCGAGGACTTCTTCATGCGGCTGGTGGAAGGCCGCAACGGCACCGGTCCGGCGTCATGAGCGAATCGCGCTTGCGACCCGACGCGGTCGGCTTCGGCACCATCCTGCTGCGCGAGTTCGGACGCATCGTCCGCATCTGGGGGCAGACGATCCTGCCGCCCGCGGTGACTGCGTCCCTGTACTTCATCATCTTCGGCAGTCTCATCGGCCGGCGCATCGGGCAGATGGGCGGCTACGACTACATGCAGTACATCGCGCCGGGATTGATCATGATGTCAGTGATCACCAATTCGTACGCGAACGTGGTGTCGTCGTTCTTCGGCGCGCGCTTCGGCAAGCACATCGAGGAAATCCTGGTGTCGCCGCTCCCGAACTGGCTGATCGTGCTCGGCTACATCGGCGGGGGCGTGATCCGCGGCATGCTGGTGGGCTCGGTCGTGACGCTGGTGGCGCTCAGCTTCACGCATCTCAACGTGCATCACGGGCTCGTCATCGTCTCGGCGGCGCTGCTGACTTCGATCGTGTTCGCGCTCGGCGGCTTCATCAACGCGATCTTCGCCAAGAACTTCGACCATATTTCCTGGTTCCCGACCTTCATCCTGACGCCGCTCACCTACTTCGGCGGCGTCTTCTACTCGATCCTGTTGCTCCCGGGCTGGGCCATGGCGCTCTCGCACGCCAACCCGATCCTCTACATGGTGAACGCGTTCCGCTACGGCTTCCTCGGCGTCTCCGACGTCAACGTCGCGCTCGCGTTCGGCATCATGCTGGGCTTCGCCGCGGCGCTCTACACGCTCGCGGTCGTGCTGATGAACAGGGGAGTGGGAATAAGGGAATAGGAAGGCGTCGGGCCTCAGGCCCGAGGCCCTCCTACTTCTGCTTCCACGCGCCGCCGGCCTTGTAGTACCAGCCGCCCTGCGCCTTCGCGATCCAGCGAGTGGCGAAGGTCTTGCGGATGTCAGCCTCCCACTCGGGATGGCCGTTCGCCTTGGCGATCTGCGTGTAGAGCGCGCCGCGATCCTTGTTTTCGTCCGCGACCAGCTGGCGCACCGTGTTGCGCTCGGGCAGCGGGATCGCATTCTGATCACGCACCTCGACCAGGCCGTCTTCCGTCAGTCCCACGGCACCCGAGCCGTAATACTTCGCGAGCTGCGCGTGGCGCGACTCCATCGACGCGGTGATCGCGCGGATTTCCGGCGTCGACACATCGAGATCGACCTGCGCGTGCGCGGCAGGGATCACGAAGTCGAGCACCTGCCCGGCAGCGGCGAACAGCATGTGCTGCATGCCCTCGGGCGCGAGGAGCGAGGTCTTGTCACCGGGCTTCGGTGCCGGCTGACTCGGCTGGCCCTGCGGACCCCAGACGTCATCGATGATGCGGTCGGCCGCTTTCTCGGCGGCTGCGGCCGGGAAGTACACGTTGATCGTCACGCACGCAGCGACGAGCACGCTGAGGAGCGCGAGGACCTTGAAGGTGGCGAGACGGCGCATGGGGCCTCCTTGAATTCGCAGCCCGTCATTGGGACAGGCTGCCAGTCAATTCTTACGTGGTGCGCTGAATGCGGACTGAATCAGTTTATGGAAAAGAGCGCGCGTTTGCATCCGGCTGCAAGGCCGTCCGCATCCGGCTACTTGACCACCGGCCCGCCGGATTCCTGGATCGCCTTGAGCTGGCTCAGCATGCGGTTCCAGTTGACGCGGTGCGCGTTGCCGATGATGTCGATGCGCGGAATGCCGCTGCCCTTGACGATGTAGTACGCATCGCCCTGCTGCGGTTCGATGCCGTCCATGAGACAGGTTTCGTTCTCCAGCCGGCAGCTGAGGCCGAGCTTCTGATAACGGAAGTTCTCGAAGAAGCGCAGCAGCCCGCTCTGCAAGGCTGCCGCGACACTGCCACCGCTCCCGCCGATGTTGGAGAGGTTGCGGACCGCGCGCTGGCTGATGAGGTGGCGCGACTTGTCGTCCGGCGGCGTGTAGAGCCGCGCATCGAACCTGATCGGCGACCAGCGAAACAGCTCGAGCCCCTGGATGTCCGCGTTGAGGCGTCCGGTGATCTCGCCGAATTCGAACGTGCCGGTGACCGCCTGCAAGTCGAGGTTGCGTGCGGTGATGTTCGCATTGAGACGCGGATAGAGCCCGAGCGGGCTCTTGAGCTTGAGCCCGTTGACGCGGATGTCGCCGCCGAACGCCGCCATCTGCAGATCGCCGCCGAGCGACAGCATGTCTTCCTCGAGGTTGACCTCCGGGATGCGCCCCTCGACCTTGCCGGTGAACTCCGGCCAGCCGAACGCGCGACACAGGAGCGGCACGCTGATCGGCTGAAGTTCGGCCGCGAAGTGCATCGACATCTGCGGCGCGCCGAGATCACGCACGCTCAGCGTCGAGATGTTCAGCGCGCCATCGAGAACCGGCAGTTGCATCGGCCGCAGCATGCGAAAGTCCGCGCCGGAGGTTGTGAAATCAACCTGCGCGGCCGTGCCGGTGAGGCCGTACACCGCCGCGCCCTGCCATTCGAGGTGCGAAGGCGGGGCTTGCGCGTTCGCCGTCCCACGGCGCGCCGATGAGAGCCAGCTGACGTGGCCGCTCAGCCCCTTCATCGCGAGCAACCCGCCCTTGTCCGCGAAACTCAACCTGTCGAGCTTCAGGTCGAGCGCGCCGGGTGCGCCCGCATCGATCTGCACGGTTCCCGAGACGCGTCCGGAGGTGGTGAAGTCCTTGAAGTTGGTTGCCACCAGGAAGGGCTGGATGAAGCTTCCGAAGGCGCCCGGGAACTCGAGCGCACGCAGGTCCACGCGCAGATCGCGCAGCATGCTCGCGCCCTTGAGGTCGAGCTCGCCGTTGATGGTGCCGCTCACGACGCCCTGCTGCTCGACGTCGAGCGGCGCCAGACGCAGGATCCCGCTGTCCATCAGCAACCGGCCTTCGAGCTTCGCGCTGATGGCGTTCTGCCCGAAGTCGAGAAAGATCGGGTCGCTGTAGGCCTGGCCCGACTTCGAATCGATCTGCGCGCGGATGTCCCAATCGTTGCCGACGGGCTTGAGCGTCGCATCGAGCGCAAAGGCGAGCTTGTCGGTGGCGAGCGTGCCGGCCGTGTTGCTGGCGACGACATCGGTGAACTTCCCGACGACGTCGATGGCGGAGAGACCGGATCCGCCGGTGAGACGCAAGGTCATCGTCGTGTGGCCGTCGAAGGTCAGGTCCTTGGTGAGCTCGAACCACGGTGCAGCGATCTTGCGCAGCTCCGCGAGACGCACGTTCTCGTTGCGGATCTCGATCTGCCAGCCCGACTCCAGCCACCGACCGTTGAGACGGGCAGTACCGCCGGCAACCTTCAGCGCGCTGGTCGAAAACGTCAGCGTGCCACGGTCGCTGTCATAGGCCGCCTGCGCCGTGAACTGCTGGCGGCCGAGCCGGCCGAACTGGCCCTTGACCCGGGCCTGCCGGCAGCTGAACTCGGGTTCCTTCACCACCGGGTCGGGGCACTCGAGATCGACGTCGCTGATCGGGCCGAGCTCGGGAAACATCGTGAGGCGAGCCGCGTGCAGCCGCGCCAGCGTCTTGCCAGCGGCGCTCAGCTCGAACGACACGGTGACATCACGCGCACTCCAGCCATCTCCCTGGACGTCGCCGATGCTGAGCGTGAGTGCATCGATCGCGGAGCTGCGCGGTGAGGTGACAAGCAGGCACAATGTGGCGGCGAAACAGGTCGCCAGCAGGCTATAGCGCGTGGTGCGAGCATCGAGAGTCCGTTCGCCAGGCATGCAGGAGCGATTAACCGTGAGTCCGCATGAGGGTGTCAACCAGCGCCGAGCCGGCATCCATGCCGGTTGGCTGACACTCGTGTGTCTCATCTTGATCAGCGGCTGTACCGCGCAGTTCCTCTACAACCGTCTCAACTTCCTCATTCCCTGGTATCTGGGCGGGCACGTCACGCTGGATGAGGCGCAGGAAGCCGAGCTCAAGAGCGGCATCGCCACGCTCACCGCGTGGCACCGCAGCTCGCAGCTCACGCGCTACAGCGCGTTCATGCGCTCCATGGCCGACCAGGTCGCGCAGCCGGTGTCCCGTGAGGAGATCGTCGACGCTTCACGCACGGTCGAAGGATTCTGGGTCGATATCATCCAGGAGCTCACGCCGGACGCGGCGCATTGGCTGCAGTCGCTCACGCCCGCGCAGGTGGACGAGCTCCTCGCCGGCTTTGCGGAAGACGATGAGGACTCGCGCGACGAGGAATGCACCGCCCCGTCGGACAAACAGCTCGAGCGGCGCAAGAAGGGCATCACACGCGCGGTGAAATACTGGTCCGGCTCGATCAACGATTCGCAGCAGGCGCTGATTGACGCCGCCGCCCGAGACCTGCGTCCGACCGGCTGCGACTGGCTCGAGAGCCGTGCCCGCTGGCGCGATGAACTCAGGCGTGCGCTCGCGGCGCCCGGCGACCCGCAAGCACGCGATGCAGCCGTGCGCACCCTGCTGCGCGATCCGCGCCCCACGTGGACGCAGGCCTATCGTTCGGGCTTCGAGGCCAACCGCAGCCGCATCATCGACCTCATGGCGGCGCTCGATACGACCTGGACGTCCGAGCAGCGCAAGGCCATCCAGGCGAAGCTGCGCAAGCTCGCCGGCCAGCTGGACGAGCTGGCCAAATCCTGAGGGGTTGGCAAGAAAAAGCGGCGCGGATCTTCAATCTCCGCGCCGCGTGCATCGAGGTGGCGTGGGGGTTCGCCGAAATCCTCGAAATCCT
>Ga0126377_10001215_pt1 | contig 16602 bp, 15 predicted proteins | sample PanSoiMetPlot_22_FD_92647 | JGI IMG/M metagenome (GOLD analysis project Ga0126377, IMG submission 92647) | Tropical forest soil microbial communities from Panama - MetaG Plot_22 | ecosystem: Environmental > Terrestrial > Soil > Tropical forest > Bulk soil | place: Panama | collected 2016-02-17 | reverse complement strand
GTTGCTGAAAAACTTGATGCGCCCGGCACGACTCGAACGTGCGACCTTTTGGTTCGTAGCCAAACGCTCTATCCAACTGAGCTACGGGCGCTTTTGAAGAGGGGGCATTTTCCCATCTGACCTGTAGGCTGTCAACCGGCCTCTACTCTCGGCTCATCAGGCGACGATGATGAACGTGTTTTTACCCCCGACCACGTCCGAGAAGTCTTTATTATAAGTCACGTCGATGCGGCGGAACTGTTTGATCACCTCGCCGATTTCGGCGGCGGAGACGAATCCGTCTTCGGTATGCGAGATAGCCCATTGGGGGATGTGTTTGGCGCGCGAGAGAAAATTGCTGATCAGTTGCAGGTAATGCTCTTTCGACAACACGTCGTCGCCCAAACGTCCGCGCTGGCCGGCGATGATCGCGTCCCAATCGTCGTCGGTCCCGCGCACCCAGGTTTCTCGCCAGCCGGCGAGGCCGCGTCGCAGCGCGACCAGTCCTTCGGGGCGAGGGAAGCGGGCGAACATCAGGTCGGCGCGCGCCCCGCGTATGAATTCGTGAGCGTCGTGGTTGACGCTGTAATTGAGCTTTTCGTTGTTGACGATGTGGCGGCCGTTGCGCCACAACGCGATGAAGACTTCCGAGAGAGGACGCCTTAGCGAGATCGTATCCGGCGTGAACGAAAAGACGTAATCGCCGACTCCGAAGACTGTCGAGTAGGCGAGCGCGCGGCGGTGTTCGTTCTCTATCTGCTGGATGTTGAGCCAGACGTTGTCGAACCAGACGGCGTCAATCTCGTTCAGAATCGGGCCCAGCGCCGGATTATTAAGGCGGCGGCGCGGGACATAGGCTTCGCTCAGCGTCAGCGAGACATCCTCTTCAGTCAACGTCTCGCTCTGATTTTCGACCAGCGCGCGCGACATCCACCAGGCCCATTGACAGAGGTCGTTATTGAGGATTTGCTTGCCCCAGAATTTCAGATACCAGCCGAGGTCTGGTTGGCCAGCGAAAGGGATCGCGATCGATGAAAATTTCAACCGGCGCAACACGCTCAGCTCAAAGCCGAGCCACCGGCGGTTTGTTCGTAAGTTGGAATACATGATGATTTCGTGGTCTATGAAGATTCAGTTTTCGACCTTCTCCTGCGCCTGTTGGGTTTCATCGACGGGTCTCTCCGCCTGGTCCTCCGCTTCATCGGGTCGGTCGAGGTCTTCGGTCGCGGCGACCTGATTTCCGTTCAGAGATTCGGTTGAAATCTCCGACGGCGGCTCGGCGTATGTCGGCGCGAAAGCGATTTCATCGAGAGGCTGCGGTTGATCGTCGATCGGGGGCGCCGCGGCTTCATGACCGGTTGTCGTGGGATATGCGAATGTGGCCTCGCTCGCCCGCTCATCCGCCAGAACCTGCAGCAGCAGCTTTACCACTTGCGGATCGAATTCGATTCCGGCCAGATCGGCGATGATCTGTTCGGCTTCGGCCCTGTCGAATCGGTCCCGGTGCGGGCGGTTGGAGATGAAGGCGAAGTAGCTGTCGACCGCGCGCAGAATTCGCGCGCCTACAGGGATGGCCTCACCTGCGAGCCCGTCGGGATATCCTCCGCCGTTCCACCATTCGTGATGCCAGCGGACCAGCAACTGGGTCAGGCGCGAAAGTTTTAATTCGCCGGCGGCCTGCTCGCCTAGTATCGGGTGGCGCCACAGATCCAGAGTCTCTTCCCAACTCAGCGAGCCGGGGCGCAGCAGGTAGTTGCGCTTCATCGCGCGCTCTCCGATGTCGTGGACCAGGGCGGCGAATTTGAGCGCGGTCAGATCGATCCCATGTAAACCCATTCGTGCGCCGATCTTTTCGGCCATTCGCGCGATGGCGATCGCATGCGGTTCGCTGTAACCCTCGACGCGGTCAATCTCGATGGCGATCTTGAGTAGGCGGTCGCCGAGTGACCTCTCGGGCTCGCTGAAGGTCAATATCGCCTGTTGTGCTTGCATTTATGAAATATCCTCCTAACAGAATCATCGGCCGGCGGGCGATGACATCGCCGGCGGGCGATGAGTTGACCTTTGTAGGCGATGAAGGCTTAAAAAATCAAGCCGGACGGAATTTTGTCGCGCCGAGTTGGGCGAAACGTTTTCACCGAGGCGGTGAATGGCGTTATTATTCCCCGTCGCAATTCAGGTCCGAGGGAAAATTTCTGTAACCAACATGGGGGTTTTTCCGCCTTTGTAGGTGGCGTCAGTGACTGATCCTGACGCCCGAATATTCGATGACCGGATCCAGGATGAAAGAGCGAATCGCTGAGCGATCTATTGAAAAGCCCGCCGAAATGACGGACGACGCGCTGGTCGCCGCCGCGCGAGTCGGCGACGAGTCTGCCTTCACGCTGCTCTTCGAGCGCCACCGCCGTCTGGTTTCCAGGCTCGGCTATCGCTTCTTCCCGCGCCGCGATCAAGTCGAGGAGATCGTCCAGGAAAGCTTCATCAAAGCCTATTTCGCGCTTGGTGATTATCAGGGGGGCAATGAGAAATCGTTCGTTTCGTGGCTCGCCCGGATCGCCGTCCGAACCTGTTATGACGAGCTGCGGCGGACGCAGCGGCGCGGCGAGAGCAGCATCGGCGATTTGAGCGAGGAAGAAGCCGCCTACCTGAGCGATAGCCTGCGCGACCTGAGCGCCAGCGGAAATGTAGAAGGCGCGGCGATCTCGCGCGATCTGGCGAACAAACTGCTAGCGCGACTCCGGCCCGACGACCGCTTGATCCTCGCTCTGCTCAAGCTGGAAGAACTTTCCATCGCGGAGATCTCGACTCTGACCGGGTGGACTACCGCCAAAGTCAAGATGCGTTCGCATCGCGCCCAGCACGGGCTGCGGCGGCTGTTGAGAAAATTTCTTTGAGGTGAAATATGTGGATGAAGGGAAAACGCCACAATAATGAGTTGGATGATGAGACGCTGAACCGCTTCGGCGGCGAGCTCCTGCGCGCCTTCGAAGCCAGCGACGCCGAAATCGATACGGCGGCGATGTCGCCTTTCCTCTACCGCCGCATTCGCGTGCGGATCGAAGCCGAGGAGCGGCGTCTCGCCGAGCAACGCGGCGCCTGGATTGCGCTGCTCGCCGGCGTAAAACGCGCCGTCCCAGGGGCCGCCACTCTGGCCGCCGTCGCGCTGGCGCTGCTGATGCTGGGGCCCGCGCTCTCGCAGCGGTCGCCGGCGAACGGAGTGAATAATGAAGAAGCGCCGACGCTGATGTCGGACGTCTTCTCTTTTTCACAGGATGATTTGATCGCCTCGGCCGCCGGCGTGGAGACGCCGCAGTCGAAAAACGCCGGAGGAACGAGATGACCTCGCAAGGCAAAGTCAAGTTGCAAGTATGGCTGTTGATCGTCGCCGTCTTCGCGCTCGGCGCGGTGACGGGCGGCTCGCTGCATCGGTTGTATTTGGCGAAAGTCAATGTCCCGAAGGAAGGGCCGAGACATCCTCCGCGCGGGCCGGCCAGGATGCTCGAGAAGATGAAGGAAGACCTGAATCTGAATGATGAACAGACTACTAAGATCAAAACGATCTTCGAGGAATCCCGTAAGGAATTTCCTCAAAGCAAGTTGTTCGCCGAATGCCCCGTCGCCAAGGAAATGCGGACACGCACCAGGGCGCGCGTCCGTGAGGTCCTGACGCCTGATCAGCAGAAACGCTACGACGAGATCAACACTCAACGCGACGCCGACGCGAACAAATAGCGCAGATGACGCGTCTAATGTCGCGTCTAGTGACGCGCATAAACCTCGACGGTTGAGCCCCGCCATAATCTATTTACCCGTAATCGCCATCCGGCAGGGGATCGCCCTTGCCGGATATTTTTCTTGGAGTCGTACTTGTCGCGTTGCGACGCCCTGAAACAATGAAAGGGGGCAGGGGGCAGTAGGTAATGGGCAGTCTTGATCTCTTTACTACCCACTACTCCCTGCCCACTACCCACTAGTTTCTGAGGAGGACACTCTTATGAGGTTGATCGTTACAGCTTTGACTTTGACGCTGCTCCTGGCGCCGGCGGTTTTGTCACAGGATTCTGGCGATTCAGAAGCAGCGAAGAAACGCGCGCAAGAGATTTTGAAACAGGCCGGAGAAGCCCTGGGCGGCGAGGCGAATCTCTCCGCTTTGAAAAGCCTTCAGGCGCAGGGCAAGTTCAAAGGCGCCATGATGGGCCGCGGGGTTCAGGGCGATTTCAAGATCGAATTGTTGGCGCCGGATAAATTCGTGCGCAATGTCACGATCTCAATGGGGCCGGCGGATATGACGCGCGTCGAAATGATCAACGGCGACCAGACCTGGGTTGAAATGAAAAGATCCATGAGCATGGTCGCCGGCGGGATGGGCGGTGGAACGGGCGGCGGCGATGGGGCTGGCGTCGGAGCCGGAGCGCCAGGCGGAGCCGGCGGCGGTGAAGGCGGAGGAGGAGGGGGCGGCGGCGGCGGCATAGGTGGCGGCGGTGGCATGGGCGGAGGTGGTCGTGGAGGCGGCGGCGGCCGAGGAGGCGGTCGTGGAGGCGGCATGGGCGGTATGGGCGGCGGCGCGTCGGGCGGAGCGAGCGGGCCGATCGCAATGACGCCGGAGATGGAAGACTCGATGAAGAAACAGGCTCGCGCCGATTACGCGCGCTTTCTGATCGGCGTTTTCCTGGCGGCGCCCCGGTCGGCGCAATCCCTGTCGCAATACGAATTCAGTTACGACCGCGAATTGGATGCCAAGGACGGGAAGGTTGACGTGGTGCGCGTCGTGGGCCCGGATGATTTTGGGATCTTCATTCTCTTCGATCAGAAGACTCATCGCCCCTGGATGATCACTTACCGACAACCCGCGCCTCGCAACCCGCGCAATCAATCGACCATCGCCGGCGAAGCCGAAGAGCCGAAGATGATGGACGTGCAACTCTTCTTCGCCGATCACAAACAGGTGAACAACGTCTGGCTGCCGCACCACATCATCAAAGGGACCAACGGGCAAATGCTGGAAGAGTGGAAGATCGACAAATACAAACTCAATCCGGACATCAAACCAAACAAGTTCGAGAAAAAGAAGTGATCCGCGCTTCCTGTTTTCGGACGTCGCTACCAGGATAAGTTAAGGGTGACCACCCGATCTCGAGTGGGGGGCGCTTCGCCGCACGTAGCGCAAACTGTCCGGCCCAAATTCACGGCTAAGCGATGTGCAGTAGACAGTCCTGTCTGCGGAGGTCCCCCCAGTCGCCTACTCGGGAAGACCTCCGCAGACAGGACTGTCTACTGTACATCGCCGCGGAACTTGCGCGGATAAAGATTTTTGTTGACTTGCGCGATTAATCATCGTACCTTCACGCCTTCGTCAAGGAGGACAAAGCCATGCTGATGAACATTTCCTTTCTCTTCTCATAACATCCCGCCGATTGTCGGTGTTCCCATCATCGTGTGTTCAATAGGTTCAGCCGAAGGGCGTAGCCTGCAAACCACGCATTGATATCAACACGGGTTTTATACGGAGATTCTTCACGGCCGTGGTCGCCTGAGGTGTAAGGCGCCGTTCGCCTCGAGCGCGTCTGGCCGCCGCAGCCGCGAGTGTCCTATTAGAGGAGTTATGAATAACAATCTGAAAGAGTTCATAAGCGAGGCGCTGTGCCAGCCTTCAGATTACGTCCCGTATTTTGCCAGCGGCAGATTGGCGGAGCTGTATCCTGGCGCGGCGATCATAGAAAGCGAATCGTGGGCCTTCGATATTGCCGAATATGCCGAAGCCGGATTGTGTTCGATCTGGCGGCATGAGTCTGTCCACTGCCAAACCAAAACGCTTTGGCAGGGCGTCGAAGACAAGCTCGAACGCGAGATCGAGAACGGCTGGTTCAGCGTGTTGTGGCCCGATGGCGGGAAAGACTATTTCATCGATGTCGTCTACATCACCTGGAGTGACGCGGGTTGCGAGACGACGCGGCATTGGATCATCGCGGAGACCGATCAGGTCGCCGAGAACTTCCTGCGCGCCGTTTGCGCTTATTGCGACGAGGTTCACGGCGAGATACTGGTTTACCAGGACGGCTACTGGACCAAGGATGACAAGCTCTTCGTTTCGATCAGGAGCGCGACATTCGATAACCTGATTCTGCCGCCGCAGTTGAAGCGTGAGTTGCGCGAAGATTTCCGGCGCTTTTTCGCTTCGCGGGAGGTCTATCAAAGGTACGGCATACCGTGGAAGCGCGGCGCGCTGTTGATCGGGCCGCCGGGCAATGGCAAGACCCATGCGATCAAAGCGCTGGTCAATGAATTGAACCTGCCATGCCTTTACGTCAAGAGCTTCAAATCGGACCATGGCACGGAGCAGACTCATATGCGTAAAGTCTTTGACAGAGCGCGGAAAAGCGCGCCGTGCGTCGTGGCGCTGGAAGATCTCGACTCACTGATCAAAGACGAAAATCGCGCTTTCTTGCTCAACGAACTGGACGGGTTTGCGGACAACGATGGCGTGGTGGTGATAGCTTCGACCAACCACCCTGAGAAGCTCGACCCGGCCATTCTGCATCGCCCGAGCCGCTTCGACCGCAAATATCGCTTCGACCTGCCCGCGCTGCCCGAAAGGCTGGCGTATGTCAGGCATTGGAACCAGGCGCTACAGGCCGAGATGCGGTTGACGGAGTCGGAAGAGGTGGCGATAGCCGAATGCGCGGATCGCTTTTCCTTCGCATATCTGAAGGAGTTGTTTCTCTCCGCCATGATGGAATGGATGAGCGATCAAGCATGCGGTCAGGCGGCGCGCAGTATGGGCGACACGATACTGGCGCGCGCGTCGCTTTTGCGTGAGCAACTGGGCTAATACGCCGTTCCCAGCAACACCGCGTTGATGAACAGAAACTGCGTCATCTCGGCGTAAGCGCGGTAATTCGGCTCTTCGGCGAAAGCGATGATGTGGCCCTGCCCCATCGGTTGATGAATCAGGAAGGCCTTTTGAGGCAGTTGTTCCATTGCGGCGTCCCACATCAGACCGCTGGCCAGAATGCGGTCCTTCGCCGCGTAAATTCCGACGTTGTTTCCTTTGTCGAGTTTGATCGGCGTGAAAACACGTGTGCTTTCGACCAGCGCCTGAATCTCGCCGTCAGAACCGGACGCCAGCCAATGGTCTTCGTCCAGTCGTACGCGCAGGATCGCGCCGGGCGTCAATTCGGGTTGTTCGCGGGCAGGTTGAATGGCTCGATTGAAATCGAAAGTTTTGCCCGCCTGTTCGGGCTTGTCTGATTTGACGGCTCCGCTCGGGCCCGCCATCTGTTCGGACTCCGGGGCGCCGTCGCGCAGCTCGGTCCGAGACTCCAGCAGTCCGACGCTTTCGCGCGCGGCCCAGCGCGAGGCTTCGGCGATGGTGATGAGCGTTCCGCCCGCGCTTACCCAGTCTCTGATCCGCCGCAGGACGTCCGAGTTAAACGCGTAAGTCCCGGACGGCAGTACCAACACGTCGTATCGGCGCAGGTCAATGCGATTGAGCGAATTGACGCGCGCCGCCGTGACGGGTTGGCCGTAGCGGCGCTCCAACACATAGCGCGTCCAGCCCGCCGACAAACTGCTCGCCGGCGCATCCCACGCCAGCAGGACTTTCGGCGATTTCAACGACACGACCTGGTTACTGCCGAGCGACGTCCCCTCCGTAACGAACGCGCTGTCGAGTTTGACCACCTCTGCGCCGTGGCGCGCGGCTATGGCGGCAAGTTTCGATTTCAACTCCGCGCCGTTGTCCGAGACTCGGAATATGGCCGCGCCTCTCATGAACCTGCGGCCCGCGACGGCGAAAGGCAGGCTCAGAAAACGCGCGCGCAGCTCGCTCCGCAGCGCTTCCAGCGTCGCCGCCGCGCTCGTGGCGTTCCACGGCAGCGCATAGCCGACCGTCGCGTCCGGCAGCGCGATCTCGCTCGGCGCCGGCGGCGCTACAGAAGCGGCGTCAACCGCCGACGATTTCACACTCAGATCGCGGTCAACGCCGACGCATTCGACGTCGTAAAGCATCGGCAGGTTCCAGGCCGTGATGTCATAAATCTGATCGGACAATCGCTTCTTGCGCCGCTCCTCCTGGCGCTTCAGAAAATCGGCGTTCATAGGCGACTGCGGATCGAGAAGGTTGCGAAGAAGCATGCCGGCGGGCTGCGGCAGCGGCGCGATGAAAGTCCCGGCGGGGAGCGTCCGCGAATCCAGTTTGATAGGCTCTTCGGCGCGTCGCACGACCACGCCGTTGTTGATCAGCGTCCGTACCAATCGCAGCGTCTGCCCGGCGTCGTGGCCCATCGGCAGCAGATAAGCTTTGGTAGTTCCCGCCCCCGCGCTCCGCCTGAATTCCGCGAAATCGCGCAGTAGCTTTTCGCGATTGCGCGAAGCCGTCGCCGCCGTGGTCATCGCCGAAGTGAAATGGCGAACCGCGCCGTCCAAATAAGTCAACGTCGTATCGTCCTGCCGGCGGTAAGCGAGCCCGCGCGCCGAAGCCATTTCAAACGTCATCCCGATCGCGCCCTGCGAAATCGGCCAGGAAACGCCGTAGCCAGGATAGAAGGCGTCGAAGACTTCGCGGTTGAAATAAGCGAATCCGCGCTCGTCGAAACGCGCCGCGTTAGCCTGGCCGAACGTCCCGAGCCACGCGCCCTGAGTTCTGGTCATATGTGGATTGGGCGGATCGGCCGCAGGAGGGAAGTAGTAGGTCGAATCGCCGCCCATCTCGTGCAGATCTACGACGACGTGCGGCGCCCATTCGAGCATCAGTTTCACGCGCCCACGGCTTTCGGGCTGCGTCTGCGCGAACCAGTCGCGGTTCAGATCGAAGAGGTAATGGTTCGAGCGCCCGCCCGGCCACGGCTCGTCGTGTTCCGCGGCTGCGGGTTCCGGATCAGGCGTTGAAGCCTGCCCCAGCAGGTTTTGAAAGACGAATCGCGCGCGCCCGTCGGGGTTCTGCATCGGGTCAATGATGACAATCGCTTCGCGACGGATCAGATCAACCGTGGCGTCGTTCCGCGCGGCCAGCAGGTGATAGGCCTCGGCCATGGCCGCTTCGCCCGATGAAATCTCGTTGCCGTGAACTCCGTGAATGAGGGCGACCACGACGGGCAGTTCTTTGACCAGCCGCTCGACGTCCGATTGCGCGAGCGATCCGGGGTTGGCCAGCCGCTGCAATTCCGCTTTGATCTCATCGAGCCGCCTGATCCGCCCGGCGTCGGCGATGACGATCGCGTAAAGCTCGCGGCCTTCCCACGACTCGGCGTATTTGATCAGTCTGGTTCGGTCTGGCGCGGCTTCGGCGAGCGCTTTCATATAGCGAATGATCTCTTCGGGCGTCGTGACGCGCTCGCTGAAATCGCGCCCGAACACCTGTTTGAGCGATGGAATGCCCGCGTCATATTGCGCGCCGGGCGCGAATTCGAGCTTTTGAGCCGGCGCGGAAAGTCGCAGAACTGTCACCAGCGACAGCGCCAACAACAAACGTGCGGTCATTGTGGTAATCTCCTGAGATTGATTGTACGGAATTGCGCCGGGATGTTATCGCAGTATAAGAGACTTGCCAATCGCCGTAATCCAATTACCGGGAGACCCTTTCCAGAACCGATTTTGTGATGATTCATCTCTCAGCCATGACGGCGCCCTGATTGCTTGAGAACAGTGGCGCGCTACGGGGTGATGACGCGCTATATCGCAATGAGAAATGTTTACAGTCACACAGCGGAGGTTATGGCGGCGATGCGAGCGCTTGAACAATTCCAGCCCGCGTCGCGCCGCATCATCCGCGATCCGTACGCGGGCGAATTCCTGATCAGACCGTCATTCAAAATGCTCGCCCGATCTCGTTGGCTGGCCAATCCGACTATGCGCGCGGTCGGCTTCTGGGCGCCCGGCGCTCAGGAGTTTCTGACCATCCGCGCAAGACTCAGTGATGACATTGCGGGGGAGATGGCGGCTAACGGACTGAAGCAGATCGTGCTGCTGGGCGCGGGTTTCGACACGATGTCGTTGCGGATCGAAGGCGCTTTGCGCGACGTGACGATCTTCGAAGTCGACCACCCTGCGACGCAGTCGGTCAAACGCAAAGTGATGGAACACATCGGAGTTCCCGCGAACCTGCGCTTCGTCGCGGTCGATTTCGAGCGGGACGATTTCGTCGAGAAGCTGCGCCAGGCCGGGTTCGCGCCGGATCGCCATACCCTGGTCGTATGGATGGGCGTGACCTATTACCTGACCGCGCAAGCGATGACTCGCGCCCTGTGCCAGATTCATACGCTCGGCGGCGCGGGTATGCGATTCGTCTTCGACTATATGCTCAAAGAGGTCGTCCACGGCGCGTCGAGAAACGGCGACGCGCGCGGCAAAGCCCGCATCGCAGCCAGACTCGGCGAGCCGTGGTTGTTCGGTCTCGACCCGGCGATGGTCGGCGATTATCTGGCGGCCTTCAATTTCAAGCTGCTCAAAGATTACGCCGCCAAAGAGCTGCGCGCGAAATACTGCCCCGGGCGGGCGGAGCCGATGAACTATATTCGCATCGTCGCCTGCGAACGGCTGTAGTAAAATCTTAAACGATGAAAGTGGGCAGTGGGCAGTGGGAAGTGGGCAGTGGACAGTGGGTAGTGGATAGTGAAGAGATCAAGACTGCCCACTATCCACTACCCACTATCCACTACCCACTACGCACTATTTTCATAGGAGGTATCACACATGTGGAGACATGGAGATGTGCTGATCGCGACAACCGCTTCTGTTCCGCCTGACGCCAGGAAGCGACCCAATTTAACGCTGGCCTACGGCGAGATCACCGGCCACAGCCATCGCATCAAGGAAACCGGCGCCGCGGAGTTGTGGGAGAGCGGCGGCGCGCTGTTCCTCAAAGTCATGAATGAGACGGCGACCTTGATTCACGAAGAACACCTTCCCATCACATTGCCGCGCGGGCTGTATCGCGTCTGGCGACAACGCGAATACACTCCACAGCAAATCCGCCAGATCGCAGATTGAGGATCGAGGATCGAGGATTGAAGATAGATTGATCTCAATCCTCGATCTTCGATCCTCATGCCCCGATCCTCAACCTTCGATCCTTGATCCTCAATCTTTTATGCGTTTCAATCTTTTCCAGAAGCAGGCCGCGCCCGCCGATTCTCCGCTCCCGCCAAAGGAGGCGCGGAAGTTGATACTTCGTGGCGAAGCTCCCGCCAACTTGCGAGTCGACGGCCACTTGAATCTATCGGACAGTCCTGACCTGGAAAGGCTGCCCGAGGGGTTAACTGTCGCGAGTCTCGACTTGAATGGCTGCAAGCGTCTCGGCTCTCTGCCAAAGGATCTGCGCGTCAGGCGGCTCAATCTGAGCGGATGCGGCTTGCTCGTCTCCCTTCCGCCGGGCTTGAGTTGCTATGAGCTGGAGATGCGCGAGACGGAGGTTCGCGAACTTCCATCAGACCTGCGCGTCGAGTTTCGGCTCGATCTGTCAGGATGCTCAAGGCTCGAACGGTTGCCGGAAGGGTTGAAGGTCGGGACGCTTCTGCTCAACGACTGTGTCTCGCTCGAAGCGGCGCCGGAAGGTCTTGACGTGAACTTCCTGGACATCTCCGGCTGCGTGGCGCTGCGCCGTTGGCCGCAGAACGGGCGGATCGGGATCGGGCGGTTGCGCGCCGCAAACTGCGCGCAGATCAATTCATTGCCCGGCTGGTTGACTGACGTTGCGCAACTGGACGTGAGCGGCTGCGTCAACCTGGCTGAATTGCCCGAAGGATTGCGAGTCGCGTCATGGCTCGATCTGGCTAACAGCGGTATTAAATCGCTGCCCGCGTCTATTGAAGTCGCGAGATTGCGCTGGCGCGGCGTGCCCATTGATGAGCGCATCGCCTTTCGCCCCGAAACGATCACCTCGAGGGAAATTCTCGCGGAGACGAACGCGGAATTGCGACGCGTGTTGTTGGAGCGGATGGGTTACGAATCCTTCCTCAACGAAGCCGAGGCCGAGACGCTCGATCGTGATCGTGATCCCGGCGGCGAGCGACGGCTCTTGCGAGTCCCAATGGAGGGAGACGAAGACCTGGTCTGCGTCTCGGTCATCTGCCCTTCGACCGGACGGCAATACATCATTCGCGTGCCCCCGACGATGCGCAGTTGCAGACAAGCCGTCGCATGGATCGCCGGCTTCGACGATCCTGATGATTACCGTCCTTTGGTTGAAACCTAAGAGAGGAAGTCGTGGGACTGGATTTTTACGTTCATCTTTTCAATATCAAGGCTTACCGTGAGAAGGCGCTGCCTGCGTATAAGGCTTTTTTCGAGCAAGATGATCCGGCTCAACTCATCTTACTATTGCAAGAGATCATTCGCGGACTCGACGTCAGCGCAGCATTGCCAGGTCCGGAGCTCCGGAGCAAAAAGGGGTACGAAGAGGAGATTGGAATCCTTGATGGGAGCGTTTATTACGCTCCGCGTATAGATTACGAAACCAGACGCAGCGGAAGAAAAACGACGCGCGAGAATAAACGTATGTACGTGCGGGATCAGCTCATCCATACGATTCTCATGGCCTCGTGCGTACCTCGCGATAGAGGAGTAAACCCTGAGCAGAACATGGGGCGCTCGCCATTAATTCCATATCTGTACGAGCATTCGGAGTGGATCGAGGGTCGGTTCACATGTGTCGAAGAACTACGCGGAGGAATGCTGGAGATTCCCGAAGGCGAAGACTTTCTTGAGCTTTTTTCCGAAGAGGATCTGCTTGAGTTCAGCGCGGAATTGGCCAATGTCCCTGCGCCGGAAGGCGACATTTGGATAAAAAAGCATTTTGAGGAAGAGCTGAACCGTTTGCGTGAATCGCTGAGACAACAAGTTCCGGAGGGAAGCCCCGAATTCAAGGAGTGTTACGACTTTTTGTCAACATTTTTCCAACAGATATCGCCGGCGGGAGAGAATCTCAGAAAAGAGTACGATAACTTGTGTGCGCTCGTGAACCTGGCGGTGGAAGACCCCGATCTAACGCTCACCCGCTCGCTGTCGTGAACCAAGCCTAAGATCCGCCTTCGGAATTCTTTCCAAGCTACCAGTACAAAAAATTACCGGCTCTCCATTCGGGTTACCCTCGCTGTTTCATCTCAATCACGAGACATTCACGGTCCGCGCTATCCCAAATGTGGTATTCAACCTCGATAGGCAGGTCGGCCAACCCATGAGCAACCTGATTCAAGCGCATTCCAAGATCCGAATGGCCACAGCGCGATCTGATTTCGGATTCGGTGAGAGAAATGCCGAGCGCGGCGAGCGCCATTCTAAGACAGGCCGCCACACAACTGGTTGACAGTTCTTGAGCAAATAGCGGCAACACGGTTTATTCTTCGATGCGAATATGACTTAATCGTTGAGTCAGTTCTTCGCGGGTAGGTCGGCCTAAAAAAGCTCCTGTGGCTGCGCTCAAATAAACATCCGCGATCAGCGCCGCCATCGGACGCCCCGCTGTGCTGAACCACACGGAAACGCGCCAGGCAAAACTTTCCTGAACGAAAGATACTTCAGCCGGATAAAGCGCATCGCCAATTTCCGTTCTCAGCCATCGACCGACGGTTCTGCGGGCTGATTCAGCGTCAGGCAAGGCCAGTGGTGGGGCAGTTATTCCTTCTGATTGTGTTGTGTTCACGTTTTCCATATTACACTCTCGACTTCAAATCATACTTTCCCAGGGGGGATTCTTTCCAACACTCCTTCGCCAAAAACCTTATACAGATTCAACTCATCCATGTGAACATAGCCGATATGACAGCCGCATGTGGCGTTGCTGCAAGGCGTTTCGCGCAAGGCGTTTTCAAATCCCGGCTCGTAGATGTTACCGATGGCTTCGCGGATGAAATGGCAGCGACGCATCACGCCGTCGCCGTCCACCGAGATGACAGAATGGCCGCTGCGACAGGCTCGTCCCAGGCTCGGATGGTATTGATTATTTATCGGGAATAGCGGATCGATCTCGGTGAGGCGGCGCAATTCTTCGGCGTCGTAGTAATTTGGAGTTCTTTTATAGGCGTTGATCCACAGGTAAACATGCGGCGGTAACTCGCGCCGCAGCGCATCGATCTCTTCGGCGTGTTGTTTCAAAGCTACGACGCCGGCGCTGAATCGCACGCCGCGACGGTCGAGTTCAAGGCATTTCGCCACGAAGCGCGCGCGCGAAACTTCGGACGGATGAAAGGTCGCCCAAAGCGCCAGTTTGCTCTTGTCGCACTGCTCGACCCAATCCAGCCGGCAGGAGAGGTTAGTCTGGATCGCGGCCTTTTCGACAGTCGGCAGCGTTGTCAGATCGATGAGCGCGCGTTGATAACGCGAGCGAATTAGCGCCTCGCCCCAGGGTGTGAAGAGAACGGAGATGTGGTCGGACGTCCGCGTCGCGACCCAATTGACGAAGCGCTCCAGCGCCATCCTGTCGGCTTCGTGTTCGGCGGCGGTTTCGACGCGTTTGGCGAACGGGCAGTATTCGCAACCGTAGTTGCAACTTGATAGCGGCCCGCGATAGAGGATCGAAAGCTTCATCGCAACTCGTAACTCTCCATCAGATTGCGAACCCGCGCCGAGTAGAGCGCCGGCCCGATAACATCCGACATCTCCAGTCCCGCTTCAGTTAATCGCAACCGGTCGCCCTCGCGCGTCGCCAGGCCGCTATCTTCAAGTCGCGCGAGGTCGGTCAAATCGTCCATCGCTTCCGAGCCGAAGCGGGAGCGATACGCGGCGAAATCCAGCCCCTCGACTTGCAGCAGAGATTGAATGACGAAACGGCGCCGCTGTTCCTCGCCGTCCAGCGCGAAACCGTAATCGGCGAAATCGAAGGCCTCGTCCGGTTTAGCGATGTAGGCGGCCAGGATTTCCCGAACGCCCGTCGCGCCGACCGCGTATTCGCCGCTGTAATGCAGCGCACGCGTGTAAGACCGCGCGCCGCAGCCGAGGCCGACCATCCCGTCGTTTTGACAGCAATAAGCCGGGCCGTTTGTCACAGGCGCTTGCGCGGACTGAAACATGCGCATCGAAATCTGTCTGTAGCCCGATTCGAGCAACATTCTCCGGCCCGCGCGATAACAGGCCAGCCGCAGATCGTCTTCAGCTCTCCGTCCGCGCCGTCCCAGTCCAGTCAGCGGGCGCACGTAGAGGGGGTAAAGGTAAAGCTCTTCCGGCGCGAAGCGAAGCGCGGCGCGCAGAGATTCGAGCCAACTCCCGCTCGTCTGTCCCGGCAATCCGTATATCAAATCGATGTTCAAGGTCGGGAATCCGAAGTTGCGAATCCTATCTAGCGCCCCTTCGAGAGCGGAAGTCTTCTGCGGGCGTCCGACTGCTTTGACTTCGGCTTCAATGAAGCTCTGCGCGCCGATGCTGATGCGATCGACGCCGCGCTGTCGCAACAGCCGCAGTTTGACGGTCTCCGCCGTGAGCGGCGAAGTCTCGACCGAAACCGGAATGTTTTGCGGATCGACGCCGAAGACCCGCTCTGCGATTTCGAATAGCGATTCCAGGCTCGATTCATCGAGATAGGTCGGCGTGCCTCCGCCGATGGCCAGACGCGCAAATGTGGCCGGGCCCAACGCTTCGCGCGTTCGGGCGGCCTGTCGTCGCAAGGCGGCAAGATAATCCAGCGCGAAGCCTGACGGCGGATTGGCGGTTGTAAAGAGGTTGCAGAAGCCGCAGCGCATTTCGCAGAACGGCGCGTGCAGATAGAGGGATAGCGCGTCGCGCCGCTCCTCTGCCCAGGCTTTGCGCAAAGCGACCGGCGGATCGAGCGGGCGATAAGTGGTCTTGTGCGGATAGGCGTAGGCGTATCCGGCGTAAAGTGGCTGTCGCTCAAAGACCATTTGTCCGCCTCACTTCTTCTAAAATAAATTCGGCGTAGGGCACAGTCCAGACCACCGGATGGCTGACACGATGGCCGAAATATCCGTCTTCGCCGTAGGCCGTGCCGTGATCGGAGCAGATGATCGTGAGGACCGGCGCGCGCCGCCGCATTGCATTGAAGACCGCGGGCAGATGGCGATCAACGTAAGCCAGCGCGGCCTTCTGCGTCTCAACCGAGTCGCGATCCGCGCCCGGAAGAAAGATGCGATTCGGCTCGTGCAGCGCGGAGACGTTGATGAAGAGTAAGACGCGCCTCGTCTTGGGCAAACGCGCCAGAATTTCGACCGCGAGCAGCGCCTGGTTCTCGGTCGAATGCGGATCGGTGACGCCGAGCCGCGGACTCCAGTGGCTTTCGGCGAAGAGTCCCGGCAACACGCCTCCGAGCGGATTCTGTTTGTTGAAAAATCCCACGCCTCCGATACAGACCGTGTGATAGCCGCGCTCGGCGAGTCCGGCCACGATGTCCGGGGCGTCGAAAACGCATGTTTGCGGCGTAATAGTTTCGCTGCCTTCAAATCGAGCGGCGAACAAGCGTGGATGCGGGCCGGGCGAAATCGGCGTCGGCAGAAATCCGGCGAAGAAGGCATGGTGCGCGGCGTAAGTGAAATTGCCCGGCGAGTGGCGCGCCTCCCATGAGGCGCCCGGCAATACGGCGGCCAGATTCGGCGTCAGCCCTTCGGCCATAGCGCCGCGCGCCACGTCGTAACGCAGCGTGTCCAGCGTGATGAAAAGCGCGTCGTGCGTTCCGATCAAATT